>Ga0228700_1001530_pt1 | contig 14578 bp, 15 predicted proteins | sample McNCre317_Aug_MG_FD_178019 | JGI IMG/M metagenome (GOLD analysis project Ga0228700, IMG submission 178019) | Freshwater microbial communities from McNutts Creek, Athens, Georgia, United States - 3-17_Aug_MG | ecosystem: Environmental > Aquatic > Freshwater > Creek | place: USA: Georgia...
ATCGCGCTGACTGTTCGCTCGCCCAATCAGGAGATCGTGGTGCAGGGAGAGCATCTGGCCACCGGCTGGCAAACGCTGCTGATATTGGTGGGCCTGCTGGGAATTGCCCTGGGTGCTTTCCAATGGACCGTCAATCCGCACCTGGTAGAGGCCAAGCAGTGGATAGCCGATTGGCTGATAGACCGTGACATCCTGTGGCCGTTTGCCGAGAATGCCCCATGGTGGCTGCTGACCCATTACCCGGCGCAACGTGACGTGTTCTCCTGGCTGGATGGGGGCTTGCTGCTGGCCTACATGATGGGTATGGGAGTAGCCATGGGCTTGGGCCTTGCGCTGCCCCTGGCCGCCGCAACGCGCCTTTTAGGACCCTGGAAGAAGCAGCGCTTCTACCATTTGAGCCAGGCGCTTATTCCGATTGCGGGCATCGGTGTGTTCCTGGGGTTGTCGGCCCTGACCGTCAATCTGCTCAAGGCGGAAGGTGTACCGGTGCATTGGGCCAATGATTTGCGCTTGCTGCTGTTGACGCTGGCCAATCTTTGGTCGATTGCTCTCTTTGCAGGTATTTGCAGTCGCTACGCCACCAACTCTGCAACGAGGGTTTGGGCGGTTGTTGCCGTGCTGCCCACCTTGCTACTGATTGATTACGCGTGGACCTTGATGTTCTGGATCTGGTGAGAACAAAACATTCGGTTCACTCCTTAAAAGGTTCGGTGGCCCCCGGCTTGCGAAGCATCTTGTTCACTTCATCCAGATGCAGCTCCTCTTGAACAATCATTTCACGGGCGTATTCCTCTAGAAGAACAGAGTGGCCTTCGGTAATTTTCAGCAGGTCGTAATAGGCTCCGAGGGCACCTTTCTCATGCTCCAGACTTTCACGAAGCAAGTCTCCAATATCGTGCTTCTGGGTTTCAAGCAGTGCACCAATCTTGAGTGAAGGGTGTCCTCCGAGAAGTGTCACAAGTTCGCCAGCCTTGTGTGCATGGGCCAAGCTTTCATCGGCATTGGACTTGAGCCAGGAGACGATGGGAATCCGGTTGTAGCCATACACCATCAAGGAGTAATGGGTGTATTTGACCACTCCGGCTAACTCAAGTTCCATGATGCGATTGAGCGCACCGATTGCGAGTTGATTCTTTGCGTCATCCATAAGACTCTCCTCGAAGAATTTCAGAATAGTAGTCCTGGAATCAGGCTATGTCTATTGTGTGGTCGCCGACTTGAATACAGCAGGAAGTTGCACAGACGGTTGACGTCACCACTGCTAAACAGTGGGTGTTGAATGAAGTGCGGCGTCCAGGGCGTGAAAGTGATGGGGGTGATTCTGATTAAACGAGTTCGTCACTCCCCAAAAAACCGTTGACGATTGACTCTTCTTGGCGCATAGGTTGAGTTCCAACTTGATGGACAAGTCGGTGCCCAAAGCAGTTCTAGGAATCCATCACCATAACAAGGCATAGCTGAAGCTGACATGTTCAAAGGGTCACGTTTGGAGACTACATCTTCGTGCAGGTACCAAATTTATCTGCTGCAAACCGTACGTCTCGGGGCAGTCCGAGTAAGCCCTTTTAAATGTGGGCACCACCGCGTGGAATAACATCAAGCTGATCCGTCTGGTCAGACACCCCGTCATCTCGTTGGCCGCTGTGGCGGTATCTTGGTCGCAAAGATTTTCCTGAGCCCCCACCCGCGTAGAGTTGCCCGACACCTGTCATTTTCCGGTGTTGGGTTAGGGCTTGAGGAACTGTCGGGCCCAATGGTTTGGTCAGCATCGGTTACTCCGCACTGCCACTGTCTACGGTTTTGAGTTGATTGCCCGCGATGGGCGCATTAAGCAAGGCAGTTCGGTCGAGCGGATAGACTTTCGAGAAGTGTTTCGGCCAGTTGAAGCGATACCGGTCGTGTTCGCGCTCACGAAAGCGACTCCAGCGGATCGGGAGTGAGGGCAATGGTTCTGCCACTGGAAAACCGCGTTTCATCCACCTGATCGTTGAACCACAGAGCGCCTTCGGAAAAGCCGCGAAGCTGGCGTGGCCCTTGATTATCCTGGGTTGTATCCAATGCGGCGAACTGCAATTTGTGCACGGTTCTGGCCTGTAGCCATAGTCAATGATGGGCAAGGTCCTTCGGTACATCTGCGGGCTGGTTCAACCTCTGGATTCCCACCAAGTGTCCTTACGCGGATGAAAACAAATTTCGCACGATGAACAGGGATGGCATCGGTATTCAAAAAGGAGTGGAGCGGTAGGGAAAAACGGGTCAGGAACGACTGCCTGCATGCCCGCTCGGCTAAAGCAGTGCTGCTATCGCAGCAAGGGGTTGCACACCGAAGTTCCCGTGAGATTCTGAGTGCATGGACAGCACTGGTTCTGTTCCTAACCCCCGATCAGGAGATCTCATGAAATTCTCAAAAGCCGAAATCGAAGCTCTCATTGCCGCTTCGCCCCGGACCACAGTCCCACTGAACAGGCTGGTCCTCTCTGACGCCTACCAGGCACGCGCGGCTGGCACTACATCCAAGATGAGCATTGCCGAGTTGGCGGCATCTATTCGTGACAACGGCGTCCTGCAGAACCTCGTGGTGGTCAAAGGTTCCAAGGGCATATTTGAAGTCTGTGCCGGTGGTCGTCGCCTGGAGGCGCTGACCTTGTTGTTCACGGGCGGTGCGATTCCCGACAACTATCCCGTTCCCGTGTTGACCGTGCCTGCCGACAAGGCGCTGATGGCCAGTCTCGCCGAGAACGTGCTTCATGTCGCCATGCATGCCGCCGATGAATTTGCAGCCTTTGCCAAACTGATGGCCCAAGGCAAGTCGGTAGAAGATGTGGCGGCAGCATTTGGTGTCACGCCGCTTGTCGTCAAGCGCCGAATGAAACTGGCAATGGTGTCCCCGAAGCTGTTGACGCAGTTTCGTGAAGACCAGATTGGGCTGGACTGCCTCATGGTGTTGGCCTCCATCGATGACCATGCCAAGCAGGAAGAGGTTTGGAGTGGTGTGCCGAACTGGAACCGTCGCCCGGAATACCTGCGTCAGTTGCTCAACCAAGGCGAAATCGAATCCGACCGTGACCCGGTGGCCCGTTATGTGACCGTCAAGGCCTATGAAGGCGCAGGCGGTACTGTGCGCCGTGACCTGTTTAGTGACGACGACAAGAAGGTGTATCTCCTGGACGCCGCCCTCTTGGAGCGACTGGCGACATCCAAGCTCGCCAAGAAGGCCAAACAAGTGGCCGCTGAGGGTTGGAAGTGGGTCGAAGTTCGTGTGCGCTACAACCATGACGAGTTCCTCAAGTACGGCAGCTTGCGCAAATCGCGGCGCGAACCCACAGAGCAGGAAGCGGCCCGCATCGCACACCTGGACGCCCAATGGACGGCGTTGAACAACCAGATGGAAGCCTTGTCCGAGTCGGAGGATGACCATGCCCTGGACGCGAGTGCTTATGAAAAACTCGAATTTGAGGCCGAAGCCGTTCAAGAGCAGCTGGAAGCATTGCAGAATTCGCTCCTTGTCTGGCATACCGAGTTGATGGCAAAAGCGGGCTGTGTGGTGTATGTGGGCAACGATGGAGTTGCCACGGTCAAATCCGGACTGATACGACCCGAAGATCGTAGCGACATGGTGCAGGCAGTGCGCCAACCGGGGAAAGGTGCTTACGACGCATCATTGGTTTCCTTGCCGTCGCCGAAGACACGCCCCATCCATTCCGAAAAACTGATGCGCCGCCTCACCGCCCACCGTGTCCAAGCCTTGCAAGCGGAATTGCTGGAGCGCTCTGATGTAGCGGTGGCAGCATTAACCGCCCAACTGGCACAGAAGGTGTTCCGCGACAACGACTGCCGCTACTACTGGCAAGAGCCGGTGTTTGGGATCACTGCAATGGACAGCAGCCATGAACTGCGCTCAGCCGCAGACGATCTGGAAGGTTGTGCAGCCTGGGCGCGGGTACAGGCCGAGCGCGACGCATGGGCGGAGCGTCTACCGGCCGATCTGGACGCAATTTTTCCATGGCTGTTGGAACAGAACCAAGCAACGGTCCTCCAACTGTTGACCTTTGTAACGGCGCTGACCACCACCGGAATTTGCGGTACGGAGCCAGAGCGCCAGCGCAATGAAGCATTGGCACAGGCGGTGGGGCTGGACATGCGCAAATGGTGGACTGCATCTGGGGCCTCGTATTTCAATCATGTCTCCAAGGGTCGAATTCTGGAGGTCGTAACCGAAGCGGTAGACGCAAATGCAGCCAGTCCACTGGCGGCACTCAAGAAGGACGATGCAGTCAGTGGGGCTGAGCAAACTGTTGCCGGAACCGGATGGCTACCGTCCATTCTGCGAGTAAGAGGCGATGTTATTGGAGAGCAGGTATGTGCCAATACAGCGATTTCTTCAAAAGGCCGCGCGTCGCAGGAGGCCTGCGTTATGGCTCCAGATCAGGAACCAGCGAAATCCAATGAATAGTGCAGACTGCGGTCTAAATATCAAAGTGGCTTGCGAGGCCTGTTGCGACAATCGTGGCGGACCTCGAATTCAGACCATAACCACTAGGTGGAAAATCATGCTTAAAAAACGGAATGTGTTTGTGACGCGGGATGACCGAACGCAGTACATCGGTGAAGTATCGAACCCAGCGAGGCCATGACAAGGTGTGCTGCGTTGTCTCGTCTTGCCGTTTCCCAAAATGAATTGGAGGCGGGTGAGGCTTGCACCGTAGGTGCGGTTACCCTTTAAGCTTCATAGCCCACCAAGCATCCATAGGGCGTGGTTGCCGGTTTGGCGACCACTCTTCCTGCCAAAATATCTTCGAGCGCGGCACGCACCCAATTTCGTGATTTAGGAACCACCGATTCGTCAACCGTCGGCTGTGTGTCAATCGCACCCGCATAGGCCATCATTCCCTCTTGATTGATGACAAACATGTGGGGGGTGTTTCGTGCGCCATAGGCGTGGCCCAATTGTCCCGAAGGGTCCATCAGCAATGCGGTGGGTTGCGCCCTGCGCTCCCGCATGAACGCCAGCGCTTGTTGCGGCCTCAGGTAGTCCCCACGCTTGGGATTTGTCGAGAGTACAGACAGCCACACGACGCCCGCAGCTCTTGCCCAGCTCTGCAGTTCCTGCATCTTGCCACTCGTATACTGCGCACGAACAAACGGGCAGGATGGGCTTGTCCATTCCAGCACCACGACTCTTCCCTTGAATTCTTCCAGCGTTCGGCTTTGCCCATTCGCATCAAGCGTGGTGAAGGCAGGTGCTTTGACGCCCTCCGCGGATTGGACTGCACTGGCCAACCCAGGCATCACCGCACACGCCAACATGCTGACTGCCGACCACAAGGTCTCTCTTCGTTTCATGATGTACCCTTGGAACAAGCACAACTTGCGTTGCCGTCATTCCCACGGACCGCGCAGGAATCAAGCTTGGGTGATGTCGCACACTGGGCGTGCCGGCGCTTTTGGAACCTCGCAGCCGCCCAGGCGAGAGAGCCCGCTGCTGCGACCAGCACCACTACAGTGGCCGCAGTTCCCATGTGAATGGCGTCAAGGCCCAGAGACACAAATCCCGCGACAGACAGAGCGCCGACCATGGGCAATGCAAGTGGAAACGCACAGCACGCCACGCACGCGGCTACCACCCCCCCTGTTGCCAGTTCAACTTTTTTCATATTGCTTTCTCCTGCGTAAGCCCGGAACATCTCCGTTAAACTGCACTGTAAAACCTCAAGTAGCTTGAGATGCAAGGAGTTTCTGTGAAAGACATACACAAAGCAGGGCAATTGACTATTGGTCAGTTGGCCGAGGGTACCGGTCTGAGCGTTTCTGCCATTCGGTACTACGAAGAAATTGGACTCATTCCAAAGGCGCTACGGCGGCCCAGTGGGCACAGGGTCTACGGACCGGATGCTCACAGCGTGTTGGCGCTGGTGCGCAGTTTTCGCGAGTTTGGATTCCCGATTGAGCAAATTCGGACACTGGTTTCTTTGTCCACCAATCCCCAAATCCCTTGTGACGAGACCCGGGAGATTGCCAGAGATCACCTGAACACAGTCAGATCAAAAATCAGCCAGCTTCGCCAACTGGAGGGTAGCTTGATCCGCTTCATTCGCTCCTGTTCAGAAACATGCATCGGCGGACCCGCACCGAAATGCACCATCCTGAAAGAAGTCGGTTTGGGCATGCGCCAGGACAGCCCGTCCAACGCGTGCTGCTGAGCTTCAGTAGTGACTGGAACGCAGGTTTACTGACCTGCTGGTTGCAAGACAATGACTGCCATGCCTACCAAGGCAATCCCGGCACCGGCCAGGTCCCAGCGGGTCAATGCAATGCCATCCACTAGACGAAGCCACACCAACGCCACCGCGATATACACACCACCATAAGCAGCATAGGTCCTGCCTGCGGCGCTGGGGTGTAGGGTCAGCAACCAGGCGAACATGGTCAGTGCAAGCGCGGCAGGCAGCAACAGCCAGAGGGGTTTGCCTTGTTTGACCACCAGCCAGGGCAGGTAACAGCCCCATATTTCCAGGATGGCGGTGGCGACAAAAAGCAATGCGATTTTTGCGAGTTCCACCGAGCTAATTTTCCATGGTGAGGTTGAACGGCGAGTGAATTCTTCCAATGTACGGCACCAAGGCATTTTGGGCTTTTGAAAGAGGTCAGACTGTGCGCTCGCTCTACTTTATCGCACTAGAGTTACTTTCAAGCCCGATGTGCCTGTGTCAATCGGTGCAGCTTTTCATACGTGAGTGAACCAATGGAGCAACCGGACGATCCATCGAAGGAAACCAGTTCCGACACAACGCCATTGGCCGCAGGTTTCAACGAAATGCGTGACACCTTGGTGTTGATCTCGATGTTGATCAAGGATTACAGGGCAACGCTTGACTGGGTCTGATACGGCGAGGGTATGCTAAAGCGGTGGAAGTGCTAACGCTGGCTGCAAAACGATCAGAGGGCTCAGGACCGCGATCCGGAGCCTCGGAATAGGTGTCCTGAGACCTGACCTACTGTTGACGCATGACGAAGCAAAATTGTCACTTCATCAAAATTGTTTTTATGACAAAAATGTGACACTCGGGGCGTGGTGGCCAATTGGGTTCCTTGTCGCATGCGGTACGGCCCGAGATGTCCGGAAGAACGCGCGCACTGGCATGTCCGTTTCATGGATGTGAATGTGCATCCAGTCGGAAATCTGTTCGGCTACAGCGTCGAGATCCGCACCTTTTTGCTGTACATCTGCAATCATCCCATCCAGCATTTCTTGTGCTGCGGCGTGAACTGCAGCGATAGAGGCAAGTGTGGGGCATGCATTCGCCGCCAAGACTTCTTCCTCCTGCGCATGGTGTTGGCGCGCAACTCCTGCAATGTCGCGAAGCAGCATCAACTGAGATTCGTCACTATTCGACTGAAACGCTATGGCATGGAGCAGTTCTCTGCCCAGTTCCAATAGGAGGATGTGTTGGGCATCCAACTCAGGGTTCAGTACGCAAAAACCAGGGTGCCAGATTGGGATGGAGTTCATGGTAATTTACGCCGGGGAGCGAACCATACGCCTTGGAAGCCGGTGCGTCAACAAGGTTCAGGTGCCAAGTGGCCAAGCCATAGGCGCACTAAAATTCCGCCATGCATAGGTTGATCACCAAGGTTCTTTTTGTCTCTACATCCAACGCATGCAGAAGTTTATTGGCTGAAGCGTGCCTCAGGCATCTCGGGCAGGGCAAATTCAAAGTGTTCTCTTGTGGAGTTCCAGCCCGCATTGCAGATGCACCGCACAGTGCGGCACTCTTGGCATTGCAAACCGCCGCAGTACCAGCTGCAGGTTTAGCCTGCAAGAGCTGGACGGAGTTCACACGCAATGGCGCTACTTGCATGGATTTCGTCATCGCGCTGGACGCGTCAACACTGCCCACCCATCCGTCTTGGCCAGGACAGCCGGTTACCGCCCTTTGGGACTACCCTGAGATTGCCAGTTCACCAAACTTACGCTTGAATGCTCAGGTTGAGGTAGTCCAAATGCTCATGTCGTTGCAACGGCGCATAGAACTTCTCGTCAGCCTGCATTCCAGGAGCAAGAGAAACACGGACTTGGTACCTGACCTTCAAGACATGTCGTATCTATAGAATTTTTGCCTTGTAAAGGCGTGACATCTGAGGTGGTCGAACCCGATGCAATGCTGCCAAGCGGATTCGCTTTGTATGCACATTGAAATTGGACCTCCAGCACGACATTTTTCCTCACCGTAAATTTGATTTTTGCGGAAACGATATAAACTGTATGTATTGTTTAATAGGATAGGAAACAGACCATGAAATCCGACAAAACCGTTACCCCTTCTGCAAATTCGGCCCCTGCGTCAACAGCCATTTCCGCAGCCGTTGCAAAACCTGCGGCCAAGCCAGCCAAAAAGGTAGCCGCAAAGTCACTTGTTGCAAAACCCGTAGTTGCCAAGAAGGCAGTTGGGACATCTAAGGCTGCAAAGGCCACGGTGGTCAAGGTTGAAGCTGCCAAAGTGAACAAGGAAAAAAAGATCAAGATGGTGCGCGACAGCGTCTCCATGCCCAAGACAGAGTCCCTGGTTCTTGTTGAAATGAAGACCCGTGCAAAGAAGTTCGGTGTAGAAGTCAAGAAGACCGAGGTGATTCGCGCTGGCATCAAGGTTCTGGCTGCGTTGTCAGACACTGCTTTTATTGCCGCAATCCGGTCGGTGCCTAACATCAAAACCGGACGTCCAGCTAAAGGAGATTAAACAAATAGACTCTGGGGCATCCATGGGACTTCCGCCCATACGCTGTCCAAACAAAGAAAGTTTTGGCGGGGAGAGTCCACACTGTTCCGACCTCTAAGGGGCTGCCTTATGAACTGGGCTTTCTACCTATCAGCGGTAGTCGTACCGTTAAGCGCTGTTGCCATCATATTTGCGCCTTCCGCATCAAAGGATCCGGAGCGCAGAGTTGTTTTTATTGGCATGCTGGCATTGGGGTCAGGAATGATGGCATTTCTTGTTGGAATGGTACTCTGCAAGAGTCACTGATTGGGCTACATAACAGCGACTCTGGGCGAAATCTGCTCAACGTAATGCAGTTTTCTTGAAACCGCGATATTGTTACTTTGCCAGGGGGACGGCTGGGGCCAAACGCTATGTTAGCTATAACCTTGCTGGCCTTCAGCAAATTCAACTCGGCTTGCAGTCGATCGCGACGTTTCAAAATGGGTCTGTGATTGCGAAAAACCAATGCAAACCCAAGTGATTCGGACCCATCGTACTTTTACGGTCAATTACCGCTGGGACGCCACCATGGAGAACCAAGCTCCTTGCGGGTCCTGGCAATTCGCAATAAACATCGGCCCGGGCACCTCCATTGGGCCGTTCGACACCTTGCCGCCGGCCGCGTTGACCCTGTCAATGGCCGCGTCCAACGCGTCAACGTTGAAATAATAGGCCCAGAAAGGGACGGGGGTTTCGGGCATCTTGGTCATCATGCCACCAACCGCATCCACACCACCGGTGGAGAACAAGCGATAAACGCCCATCGGCCCCATATCCACGTCTCTTACCCGGCTCCATCCAAAGAGTTCTGCGTACCAATTAAAAGCCGAAAGGCCGTTCCCTGCATGAAGTTCATTCCAGCCCACGGTCCCCGGCGCTCTTTGGGATGGGCTGGACGCAGCCGCTTCCCCATTGGCCTTGAATAGGATGAACACGGCTCCATGCAAATCAGCAACCACGGCAAAACGCCCGACGTTGGGAATGTCTTGCGCGGCTTGCACCGTGGCTCCACCTTTGGCTTGAATGCGTGCAGCATAAGCGTCCACATCAGGAACCGCGATGTACCCCTGCCAACATGCAGGCGCACCCCGCTCTCTGGCTTGCGCAGGGATCGGCATGATGCCGCCTACACCAACCGCACCAGCTGATACAACGGTGTACTCGTTCTCGCTGGGAAAAGCCTGCATGCTCCAGCCAAAAACCTGCGCATAGAACACCTTCGCCGCAGCAGTGTCGGTGGTGATCAGATCATGCCAAACAAAGGGACAAATCGGTGTCGTCATGGTGATCTCCAAGAGGAATGAATTTGCGCCATGCTAACGGAAATATGCGCTTTGACAAATGGGGCGCTTGGACGGGAAGTAAACTTTCCCGTGCACCACCCTGCGTCCGATTCGGAATGGGTGGGCAGTGTTGGATGCAAGTGGGACGCAGGGGAAACGAAGATGGCATTTTGACGTGCCATAGATGCACGGGATCAGGAAAGAAACAGCGCGGGTGCATATCCAAGTTTCGAGCCAAAGGTGGGGGAAATGGCGGATCTCCGATTCGGATGCCAAGCCTGCGCGGTCCAGATCCCGATGGTGCTTTTGACCCTGCCGGTCGTCAACCGAATCGCACGCTCCTTGAAATTGCGGTGTAGGTGTTACCTACGTTCCATCCACAAACTGAAGCACAAGGACGGCTGCCCTTTTTTTGCAGTATTTCACTCGACGCTCACGGGTGCCCATTTTCGATGTTGGCGAAACGCCCACTCCTTGGTCGTGAATGGGTCACTACGATGCCTTGACTCTTCAATATCGCCATCACGCTACGGTGACCATATTCGCGATCAATCTTCAACATGTATTGCAAACGCATCGCGCCCGGTTTCTTTGGATCGGTATAGCGCCCGATCAGCACTATTCATCAAGGTCTCCGAAGCGACATCTTTCCCTTCGTTGATGGACACGCCTATGCTGGTCGTAACCACAATTTCAATGCCAGCTATAGGCATAGGAAGTCGAACTGCCGCAAGCAGCTTCTTTGCGACAACTTCCACTTCGCCAGCAGTCATCAAATCTTCCAGAATGATCACAAACTCATCGCCTGCCAGGCGCGCGGCCAGATCTGTAATGCGAAGAGCCGATCGGATACGGTTCGCGAACTCGCACAGCACTTGGTCTCCTGCACCGTGCCCCAGTGAGTCGTTGATGGATTTGAAGTGATCGATATCCAAAAACATCAATGCCATCGTATTGCCCGTGCGATGACTGCGTGCTATGGCCTTGGGCAGCTTGTCGTCAAAATGGCGACGGTTGGGTAGCCCTGTAAGGGAATCAATGCGCACGAGTTGACGTAGTTCGAGCTCGGCATCCTTCAGTGCAGTGACATCGGTACTGAGCGCAAAGACTCCATGCACGACGCCATCATTCCAAAGATCGGGGATGTATGTGGTTTGCAAATAGCGACGTTTTCCGTTGACTACGGATTCAACCTCAAACTCCATGCGCTCACCACGCAACGCGCGACCAAGCGACTCCCGTCGTTGTTCGTACAGCGCCTCCCCTACGACTTCGAGCAATCCGCGTCCTGTCGCCCACTTCAAATCCACGCCCATCCACTCACGGAATGTTGCGTTCAGAAAACCGATCCGCTCCTGCTGGTCGACATACGAGATAAGAACCGGAAGGTTGTCGGTCACGGCACGCAATTGGCGTTCGCTGGCTTCCAGGCGCGCTTGAGCCCGGTGTTGTTCCGTGCGGTCAAGCACCATACCAAAAAACCCATGAACCTGGCCATCTAGATCCCTATCTGGAACATAGTGAATCAGCAGATTGACCGGAGAATTCGGAATCGAACTGACGTGTTCAAATGAAACATGTTTGCCCGCCAGCGCCTCGTCCATGCGTGGTTTGAGTCGCTTAAATACCTGCTCACCAAATACCTCCGCAACGGTCCTTCCTTGTGCCGAAAGCTCCAGCCCATACCAACTCTGGTAGTTTTCGTTTGCAAACGTATATCGATAGTCTGCATCAATGTGAGATATCAGTATGGGCAGGTTGTTTGCAATGGTGCGCAGGCGATTCTCGCTGTCCTCCAATGCGCGCTCCACCGCTTTTCTCTCGGTAACATCGTAGTTGGTACCCAACACACGAGTCGCTTGCCCATGCGCGTCTTTGAGAACCATCGCACGGGCATTGGCGTAGCGCACTTGACCCTGACCCCGCAGCACGCGAAAGTCAAAATCCATGGATTCACCCGTTTCAATGCATTTCTGAAATGCTAGTTCACTCAGCGCAAGATCATCGGGATGCACCTTGCTGGACCAATCCTCGAAAGTGCCCTCAAAGTCGTTTCGTGATCCTCCGAAAATGGTGAACATGGTGTCACTCCATTCCAGTCGCCCGGTATGAAGATCAAACTCCCAGATACCAATTTCGTTAGCGGTGGTCGCAAGCGCTAAGCGTTCTTCATTTGTTCGTAGTGCCGCTGCAATGGCGTTTTTCTCCGTTACGTCCTGGGTCACTGCCAGCGAATGAAGCGGCTTGCCCTCAGCGTCACGTTCCAACACTGCGGACAGTTGAACATCAAGCACCTGACCGTCCTTGCGCACCATCTGGTAGTGGATGTCTTCGCACCGACCGACTTCAAAAAACGCAGGAAGGACCACGGTACGTGCGTATTCTCTTGACGATGGGGTCAAATAATTTGTTGAAGGTTGACCTATCACCTCATCTCGTGTGTAGCCCATGGTGGCAAGCCACTTGTCGCTGACAGTCAAGATCCTTCCTTGCAAGTCAATGGAATGGAGCATCGCAGGAGTGGACTCATAGAGCGCACGAAATCGCTCTTGGCTGGCCCTCAAGGCAAATTCAAATCTCTTTCTGTCCGTAATATCCCGTCCAACTGAATGCAGCGCCACGACCTGTCCATTGCCATCACCGATGGAGCGATTGGACCAAGCCATCCATCGCTCTTCTCCCCAGCGAGAACGCATTTGGTTTTCACCGGTCGCAACGCCAGGGCTTTGACATAGCGCTTGCAAGTAAGCGCTGACCGCATCTCTGTCGCGGTAAGAGACATACTCGAGGAGGTTATGTCCCACCATGGCTCGGGGCGTCATCCCAAAGTGAGCCGCATAAGATTCGTTGACGAATGTCAATTCTCCATTTGGCAAAGCCAATGAAATCAGATCAGCCTGATCCTCAACGATAGCTCTATACAGAGCATCATTTGTATTGGCTTCTTCCGCTTTATTCAGGAGCATCGCATTGAGACGGTCCAGTTCCAGTGCCTGCTTACGCATCTCAAGAGCACGGGCCGCAGCGTCGGCAAGATTGGTCAGCGTCTCTCGCTGTAATGCAGTAAGCGTTCTGGGCTTCCTGTCAATGACACACATTGTGCCGACGTTCACGCCACCCGACAGGATGATGGGAGCGCCTGCGTAGAAGCGAATGTCAGGATTTCCAGTAACGAGTGGGTTGTCTTGGAAGCGAAGATCCTGAGTGGCGTCGGGGACTTCCATGACCGTTGCCTGCAAGATGGCGTGGGCACAAAATGCCGATTCACGGGGTGTCTCGAACGTACCTTCCAGTCCGATATTGGACTTGAACCATTGCCGATCCGAATCAATCAGACTCAAGAGTGCGATAGGGACGGCACATACCAAAGAGGCCGTGCGGGTTAGCGCGTCAAAAATCGGCTCTGGCCCTGTGTCCAGTACGTCCAATAGCCTTAAACGGGCTAGCCTTTCAGCTTCGTTCATTGGGAAGGGGGGTGGGTATCTCATACTTCCTTCCATTGCATTCCAACAATGCAATTTGTCTCAATCTTAGAACATTTGACCGGGGCGGTGTCCAGGTCGATACGAGTGTCCAACATGCCTTCTGTGCCGCACGCCATGTGCAATACCGGCTGAAGAAGTTTTGATTGATCGAAACCAGAACGATGTGCGCCACAGCCGGTTGCATAGAATCTTCCATGTCGCCCAATTTTTAGGGGTTGGACTTGAAGGAAACTCGAAACATTTTGCAAAGGTAATGAGGGACCAATGACTGATTCCGAAGAGATAAGTGCCGATCCCAATCATTTCACCAGAGCCGTGACAGATTTCGGTCAGAGAAAGCCGGTGCTAACCACATCGCCGATATTTAATGAAAAGGGTGTGAAAGTCGTCGAGAAGGGGGTGGCAATTAACGTCGACATGTACGAGCGTCTCATGCAGCACAAGCTGTCCGAGCCGATCGAAAATTTGGTGTCAAGCGCCTCTACGGTCGACGGCAAATTCCTGCGCGAGACGGCGGAGAATCAGTTTCTGGAGATTCCATTCTTCGCGCGCATGGCTCAAGAGCCTGGTATGCGTGACTTGTTGTTGGACGTGGTAACCAGAATTGCGTTGCCTCCTCCCATTGCATTTCAGGTGACCCTATGCTGCGAGATGTACCATGAAACGTTCATTCACTCCGTACAAGTCGCGTTGATTGCCGCATGGCTGGCCAAAACACCTACGGCGTTGCGTTTTGATATTGGCATGGCTGCGACTGTTGGTCTAGTGCATGACTTGGGCATGTTGCACTTGGATCCCGTGTTGCTGCAACCAGAGCGAGGTTTAAGCCGCGCCCAGCGACGCCAGTTGTATTCACACCCCTTGATTAGTGCGCTACTGCTGAAGCGACACCATGAATATAGCAAGGAGGTGGTGCGTGCAGTGGAAGAACATCATGAAAACCTGAATGGCTCCGGCTATCCGCGTAATCTGGCGGGGGATACCGTAAGTCCGCTGGGGCGCATTCTAGGTCTGGCCGAGGTGGTTGCTGCCATGTTCGCATCCGGGCGACTTG
>Ga0228700_1001531_pt1 | contig 14576 bp, 8 predicted proteins | sample McNCre317_Aug_MG_FD_178019 | JGI IMG/M metagenome (GOLD analysis project Ga0228700, IMG submission 178019) | Freshwater microbial communities from McNutts Creek, Athens, Georgia, United States - 3-17_Aug_MG | ecosystem: Environmental > Aquatic > Freshwater > Creek | place: USA: Georgia...
AGCCTCTGCCTGGGCCTGGCCGGCGACGACGCCCTGCGCTGGCAGCGTGCCCGGCAGCTTTCCCGCTTGAGCGGCCTGCCCCTGGTGGCCACCGGCCAGGTGCAGATGCATGTGCGCTCACGCAAGCCCCTGCACGATGTGCTGAGCGCCGTTCGCCTGGGCCAGCCGGTGGCGCAGTGCGGCTTTGCACTGCAGGCCAATGCCGAGCGGCATCTGCGCAGCCGCACCCGCCTTGCCGCGCTCTACCCACCGGCCCTGCTGGCAGCCACACTGGAGATTGCCAGCCGTTGCCGCTTCACCCTGCAGGAGCTGCGCTACCAGTACCCGCTGGAGGCGGTGCTGGCGGGCCTGACCCCAGCCCAGACCCTGCGCCGCTATACCGAGGACGGTGCCCTGGTGCGCTATCCGCAAGGGGTGCCCGACACCGTGCGCACCCTTCTGGAGCATGAGCTGCAGCTGATTGCCGAGCTGCGCTACGAGATGTATTTCCTCACTGTGCACGACCTGGTGCGCTTTGCGCGCGGCCGCGGCATTCTGTGCCAGGGGCGCGGCTCGGCGGCCAACTCGGCGGTGTGCTACTGCCTGGGCGTGACTGAGGTGAACCCGGCGCTGTCCACCCTGCTGTTTGAGCGCTTCATCAGCCGCGAGCGCGACGAGCCACCCGATATCGATGTGGACTTCGAGCACCAGCGCCGCGAAGAGGTGATCCAGTACCTGTACCAGAAGTACGGCCGCGAGCGTGCCGCCATCACCGCCGTGGTGGCCAGCTACCGCCCGCGCAGCGCCCTGCGCGATGTCGGGCGGGCCCTGGAAATCCCCGAGGTGCTGATCAACGCCATGGCCAAAGAGCACCCCGGCATGTACAGCCGCTCGGTGCTGGTGGAGCGCCTGCAGTCGGCCCTGGAGCGCGCGCAGCAGGAGGCGCCAGAAGTGCCGTTGCCCGGCCGGCGGCGCCTGGCGCAATGGCTGGACCTGGCCTGCCAGCTGCAGCGCTTTCCGCGCCACCTCAGCCAGCATGTGGGCGGCTTTGTGCTCACCAAGGGAGCGCTCACGCGCCTGGTGCCGGTGGAAAACGCCGCCATGAAAGACCGCAGCGTGATCCAGTGGGACAAGGACGACCTGGACGCGGTGGGCCTGCTCAAGGTCGATGTGCTGGCCCTGGGCATGCTGAGTGCCATACGCCGTTGCCTCGCTTTGGTGGGCCAGTGGCGCGGTCGTGAGATGCGCATGCAGGACATTCCCAGCGAAGATCCGGCCACCTACGACATGATCTGCCGCGCCGACACGGTGGGCGTGTTCCAGATCGAGAGCCGGGCTCAGATGAGCATGCTGCCGCGCCTCAAGCCCCGCTGCTTCTACGACCTGGTGGTGGAGGTGGCCATTGTGCGGCCCGGGCCCATCCAGGGCGGCATGGTGCATCCCTACCTCAAGGCCCGCGCCCAGCCGCAGGCGGTGCACTACGCCAGCCCGGCCGTGCGCGAGGTCTTGCAGCGCACCCATGGCGTGCCGATCTTCCAGGAGCAGGTGATGCAGGTGGCCATGGCCGCGGCCGACTTCAGCGCCGGCGAGTCCGACCAGCTGCGCCGCTCCATGGCGGCCTGGAAGCGCAAGGGCGGGGTGCACCGCTTTTACGACCGGCTGGTGGGTGGCATGCTGAAGAACGGCTACACCCAGGAATATGCCGACCAGCTCTTCAAGCAGCTCGAGGGCTTTGGCGAATACGGTTTTCCCGAAAGCCATGCCGCCAGCTTTGCCCTGCTGGTCTATGCCAGCTGCTGGCTCAAGTGGCACGAGCCGGCCTGCTTTCTGGCGGCCATGCTCAACAGCCAGCCCCTGGGCTTTTACGGACCGGCCCAGCTGGTGCAGGATGCCCGGCGCCACGGCGTGCAGGTGCGCGCAGCCGATGTGCAGCACAGCGATTGGGACTGCAGCCTGGAGGAGCCTGAACCGGGGGTGCAAGGCGGGGCCGCACCGCGTGCACGCCAGCCGGCGGTACGCCTGGGCCTTTGCATGGTCAGCGGCCTGTCGCAGGCGGTGGCCGCGCGCATCGCTTTGGAGCGGGCCCGGGCACCCTTTGCCAGCACCCAGGACCTGGCCCTGCGCTGCCGGCTCGATGTCGGCGACCTGCGCGCCCTGGCCAGTGCCGATGCGCTGCTGTCGCTTAGCGGCCACCGGCGCCAGCAGGTCTGGGAGGCTTCGGCCCTGCGCCTGTCACCCGCCCTGCTGGAGGGGGTGCCCATCGACGAGCCTGCCCTGGAGCTGGAGGCTGCTTCAGAAGGAGAAGAGGTGGTGTTCGACTACGCCGCCCTGGGCTTAAGCCTGCGAAGCCACCCGCTGGCGCTCTTGCGGCCGCAGCTGGCGCCCCAGCGCCTGTGCACCGCAGAGCAGATGCACCCCTATCCCAGCGGCCGCCTGGTGCGGGCCTGCGGCATCGTCACCATGCGCCAGCAGCCGCAGACGGCCAAGGGCGTGGTGTTCGTCACCCTGGAGGACGAGACCGGCAGCGTCAACGTGATCGTCTGGAAGGCGGTCAAGGAAAAGTTCCGCGAGGTGCTGTACCGGGCCCGCCTGATGGCCGTCTACGGCGTCTGGCAGCGCGATGACGAGAGCGGCGGCGAGGTGCGCCATGTGATCGCCAAGCGCCTGGTGGACCTGACGCCGTTGTTAGGGGGGCTTAGCACGGTGAGCCGGGATTTTCACTAGCACATGAGCGGCGCGCCGGGCCAATGGAATGGACGCCCCTCCCAGGCGCAGCCCCAAGCCGCAAGAGACCCCTTTGGGGCAGCGAATTGCACGCAATGAATGAGCGCGGGGGCTCACATGCTGCTTTGGCTAGGTGCTGACCGTTTGCTTCTTGCCTCAGCGGCCCAATGCGAGAACCGTCTCCAAATTCAATGTCACCTTCACCTGCGACGACGGCACATTGGCTGTTACGGCATACGTTCGGTCAGAGGTATCCCGGGTTGCCATGGAGGCAACCGGAACACCCTCGCGGTTCAGCACCACGGCAACCGTGGGGTAGGCCGAGTTGACATTGCGACGAATCACCAATCCGACCTCACCCGACGCCAGTTTCACAAATGAACCGGGCCTGTAGATTCCTACCGCCTTGATCATGGCGGCGCCCATGGCGTCGGTTTTGGCGTTGGTGTCGATATAGATGGATTTCATTGCCACAGAGGGCAATTGCGCACTCCGCGAAACTCGGCGTGCTAACTTGGCTGCAAAAATATCTGCGCGATTCAGCAGTCCAATGAGACGGTCAGCATGACTTTCAGACTGCAGCGGTTCTGCCACGGTCTTGTGGTGAAGCCGCACGATCGACAGCCAGTCCTCATCCACCACACCAAATTGCTCCAGTATGTGAACTGACAAATTGGCATGGTGACTGATCAGGAACGCCTGGCTCATATCAATCGGGCCACTCTGCAGCGCCAAATCGTCTTGCAGATCGGCCATACCGATATTCATCGTGAGCGCACAACGTATGAGCAGGTCAATATCGGCTTGCGACCAGCGGAGTATTTTGGAGGCGGTCAGGGTACATATGACACAAACCAGAAGACCATGGGTGGCGCTGTAATGACGTGTGTCTTTTTCTGACAGGTAGAAAAGCGCCAGCAAGGCTTCATCTGCATTCAGGCTCAATTGATGAATCAGTATGGCTGAAATGCTCTCGAGCCTTCGATTGAAAAACTTCGCGTCACGGGTACGCAACATGGCGTTGAATACTTCGATGAGCTCCAACCAATCCAGTGACTTCTGTTTGGATTCATCGGCGGCGAGGTTGACGTAGGTGATTTGAAATTTGAACCAATCCCCCAGTGCCCCCTGATCTCGAAGCCGCTTCTGCAATTGCAGGGTATGTGCTCTGCCTGCGAGGCGCAAATCAGGGTCGCTGGTATCGGAAAAATCGACAAAAAATCCGCTGCCACGATTGGCAAGGCTGACCAATATGCTTTCCGTCTGAAAAACAAAGCCCTTTTGCGCCAACAAGATGCCATGGCTGTCCACCAAGCCATGGGGCAAAGGGGCATTCAACTTGATCGAGTTCAAGTCCACCGACGTCAGACGCTTAACGCTCATGAAAAAAATCTCGTAATTTTTGAATGGTGCAGCACATGATGCGCATGGGGGTCGCGAGGGGTGGCGCAAATGTGGCAAGCCATTGCCGGCGTCATGGGCAAGCCGGTGCCGGCCTGGCAGCGGCGCAGGAGCCGGCCGCGCGTCAATCCTTGATATTGCATTCCCGGCGCAGCAGCGCCAGGGCGTCGTTCAGGCTGCCGACCTGATCGCTTAGCAGGCAGTCTTCTGCCTCTTCCCAGAACGACTGCCACAACTCCAGGTAGTTGCGCTGGTGCTGGTCGGGTGCGTTCTCACGGATGAAGGCTTCAGCCCGCTCGGGCGCTGCGCCCGACTTGCGCAGCTTGCGCACCAGGCTGGTGGCCGACTTGGTGCTGAGCAAGGTCTTGGCTGCGCTGCCGCTGGCGATGCACAAAAACAAGGTCAGCAGGGAGCCCTCGTCGTCATGACCGCCAGTGGCCTTGTTCCAGGCGGCAGAGGTGGCGCGGTCAAAGGCGTCCACTTCGCTGGCGGCGTCTTCCAGCCAGAAGTAGCGGCCCATGAAGGCGGGGGTCTGGTGAAACAGCTTGCGCGCGGGCAGGGCGCTGTCAACGATCTTGGGCAGGTCGGCCAGCAGGCTCTGGCGCGCGGCCTCGGCCACGGGCTTGAGCTCGGATGGCAATTCGCGCGGGAGGCTGATCGACAGGCCCGCCGTGCCTGTTCCCTTGGCTGTGCTGGTTGCCAGCTTCTTGACCAGCACGGCTAGCGCCTTTTGAAAAGCCACCCAGTCGGGCCACTCGCTGTGCTTGGCGGCCAGCACCAGCAGCGCGGTGCGCACCACGGCCTCGGCGTCGGGCGCCGCACTTTCCAGTTCCTCGGCATCCAGGCCCAGGTAGTCGGCAAACCAGTAGGCTGCCTCCAGGGTCCGGGCAGCCTGCTGGCGCAGGGCCAGCTCGGCCTGGTAGTCGGCCAGGCTGCGCAGGCTCCAGTCGGCCAGTTGCTCGCGGGCCGAGTCGTCGCCAAATGCGTGGTTGCCGCCCAAGCCAAAGTGGCTGCTTTGCGGCAGGGCAATCAAGGCCCGCAGCATGTCGGAGCCGGCCTTGGAGCGCGACAGGAAGCTGTGGTCGCGCAGCATCTCGGCGGCACGGCGCAGGTCACCGGCGCTGCTGTGCTCCAGGTGCAGGCTGACCAGGTTGACGATGCGCGTGCGCGCCAGCTCGATCTCGGGGCGCAGGAACTCGCTGCCAAAGTGGCGTGCTATTTGCACCATGCCCTTGGGCGCCTCCTGTGCAATGGCGTCCAGCTTGGCCTGGTCGATCATGCCGTGCTGCAGGCCATAGGCCAGGGCCCGCTCAAAAAACGGACGGTCATCAAACAGGGCAAGGCCCTGGGCCGGGGCCTTGGGGGCGGTGGTGTCTGCCATGCCGGTGGCGGCCCTCAGATGGCCGACTCTTCGTCGGCGTCCAGCGCCGCGGGCGTGGCCTGGCCGCGGTCGGTGTCGCGGGTTTCGACCTTGCCGTCGTCCTCTTCGATTTCCTCGTCTTCGGCCAGGCCCAGGTCGTGGGCGCGGGCCTTGGCGCGCAGCACCAGGAGCATCTCCACAAACAGATCGGGGCACTCGTGGCGCAGCAGCCAGGCCATCTGCATCCAGTCCTGGTCGGCCACTTCGTCTTCCTCAACACGGGGCCTGACATAGGTGCTGGCGAGCAAGGCGCTCTCGGACAGCATCTCGCCATCGTCTTCCACGGTGTCGAAAGTGCCGGTGCGGGCGAAGGCCTCGATGCGGCTCCACTTCTCGGTGAAGTAGTCGGCCAGGGCTTCGGCGCCGCCTTCCAGATCTCCGATGGCGTTCAGGAACTCCACCGGGTCGCCGTCCTCGCGGAAGATCACGGCATTCATCATGCCGCGCAAATACGTGCGGGTGAGGTCCTTGTACTGCTTCTCGATCACCACAGCGCGGGCAAACTGCTGGGGCGTGACCAGCAGATTGATCACCGACTCCTTGGAGTTGTCGTACTCGCGGATCACCGCCAGCATGTCCTTCGGGGGCAGTTGCTCCAGCACCACCATCAGGGCACCGTCACCCTCAGTATCGGCCAGCTCCACCAGGGCGGCTTCGGCTGCCACGATGTCGCCAGCGGCGATCAGGCTTTGGGTCTTGGCGATCAGTGCAAGTGCATTCATGGGGGTCCTTTGAAATCTTGGAGCCAGTTGGGGGCGATGCGCCCCTTGGCAAGTGCCGGCAGGTCAGTCCTTGCGGTCAAAGCCTTGTTCCACCATCCAGTCGTTGCCGGCTTCTTCGCGGGCGCGCTCGGCGGCTTCGTCTTCGTCGTGGTCTTCGGTATGGTTGTCGTCGTGGCGCTCGTTGCGCACGGCGTCCTGGTCTTCGTCGGCATCTTCCATGCTGGCCAGCAGGGCGCGCTCGGCAGCGCCCAGGGGCCGGCTGTGCATGTACTCCAGGGCCGCGGCGATGGTCATGAACCAGGGACCCACCGGCTGCTTCAGAATGGTCTGCACCATGTCGCGTGCCCAGGGGGCGATCTCCAGACTGTCGCTGATGCTGTCCCAGCCGGGCAGCTCATCGGCGTCCTGGGCCAGCAGATGTTCCATCACCTTCGGGCTGCTGAAGCGAAAGGCCTGGTGCAGCACCACGGCCACCATCTCGGGGCTGAGCTCCATCATCTGCAGCAGAAAGCCCAGCTCCTTGCGCTTTTCGGCCAGGCGCTTGCGCAGCACATCCTTGCCCTCGGAGTCGGAGCTGAGGTCATCGAGTTCGGCCTGGTAGGCCGAGCGCAGTTCAAGAAAAAAGGAAGAGGGGCTCATGGTGCGCCTTGGTGGATGGTTGGAATCTTCAGGCCCGGGCTTGGCACAGGGGCGTGAAATAGGCCTGCCAGATGGCCTGGGCGGTCTGGGCCGGGTCATCCAGAAGATTGCGCCGGCGGTTGTCGTCATAGGCCTGGCGTGCGGTTTCGTCGCCCAGCACTGCGTAGGCCTGCTGCACGGCGCGAAAGCGTGCCGGGGCATTGGCATCCGGGTTGCGGTCCGGGTGGTACTGGGCGGCTTTCTGGCGAAAGGCCTTCTTGATGTCGGCCAGCGTGGCGTCGCTCTTCAGGCCCAGGGCGGAATAGTGGTCTTGCATGCAGCGGGCTTTGGCTTGTGGGCGGATGCGGCGGGTGACGTGGGTCGGTGAGCGGTTGAAACCCGAAGGCGCGCGTGGCCTGGGCTTCATCCGGGAAAACCAGCAGCGCCGGCCAGGGCTATTTTACCGCCAGCCCCCAGGTGCGCGAGGGGGCCTCAGTAATAATGCGCCATGGAGTTCAAGCACCAATATCAGAGGCCCTGGATCAGGCGATTTTTTTGGCTGGTGGCGGCCTGGTTCATGCTCTGGGCCTTGGCCTGGCTGGCATTGCCGGCCCTGCTCAAATCGCAGCTGCAAAGCCGGGGCTCCGAGGCGCTGGGGCGCACCCTGACCCTGGGCGCGGTGGACTTCAAGCCCTGGTCGCTGGAGCTCACCCTAAGTGACATTGCGCTGGCGTCGGCCGATGGAAAGGCCACCCAGCTGGCCATCAAGCGTATCTATGTGGACGCCGAAATCCAGTCGCTGTGGCGCCTGGCGCCGGTGGTGGACGCCGTCACGGTGGAGCAGCCGCATTTGGCGGTGACGCACCAGGGCGACGGCCATTACGACTTTGACGACATCCTGGAGCGCCTGCGCGCGAACCCCGAGCCCAAGCCTCAGACTGCCAGCGCGCCGCCGCGCTTTGCGCTCTACAACCTGGTGCTTGGCGAGGGCTCGGTGGACTTCACCGACCATGTGGGCGGCGCCGAGCGCGTGCATGTGCTGCGCAAGCTGGCCTTGTCGCTGCCGTTTCTTAGCAGCTTTGATTCGCAGCGCGAGGTTACGGTGGCACCGCACCTGGCCTTTGAGCTCAACGGCAGCCGCTTTGATTCCGCCGCCCAGGGCACGCCCTTTGCACTCGATGCCAAGGGCGAGGCCAGCCTGCAGGTGGCGCATCTGGATATCGCGCCCTATCTGCCCTACCTGCCCGCCAGCCTGCCGGTGCGCCCCAAGGCCGCGGTGCTGGACAGCGCGCTCAAGGTGGCCTTCACCAAGGAGCCCGCGCAAAGGCTGCTGGTCTCGGGCGCGTTCACCGTGTCCGACATCGTGGTCGATGACCGCAGTGGCGCTTCGCTGTTCAAGCTGGGCGCGCTGCAGGTGGTGCTCAAAGAGCTGTTGCCACTGGAGCAAAAGCTCAGCCTGGATACCGTGAAGCTCACAGCGCCCAGCGTGCAGGTGCGCCGTGCCGCCAGCGGATGGTGGAATCTGCCAGGGCTGGATGGTGCAGACCCGGCAGCCGCCGCCGCAGCGGCCCCAGCTGCTGCGCCTGCCAGCGCCGAGGCCCCCGGCGCGGGTACGGCCAGCAGTGCCTGGCAGATCACCCTGGGTACGCTGGAGCTGGAAGATGGCCAGGTGCGCCTGCAAGACGATAGCGTGGCACCAGCGGCCGCGCTCTCCCTGCAGAAGCTGGCCCTGCAAGTGCATGGTGTGCAGCTGCCCCCGAGTGAGGCGCCGGCACGCTGGCAAGCCTCGGCCCAGCTTCTGGGGGCAGGCGCTGGCAAGACCAAGCCAGCCCGGCTGACACTGCAAGGCGAAGGCACGCAGGCAGCAGGCAGCACCCAGCTCACGCTAAGCGACCTCGATCTGCAGCTGGCCGAGCCCTACCGCAGCAAGCGCTTCCTGCCCCATGCGGTGGGACAGCTGCAGGCCGAGCTGCAGGCACGCTGGAAGGGGGATGCCGTGCAGCTGCAGGCGCCGCGCCTGGCGCTGCAAGACTTTGCCCTGACCGTGCCCGCCGGCAACAGCGATCTGCGGGCCCGCGACCTGCCTTCCTTCAAGCTGCTGGAGCTTGGCAACCTGCAGGTCGATCTGGCCCGCCATGCCGCTTCGCTGGACAAGCTGCTGCTCAGGCAGCCCGCCCTGCGCCTGGCACGCGATGCCGAGGGCCAGTGGATGTACCAGCGCTGGCTGGCCCCCGAGGCGCCGGCGGCATCCGCTGCGTCCGCCGGCAAAGCAGCCGCGGCCCCAGCAGGCGCGTCCCAGGCGGCCCATGACAAGGCGCCGGCCTGGACCTTTACCCTGGGCGAGGCGGTTGTGGCGGACGGCAGCGTGGGCTGGGTTGACCGGCAGCCGGCCAAGCCGGTGTTCCTGGAGCTCACGCAGCTGCAGACGCGGGTGCGCAATGTCTCGCTGGACGGCAGCAAGCCGGTGGCCATCACACTGGCCACGCAGGTGCGCGGGCCCCGCGCCGATCCGGGCAGCCTGCGCTTTGAGGGCAGTGTGGCCTGGGCGCCGGTGCTGGCCCAGGGTACGGTGGATCTGCAGCAGTTCCCGGCCCAGGCCGTGGCGCCCTATGGCCTGTCGCACCTGCGGCTGGACCTGGTGCGGGCCGATACCAGCTTCAAGGGCCAGCTGCGCTACGCCGACCTGCCGGGCGGCCCCGATCTGCGCCTGCAAGGCGATGCCTCGGTGCAGGAGCTCAGCCTCAACAGTGCGATCAAGGCAGCCAATGGCGACATCCAGTCGGAACCCCTGCTGAACTGGAAGGCGCTTTCGGTGCCTGGTGTGGACCTTCAGCTCAAGCCGGGAGCGCCCATGCAACTCTCGCTGCGCGAGATATCGCTGGCTGATTTCTTTGCCCGCCTCATCGTCGATGCCCAGGGCCGCCTCGTGTTGCAGGACATCGCCCGGCGCGATGATGCGGCACCGGCCGCCGCCCCGCCCGTGGCTTCAAGCGCCTCGGCACCCCAGGCCCCGGCCAGTGCTGCGGTGGCCGCCGGGCCGGCTGCCGACGACCCCGTGATTGAGGTCGGCGGCATTCGCCTGCTCAATGGCCATGTGGCGTTCTCAGACCGTTTCGTCAAACCCAACTACTCGGCTGACCTGACGGAACTCAGCGGCAGCCTGGGGCGCTTTCGCTCGCACCACCCGCAGGGCACGGTGCAGATGGCCGACCTGGATCTGCGCGGGCGTGCCGAGGGTACCGCCAGTCTGGAGATTGCCGGCAAGGTCAATCCCCTGGCCAAGCCACTGGCGCTGGATATCCGCGCCAAGGTGCGCGACCTGGAGCTCTCGCCGCTTTCAACCTACGCCATCAAGTACGCCGGCTACGGCATCGACCGGGGCAAGCTCAGCGTGGACCTGGGGTACCAAGTGAGCCCCGACGGCCAGCTGCAGGCAAGCAACAAGATTGTGCTCAACCAGTTGGTGTTCGGTGACGCGGTGCAAGGCGCCAGCAACTCCCTGCCGGTCAAACTGGCAGTGGCCCTGCTGGCCGATCGCCATGGCGTGATTGACCTGGACGTGCCGGTCAGCGGTTCGCTCAATGACCCGCAATTCCGCGTCTGGCCCATCGTCTGGAAGATCATCGGCAACCTGATCACCAAGGCCCTGGTCTCACCCTTCAGCCTGATCAGCGCGGCGCTGGGCGGCTCGGACACGGTGGACGCCCTCAACAAAGTGGCGTTCGAGCCCGGCACGGCCACCATCAGTGCCGGGTCGCTGTCCGGGCTGGACAAGCTGGCCCAGGCCCTGCGTGACAAGCCCAGCCTGCGCCTGACCCTGGTGGGCACGGCCAGTCTGCCGCGCGAAGGCCAGGCTCTGCAGCGCAGCCGCCTGAACGAGTTGCTGTTGGCGGAAAAGCGGCGCCAGGCAGCGGGGGAAGGCCAGGACGTGACCACCGTGCAGGCCGTGAGTGACCAGGAGTACCCGGCGCTGCTCAAGGCCGTCTACAAGCGCTCCGACCTGAAAAAGCCGCGCAACCTGATCGGCCTGACCAAGGACCTGCCCGATGCAGAGATGGAAACCATGCTGCTGGCCAGCCTGCCGGTGGACGAGGACGCCGTGCGCGCGCTGGCGCTCAAACGCAGCCTGGCCGTGCGCGAATACCTCAGCGCGCACCAGGTGCCCTCGACCAATCTGTTCCTGGGCGTGGTGAAGGCCGTGGGCGCCGAGGGCGACTGGCAACCCCGGGTCGAGCTGAGCCTGGAGAACCACTAGCCATGGTGCAACAGGCAGGCCGGCGAGCGCCGCCGCCGGGACCATGATGTTTTTCTCGCAAGACCGCGGTCTGTGGCGGCGTGCCGCTCTGGCCTTGCTGTTGCTGGCCCTGGCCTTGCTGCTGGACCTGTGGCAGCGCCCCGCACATCCCGAGCCGGCACAGGCCCGCTTTGGCGCCGAGTCGCCGCCGGTGCTGGCCGACTTGCGGCCCCAGGACCAGGGCCATATTCCCATGCCTTCTGATGCGGCAGCCGCCCATGCCAGCAACCTGCTGGCCATGCCCGATGGGGCGCCCGTTGCGCTGAGCGCCTTCTGGTTTGCCGGTGACCGTGAGAGCGCACCGAATGTGCAGATTGCCGCCTCGCAATGGGACCGCAGCAGTGGCCAATGGCTGCCGGCGCGCTATGTGGTCAACCGCCACGTCATGGCCTCGCAGCTGGGCTTTGGCGTGCGCCGCCTGGGCAATCCGGTGGCCTGGCTCGACGGCAGCAAGCGCATGCACCTGTTTGTGGTGGCCACCGGCTGGGGCGGTTGGGCTGCGGCGCGCATCCTGCACCTGGTGCAGGACGGGCCCAGCCAGCAGTTGCAAGACCTGGCCTTCAGGCCTGAGCGCGTGCTGCCCCTGTCCTGGCTGTGGAACACCAGCTTTCTGGTACGCAATGCGCCGCTGGCGTTGCAGGACGGCGGCATGATCCTGCCGGCGCATTTTGAGCTGGGCATCAAGTACCCGGTGGCCCTGCGCTTTGACAAGCAGGGCAATTTCATGGGCATGGTGCGCATGTCGCGCCAGGGCCATTGGCTGCAGCCCACCTTGCTGGCCCAAGGCACCACCCACTGGTTGGCCCTGCTGCGCGACACCCGACCCCAGGGCCATATCGGCGTCTTGCAGACCCAGGACGGCGGCGCAAGCTGGCTGGAGCAGGATGACCTGGCGCTGGTCAACCCCGATGCGGCCGTGGCCGGTATGGCCCTGGCGCCCCAGCACCTGCTGCTGGCACACAACAGCTCGCCCGGTTCGCGCGAACTGCTGGACCTCAGCGGCTCGCAGGACGGCCTGCGCTGGCAGCTTGTGCACCCCATGGCCCACGGGCAGGGGGCTGATGAATTTTCCTACCCGGCCATGGCCTGGGCCGATGGCGCCCTGTGGCTTAGCTATACCGACCACCGCAAAAGCATTGCCTGGCAACGTTTGGCGGCAGGGTCCTTGGCGGCCCCGGCTTTGCCGCGCGCCAAGGGGTCTCTGCCATGAACGCCTGGCTGCAGCGCATGCTGGCCCAGGACGCGCCCAGCCTGCCCCTGGCCTGGGCCATGCAGCTGGACCTCAGCCTGGGGTGGGCGCTGGTGCTGGCCCTGCTGGGGAGCACGTTGGCCTGGCGCCTGCCGCTGCCGCAGCGCCGTCTGGTGGCCTTGGTGCTGGCGGTGTGGGCCTTGCTGCCCGGCCCGCTCAGCCCCGACTACTGGCTGGGCCTGGCCTTTCATGCCCCGAGCCTGACAGCCATGCTGCTATGCGCCGGCCTTGTGCAGCGCCTGCTGTTTCCCGCCGGCCTGCGCCGGTCCTGGCCGCGTGACGGCGCATCGGCTGCGGCCCGCCTGCCCGCTGGCAGTCTGGGGCTGCTGGCCGTGGGAGTGCTGTTGGGCTACGCCCTGTTGCTGGACACCTTTGCCCTGCTGCCGCTGTCGCTCTACGCCTGGGGCTTCAGCCCGCTGGCACTGCTGCTCTTGCTGGCGCTGTTCCTGCTGCCCTGGGTGGCGGGTGCGGCGCGGGAGCGGCCCCATGCCCTGTCACACTGGCTGGCTCCGCTGGCCCTGCTGCTGTTTGCCGCCACGCGTCTGCCCACCGGCAATGTCTGGGATGCCCTGCTGGACCCCTGGCTCTGGCTGCTGATGCACGGCTTGCTGCTGCGCCAGCTTTGGCGGCGCTGGCAGGTAGGGCGCTGAAGGTCGCTGAATTTCGCGCGAGGGCGCGCTGGTCAGGACGGTATGCGTCGCAGCAGCCATTCCCGGCTGAACAGCCAGTCTTGCGGATCCCAGAGGTTGTCCAGGGTGATTTCGCCCGCCTTGTGCCGGCTCTTTACATGCCAGCGCTGGGCGATCAGCTCGCAGTGGGGCAGGCAGCTGGGCTCCTCCTGCTCGTCGTTGTCCTGCAGCCAGACCACCGCATCGAACTCGCGCAGCAGTCGTTGCAGACGCGCGGGCGCGGGCATGTCGGGATAGCGTTCACCGGTGTTGCGGCCTTCGGCATCGAAGGGAAAGACCTGCGCCTGTGGCAGCACAAAGTGGTAGTTCTCGTACTGGCCGGTAAAACCGTTGGGTACGGCCACCCGCTGGCCGGCGAGCTGCGCCTGCACGGCAGCCGGGTAGTCGTCCTGGGGGTGCGAGAGCGGCGCCACCATCAGGCCAAAGCAGGCATAGACGCAGGCACAGGCCACGAGGCTGGCATTGCGTGTCCAGCGCGCATTGAACAGGCCCAGGGCCACGGTTGCCAGTCCGCCTGCCGCCACCGCGACGGCCAGGGTGCCAAGCAAAGGCTGGCCTGCATCAAGCTCACCCACCACCCAGGCAATGCGCGCCAGCATCACCAGGGCGGGGGCCATCAGCAACAGGGTCAGCACCGACCAGAGCCGGCCTATGCGCTGCCACAGCAGTGCCATGGCAATGGCCAGCGCCGGCATGGCCGGAATGACATAGCGCTCGGAGCGCTGGCTGGGAATGGTGAAGACGATCAGCCACACCAGCAGCCAGGCCAGCAGCACGCGCCCAGCCGGCCCCAGGGTGCGCCAGTTGCTGAAGCGCAGCCCCTGGCCCAGCGCCAGCCAGCACAGGCCCAGGCCGGTCAGGGCCAGCAGGCCGGCGTTTGCCGGGTAGGCCAGAAGCTGGGTCCACATGGGGTAGGGACCGTTGAGCGCTGCCTGCCAGTAGCCCATGGTGTTGGACATCTTGCCGGCGTTCTCGGCCAGCACAAACTCCTGCCAGACGGCGGCCGGGTCCGGGTCCAGCACGAACCACAGGGCAAAAATGCCCAGGCCAAGCAGCGCGCTCCATCCAATGCCCAGCGTGGCGCGCAGCACGACTTTCCAGTCCCGCTGCGGTGCACTCCAGAGCAGGGCGCACCAGAGTGCGGCGCTGGCCGGGGCCACCAGGGCAAAGGATTTGTAGGCCGAGCCCAGGCCCAGGGCCAGTCCGAACAGGGTGTAGGCCAGCGGGCCTACTCGCAGCGGCTGTGGGGGCATCTGTGGGGGCATGTTTCCCCGCTGGGCCGCCCCAAGGGGAAACGCGGCCCCCTCGGGGGGCAGGGAGCTACGCGCAGCGAGCGACCGTGGGGGCGCTACTTCTTTTAGGCGTTGCCAGAGCAACCACCACATGGGCAGGGCCAGCCAAAAGGTCTCGGGGGCCGAGGTCAGGTAAACCCGGCCATAGCGAAAGCTGGAGAAGAACAGCAGGTAAAGCACGGCAGCCA
>Ga0228700_1001532_pt1 | contig 14558 bp, 13 predicted proteins | sample McNCre317_Aug_MG_FD_178019 | JGI IMG/M metagenome (GOLD analysis project Ga0228700, IMG submission 178019) | Freshwater microbial communities from McNutts Creek, Athens, Georgia, United States - 3-17_Aug_MG | ecosystem: Environmental > Aquatic > Freshwater > Creek | place: USA: Georgia...
ACGACACCTCAGATCGCTTGTACTTCGAGCCATTGACGCTCGAAGACGTGCTCGAAATCGTGGACAAAGAAAAGCCAACTGGCGTCATCGTTCAGTACGGTGGTCAAACACCTTTGAAATTGGCGCTCGGCTTAGAGGCCGCTGGCGTGCCGATCATCGGTACCAGCCCCGACATGATTGACGCGGCGGAAGACCGCGAGCGTTTCCAAAAGTTGTTGCAAGACCTCGGCTTGCGCCAACCGCCAAACGCCACAGCCCGCACAGAAACCGAAGCGCTTGAAAAAGCCGCTGAGTTGGGCTACCCCTTGGTGGTGCGCCCCAGCTACGTGTTGGGTGGCCGCGCGATGGAAATCGTGCACGAGCAACGCGACCTCGAACGCTATATGCGTGAAGCGGTCAAAGTGTCGAACGACTCGCCTGTGCTCTTAGATCGCTTCTTGAACGATGCCATCGAGTGCGATGTGGACTGCTTGCGTGACCCAGAAGGTAAGACCTTCATCGGTGGCGTGATGGAACACATTGAACAAGCCGGTGTGCACAGCGGTGACTCGGCTTGCTCGTTGCCTCCGTACTCTTTGTCAGAAGCTACAGTCACTGAACTCAAGCGCCAATCCGCTGCGATGGCCGGCGCATTGAATGTGGTTGGCTTGATGAACGTGCAGTTCGCGATTCAACACGTGGATGGCAAAGACGTCATCTATGTGCTCGAAGTGAACCCACGTGCGTCGCGCACCGTGCCTTATGTTTCTAAAGCCACGGGTATCCAGTTGGCCAAGGTGGCTGCACGTTGCATGGCCGGTCAAACTCTCGCATCACAAGGCATCACCAAAGAGGTGACACCTCCTTATTTCAGCGTGAAAGAAGCAGTGTTCCCGTTTGTAAAGTTCCCAGGTGTGGACACCATCCTTGGCCCAGAGATGAAGTCCACCGGCGAAGTCATGGGCGTGGGCAAAACATTCGGCGAAGCATTTGTGAAGAGCCAATTGGGTGCAGGCACCAAGCTGCCACGTCCACGTGATGCCGATGGCCGCGCGACAGGCAAGGTGTTCATCTCGGTGAAAAACAACGACAAGCCCCGTGCGATCAAAGTGGCGCGCGAGTTGTCTGCTTTGGGCTTTGAGTTGATTGCCACCAAAGGCACAGCGTCTGCGATTCAAGGGGCTGGTGTGCCTTGCGAAGTGGTGAACAAAGTGACGGAAGGTCGTCCGCACATCGTGGACAACATCAAGAACAACGAAGTCGTGTTGGTTATCAACACCGTTGAAGAGCGTCGCAATGCGATTGCTGATTCACGCCACATTCGTACATCGGCGTTGCTCAACCGTGTGACGACTTTCACCACCATCGCAGGCGCGGAAGCGGCTGTCGAAGGCATGAAGTACATGGACAAGTTGGAAGTCATTTCGGTTCAAGAAATGCACGCCCAATTGACTGCGCACTGAAACGGCTGAAGGAAAGACGATGAGCACAGTTCCCATTACCAAACGCGGTGCAGAAAAACTCAAAGACGAGTTGCACACCCTCAAAACCGTTGAGCGCCCCAATGTGATCGCAGCGATTGCTGAAGCACGCGCTCAAGGTGACTTGAGCGAAAACGCCGAATACGACGCAGCCAAAGACCGTCAAGGTTTCATCGAAGGCCGCATTCAAGAAATTGAAGGCAAGTTGTCAGTGGCACAAATCATTGACCCAGCGGCACTCGATGCCGGCGGTCGTGTGGTGTTTGGTGCCACGGTGGCCTTGGAAGATGAAGACACAGGCGATAAGGTGACTTACCAAATCGTGGGTGAAGATGAAGCCGATTTGAAATTCGGCCTCATCAACATCAGCAGTCCCATTGCCCGTGCCTTGATTGGCAAAGAAGAGGGCGATGTGGCTGAAGTGCAAGCCCCAGGCGGTGTGAAGCACTACGAAGTGGTCAAGGTCTCTTACCTCTAAGCTCTCAGCATGGCGCGGCTACAAGTTTTCTTGGCAGCGCTGTGGTGGGGCAGCTTGTGCGCGGTGGGCTTCATGGTCGTACCCATGCTGTTCATGCATCTGGAAACGCCAGCCATCGCTGGCCAAATGGCAGCCAAGCTGTTTACGGCGCAGTCATGGTTGTCGCTGGTGTGTGGCTTGCTGCTTTTGTTGGCTGCTAAACGTCAAGACTTAAGCCAATCCCACGCACCATCGCCTTGGGTGATTGCGGGTATGTTGTGTGCCTTGCTGATTGAGGTGGCGGTGAAACCCCACATCGTGGCGCGTGACAACCTGATCTTGTGGCACAACTTGGGTACTGCTTTTTATGTGTTGCAGTGGGGGTGTGCAGCAAAAGCGTTGTGGGCGTTGTGCCCCGAGAAAAAAGAGCTTGCCATTGCGGCAAGCTCTGAGTCGAGCGGTTAACCCAAGCTGCGTTTTTTGACCGAAATCTTCTTGGGTTTGGCGCGCTTAACTTGGCCGCCAGAGGTCAGGCGTTGGTTGCCTAACACGCGCAAGGTTTTCACTTCGGGGCGTTGGCCACCTCGGCTGCTGTACTTGAGTACTTTCACATCGCGAGGGCCTGCCATGCGGTCTTCGTCGACAGCGCGTTCTTTTTCAGCGCGGGGACGCCACAAGACGAACAGTTTGCCAATGTGTTGAATCGGTGCAGCGTTGAGCTGATCGGCCAATGCCACAAACATGGCTTCGCGTGCTTGGCGGTCGTCGCCCAACACACGGATTTTGATAAGACCGTGCGCGTTGAGCGCCATCTCGGCTTCTTTGAGAACGGCAGGTGTTAAACCATCGTTGCCAATCATGACAACAGGGTCTAAATGGTGCGCTTCGGCACGGTGAACTTTGCGTTGAGCAGGTGTGAGTTGTATTGCGGACATACGGGTATTATCCCCGCTCGCTCAGAGGTACGAATTGAAAGCTAAAACTAAAAGCAAAAAGGTCAATAAAACATGGTTGAACGACCATGTGAACGACACCTACGTCAAGCTGGCTCAAAAAGACGGCTATCGTGCACGTGCGGCCTATAAGCTGAAGGAAATTGACGAACAACTTCACCTCATCAAGCCTGGCTATGTGGTGGTTGATTTGGGGTGTACACCTGGGGCGTGGTGCCAATATTTGCGACGTCGCATGTCGCCCACTGGCGCTGCTGCGGGCGAGTTGAATGGCACCATCATTGGTTTGGATATCTTGCCGATGGAGCCCATTGAAGATGTGACCTATATCCAAGGTGACTTCCGTGAGGAGGAAGTCTTGGCGCAGCTGGAAGCGGCCTTGCAGGGCCGTATTGTGGATGTGGTGGTGTCGGACATGGCACCTAACTTGACGGGCATTGAATCGACCGATGCCACACGCATTGCCCATTTGATTGAGCTGGCGGTGGACTTTGCCCAAAAGCACCTCAAAGACGATGGCGCTTTGGTTGTGAAGTTGTTTCATGGCAGTGGCTACAGCGATTTGGTGAACCTGTTCAAACGCACATTTCGCGTGGTCAAGCCCATCAAACCAAAGGCCAGTCGCGACAAGTCAAGTGAAACCTTTTTGGTTGGTATGGGCGTGAAAAGCCGAGTTCCTCAAAATCCTTGATGTTTCTAAGGCTGCTCAAGGTGAATAAAGCGTGGCCTACCGCTTGAAACGCCTAAAATCAGGCCCATCTCAGTACATCTCGTACGCTTATTTATTTCGGAGCCCACATTGAATAATCAATGGTTCTCAAAAGTCGCTGTTTGGTTGGTCATCGCTTTGGTGATGTTCACGGTGTTCAAACAGTTCGAAACTCGTCCTGGCGCAGGCTCTGGCTACTTGGGTTACTCGGACTTCCTTGAAGAAGTCCGTGCCAAGCGCATCAAAACTGCCACGATCCAAGAAGGTCAGGGCGGTACAGAAATCACAGCAGTCACCAACGATGACCGCAAGATCCGTACAACAGCTACTTATCTTGACCGTGGTTTGGTGGGTGACTTGATTGCCAACGGCGTGAAGTTTGACGTCAAGCCCCGCGAAGAAGGCTCGCTCCTCATGACCTTGTTGGTTAGCTGGGGGCCTATGTTGTTACTCATCGGCGTGTGGGTGTATTTCATGCGCCAGATGCAAGGCGGCGGCAAAGGCGGAGCCTTCAGCTTTGGCAAGAGCAAGGCGCGCATGCTCGACGAAAACAACAACCAAGTCACTTTTGCGGATGTGGCTGGTTGCGACGAAGCCAAAGAAGAAGTGAAAGAAGTCGTTGACTTTTTGAAAGATCCACAACGTTTCCAAAAGCTCGGTGGTCGTATTCCCCGTGGTTTGTTGTTGGTGGGTCCTCCTGGCACCGGTAAGACCTTGCTGGCCAAAGGCATTGCGGGCGAAGCCAAAGTGCCTTTCTTCAGCATCTCGGGTTCTGACTTCGTTGAAATGTTTGTGGGTGTGGGCGCGGCCCGTGTTCGCGACATGTTCGAGAACGCCAAAAAGAACGCACCTTGCATCATCTTCATTGACGAGATTGATGCTGTGGGTCGCCAACGTGGTGCCGGTGTCGGCGGTGGTAACGACGAGCGCGAACAAACCTTGAACCAAATGCTGGTTGAGATGGACGGCTTCGAGACCAACCTCGGCGTGATCGTGGTGGCTGCCACCAACCGCCCTGACATTTTGGATGCCGCGTTGTTGCGTCCTGGTCGCTTTGACCGTCAGGTGTATGTGACCTTGCCCGACATCCGTGGTCGTGAACAAATCTTGAACGTGCACATGCGTAAAGTGCCAATCGGCCAAGACGTGAATGCCAGCGTCATTGCCCGTGGTACGCCCGGCATGAGCGGTGCCGATTTGGCTAACCTCTGTAACGAAGCCGCCTTGATGGCCGCCCGCCGCAACGCGCGTGTGGTGGAGATGCAAGACTTCGAAAAGGCCAAAGACAAAATCTTGATGGGCCCTGAGCGCAAGAGCATGGTGATGCCCGAAGAAGAGCGCAAGAACACGGCGTACCACGAAGCGGGTCACGCCTTGATCGGCAAGCTCTTGCCCAAGTGTGACCCTGTGCACAAAGTGACCATCATTCCGCGTGGCCGTGCCTTGGGCGTGACCATGAGCTTGCCTGAAAAAGACCGTTACAGCTATGACCGCGAGTACATGCTCAACCAAATCAGCATGTTGTTTGGTGGTCGTATTGCTGAAGAGGTGTTCATGAACCAAATGACAACGGGTGCCAGCAACGACTTTGAGCGCGCGACCTCGATTGCCCGCGACATGGTCACTCGCTACGGCATGACCGATGCGTTGGGCCCTATGGTCTACGCTGAAAACGAAGGCGAAGTGTTCTTGGGCCGCTCAGTCACCAAGACCACCAGCATGTCAGAGGCCACCATGCAAAAGGTGGATGTCGAAGTGCGTCGCATCATTGATGAGCAATACAACTTGGCGCGTCGTTTGATTGAATTCAACAGCGACAAAATGCACGCCATGGCCAAGGCATTGCTCGAGTGGGAAACCATCGACAAAGAACAAATCGACGACATCATGGAAGGCCGTGCACCTCGTCCACCGAAAGACTGGACACCGCGCACCCCCTCCGGTGGCGATGGCAGCGGTGGCACCCCAGCGGTGCAAGCAGACCCATCACCTAGCGCTGCTTGACGCGCTGAGTAGAACCGAAGACGGGGCGTAAGCCCCGTTTTTCATGGAGTGTTTATGTTTTGGCAAACCACACGTTTTCGCATTGACTTGGCCCAACCGCAGGTGATGGGCATTGTCAATGTCACCCCTGATTCGTTTTCGGACGGAGGGCAACATGCCAGCACACATCTGGCCTTGGCCCATTGCGAGCAATTGCTCAAAGATGGCGCACACATTTTGGACATTGGTGGTGAATCGACTCGCCCAGGTGCCCCCGCCGTTCCACTGGAAGATGAGTTGGCGCGTGTGTTGCCCGTGGTGCGAGAAGCCGTGCGCTTGAACGTGCCGGTGTCGGTGGATACCTACAAAGCAGAGGTCATGCAAGCGGTGTTAGATGCCGGCGCTGACATCATCAACGATGTGTGGGCTTTGCGCCAACCCGATGCACAGCGCGTGGTTGCCGAGCATCCGAGCTGTGGCGTGTGTTTGATGCACATGCACGGCGAGCCACAAACCATGCAGACCTTGCCGATGCAAGGCAGCGTCATTCACGATGTCGCGGAGTTCTTAAATAGCCATGCCCAAGCGTTGCAAACCTTGGGCGTTGCGCATGAGCGCATTGCCTTAGATCCTGGCGTGGGTTTTGGCAAAACAGTGGCGCAAAATTTTGAGCTGCTCGCTCATCAAAATCAATTGCTGTCCTTGGGCTATCCCTTGTTTGTTGGGTGGTCTCGCAAATCGTCGATTGGTGCTGTGACGGGGTGTGATGTGGGTGAGCGCATGGTGCCTAGTGTGGCTGCAGCTTTGTTGGCGGTAGAGCGCGGTGCGCGCATTGTGCGTGTGCATGACGTGGCGCAAACCGTTCAAGCGCTCAAAGTTTGGCAGGCGGCACAAGTTTGAGACAATCACCCTCAAAGCGATAACAAACAAAATAAATAAAGACCAAGGTAAACAAGATGACACGCAAATATTTCGGCACAGACGGCATTCGCGGGACAGTGGGTCAAGCGCCTATCACACCAGACTTTGTGCTGCGTTTGGCACACGCAGTAGGCCGTGTGCTGAAGCAAACCGAAGCGCATCCCACCGTGTTGATTGGCAAAGACACGCGCATTTCTGGTTATATGTTGGAGTCGGCGCTGGAATCTGGTTTTAATTCGGCTGGCGTGAACGTGGTCTTGCTTGGCCCTTTACCAACCCCCGGCGTGGCCTACCTCACGCGTGCACAACGCGCCAGCTTGGGCGTGGTCATCAGTGCCAGCCACAATCCATTTGCAGACAACGGCATCAAGTTCTTCAGCGCGCAAGGCAACAAGCTCAGTGATGCGTGGGAGTTGGCCGTCGAGGCAGCGTTGGACGAGCCCCCTATGTGGGTCGATTCGGCCAATCTTGGCAAGACCAAACGTTTGGACGACGCTGCGGGGCGCTACATCGAGTTTTGCAAAAGCACGTTCAACAACGATCTCACCTTGAAGGGCTTGAAGATTGTGGTGGATGCTGCACACGGTGCGGCGTACCACATTGCGCCTAAGGTGTTCCATGAGCTGGGGGCCGATGTCATTGCGATTGGCTGCAGCCCCGATGGTTTGAACATCAACCACGAAGTCGGGGCCACACACCCTGACGCATTGGTGCGTGCCGTGAAGGCAAACCATGCCGACTTTGGCATTGCCCTCGATGGCGATGCTGACCGCTTGCAAATGGTCGATGCACAAGGCCGGTTATTCAACGGTGACGAGTTGCTGTACTTGATGGCCGATGACCGTTTGGCCAATGACGAAGTGGTGCCGGGTGTGGTCGGTACCTTGATGACGAATATGGCCGTCGAAGTGGCCCTCAAAAAACGCGGTGTGGGTTTTGTCCGTGCCAAAGTGGGCGACCGCTATGTGCTCGAAGAGCTGGCGAAAAATAAATGGATTTTGGGCGGTGAAGGTTCAGGCCATTTGTTGGCGTTGGACAAGCACACCACGGGCGATGGCTTGGTGAGTGCCTTGCAGATTTTGCAAACCTGCGTGCGTAGTGGCAAAACCATGGCGGACTTGCTCAAAGACATCACGCTGTTTCCACAAACCCTCATCAACGTGCGTTTGCGCCCAGGGCAAGACTGGCAATCCAACGTGCGCATGAAAGAAGAAGTGCAAAAAGCAGAAGCTGAACTGGGCGACACAGGCCGTGTGTTGATTCGTGCCAGCGGCACCGAGCCCTTGGTGCGTGTGATGGTGGAAGCCCGCGATGAAACGCAAGCCAATGCGTGCGCCAAGCGCATTGCCGACACTTTGTCGGCTTAAGGCGTCGGCAAGATTTCCAGCACCAGCTCTGGCGGGCGACACAAACGCGTGCCTTTGTCGGTGATGACGATGGGGCGGTTCATCAGCACCGGATGAGCCAGCATGGCATCGATCAATGCGTCTTCGGTGAGGGCTGGGTTGTCTAGCCCCAACTCGCCATAGATGGACTCTTTGCTCCGCATCAACGCACGTGCTGATCCGCCCGTTGCTTGGATGATGGCTTGTAATTCTTCGCGCTTGGGTGGTGTGTCCAAATACAAAATGATGTGTGGCTCATGGCCATGTTCGCGCAACAGCGCTAGGGCGTTGCGTGAGTTGCTGCACTTGGGATTGTGGTAAATATTGATCTGGTCCATAGGTGTTTTTATTCAATGACGCGTGTGTGATTGGTGTTCGAACGATAAACCGCACGCCACAAAATGGGTAATAAAACGGCGGCGGTTACATACAGCGCCAAGCTGCCTGTTTGCCAAAAAGCAATCGGTGACTGCGGGGTGAGCCAACTCAAACCAGATACATCAACGCCTAGGCCATAAGCCAACGCATAGCCTCCCGCCAAACCTAATCCCCACAACAGCAAGGTGTAGGTGATGAGGGGCAATACCGTGATGCCATAGCAGCGCAGGGTGAACACGCAAAACACCTGCACCGCATCCGCCACGTGATAAATCATCAGCCACAGCAGCAAGCTGGCGGCCAATGCTGCGACCTCAGGTGATTGGGTGTAAAACTCGGCAATGGTTTGGTGTTGCCAGCCGATCAAACTTGCAAGCCCAAAACTGAGCAATAAGACCAAACTCAGTCCCGTGCGTAGGGCTTGGCGTGCGCGATGCATCTGTCCTGCGCCGATCCAATAGCTGACCCGCGAGCTGCTGGCGATAGAAAGTGACAGCGGAATCATGTAGAGCACGGCGGTCATGTTGGCCACAATTTGATGGCTCGCTGTCGCCACCACGCCCAAGCGTGCGATGAACAAGGACATGAGTGTGAAAGACGTGACCTCAACGCCAATCGCCAAGCCACTGGGAAGCCCCAAACGAATAAACCGCAACAAAGTGGCAGCATCTGGTTTTTCCATCGCAGCCCAGATGCGGTAGGGTTTGTAAAAGTCTTGTGTGCGCAGCAGCCAGAGGGCCAAGCCAATCATCAGCAGCGTGACCACCAAGGTGGCCCACGCGCAACCGACCAAGCCCAGAGGGTTAATCACGTGAGGAATGCCTAAGACCAGCCCAATGGACAGGGGGACTTTCACAGCCAGTGCGCCAACTTGTACCCATGTCACCAACTTGGGTTTGCCTAGGCTTTGGTTGAGTGTGCTGTACATGCGAAACAGCAAGGAGGCGGGCAAGCCAAAAGCCACGATCGTCAAATAACTGCGAACCTCTGCTTGCAAATCTGCAGGGACTTGCGTCCAGTTCAGTAAAAAATCAGGGCAGAGCAAGGCCCACATGCCAAGGCTGGCGGTGATGGCGCACAAATACAAAGCCTGTCGTACCGAGCGACCTACCTCGGCATGGCGTTGTGCGCCCTGTAGCTCTGCCCAAACGGGGAGTAAAGCTTGGAGCATGCCCATGAGCGAAATGTGCACGGTTACATAAGTGGCTGACGCAACGGCCAAAGCCGCCAGCGCAGTGTCTGCAAAGTGCCCTGCCACCAAGGTGTCGGTGATGCTAAAGGCCATGACAGCCAGTTGACCCACCATCACAGTTGCGGCATGCCGCATGATGGTGACGCGCTCAATGTTCATTGGGGTGTCAAGGCCGTTGACGGCGGTGGTACAGCGTCACATCTTCGTTGTTGTCAGACGGACGGCGGATGGTGCGCACACGTGTCCATTCGCTCATGCGCATGACATTGGGTAGCTCGGGACGCAAATCATTGTCAACCAAGAGCCATGTGCATTGAAGTTGGTGCGCATTGGATATGGCTTCGACGGCCCTCACGTCAAAGCCACCGTGGTAGTGAAACGCAGTCATTTGGCCGACATCCAATCCGTAACTGAGCATGCATGCGTGGCTTGCTTCGCTGGCATCTTGTTTGGCCATGATTGCTTGGATTTGTTGTACCCATGGTTTGTAGCTACGAGCAAAGTCCAACAGCGGGAGCCAGAGTGTGAGCAAAAGCAACCAGCACAGGGCAGTGCCGCCAGCGGGTAACACCATGCTTTTCCACAAGGCATGGCGATGCTTGGCGGTGCGCCACACGACAAGCCAAACCCACACAGCGGTGGCAGCCAAAGCCGCTAGGAAACTAATCCAGCCCAAACTGGGCTCAAACCCAGGGAACAATCGTTGGACGTTGGCTGCAGGTTGTGCAGGCCAGCCGGTTTGCATGGCGATCCAAATCACCCAGATGATGAAGGCGCAGCCAGAGAAAAACAGCAAGGTGAACCAGTCAATCAATGCAGCCACACTGCGGCGCAACGTAGGCAAAGCAAAAGCAGCCAAGGTCGCAAATGCTGGGAGGGCGAGTAACAGCGTTTGCTCTGCAGATCCTGTCACCATGGCTGTTGAGACGGTTAACGCCGTGAACCACATCGGCAGTACCAAGTGACGGCTCCAATGCAGTGATGTCCATTGCCTACGCCAACGCCACAAAGTCCATGCCGCCAATGGCCATGCGGGCCATGTAAACCATGCGACCAAGCGAAGCAGGCTACGCCACTCCTGCCAGTCGTTGTGCAGTGGCTTCAGACGCCAATGCCAGACATCCAAGACTGTCGCCAACGCCGCAACAACCAGACCCATGACCAAGAGCCACAGTGCGTGCTGGCGACCTGCCTGGGCGGAGGTGCTTTGGCGATCGAGCAAGCACAAAAAGCCGCTGCCGACTGCCATCAAGACGGCAAAGCTAGGTGCGCCGCTCAGGCACAAGCCACTGAGTCCAATGCCGAGCGCACTCAGGCTGTAGCGCGGGTGGTAGGGCAAGGCTGCAACACCATAAAACGCAAAACTGACAAAGGCCAGTTGCATCAAAATTGGACTGGCCTCATGAGACAGTAGGGTCAGGCCTAGGCAGCCAATGAGCGCCAATACGGCACCATCGGCAATGGTTCGCGCATAGTCTTTGGGTTTGGCTTCACCGCCAAAAGCAAAAGGCACAGGTTGCGCTTGTGGACTGAGCGCCAAGTAATACACCCCATGCCAAGTGCTGACCAATGTCAGTCCCAAAAGCAATGCGAAAGGAATTCGAACTGCGAGTGCAGCCGATATCCAACTTGGACTGATCTGAATAGCCCACGCACCTAGCCAATAAGGGAGCAATGCATCTAGTTCAGGTGCTTGTCCCCAAACGCTCGGATTGAACCAATCGCTGGTGCCTTCCGCCAAAGCCAGCATGTGACCAAAGGCCGTGAATTCATTGCCCTTCCAAGGTTCGCGACCAAACAAACCGGGCAGCACATATGCGGCGCAAAACAGCCACAACGCGATGCGAGGCAAGCGGCGCACGGCACTTTGAGGAACGATGGCGGGAGTGGTGTGGGTCACAGGCTTTTTAAAATAAAAAAGGCAGCGCGGAGGGCCGGGCTGCCTTGTTTGAAGTGAGCGCGTGGCTTACTTGGCGATGGTCTTGCCGTACTTGTTGCGGAAGCGCTCAACGCGGCCACCCATGTTGTCAACAGACTTTTGTGTACCTGTGTAGAAAGGGTGTGACTCGCTGGTTGTATCCAGCTTGAACAACGGCAATTCGCGGCCGTCTTCCATGGTGATCATCTCTTTTGTGCTGGCGCATGAGCGTGTCACAAATTTGAAGCCGTTAGACATGTCCATGAAACAGATTTCACGGTAGTTAGGGTGAATGCCTTCTTTCATCGCTTTTTCCTTAGCAGCTGCGGTAGCCATGCCGACCTATTTCGACACACTTTCCGCAAAACGCGTCATTATGCCACGAATGCCGTGCCTTTATCGTAAAACGCCCAATGCAAAAGGTAGGCTGAGCATGCCCAACACGGTTGACAGGGTGACCAAACCCGCCACAAACGCCCCGTTGTAGCCCATGCGTGCTGCCAAAACATAGCAGCTGGAGGCTGTGGGGAGGGCTGAGAAAGCCAATAAGACGCTCGTTTGCGTCTCATCGAGGCCAAAGGCAAGGGCTAGCAAACATGCCAAAAGTGGCGTGATGAGATGGCGAATGGTTAGCAGCGAAACGGCCAAAGTCTTGGCTTTGAGAAGATGGCCAAATTGCATGCCCGCACCTGCCGCCATCAGCCCCAAAGCCAGCGATGCAGCGCCAATGCGTTGCAAGGTGGGCTCTGTCCAGCTCGGAATCTGTAGGCCCACCACGTTGGCCAGTAGACCCGATGCTGTGGCCAAGATGAGGGGGTTGCGAATCAGTTCGCGGCCAAAGCTGCGTTGGGCATGTCGTGCCATGGGCCACACTGCTGCTACGTTGAACATGGGCACACACACGCCAATGAGTACCGCAATCAGCAGCAAGGCTTGTGGTCCGGCAATGCGCTCGGCAAGGGCCAATGCAATGAAAGAGTTGAAGCGAAACGCCACCTGTGCGCTGGCCGCATGCAAGCGGGTGTCAATGTGTTTGCGAAACAGGGGGAGCTTGGGTAGCGCATAGGACAAGGCAATGCTGCTGAAGCCCAAAATCAAACCGGCCATGATGAGGTGTGAGGCTGCTTGTAAGTCCAAGGGCGTGCGCACGATCGAATGAAACAGCAGGACGGGAAATAAAAAGAAGTAGACCAAGCTCTCGACTTGCTCCCAGACCGTGCGGTTGAGGGCGGTGTACTTGCACACAAGGTAGCCGCAGAGGATGAGCGAGAAGTCGGGGAAGAGGAGTTGAGCGTAATTCACCCGTCAAGAATAACCGCAGCTGAATGCCCGAGTGATCCGCCAGCGTTTACGATGGCGCACGCATGACACATTCCACGACCCTGCACACTGCCGCCTCCGATGCCAATATCGACATCTTCATTGATGCACTTTGGCTCGAACACGGATTGGCACCCAACAGCTTGGCCGCCTATCGCCGTGATCTGAATTTGCTGTCCGCTTGGTTGAATGCGCATGGTACGCATTTGCTGGCAGCGCAAGAGTCAGACTTGCAGCAGTACTTTGCGCACCGACATGCAGAGACCAAGGCCACCAGCGCCAATCGCCGTTTGACGGTGTTCAAACGCTTTTACCGCTGGGCATTGCGTGAGCGTTTGTTGGTGGCTGACCCCACGCTCAAACTGCTCACGGCCAAACAACCCGTGCGTGCGCCCAAGACCTTAACTGAGGCGCAGATTGAGAGTTTGCTCAATGCCCCTGACGTTTCCACAGACCTCGGTATGCGTGACCGAACGATGTTGGAGCTGATTTACGCCAGTGGCTTGCGTGTGAGCGAGTTGGTGAACCTCAAAACCCTGCACGTCAGTTTGAACGAGGGTGTGCTGCGCGTCATGGGTAAAGGCAGCAAAGAACGCTTGGTGCCGTTTGGCGAAGTGGCGCGCGATTGGTTACAACGCTATTTGAATCAGACACGTCCCGCTTTACTGGCGGGGCATCAAACCGAAGCTGTGTTTGTCACGGTGCGCGGCAAAAATGTTGGAGAGGCTATGACGCGTGCCATGTTTTGGCAGCTCATCAAGCGCTATGCCTTGCAGGCGCAAATTCATGTGCCGATTTCACCGCACACCTTGCGCCATGCGTTTGCCACGCATTTGCTGAATCACGGGGCGGACTTGCGTGCGGTGCAAATGCTGCTGGGGCATGCAGACATTTCTACCACCACCATTTACACGCACATCGCACGTGAACGCTTGAAGAGCCTGCACGGCCAGCACCATCCACGTGGATAAGGCGTTAAGCGCCTAACAGATAACCCAACTCCACGTCTGTAAATCCGGCGCGCTTGCGGGCTTCCTCGTTAAACGGGGGCCGCAAACTGGGCGCGTCGTAACGCTTTACCAATTCGCCATACAAGGGCACAGGGTCCAGCCCGCGCTGCTTGCAGAGCCAGCGGTACCAGTGGTTGCCAATGGCGACATGGCCCACTTCGTCACGCAAGATGATGTCGAGCAAATCCACAGCTTTCAACGCTCCGGGGCTCGCGGCCTTGCGCAGCTTGGTTTGAATCAAGGGCGTGGCATCGAGCCCGCGTGCTTCGAGGGTGCGCGGCACCAAGGCCATGCGGGCCAGCACATCGTCAGCTGTTTTTTCGCACATCTGCCACAAGCCATCGTGGGCATCAAAGTCGCCGTACGCGTAGCCCAGTTCATTGAGTAGTTCGTGGAGGATGGTGAAGTGGTACGCCTCTTCGTGCGCAACCAGTAACCAATCGCGGTAAAACGTCTCGGGCATATCGCTGAAACGCCAAACGGCGTCCAGCCCTAAGTTGATGGCGTTGAACTCGATGTGGCAGACCGCATGGATGAGTGCCGCCAAACCTTCAGGCGTGAAGGGCGTGCGGCTGGGCACGTTTTTAGGCGGCAACAAGCGCGGGCATTCGGGGCGACCCGGCAAAGGGGACGACGGGATAAGCACCTCCGTAGGTGTGAGGTGCAGGTTGGGTTGTTCGGCCCACAAGGTTTGGACCGCTGCCACTTTGTCTTGTGGGTGGGAAATGCTTAAAGCCTCAAGGGCATGTTGGCGAAGCGACATCCCTACAATTGTAGGAAAACACACATTCGCAAGGAGACGTTCATGGCTGTTTACCAACTCGATGACTTGACCCCACACATCGCGGACTCCGCATGGGTGGCTGACAACG
>Ga0228700_1001534_pt1 | contig 14513 bp, 10 predicted proteins | sample McNCre317_Aug_MG_FD_178019 | JGI IMG/M metagenome (GOLD analysis project Ga0228700, IMG submission 178019) | Freshwater microbial communities from McNutts Creek, Athens, Georgia, United States - 3-17_Aug_MG | ecosystem: Environmental > Aquatic > Freshwater > Creek | place: USA: Georgia...
CAGCCCTGATAGACCACGGTCAGCAGGGCAGGACCGGCTGCGGCCCCCTGCCAGGTCAAGCGGGCGTCCACATCCTGGTGGAAGACCTCGACATCCTTTTCGAAGGTGGGGTCGTGCTTGACCTCGCCCTTGGGCACGGCCCAGTTCACCGGCCAGCCGGCATCGCCATCGGTGGGCAGCGCGGCCTGCAGCTTGGCCTTGAACTGCTCGCGGTACAGGTAGACGCCCGGCGCCAGGCGGAAGTGCACCACCACGCCACCGTCGGGCGATGCGGCCAGGTCCACCTGGAAGGCCTGTTCAGGCGGCAGGAAGTCGGCGGCATGGGCGACGCGGGGCCCCAGCGCCACCGCACACACCAGCGCCCACGCCATCACCCAGGCCATCACCCTGACCATGAGGCCCCATGCGCCCATGCGCACCAGGGTGCGGTCACCCCGGCCGGCCCGGTCGGCCACGCCCGTGTTCCCCATCGCGGAAGTCCAAGTGTGTTGCTGCATCTTGTCGATTGTGCCCCGCGAGGCTTTATCCTTTTGTAAAGAACGACATGCGCGGGCCGCATGACCCGACGCTGCCCTCAGCGCCTATGCTTGAATGCACGTCGGCGCGCCCCTCCGCGCCCCCCCCTCATGAGCCCCTTTGCTGGACACCGAGCACCATGAAAGCCCACAGCATCCTCGACACCATCGGTCACACCCCGCACGTTCGCCTGCAGCGCCTCTTCCCCGAGGCCGAGGTCTGGGTCAAGAGCGAGCGCAGCAACCCGGGCGGCTCGATCAAGGACCGCATCGCCCTGGCCATGATCGAAGACGCCGAAGCCAGCGGCGCCTTGAAGCCGGGCGGCACCATCATCGAGCCCACCTCGGGCAACACCGGCGTGGGCCTGGCCATGGTGGCCGCCGTCAAGGGCTACAAGCTGGTGCTGGTGATGCCCGAGAGCATGTCGATCGAGCGCCGCCGCCTGATGCTGGCCTACGGCGCCAGCTTCGACCTGACCCCGCGCGAAAAGGGCATGAAGGGCGCCATCGCCCGCGCGCAAGAGCTGGTGGCCGCCACGCCCGGCGCCTGGATGCCGCAGCAGTTCGAGAACCCGGCCAACGTGGCCGTGCACGAGCGCACCACGGCGCAAGAGATCATCGCCGACTTCCCCGAGGGGCTGGACGCCATCATCACCGGCGTGGGCACGGGTGGCCACATCACCGGCGTGGCCAAGGTGCTCAAGGCGAAGTGGCCGCAGCTGAAGGTGTTCGCGGTCGAGCCCAAGGCCTCGCCCGTGATCTCGGGCGGTGCCCCGGCCCCCCACCCCATCCAGGGCATCGGCGCGGGCTTTGTGCCGGCCAACCTGCACACCGACCTGCTCGACGGCGTGATCCAGGTCGACGCCGAAGATGCGCGCGAGCTGGGTCGCCAGGCCGCTGCCAAAGAAGGGCTGCTGGTCGGCATCTCGTCGGGTGCCACCTTGTCGGCGATCAAGCAAAAGCTGCCCGAGCTGCCCGCAGGCAGCCGCGTGCTGGGCTTTGTGTACGACACTGGTGAGCGTTACCTGTCGGTCGAGGGCTTCCTGCCCGCCTGACGCCGCTGCCGCCGCTGCATGCCCCACCGCCGCCCTCGTCACCACACCAGTGCCTCACCCTGGCCCATGCTCATCGCCCTGGTGGCGAGCGTGCCGGCCTTCTACGACTCGATGATGCCCACGCCCGCAACCTGGGCGACGTGGATGTACCTGGTCAGCGGTGGCGTGGTGCTGGTCTCAGCGTGGCGGGTGCAGGCGGCCGTGAACCTGCATGGCGCGCAGGTGCTGGAGCAGCAGCACTGGGGCGATCACCCCATCCAGCTCAAGCTCGATTGGTTTTTGGGGGCGGCCCTGGTGGCCAATGCCGTCTTGCCGCAGAGCAACACCTCCGAGCCCGCGCTGATCTGGCGGCTGGTCATCGCGGTGCTGATGCTGTATCGGCTGATGAAGATCAGCCAGCCGCTGTTCACCGAAACAGGCCTGGCGCGCCTGCTGGCCATGGGCGCCACCGTGCTGGTGATGTGCGGCGTGGGCTTTTACTGGCTCGATCCAGGCATCAAGACCGTGCACGACGGCCTGTGGCTGGCCTTCTCCACCGCCGCCACCGTGGGCTATGGCGACATGGTGCCCAGCTCCACGGCCTCGCGCATCTTCTCGGTGTTCGTGGTGCTGCTGGGCTACGGCATCCTCTCGCTGGTCACGGCCAGCGTGGCGGCCATGTTCGTGGGCACGCAGGAGCGGCAGGTCGAGCAGGAGATCTTGCGCGACATGCACGGCCAGATGAAGGCCCTGCACCACGAGATCAGCCAGCTGCGGCAGGAAATCCAAGCGCTGAAAAAAGAAGAGGCCTTGCCCCGTCAGGGCAAGGCCCCGGTCGCGACCGAAGGGCCCTGACCTCGCTGCATCAGCGAGGTCACTGCACTCACTGGATGGTGAGCGTGCCGACGTTGTCGCTGCCGCCCTGCCCCTGCACCACCACGTCCACCTTGCCGGCCGGCAAAGCGGGCACCACGGCCGAGATGTGGGTCGAGTTGGTGACCTTGTAGCTCGTGGCGGGCACACCGCCAAAGGTCACGGCACGCGTGTTGGTGAAGTTCTTGCCCGTGATGGTGACCGTGGTGCCGCCTGCAGCGGTCACGCTCGCCGGCGACACGTCACTCACGACGGCCGGCGACACGGCTGCGCCCCCGATGGTCACCGACACGATGGTCGTGGCGGGGTTGGGGGTGTCGCAGTCGATGTGGCGGGTGTCGATCACCTGGCCCGCGCGGTTCTTCAGCTGCACCGAAGCGCCCGTGCGGCCCACATACAGCGCCGTGTCGGAGCCCGTGGGGTTGGCCTTGAACGGGCCGATGGCCAGGTCGGTGTTGGCCGGGATGCGGGTGACCAGGTCCTGCCCGCGCGTCAGCGCCGCGTCAGAGCCCGTGATGTTGCCCTTGGCTGCCATGTTGACCGAAGCCGGCGTGGTGTTGGTGGAGGTGAACTCCAGCAGGTCGATGGTGGTGGACGCGGTCGCGGCCGATGGCACCTGATCCAGCAGTTCGTTGACCACGCTGGCAGGCACGATGATGCGGCCATGGCCCTGCCCGGCGTTGAAGACTTCGCCCGGGGCGTAGAGGGCCGGCGCCACGCCATTGAAGGTGCCGTCGAGCTCGCGGCGGCCGATGCCCTGCACATTGCACGACAGCGGGAAGCGCAGGCTGCCCGACTGGGTCATGGGCGGGGTGTCGAGGTCTTCGGTGCGGATGTTGGTGTGCGGTGCCGAGACCTCGTTGGTGGGCGTGCCGGCGATCGTCATGCCCAGCACGATGATGGCGGGATCAGGCGCCGCACAGTTGACACCGAGGTCCCACAGCAGTGACTTGCCCGAAGCCGTCAACAGCTTGAGGGTGCCCTTGGCGCCCCCCATCTTGACCAGGATCTGGCCTTCCTTGGTCGATGCCGTCATCGGGCCCACCTGGATGAAGCCGGTGGGCGGCAGCGCCAGGCGCACAGGCTGGCCCTTCACGATGGGCAGCTTGTTGATGACGATGGGCGAGGACAAGCCGTTGATGGTCGACGGCGTGGCATTGGTCAGGTTGAAGTTCAGCTCGGTGATCTGGCCGTTGCCCGAGCGCGCGCCCATCGCGTAGACCAGGTCAGACAGCAGCTGTGGCATCTCCAGCACGCCGCTGCCATCGGTCATGTAGAAGGGCTGGCCTGGGGTGACGGTGGTGGCCATCGAGCCGGTGAGCTTGATGTTGAGCGTCTGCTTGCCAATGATCGGGAAGGTGCACTTCAGCGGGATGCGCAGGCTGCCGATCTGCGAGTTCACAGGGATCACGGTGGGATCGACGCCCGCGTGTGCGGCGGCGTGCAGCGCGATCAGGCTGGCCGTGGCCAGGGCAGAGCGAAGGAAGCGGTGGGTGGACATGTTGTCTCCGAATGGGTCGATGATTTGTCACAACAGCGCAAATTGACTTAATTTGGACAATTCGCATTTGCCAAATGAAGATAACCACCACCATCTGCCAGATCGATCAGGATTTCACCCCTCCAGACAAGCATTCAGGAAACACCGACACGCAGATCGGGCCTGCGCCGACATCCGCCCTGCTTCCTTGTCAGAATCCGGGCAACGCATCCTTGCCCTGCCCCCCCATGACCGAGCCCACCCCACGCAAACGCGCCGCTACGGTGACCCGCCGTTATGGCGGGATGGACGCTGCCGAGCGGCGGCGCGAGCGCCAGCGCAAACTGCTGGATGCGGGGCTGGAGGTCTTCGGCACCAAAGGCTTTCACCTCGCCTCTGTGCGCGACGTGTGCACCCATGCGGGCCTCACCGAGCGCTATTTCTACGAGTCCCACAAGACGCTGGGCGAGCTGTTCGACGCGGTCTATGCGGCGCTGCGCAGCCAGGTGCAGCAAGCCGTGATGAAGGCCATCCTGACCCAGGGTGCGCAGAACATCGGTCAGCCGCTGTCCATGGGCGAAGCCAGCCTGAGGGCCTGGCTGGGCTTCCTGCAGGAAGACCCCCGGCGGGCGCGCGTCATGCTCATCGATGCCCTGGGCGTGAGCGAAAGCGGGGTGCGCAATGTGGAATCGGCCGTCAGCGAGATGAAGGGGCTGCTGCGCACCTTCATCACCATGCTGTACCCCTCACTGCAACGCGTGGACTTCGAGCTGGACCTGGTGATCGCCGGCCTCACCGGCGCCACCATCTACATCGCCAAGACCTGGGTGCAGACGGGCTTCCCGCAACCGCTGGAGGCCATCGTGCAGCACAACATGCTCTTTTACCGGGCGATGGACGACTACCACAAGCGCCTGATGGCCAGCGGCGAGCCCGCCCCAGTCACCCTGTCGACCGGGGCCAGCAGGCCCGCACGCGCCAAAGGCCGCAAAAAGGCGTGATCAGGCCAGTTTCCAGCGCAGCGTCTCGCCGCCACGCAGCGGCTTGATCACGGCCTCGCCAAAGGGCAGGCTCTCGGGCACCACCCAGTCTTCGCGCTTCAAGGTGATGGTATCGGTGTTGCGCGGCAAGCCGTAGTAGTCGGGGCCGAAGAAGCTGGCAAAACCTTCGAGCTTGTCGAGGGCGCCCACGGCCTCGAAGGCCTCGGCATACAGCTCGATGGCGCACGGCGCCGTGTAGCAGCCGGCACAGCCCGAGGCGTGCTCTTTGAGGTGCGACGCATGGGGCGCGCTGTCGGTGCCCAAGAAGAACTTCGGGCTGCCACTGGTGGCCGCCTGCATCAGGGCCACGCGGTGCTCTTCGCGCTTGAGGATGGGCAGGCAGTAGTAGTGCGGGCGCACGCCGCCCATGAAGATGGCGTTGCGGTTGTAGAGCAAATGCTGCGGGGTGATGGTGGCGCCCACGAAGCGGTCGGCCTCGGCCACGTACTGGGCGGCCTCTTTGGTGGTGATGTGCTCGAACACCACCTTCAGCTCGGGGAAGTCGCGGCGCAGCGGGATCAGCTTCTCGTCGATGAAGGCCTTCTCGCGGTCGAACACGTCCACATCCCCATCGGTGACTTCACCGTGCACGCACAGCACCAGGCCCTCGCGCTGCATGGCTTCGAGCACGGCGTAGGTCTTGCGCAGGTCGGTCACGCCGGCATCGCTGTTGGTGGTGGCGCCGGCCGGGTAGAGCTTGAAGGCCACGGCGCCCATGGCCTTGGCGCGGGCGGCTTCGTCGGCCGGGGTGTTGTCGGTCAGGTAGAGCACCATCAGCGGCTCGAAGCGCAGGCCGGCGGGCACGGCGGCGCGGATGCGGTCGCGGTAGTCGGCGGCGGCCTGGGCCGTGGTGATGGGCGGGCGCAGGTTGGGCATGACGATGGCCCGGGCGAACTGGCGCGCCGTGTCGGGCACCACCGAGGCCATGGCGGCGCCGTCGCGCACGTGCAGGTGCCAGTCGTCAGGACGGGTCAGCACCAGGGAGGACGGGGTGGCGGTTTGGGGGGCAGCAGTCACGTTCGGAACCTGAAAAAAGGCATGCACACGTTGCCATTTTCTCATCCCCGCCACCGCCCCGCCCCGCATCCCTAAGGGTTGGGGGAAGGCCCCCCTGCGGGGGCCCAACGTCTAGGGACGGGCCGTTGTGGGCCCACCGGGGCGTCCCTAGTCTGCGAAGCCATCGGTCACGCCGCTTGAGCTTGTGACCGCCACCGCAGACAGGAGCCCCAGATGATCCCCTTTCGCTTTCACCGCATGGCCCGCGCCCTGCTGGCCGCCCCGCTGGGGCTGGCTTCGCTGGGCGCCGCCGCCCAGGCCACAGCAGAAACCGGCGTGCGCGTCGACACCGTGAGCATGAGCGCCGAGCAGACCGTGCTGCGCGTGACGGTGCCCGCGCCGCAGCTGGTCACCGTGGAGACGCCGGCCGGCAAGTTCCACCGCTTTGCCTACAAGGGCCGCGCCGGCAGCAACAGCCAGGACAGCAGCGAGGTGGGGCTGCCCGAGCTGCCCCGCTCGGGCTTCACCATCGCCCTGCCGGTGGACGGCAGCACGGCCGAGCTGTCGGTCACGCCTGAGGGCAACCCCACGCGCCTGTCGGCCCACCTGTACCCGGTGCAGCCGCCGGTGTCATCGCGCACCGGTGCCGACAAGGATGCCGAGTTCAGCTTCAATGCCGACGTCTGGGCCAAGGGCCTGCGCAAGCCGGGTGAGCCCGGCAAGGAAGTGCCCCTGCTGCGCAGCGACGTCAAGCTGCAGGGCTACAGCCTCAGCCCGTATGGCTTCGACCCCAGCAGCGATGTGCTGACCTACTACCCGAGCTACCTGGTCACCATCAAGCACCCGGGCAAGTGCATGGCCTACGACCGCACGCTGAGCCGCACGACGCTCAAGGCCTTCGATGGCCTGGACCAGCGCATCGAGAAGCTGCCCCTGCCCGGCCTGAAGCTGGCGCTCAACAAGAACCTGGTGACCGAGCTGGGCTGCGCCCCGCCGCTGACCGGCATCGACCTGAGCCTGCTGGGCGAGCGCTTCATCATCGTCACCCACCCCAACTTCAAGGCCGCCGCCGACACGCTGGCCGTGCACAAGCGCGCACTCGGCATCAGCACCCGCGTGGTCACCACCGCCGAGATCACGGGCGGCCCGGCTGCGGCCACCGAAACGCAGATCCGCAACTGGCTGGCCGCGTACTCGAACAGCCACATCATCCGCCCGCGCTGGGTGATGCTGATGGGCGATGCCGAGTTCGTCCCCACCCACTACGACTTGCAGAACATCTGGGACTCGGCCAAGAACGCGGGCGACATGTGGTACGGCCAGTTCATGCCCGGATCCACGGCGGTGACGGTGCCCAGCATCGGCATCGGCCGCCTGCCGGTGGACACGCTGGCGCAGGCCAACACCATCGTCAACAAGATCATCGCCTTCGAGAACAACCCGCCGGCCGATGGCATCGTGGGCCAGGACTTCTACAGCCGGCTGACCTTTGCTTCGTACTTCCAAAGCTCGGGGCAGACCGACAGCCGCTGGTTCGTGGAGACCAGCGAGATCGTGCGCGATTACCTCACGAGCCTGGGCTATGGCGTGCAGCGCATCTACACCACCGAGCCCACCGCCAATCCGAAGTTCTACAACAGCGGCGCGGCCATCCCGGCGGCCCTGCAAAAGCCCACCTTCGCCTGGAATGGTGGGACCGCCGACATCGTCTCGGCCATCAACAAGGGCTCGGCGCTGGTTTACCACCGCGACCACGGCTGGTGGGACGGCTGGGGCAACCCGTCGTTCACCACCGCTGACCTGAGCGCCGTCTCGGTGACGGGCAACCAGTTCCCGGTGGTGTTCAGCATCAACTGCGCCTCGGGCGTGTTCGACAACGAAACCGTGGACCTGCCGCCCAACAAGGTGGGCTCGGGCTACGGCATGTCGGCCTCCACCGTCTACTGGGGCGAGGCGTTCTTGCGCAAGGCCGATGGAGCGCTGGCCGTGATCGGCGACACCCGCCAGAGCAGCACCACCGACAACAACCACCTCACGCTGGGCCTGTTTGACGCGGTGTTCCCGGGGCTGATCAGCAACTACGGCAGCAGCACCTCGGTGCGCCGCCTGGGCGACTTGCTCAACCAGGCCAAGACCTATGTGTTCGATGTGGCCCAGGGCAGCACGGCCAACCGCCATCCGCTGGACAGCAGCCAGAACCGCCCGGGCATCGTCAACTTGCGCCAGGAGCTCAACATCTACAACCTGCTGGGCGACCCGACCGTCAAGCTGCGCGTGGCCCCGCCGGTCAAGCTGCAGCTGCCACAGGTGCTCTTCACCGGCAAGCAAGCCGTGGTGACCATCCCGCTGAAGAACGGCTGCCTGACCTGCCCGCCCGAACAAGGCGGCCCGGAGTGGGTGTCGGTGGTGATCATCGACCCGGCCACCGGCAACGTGCTGGCCCGCGGCTTGCCCAACGGCGACGGGCAGGCGAGCATCGATGTGCCCAACTTCAAGGGCGACAACGTGTGGGTGCGCATCAGCACGCCGGATGGCACCACGCAGCAGGCCGCAGCCAAGGAGGTCGACACCGATGGCGACGGCATCCCCGACAGCCGCGACAACTGCACCCTGGTGGCCAACCCGCGTCAGGAAGACACCGACGGCGACGGCTACGGCAACGCCTGCGATGCCGACCTGAACAACGACGGCTTCGTCAACTCGCTGGACATGGCGCTGATGCGCGCCCAGTTCGCCCGGCGTGGCGTGGCGGGCGACATCAACGGCGACGGCATCGTCAACTCGATCGACCTCAGCCTGTTCTCCAGCCTCTTTGGCAAGCAGCCCGGCCCCTCGGCCTTCCACCTCGACACCCTGGCGCGCTGACCCGCTGACCCACGTTCCACCGGGGCGCATGCCGCCCCGCTTTCACCTCACCGTTCAACCTGACTGGAGCCTGACATGACCCCCATCACCTCTGCCCTGAAAACCCTGCTGACCGCCATCGTGACCACCACCGTGTGCACCACGGCCGCCCTCGCGCAAAGCATCGTCGCCACCCCGTCTTCGTCGACCATCGCCGCGGGCGATACCGTGTCCATTGACTTCATGGGCAAGGGCTTCACCGATGCCACCTTTGGTGGCGGCTTCACCCTGGCCTTCGACCCCACGGTGCTGGCGTTGGTGAGCATGACCTTGCCAACCCGTTGGGAGATCTTCCGCTCAGGTGGCCTGCTGGACCCGACCTCGGGCACGGTCTCGGATGTGAACGGCGCCACCTTCACCCCCATCGGCGGCGACTTCCTGCTGGCCACGGCCACCTTCCGCGGCGTGCATGACGGCACCAGCGCGCTCAGCCTGTCGGCCTCGTCGGACTTCCCGTTCGCCAAGGCCGGCGGCCTGGAGATCCCGGTGACCTTCCAGGGCGGCAGCATCACCGTCAGCAGCGTGCCCGAGCCCGACAGCCTGGCGCTGCTGCTGGTGGGCGTGGGCGGTGTGGCCGCCGCCCGCACCCTGCAGCGCCGCCGCACGGCACACTGACCCCCTCGCTTGGAGGGGCGACGCCCGCTGCCCAGGGAAGTCCTGAGGCCAGCGGGCGTTGGGCGTCATGGACACTAGGGCACACGTGGAGCGAGACGTCGCGGCCAGCAGCGCCAGAGTTCGGCCCCACGCGCGACAACCCTGAGGGCACACCCCTCGCTTGGGTGCCGGCATCTGCAAGGGCTTACCCCAGATCTGGCGCGCAAAGACACTGGGCGCGCGCGCGGAGGCAAGACATTGCGGATCTGCAATTCCAGAATGTCAAAGCACCAGCCCTACCCTCACAAGGATCACACCATGAAGCTCTCCCGCTTTGCTGCCGCCGCCCTGACGGCCTGCCTGATGGGCGCCACCACCGGCGCCATGGCCGTTGAAAACGGCCCCGCTCCGACGATGGCCTCCATCACCAAGGACGGTTCGTACACCATCACCAGCACGGCCCTCAAGGGCACGGGCTTCGGCTCGGCCACCATCCACGTGCCCAATGGCACCGGCCCCTTCGCCCTGGTCGCCGTGTGCCCGGGCTTCGTCTCGCCCGAGTCGTCGATCACCGCCATCTCCAAGCGCCTGGCCACGCACGGCTTCGTCGTGGTGACCATCGCCACCACCACCCTGCTGGACTTCCCCAGCAGCCGCGCCAGCCAGATCCTGGCCGCCCTGAAGGCCGCCGTGGCCACCAACAACCCCAAGATCGACGTGAGCCGCCAGGTGGCTTCGGGCTGGTCGATGGGTGGTGGCGGCACGCTGGAAGCCGCCGCGTCGACCCCCGGCCTGGTGGCCGCCGTGGCCTATGCCCCGTGGAACACCTCGTCGACCAAGTACAAGTCGATCACCGTGCCCTCGCTGATCCTGGGCGGCACGGCCGACACGATCGCGCCGGTGTCGGGTCACTCGCAGAAGTTCTACGACGCCATCCCCGCGTCGACCAAGAAGGAACTGGCCGTGATCGAGGGCGCCAGCCACTTCTTCCCGAACTCGGCTGGAGAGCCGCAGAGCTACACCAACATCTCGTGGGTGAAGCGCTTTGCCGATGGCGACACCCGCTTCAGCCAGTTCCTGAACACGCAAGACCCGAAGTTCACCACCTGGCTGAGCACCGGCCCGTTCTGATGACGGCCCCCGCCTGAGCACCGCTCGGGCTGACGAGTCGGCGCACCTCGGTGCGCCGATTCTCTTTGGCAGGCGGCATGATGTGCGCCTGTGTGCTTTTTTGCTGGAGTTGGGATGTCTGCTCCCCGTCAACGCCTGGTGTGGCTGGCCGTGATCGGTGCGGTGGCCGCAAGCGGCGCGCTGCTGTGGCCCGTGCTGTCGCCTTCGCCCGAACGGGCTTCGTCTGACCCGCACCCCACCAACAACCCGCTGGCCGGGTGGTTCAACAGCCGCCCTGCGGTGACGGTGGTGGAGGCCAGCGAGCGCGCGGCCTCCGGCCCTGGTGCGGTCAAGCCGTTCAACCCCTTGGACACCATGGCGATGCCCACCTTCCGCGCCGATGACAAGGGCCGGCTGGTGATCGACGTGCAAACGCGCGATGACATCGAGCGCATGGCGATGATGTTCGGCAACGATGGTGGCCTGCAGAAGGTCGAGGCCCTGGGCTTCGAGCTGCCCGCGGCTGCGCGTCAGCAGCTGCGCGACCTCTACCTCAACTACCAGCAGTACCTGCAAGCGGTCAGCACCGCCATCCCGGCCAACCAGTCCACGCTGGACGATGCCCGCAAGCAGGCGCAGATCCTGCACGACCTGCGGATCGAGCGCTTTGGCGCCGACCAGGCCCACGCCATGTTTGGCGACCAAGAGGCCACCACCGACGCCCTGCTCAAGCAGATGAGCGAGCTGGCCAAGGGCAACCCCCACGCCACCACCGAAGAGCTGGCGCAAAAGGCCCAAGAGGCCATCGGTCAGAAGTAAGGCGGGCTCAGCTCAGGCCGCCTCGCGGCCCCACTGCACGCTGGCGCGGCGGAAGGCCCCCGGCGAGCAGCCCGTCCAGCGCTTGAAAGCGCGGTTGAAGCTGGCGTGGTCGGCAAAGCCCAGGGCGGCCGCGATGTCCACCAGCGCCATCGAGGTCTCGCGCAGCCATTTCTCGGCCTTGGCGCGGCGCACCTGGTCGATCAGCATGCGCAGGTTGAGCCCCTCCGACTCCAGCCGGCGCTGCAGGGTGCGCGTGGGCATCTTCATCTCGCGGGCCAGCTCTTCAAGCGTGGCGCGGCCCGTGCCCAGGTGCTCGTGGATCAGGCCCTGCAGGTGATCGACGAAACGCTCTTCGCGCCGCGACATCTGCGCCAGCTGCTGGGCCGCCTGGCGCTGCAGCAAGCCGTGGCTGGTGGCGTCGCTCGATTGCAAAGGCAGGGTCAGCCAGGCGGCCTCGCCCCAGATCTGGTTGGCCGGCTCGTCAAAGCGCACCAGGCCACCGAAGAGGCGCTTGTAGTCGTCCAGGCGGCCGCTGCAGGGCCCCTCGAAGCTGACGTCAAAGCACAGCTCGTCGTGGCCAGTCATCCAGCGCACGCGCTGCGCCCAGATGGCCAGCGACAGGCGCGCCAGGCGGTTGGAGCTCTCGCCCGAGGTGGGGCGCAGCTTGAGGAAGAAGCGCCGGCCTTCGAGCTTGCGGTCCACCACGAACACGTCGTTGAGCAGGTGGTGGTAGCGGCGCAGCAGGCGGCCCACCTCTTCGAGGTTGCGGCTGGTCATCAGCGTGAAGCCCATCAGGCCCACGTGCCAGGGCTGGATGCGCAGCGCCAGGTCGGGCACCAGGTCGCTCACGCCCAGGGCTTGCTCGGCGATGTCCATCATGCGGTGCCAGCGGGCCAGCGGGCAGCGGGCCACGGCCTCGCCCGGGTCCAGGTAGACCAGGTCTTGCGGCTCGAACAGCTTGAGGGCGCTGGGGTCGCGCTCTTGCACCAGGGTCATCAAGACCCGTGCGTATCCAGGGTGCAGCGAGCGCCCCGCCTCCGTGCTGTGTGCGTGTTCGTCCAAGGTGGTCATGTGTGCTTCCCGCCCGATCCAATGGCCCCGATGATCGGGATACCCCCCAAAGGGGTCAATCAGGGATCACACGGTCCGCATGTGATGGCGGGCGATTAGGCGAACCTGGGCGCCTCACCCTGAGGTTCTCCCGGGTATCGGGCAGGGCCACACTCCTGCAGGTCGTGTCTGGATCGGACAAGCAAAGCGGCAGAAACAGACTTGTTTGCAGCCGCCAGCTCCGGCCTCAGGCGCCAGGCTCGGCCTGCTGCAGGCGCCACATCTGGGCGTAGCGCCCCTCTTGCGCCAACAGCTGCGCATGGGTGCCGCGCTCGATGATGCGCCCCTGGTCCATCACCAAGATCTCGTGGGCCTGCACGATGGTGGACAGCCGGTGCGCGATCACCAGCACCGTCTTGCCCTGGGCCACCGCCGCCAGCTCGGCCTGGATGGCGCGCTCGTTGGCCGAATCGAGCGCCGAGGTGGCCTCGTCGAACACCAGGATCGGCGGGTTCTTCAGCAGCGTGCGGGCGATGGCCACGCGCTGCTTCTCGCCCCCCGAGAGCTTCAAGCCCCGCTCGCCCACCATGGTCTCGTAGCCCTTGGGCGTCTGGCTGATGAAGGTGTGGATGCGCGCGGCCTCGGCGGCGGCCACCACCTCGTCGTGCGAGGCGCCCGGGCGGCCGTAGGCGATGTTGTAGGCCACCGTGTCGTTGAACAGCACGGTGTCTTGCGGGACGATGCCGATCAGGCGGCGCAGGCTGTCTTGCGTGATGGCGGTGACCGGCTGGCCGTCGATGGTGATGCGGCCCTGCTGCACGTCGTAGAAGCGAAAAAGCAGCCGCGCCAGCGTGCTCTTGCCCGAACCCGAGGCGCCCACCACCGCCACGGTCTGGCCTGCGGGGATCTCGAAGCTCACGTCGTGCAAGATGGGGCGCGCCGGGTCGTAGGCGAAGTCGACATGCTCGAAGCGCACCGTGGGCGGCCCGCTCACCTGCAGGGCCTGGGCATTGGGGGCATCGGCCACCTCGCGCTCGCGCTCCAGCAGGGTGAACATCTTGTCGAGGTCGGTGATGGCCTGCTTGATCTCGCGGTAGATCACGCCCAGGAAGTTCAGCGGGATGTAGAGCTGGATCATGAAGGCGTTGACCATGACCAGGTCGCCCACGCTCATGCGGCCATCGACCACGCCTTGGGTGGCACGCCACAGCATCAGGATCAGGCCCACGGCGATGATGGTCTGCTGGCCGCTGTTGAGCAGCGACAGCGTCTGCTGCGACTTCACGGCCGCCTGGCGCAGGCGCTCCAGCGACTCGTCGTAGCGGCGGGCCTCGAAGGCCTCGTTGTTGAAGTACTTGACCGTCTCGTAGTTCAGCAGCGAGTCGATGGCCCGCGTGTGCGCCTTCGAATCGAGCTCGTTCATGGTCTTGCGAAAGTGCGTGCGCCACTGCGTGACGCTGACCGTGAAGGCCACGTAGAACACCAGCGCCCCACCCGTGATCCACGCAAAGACCACATCGAACTTCGTGGCCAGCAGCGTGAGCACCAGCACCACCTCGATGATCGTGGGGATGATGCTGTAGAGCGAGTACGAGATCAGCGAGTTGACGGCCCGCGTGCCGCGCTCGATGTCGCGCGTCATGCCGCCGGTCTGGCGCTCCAGGTGAAAGCGCAGGCTGAGCGCATGCAGGTGCGCGAACACCTTGAGCGAGATGCTGCGCGCGGCCCCTTCGGTGGCCTTGGCGAACACCAGCTCGCGCAGCTCGGTGAACAGCGAGGTGCTCAGGCGCAGCAGGCCGTAGGCCACCAGCAGGCCCACCGGCACAGCCAGCATCGCTTGGGCCATGTTGGGGTGTGGCGCCAGGCGATCGACCAGCTCTTTGAGCAGCACCGGCACACCCACGTTGGCCACTTTGGCGCCCACCATGAACAGCAGCGCCAGCACCACGCGCACGCGGTAGTGCCACAGGTAGGGCCACAGCTGCGCCAGGGTCTGGCGGTCAGAGCGCGGAGCAACCGTGCTGGATGTGGTGCTTTCAACCGGTGCTGGGGCAGCGTAGCGACGCATATTGGGGACAATGGGGGAGAGCTGGGCATT
>Ga0228700_1001536_pt1 | contig 14474 bp, 13 predicted proteins | sample McNCre317_Aug_MG_FD_178019 | JGI IMG/M metagenome (GOLD analysis project Ga0228700, IMG submission 178019) | Freshwater microbial communities from McNutts Creek, Athens, Georgia, United States - 3-17_Aug_MG | ecosystem: Environmental > Aquatic > Freshwater > Creek | place: USA: Georgia...
ATGTAGCTCGCATCGTCATGGGCATGGCCAAGAAAATACTGTTCAATCGGGGCACAAGCTTCCAGCTGCTCAGCCGTCAGTTTCAAATTGCTTTGGGTTGAATGCGTCAATTCGTTACTCCCACTCCGTAGTTACGTAGGAATTTTCTTGTTTTAAATCAATTAGTTGCAGCATTTGAAATCCTGTGTGTAACTTTCGTGTAACTGGCTGCAACTATTGCAGTTGAGTAGTTCTGTGCGATTAATGGAATTTTACATGTAAAGAGTTACACAGTGTGCTGCAAGTTGCAAATCATTAACCCAACTTGTTGCTTGAGCAACTTCTTAACTTTGATCCCAAGCAACGAAGAACAGCATGTCCTCGTCCTTGCATTTGAACATCGTAATTTCGTTAATCATCAAACCCGTATTCAACCCACCCTCTCTAACGTAATCCTCACCGATAACTAACGGACCTTTGTAGCTTGGCAATTGTCGTGCTTTTAAAAAAGGGAGTACGTGCTTTGCCGCCAACTTGTAACTTGTTGGATAACCACCCGCAACAACAAGCTCTGCTTGACCTTGCATTGCAAGCTCTTTAACCCAATCCAATCCACCAAGCCCTACCACCCACGTGGCCAGTGTTTCGTCTGCTTCATTCTTTATAAAGATTTCCCAACCCAGCATAACCCCTCACCTTTTAGCTATAGAACTTGTTGCTTGAGCAACTTCTTGTTCACTGCATTTAGCTTCATAAAGCCTGCTTCACTAAGCTCATGATGTATTCCAAATCTTTGTCGTTAGTAACCGCAACTTCGTAATCACCAGTACCCCAGTGTCCTACGTTACTCACGTCCTTCGCTAATCCCTTAGCATCATCCAACGTCCCAGCCTTAACACCAATCCACATTCTTATTTGCTTCTTCTGTATGTTCATGCAAACAATATTGCTACCTTTTCTAAATGCAATGTATTGCTTGTTCACAATAACTTGCACATCATCAGCTAAGTTCAATATTGCATCCTTAAACTTGTAATACAGCTCCCTTGTTTCCTCACTACCAAAAACAAGCAGATCATCTTCTGTGTACACCTTAATTTCATCAGCAATTGCTTTAAGTTCTGTGTTTTGCTGGGTTAAAGGTTTGATGCTTGTTGCGGACTTGGACTTTTTAATTGGAGTGATTGCAACAGTACCATTTGTATAGCGTTTAACTTCCCACAACTCAATTGCAATGTCCTTGAAGTTCGTTGCTTGCACTTGGTTATCAGTAAAACTTGGGGATACAAAAGCTACTCGTGTCTGCGACCAATCCACGTCAGCCGTTTTTAAAGCACTAGCAAGCTGCCCCTGATGCTCCAGCACAAAATCAGCTTTATTCTCTAGCATCAATCCTAAGTACGTGAAACCTTGATCGACAACGCTTATATTCTTATCACGCTTGTACTCAATAATAATAAAAGCTTTAGCTTGCTCATCATATGCAAGCGTATCAATGCGTTTATTTTTAATAGTGAACTCACTACGCACCAACTTAAGCCCCATCACCTCGCTCAAGTTAGCTTCAAATAGCTCCTGTATTTCACGCTCAAGCTTAAAAGGCGCTTCGTGGATTTCATCCAGCTTGTTATTTTTAATGGCGTAAATCGTCATTGTTCACTCTCTAGTTTCTTAAGCAACCGCTCTTTGTCGTATATCTTCAATCACAGCAAACAAGCGTTCCACCTTTGCAGCGCCAAACAATGCGTCAGGCCCTGTCGGCGCAATTGCTGTGAATGGTGTGTTGTACAAACGATCAGCAGAAATCGCACCATCCACTGTCAAAAACTCAATAACGCTTCTAACAAAATCAATTTGTGTTGCAGTAGCGTTTTGATCGTTTAGGAATTCACTCATTGCGTCCGTTGCTGCACTTCTATCCAAGCCAACCAAACTACGCACAAACAATCCCAACCCATGCGCTTCAGCACGTGCTTTGTCAACAAGTCCAGCATCACCAGCCGCTTGTTCAAGCAATATGCCCTCAAGCTCCTGTAGGTCTGTTGCTGTGATTGGCAAATTTCGCTTCAGCTTTTGCAGCGCAAGCTTGTCTTCATGTTGTTTAAGGTAAGTACGAGTTTTTGTTTTGAACTTTTCATAATCAAGCCCCGAGGACACTAAAGGCAAATCAATTGTTACGCCCTCACCTATTACATCCTCAAAATTCGTGTAAATAACTTCCTTCGTACCCTTTTCAATCAGCTTCACAAGCAATCGCAAACTCTTACGTGTTGCTTCAAGCATCCCCACTGTTATGTCCTGCCACCACTCTTCTGATGCAATGCTTTGGATTAGCGGCATTTGTGCGCGAATGACAGGGATGCTCTCTTGCAACTCCAAAGCAGCAGCAACTTTTTGCGCTGCAGCTTTCAAGCCATCAAACCCCAACTTGTCATTCAAAACACTCAATTGCAAACGCAACATCAACATATCAAATCGTTTTGCTTCTTCTTCGGTGTCACGCAATTGCGAAGGTAAATCAGCAAGCTCAGCACCAATCTCAGCCAGCTCTGTATTACTCAATCGTTTCCAGCTATCAGCTAAGCTGTACCTCTCAACAAATCTGCGCTTCGGCCTAACAATCACGTTCGCCAGCGTCATATTGCTCACAATGCTATGCAACAGCTTAATAGCATCATTCTTTACAGCTTCGTCTTGTGCTTGTTGTTTGGGTGTTTTGTTCTTCTCTGCGCTTGCATCAATACCAGCAATCAATGCTAGCCGTGCTTTAAACAAACGGGTGTCCAATGCCTCCCCACTTGCACCATCCGTTGCTTCAGGATTTTCTGCAAAGTACTCCAAGTTTTGCAAGAAATCAAAAATGTAAAAAAACTGCTTATCCTGTTTGGGACCATACAAATCTGGGCATAAGCGTGTGCCACGTCCAAGCATTTGCCAAAACTTGGTCTTGCTGCGTACCATTTTGAAAAACACAAGGTTAACAACTTCAGGCACATCAATACCCGTGTCTAGCATATCCACGCTAATAGCAATATGTGGTGCTTTTTCCTTCACACTAAAATCATCAATTAAGCTTTGTGCATACTCAGTTTTAAAAGTAATCACTCGTGCAAACTCACCCTTGTACTCTGGGTAGTTCACGTTAAAACGCTCTGCTATGTACTCTGCATGATTGTTGTTCTTAGCAAAAATAATGGTTTTACCAATTCGGTCACCATTCGCAACACGCTCACCCTTTGTCATTAAGTGCTTCAGCACCAAATCAACTGTATTCTCATTGAATAGCCATTGATTTAACGCTGCAGGATCGACCTCTTCAGGCGCTCCAGCATCACCCCAATCCAATTCTTCCCACTGCGCTTTCTCTTCATCGCTCAAATCTTCATACTTGATACCTTGACGCTGAAATTGCAAAGGCACTGATACAGCTTTTGGCGGAACTAAGTACTTTTCTGCAATAGCATCCTCAAGTGCATACGCATAAGTTGGTACGCCCCGTTGCAACTGAAATAACCCATATGTGTTGTGATCAATCTCGTCCTTCGGGGTTGCGGTCAATCCTACTAAGTAGCTATCAAAGTAGTTAAAAATTGCCCCGTACTTTGCGTAAACACTCCTATGTGCTTCATCAATCACAATCAAATCAAAATGCCCAACACCAAAAGGCCGTTCTGCATCCTTATCTGTGTTAATTAAATTAAGCATTGTTGGATACGTGCTTACATATACACGACCTTGACCTTCAGGATTTTCCAGTAAGTTCACAATCCCAGCGTTCGGCAAGTTTTTATTAAACTCTTTAGCAGCTTGCTTTACTAGCGAAACCCTATCAGCCAAAAACAGTACACGCTTAGCCCATTGACAGCGCATCAGCAGATCAATCAGCGCAATAACAGTTCTAGTCTTCCCCGAACCCGTAGCCATCACAATTAAGCTGCGTCGCTGATTGTGTTGCTCCATTGCTTCAGCAACGCTACGTATTGCTTGGTGCTGGTAGCTGCGCCCTGCAATGTCAGCGTTGATTTGCTCGCTAGCCAAGCTCTTCTTACCTGTTCTGCGCTGCATAAGCAGCTCAAGTTCAGCTTTCTTGTAAAAACCCTGCACACGTCTTGGTGGTGCAGCTTGGTCATCCCAAAACCAAATCTCGTATCCATTTGTATAAAACATTACAGGCCTGCGACCAAACTCGGCCTCTAAGCAATCTGCATACAGCTTCACTTGCTGCTGCCCAACCCTCGCATCACGCCTTGTGCGTTTAGCCTCTACTGCTGCAAGCGGAAGCCCGTCATCACCCCAAAGCACATAGTCCACATAACCTGTGTTTTGGTTGTTTGGCATTCCCTTAACTTCATATTCACGATCTTGCGGATGCGCCAAGTCCCACCCTGCTTCGTATAGCAACAGGTCTATAAAGTGATCACGGGTTTGTTCTTCGTTGTAATCGTGCGTATCTTGCACAGAAGCATTAGCTACTTTTGCTGCTGCTACTTCTGCACGTAAAGCTTCCAGCTCCTTATGTACAGCATCCAAACCTTCAAGCTTTACCTTTAGTGCTGCATTTTCATCTAGCTGCACTTTTAGCTGGTCTTCTTGCCGTTTTAGTTGCTCTAGCGTTACAGCATCTTCCTTTTTAGCTGCTGGTACCAATGCTTCTTTAAATTGCAATGATGGATCTGGCCTGTTTCTTTCGCCATACGTTCTTGCTAACCAATACGCAACGTGGAAAAGTTCTTTAATCGCAATCGCTGCATCACTAGCCTTTGTCGATTTGGCATGTGCTGCACGATTGCCGATAGCAACGATAACCGAAGCTTTTGTATAAATCGCTTCACCTGCACCATACTTAAAGCTCGGATCGTGTATCCGCGCACCAAGCGAAGTTTCGTAGCACCTAAAGTTGGAGTCGTACCTATAAAGCCAATCAACAATCTGCTCCAACGTCATTCGCGCATACCAACATGCAGCACGTGCATCACTGTTTAAATAGCCCTCCGCCTTCGTTGCGCTATCACATATCGCAAAGAATTCTTTTTGCAGAAAGCTAAAGTTGCTCATGCGTTAAACCCTGTAGTAAATGCTTTGTGTTGGAGTGATGCAAGCAAATCTTTGTATTTGTTATTTGCTCTTTGCAAGCTGAGCTTTAACTCATCAATTTTCATAATTTTGTCAGCGAATTCATTTTGGCGATCAATTGAAGGGCATATTACTTTTACTTTACTCAAATCACCTAAATTTACGGTTTTTTGAGCAATGCCCTTTGCTACCTTATCAATTTGTTGCCGCACAAAAACCGACTTCAACATGCTCGCCAAAAACACTGGTGCAACACGCTCCTTGTTTGGCTTAATCTGTGCAATGTGACGTTGGAAACAGAACTTTTTTTCATCCTTAATTACAGCAACATTTCCATACGAACCAACTGTTGTGTAAAGAACATCCCCAACTTCAATTTTGCAATTACGTGTTAATTCATCATACGTTTCGTTTGAAATGTATTTTTTTGTTTCAAAATTTATTTGATCTTCAGCTATATTGCTAATAAAAATAAATGGCACTCCAGAATTTGTCCATTTAGGCGCCTGATGCGTCCCATCTGTTACACGTACTGAAATTTCCCTTAGCTCAAGCAATTCACCCTTCAAATCATCACCAAACATCTCCATAAACATGCTCTGCGATAAATCATCCAACTTAGCAATTACTTGTTCACGCTTCGCTTTGATCTCAGCAGCTTTGTCCAGAATTGCAGCGATGCGTTTTTGCTCTTCAAGCGTTGGCAGTGGGACTTTTATCCTCTTCAGTTTATCTTTGTTTAAAGTTAGCCCCTTTGCTGCTCTATCAGCACCAGCGTAAAAATCGATACTTCTAAGCGCATGTATTAAATATTTCTCGTCCAACTTACTATTATTTTTTATTGGTAGAGCTGCAATTGCTTCGTTTGTATAAAGAGGTCTTCTAGCAATTGCAACCTTTCCAACGCTCAGCTTAAAACTCATCAGCACAGTGCCAGCTTGCACTTGCTTGCAGTTACATTCCTTAATTGCTAATGACGAAATTTTTTCCTTTGTAGTCAAAATTTGGTCATTTCCCGTCATGTCGGCAATAGCAAGCCACGGCTCTACTCCGTCAGCCCAGTAACTTTTGTTAGCTCTTGACGGAGTTTTCCCCACATTTATTTCACACAAATCCCCTAATAAAGCTTCTTGCCGCACCATTAAAGCAACCCCTCAAGCTCGGCTAATCCATCCTGTATATCCACTTCAAGCTGTTTAAGTTCAGCAATAAGTTGTTTAGGTGGTACGTGTACAACTTCTTCATGCACCACTTCTTTATATCTATTCAAACTCAAATCGTAACCAGTAGCTGCAATTTCACTCGCAGCTACGCAGAAACTTTGTGCAGTGCGAGCATTTTTTACTTCACTACCCGTGCGCTTATTCCAACGTGCAAGTAAATCGGGGAGATTGTTTTTTTCATGCTCATTAATTACCAATGTTGTTGCGGGTGTGGCCCCCAGCTTATCCGCATCCAGCAACGGCTGACGCTTGTCGTCCAAACTCCACCCATCAGCAAGCATGTCGTAGAACCAAACGTTGTCTGTGCCGCCAGAGTTTGTTTTAGTGAATACCAACACCGCAGTGCTAACCCCAGCGTAGGGCTTAAACACGCCACTTGGTAGCGAAATAACGGCATCGAGCTTTTGCTCTTCTACAAGTATTTTTCGCAAATCCTTGTGTGCTTTACTGCTACCAAACAAAACACCATCCGGCACAATCACAGCAGCACGTCCTCCTGGCTTAAGCAGTTTTAAGAACAGTGCTAAAAACAACAACTCTGTTTTCTTTGTTTTAACTACAGCAAGCAAATCCTTAGCAGTAGTGTCATAGTCCAAACTACCGGCGAACGGCGGATTAGCCAAAATCAAACTGTACTTTTCTTCTTCAACAGCATAGTCCTGCGATAAGCTGTCCCTGTATGTAATCTCGGGGCTTTCCACACCGTGCAACAACATGTTCATACTTCCAATACGCAACATGGTGTTGTCAAAGTCGTAACCGTGAAACATGCTGCTATTAAAGTGCTTAGCTCCTGCAGCATCAACCAGCATCTCGGGGTGCTGTTTACGCAAATACTCACTTGCTGCTACCAAAAATCCACATGTCCCACTTGCAGGATCGCAAATAGTGTCTTTAGGTTGTGGTGCTGTTAGATCAACTAGTAATTGAATGATGTGGCGTGGTGTGCGGAATTGACCGTTTTGACCAGCAGTTGCAAGCTTACCCAGCATGTATTCGTATATGTCACCCTTTGTATCACGGTCATCCATGCGTATCTCATCCAACATATCGACAACCTTTGCGAGCAGTGCTGGTGTTGGAATGGTGAAACGTGCGCCTTTCATGTGCTTGCTGTAAGTGCTTCCATCACCGCCAAGTTCACGCAAAAACGAGAAAGCATGGTCACTAACGACATTGAACATGTCTTGGGGGTCAAAGTTTTTTAACCTGCTCCATCGCAAATCTTGATAGCTTCGTCCCTTTGCATCAGTACCTTGTGGAAAAATTGTTCTTCCAACAGGTTTTTTTAAACGTGCTGCTTTATTCTCTTCAAGCGTTTGCATTTCGTCTAAACGGCGTAAGAACAGCAGGTACGTGAGTTGCTCAACAACTTCTAAAGGATTTGAAATGCCGCCTGTGTAAATTGCCATCCAAACTCGGTCAACTTGACCTCGAATTTCACCCGTTAACATCTTCAGCCCTTTGTTTTCTTAGTTGCTGCAATCTTCTTTTGTGCAGCAACCCATGTTTTTAAGTCAGTCGCCTCGAAGCGCCATGACCCCAATACTTTGAACGCAGGCAAATCGCCACGCTGCACTAATCTGTAGATCGTTTTTTCATCTACATTCAAGTACTCAGCCACGTCCCTAACCGTCATTGCTTTGTCTGCACTCAAGTGCATACTTGCTCCCATTTAATACTGTTAGCATACAGGAATACGGGGTAAAATTGTCCAATTGTGCTGCAACTTTTTATAATTAATTCGTTTGCAGTTTCAAGACCTAGCTTTACCCCAAAAGTTGCTCAAGCAACTTGTTAACCACCACTAAACAGGATGCTCAGTATGGCAAGCAAGGGTTCGGCAAAAAAGCTACTCAATTCAACATCCGCCAAGGTCAAGGCCGTATCCGCCAAAGTACAACAAGCTATTGAGCAGGAGTTGCAGCTACTTGACGACATAGCTACCAAATCCAAGACCGTTCTAACTAGCGCAGAGGATGAACTTTATGCACGTTTGCGTGAAACCTATGTGCTTTATTACAAGTGGATGAGTAGCAAGAACAAGGCTGATTACATTGAAGCTCTTGAAGCTTACCTTGATGAGCGAAAAATCCCACATAACGCAGCAACAAGCGAGGCCTTGATGATGACCAAGGCAATACTAGGGGAGCAAAACAAGTCCAAAGCTAGCAAATATGGCAATCACATGGACACTGCGTATCGCAAGGGTGTAACAGCTAAAGAATACGCTGCGTGGATGGAAGATAACGGTATAGAAGCGGTTAGCAGGAAGAAACCACGAATTAAAGGGGCAAAGAAAGTAAAGGTTGACGATCAAACAAAGCTAGAACGTGCTTCGCTGTTAATACACAAATGGTTAGAAATTCGCCAAGTACTCCCTATTGCAAGCGGAACGGTGCAAGCTGATAGCGTTGCTAGTTACGGGACATTGCGTGATGAAACATTTACAAACACGCAGTATGAATTAGCAATTTGCAAGCGCACTAAAGGCAAGAACAACAAAGAAAATCTTGAAACCTTGTGGCTGCTCCCCAAGACTGTGGCTATTGAACAAATGTTTATGCACCAGCTTGCTCGTGCAATATACAACGACTTACCAAATCTTGAGAAGCAGATGGAAGCAGATGAGCTAACAGTAATGGGTAACGAAATTGAGCAGTTGATGCTTGAGGACGAAATCTACCAATTTGCATACCAAGATGATGCACTCATACTGCAACAAAAACTGAATGAAGCCCAGTACAAAGGACTTGATACAGGGATGGTGTACGCATCACATAAGTTTGTTAAACCAAAGCTACCGAAGCGCAATGCTGCAAGTGCTGTAACGAATGCAAAACCAACAACCAAAAAAGCTACAACTGCACTGATACCAAAGCGAGTAAAAGCAAATGCCAAAACTAAGTGAAATACAAGTATTTGATCGTTTGACTGAGCGCCTTGAGCAATTGAAATCGGGGAAAAGCTTTGAAACTCGAACGCTGGGAAAGTTACTTACAGAAACACAATTAACTGAGCTTGAAGCAGAAATTGTGAGCGGTAAAGCAGTTGGTAGATCAGTACATGCATCACAAACAGCTTTTATCGAACAAGTTGTTAATGCGATGAAAGCAGACCTAAATAACATCGCAGATAGGATGCTGGAACGGGTTGAAATAGATAGTGCCAAAGTGTTTATGAAGGCGTTTTCAGAAGCAAAAGCGGATAATAAAAATGCTGAAGCGGAAGCAAATGCAGCACTAACACGACGTGGTTTTAGAAGAGAAGATGGTGTTGACCACAGCACTAAGCTTGATGAGCGTTACGAACAAATACATGCAATGGAGCAACGCTTGCGAGAGCGTCTTGAAGCAGAATTGAGCGATGCTGAACGCGAACAGCTACAGCATGATCGTAAAGTTTTAGCTGATTTGGAACAAAAGAAGGTCAAGCCCAGTAAATAACCTTGTTTTTCGAAAGTACGGGTACTGCACAAGTTGCTCAAGCAACTTTATATGCGTTTAAGTACTTATAAAGCGTTTGCCTGCTTATCCCGTACTTTTCACAAACACGTGTTTTATTAGCACCTAGTGCATTAGCTTCTGCAACGATTTGAGTGATTTGCGTTTGATCGCTAATTTTGCATTTACGCCCTTTGTACACGCCCCGCTCTTTCGCTTTAACAATGCCCTCACGTTGTCGCTCCCGTATTAGTGTGCGTTCGTACTCAGCGAAAGCCCCAAGCATCGAAAGCATTAGCTTATCCATTGCATCAGCACTATCACCACCTTTAAATATTTTGCACTCCTTAACAAACTGCACATCCAAACCACGTGCAGTAAGTGCTTCAACAATATGCAGTAAATCGGTGAGGCTTCGCGCCAGCCTATCCATCGAATGCACGACAACAACACTACCAGCAGGCCAATTACCTGCAAGCATTGCCTGCAGTTGCGGTCTATCGGCATTTTTACCGCTTGCACGATCAGTAAAAGTAACAGTTAGCTGCTGATCACTTAATTGGCGGTCAATATTTTGCTGCGTGGTGCTTACTCGTACGTATCCAATACGAATTGGGGTTTGTGCTTGCATACATGTCCTTTTAGTTTTTTGTGTAAACACAACTCTGGACATGTCTTTACATCGTGTCGATCTATTTTTTAACCAACCCTATTCGTACAGTATTGCGCTGTAGCGTTAGGGTGTACTCAAATTCAACACTTTTAAGATTGCACTTGCAGCGCAATCCACTCAATATAGTTTTCGCTCACTGCGTTCGTTCAAACTACATTTCGTATTTTTTAATCAATGAGCTAATTTTTAATTTCTCTTTCACTAGGAAGCTCAAGCCAAGCCCCTTTTGGGCTTGACTTGAAGCAAACCCTTTCACTGAGGTCTTGCGATCAACTGATATACACACAACTTGTTTAAAACAAGGAAGGCAGGTTTTGCGATCTCCTATTACGTGTCGCCATACGCAACCAATTTGTACCTTATATCAGTGAGGTCTATTACAAATTGGCTTGTGGGGTTGTTACATTGGCTTTCCCACTCACTTTCGGCCTAAATAATTCATATAAATTAAGCTTACATTCACGTATCACTACGTTACCAACCATTACAACATTGCAAACGTCAACGCTGATGCGTTGCATTTAAGGCGTCCAGTACTCAACTGGATGGTGCAATGAGGCGAACAGCAAGGGGTTCGATTGCTTACCGTCACACTTCAGAACGGATTTCGCGGCACTATGACAATCGGCGTACCAACCTTTGTACCTTGCTTATAAAGTTATTTATAAAAAGTACGATCAGCAAAATTTACTTCTGAATGTGTTGTATTTTCGTGCCTTTGTGTATGACCTCCCTGAAATCAGGTCGACTTCATAAGCGGCCACTGCAAGACTGAAAACTCCTAAACAAATACATGGAGTTTCAAAATGGTCTTACTAAGCAATCTTAAGCTTGTTGCTTCAAAGCGCAATCAACCCATTAGCCCAGTAATTCAGCGCCGCAATAAGCTGTGCGGAAAGTTGGATGAACAACTGCAAATTATCGAAGCGCAAAAGATGGGGCAAATTTATGCACCCACAAAACTGCGTAACGTTACCAATAACGCTACAGGCGAAACCACCACCGTCCAAGTACCAAAACGAGTGAAGGAATGGTTTTGGACTGCGGAGAACGGTAAATTGAACTTGTCCGTGAAGTACGGTAGCAAAACACTTTCACTTAACAAAAAAGGTGCAAATGCTATTGAAGTTGCTAACAAAGATGAGTTGGTAGCAACGATCAAGTCGTTAAAGGCTGCTGTTTTTGAAGGTGAGCTGGACGAAGCAATCAACGAGGTTAGCAAAGCTACTCGTGCTGGTTTTGGCAAGTGATTAACAAGGGGGCTATTGCAGCCCCCATTTTTATTTGGAGTTTTAGATGCACACATATACAGCATACGTAAAAGCAAATGGTTTAGTAACGCAAACACAAGTTCGTGCTAACAACATGCTAGATGCAATCAACTTGCTAAAGGGCATGTACGGCAGCGACAACCTTGTTCACCTTCCCCAGCAAATTGACTAACCATGCAGAATTTCGATGCAAGCCAGCTTTCACTGTTTATTGGTACTACAAACTACTATTGCATTGCACGTAGCGTGGTAATTACAGATGGTGCTAAGTATGTTGCAGAAAACGCTGGTGCATTTTGGTTAATGGATGCTATTGCAAGCTATCTACCCCAATTTACGGGACGTGAAGAATTTGTTGTTGCACGTTTGAACGTTAAACACACAAGCGCAGACTTGACGTTGGACAATGGGAACAACAAGGTGCTTGACCGACAACATATCGGCTACACAGACTTCCCCCTTGCCAGCTTTATGCTTTACGCTTGCTGGAGTGGTGAATATTGGGTTGTGATGTTACCTAGTGAATATTAAATGTTGTGAATTCTTCTTGTGTAAATACTGGGAGGAATACAACATGCGAATACACGAATTTTTAAACAATGAAGAATGGGGACAATTACAAAAGCTTATATACACGAGCGTTTGGGAGGCGCTAAACACATATCAAAAACAGCGTTATGTGCAGCAGCGCCCTACTAAATTAGCAGCAACGCTCAAACCAAAAGCAGCTAAAACGGCACGTACCCTAGCAGCACGTAAAGCTAAGCACTCATCATACGTTGCTGCACCCAAACCTTTGCCAAAACCACAAAAGCAAGCTGTACCCCAAGCAAGCGCAAGCCCTGCGTACAACCCCGTCAAAGCCCCAACCCCATTACCCGCCAGCACTAAAACAGTTGCAAACCGAAATCAACCCAAACCAATTCCACAAAGTACAAAGATACCGCCCAGTATGCAGCCTTTACCGAGCGGCCTAGTTGCAATGATCAACGCCAAGACCGATCCGGTAGCACAAAAGATTGCGGACAAAGAACGGGGCTAGAACAGTGGCAGAGCGTTTTTTTCGCAGGCCTATATCACTGCAAAATTCGGGGCTACCGTAACGGAAGGGGCTATGTGCAAATGAATACTAATTAAACGCAGCGATCAAGCCGAGAAGCGTTTTAAATTGCTAGGGGTATAGCTGTAGTGCTGAAAACTATTTAACAGCGTCTTGCTCGTTTTCTGCGTTTTTTTGATTTGCTGTGGCTTCAACTGCAGCAACCTCATCATCATCAAAGTAATCTTCAAGCGCATTGTGCAGTTTCGATTCTTCATCTAAATGGTAGTACGTTTTTTCAATTTGCGTAATGCTCGTTCCGCACATATCAGCAACTTTGCGATGACTTACCCCGTTAAGTATTTTTCGAGTAATAAAGTAGTGTCTAAAACTGTATGGGACTAAATCACGCTCATCCAATCCTTCAATTTCAGCAAGCTTTAATAGCTTTTCAAAATGGTACAAAATCGCACGTTCGCTAATCACGTTTTCACCATTCAAGCTAAACATCACCAGCTTGCTCATCACTTTTTTCTGCTCTGCAGTTAAAAGCGTTACTACAAAGTTACGCAACTCTTTAAAGTAGTCATTGTCTGGTACAAAAAACGAGCGTGTCTTACGCACTTTACTTGTTTCAGCACGAACAGTTATTTTTACGAGTGGTACTGACTTCTTGGGATTGCTCTTTGTCGCCCACTCAGTCCACTCAATATCACCCCAAGTAAGTTGTCGCTGCTCACCTGTTCGCAATCCAGTTAAGCTAGCAATGATCAAGTAAAAGCAAGCCAGCCTTCGCTGTGCCCACTCATCATCCGTCAGCTTACTCTTATCGCAGTACTTAACAGTAGCTTTTTCAATTGCATCAACTTCGCTTTCTAAAAACGTAGCCCGTCTCAAACTTTCATCACCCCTATCTATTTTTTGTAGTTTGGGGAAATCAAAGCCTTCTATGTTTGTTTCTTTGTGCTTATACAACCATCGCATCATTGCGTTGATCGTACTTTGTTCGTTCTCAACTGTAGTAACGCTTGCGTAAACCGTCCCAGTTTTCTTATTCTTCTTTGTTCGCTGCAGTGCATATTCATCACACGCTGTGCGCTCCAGTTCACATAACTTAACGTCACGTTTTATAAACTTCAGCCAGTGTTCCAAGTGCGTTTTTATCGTGCCATAACGCCCTTTTGTAATTCCACCCTTAGCTCCAATATCTTTTTCACGCCTCGCTAAGTACATGTCAACACCAGCTTGCGTAGTGATCGAGAAATACTTAACACCATTCAACTGCTCCGCCATAAGCTTGTGGTAGTGCAGCTTAGCTTTATCAATTGCCGTGCTTTTATTGCGTGTACTGAGCGTAAAACGAGCGTATTTGCGCTCGTTTGCCAGCCACATACGAAACTGCCAATACTCACCACGCTTATAAATTACAGCGTCTTCAAATATCGCTTCTTCGTTTTCGTTAAATTTCGTTTTTTTGCTTGGCATAACGTTTTTTGCAAAAACTACTATTTCCAGTAGCTGCGCGAGTGTGCAACATTCTGTGCAACTCTAAAACCTTCGCCCAATAAAATCAAGCACTTTTTAACGAGTGTGAAAGTTTTGTGTAACTTGTAAACCCTTTAAAATCAAGTACTTATAATACAAAAACTACTCCCACTCGATCGTGGCTGGCGGCTTGCTCGAAACGTCATACGTCACGCGGTTGATGCCGCGCACTTCGTTGATGATGCGGCCAGATACTTTCTTGAGCAAGGCATAGGGCAACTCGGCCCA
>Ga0228700_1001538_pt1 | contig 14453 bp, 13 predicted proteins | sample McNCre317_Aug_MG_FD_178019 | JGI IMG/M metagenome (GOLD analysis project Ga0228700, IMG submission 178019) | Freshwater microbial communities from McNutts Creek, Athens, Georgia, United States - 3-17_Aug_MG | ecosystem: Environmental > Aquatic > Freshwater > Creek | place: USA: Georgia...
CTGGTCGTGCTGTTCCGCAACCGTTCGACCATCAACGTCGACGAGCTCGATTCGCTGAAGGGCTGACGCCAAGGGGAAAACCAGAAAATGTCTCAGCTCTCGCAATCGACACTGCTGGCGGTTCCGCTGGCGCCCCTGGCGGGCGCCATCATCGCCGGCTTCTTCGGCAAGGCCGTGGGCCGTGCCGGCGCGCATGTCGCGACCATCCTGGGTGTGCTCGTCGCCTTCATCCTGTCGGCGATGACGCTCGTCGACGTGATCGGCGGCGCCCGCTTCAACCAGACCGTCTACGAGTGGATGGTGCTGGGCGACCTGAAGATGGAAGTCGGCTTCATGGTCGACGGCCTGACCGCGATGATGATGTGCGTGGTGACCTTCGTGTCGCTGATGGTGCACCTCTACACCATCGGCTACATGGAAGAGGACCCCGGCTACCAGCGCTTCTTCAGCTACATCTCGCTGTTCACCTTCTCGATGCTCATGCTGGTCATGAGCAACAACTTCCTGCAGCTGTTCTTCGGCTGGGAAGCGGTGGGCCTGGTCTCCTACCTGCTGATCGGTTTCTGGTTCAAGAAGCCGACGGCGATCTTCGCCAACATGAAGGCCTTCCTGGTGAACCGGGTCGGCGACTTCGGCTTCATCCTGGGCATCGGCCTGATCGCGGCCTACGCCGGCACGCTGAACTACACCGAGACCTTCGCGAAGGCCGACGAGTACGCCAAGCTGGGCTTCGCCAACCCGTTCGGCGGCGAGCCGTGGATGCTGGTCACCGTGACCTGCATCTGCCTGTTCATCGGCGCGATGGGCAAGTCGGCGCAGTTCCCGCTGCATGTCTGGCTGCCGGACTCCATGGAAGGTCCGACCCCGATCTCGGCGCTGATCCACGCGGCGACCATGGTGACGGCCGGCATCTTCATGGTGACCCGCATGAGCCCGCTGTTCGAGCTGTCGGACACCGCGCTGAACTTCATCCTGGTCATCGGCTCGATCACGGCCCTGTTCATGGGCTTCCTGGGCATCATCCAGAACGACATCAAGCGGGTGGTCGCCTACTCGACGCTGTCGCAGCTGGGCTACATGACGATCGCGCTGGGCGCCTCGGCCTACTCGGTCGCGGTGTTCCACCTGATGACGCACGCGTTCTTCAAGGCGCTGCTGTTCCTGGGTGCAGGCTCGGTCATCATGGGCATGCACCATGACCAGGACATCCGCAACATGGGCGGCCTGCGCAAGTACATGCCCATCACCTGGATCACCTCGCTGCTGGGCTCGCTCGCGTTGATCGGCACGCCGTTCTTCTCGGGCTTCTACTCGAAGGACTCGATCATCGAGGCGCTGGCCGCCAGTCACCTGCCGGCCGCCCCGATCGCGCATGCCGCGGCGATCATCGGCGTCTTCGTGACCGCCTTCTACTCTTTCCGGATGTACTTCCTGGTCTTCCACGGCAAGGAGCACTTCCATCACAAGCCGTTCCCTGGCGAGCACGACCACCACGACGATGACGAGCACGGTCACGGCCATGCGCACACGCCGCACGAGTCGCCGTGGGTGGTGACGGTGCCGCTGCTGCTGCTGGCGATCCCCTCGGTCGTGATCGGCTACCTGACGATCCAGCCGCTGCTGTATGGCGACTTCCTGAAGGACGCGATCTTCATCGACCTGCATCGTCACCCGGCGATGGAAGAGCTGGCCGAAGAGTTCCATGGCGCGGCTGCCATGGCCACGCACGCCCTGAGCACGCTGCCGTTCTGGCTGGCCCTGGGCGGTGTCGTGACGGCCTATGTCTTCTACATGCTGGTGCCGGCGGTTCCCGCGTTCTTCGGCCGCGCCCTGGCGCCGCTGGTCACGCTGATGGAAAACAAGTACTACATGGACTGGATCAACGAGCACATCTTCGCCGCGGGTGCACGCCTGCTGGGTCGTGGCTTGTGGAAGGTGGGCGACGTGACCCTGATCGACGGCGCGGCCGTCAACGGGTCGGCACGCCTGGTCGGCTGGATCGGCTCGCTGGTGCGACTGTTCCAGACCGGTTACATCTACCACTATGCACTGGTCATGCTTGTCGGCGTCTTCGCGCTGATGACATGGTTCGTGTGGCTGCATCGCTGAGCGGAGGCACCTGAACATGGCATACCTCTCTCTTGCGATCTGGATCCCGATCCTCTTCGGGGTCATCCTGCTGGCCACTGGCCGCGACGACCAACCCGGCACCGCGCGCTGGATCGCGCTGGCGGGCTCGATCATCAGCTTCCTGGTGACGATCCCGCTGATCACCGGCTTTGACACCTCGACGGCCGCGATGCAGTTCGTCGAGAAGATCAGCTGGATCCCGCGCTTCAACGTCAACTACCACCTCGGCGTCGACGGCATCTCCGTCTGGTTCGTCCTGCTGACCGCCTTCATCACCGTGCTGGTGGTGGGCGCCGGCTGGGAGGTGATCACCGACCGCGCGCACCAGTACATGGGCGCCTTCCTGATCATGTCCGGCCTGACGGTGGGCGTGTTCTCGGCGGTCGACGGCCTGCTGTTCTACGTCTTCTTCGAAGCCACCCTGATCCCGATGTACATCCTCATCGGCATCTGGGGCGGTCCGCGCCGGGTCTACGCCGCGATCAAGTTCTTCCTGTACACGCTGGCCGGCTCGCTGCTGATGCTCATCGCGCTGGTCTACCTGTACTACAAGTCGGGCGGCAGCTTCGACATCCTGGCCTGGCACAAGCTGCCGCTGCCGATGGATGTGCAGACGCTGATCTTCTTCGCCTTCCTGGCCGCTTTCGCGGTGAAGGTGCCGATGTGGCCGGTGCACACCTGGCTGCCGGACGCCCACGTCGAGGCGCCCACCGGCGGCTCGATGGTGCTGGCCGCGATCATGCTGAAGCTGGGTGCCTACGGCTTCCTGCGCTTCTCGCTGCCGATCGCCCCGGACGCCTCGCACGAGTGGTCGTGGCTGCTGATCACGATGTCGCTGATCGCGGTCATCTACATCGGCCTGGTCGCCATGGTGCAGCACGACATGAAGAAGCTGGTGGCGTATTCGTCGATCGCTCACATGGGCTTCGTGACGCTGGGCTTCTTCTACTTCAGCGAGCTGGGCATCTCCGGCGGCCTGGTGCAGATGATCAGCCACGGCTTCGTCTCGGGCGCGATGTTCTTCTCGATCGGCGTGCTCTATGACCGCGTGCATTCCCGCGAGATCGCCAGCTACGGCGGCGTCGTCAACACGATGCCCAGGTTCGCGGCCTTCGCGGTGTTCTTCGGCATGGCCAACTGCGGCCTGCCGGGCACGGCCGGCTTCATCGGCGAGTGGATGGTCATCCTGGGCGCGGTGAAGTACAACTTCTGGATCGGCCTGCTGTCGGCCACCGCGCTGATCTTCGGTGCGGCCTACACGCTGTGGATGGTCAAGCGCGTCTACTTCGGTGATGTCGCCAACGACCATGTCCGCGAGCTGACCGACATCAACGCCCGCGAATTCACGATCCTGGCGATCCTGGCCCTGTGCACGCTGGCGATGGGTCTGTATCCGAAGCCCTTCACCGACGTGATGCATGTGTCGGTGACCGAGCTGATCCGCCACGTCGGCGTCTCGAAACTGTGATCACGGAGCGCTGCACCCCATGACTGCAATGAACTGGCTCGCGGTGTATCCCGAGATCCTCCTGCTGGCGATGGCCTGCGTGGTCGCGCTGGCCGACCTCTTCGTCACCGACCCGAAGCGCACGCCGACGCACCTGCTGTCGCTGCTGACCCTGGCGGCGGTCGGCGCCATGCACTGGAGCTACATCCAGGACGGCTCCACCCTCTATGCGATGAACCGCATGGTGGTGTCCGATCCGATGGGGCACCTGATGGCGCTGTTCGCCGTGATCGCCGTCGCCGTGACGCTGGTCTATGCCCGTCCGTATGCCGAGAGCCGCGAGATGCTCAAGGGCGAGCTCTACACGCTCAGCCTGTTCTCGCTGCTGGGCATCTCGGTGATGGTGTCGGCCAACAACTTCCTGGTGATGTACCTGGGCCTGGAGCTGATGAGCCTGTCGCTGTACGCGCTGGTGGCTCTGCGCCGCGACCACGCCCAGTCGACCGAAGCCGCGATGAAGTACTTCGTGCTCGGCGCGCTGGCCTCCGGTTTCCTGCTGTACGGCATGTCGATGCTGTATGGCGCCACCGGCACGCTGGACATCGGTCAGGTCTTTCAGGTCATCGCCAAGGGCGAAGCCAACCGCCAGGTGCTGACCTTCGGTCTGGTGTTCATCGTCTCCGGCCTGGCCTTCAAGCTGGGTGCCGTACCCTTCCACATGTGGGTGCCGGACGTCTATCAGGGTGCCCCGACCGCCGCGACGCTGCTGATCGCGGGCGCACCGAAGATCGCCTCCTTCGGCATGGCGCTGCGCCTGCTGGTCGACGGCATGCTGGGTCTGGCGGCCGACTGGCAGCAGATGCTGGGCGTGCTGGCGGTGTGCTCGCTGCTGGTGGGCAACCTGGCGGCGATCGCGCAGACCAACCTCAAGCGCATGCTGGCCTACTCGACCATCGCGCAGATGGGCTTCCTGCTGCTGGGCATGATCGCCGGCGTGGTCAACGGCAACACCCTGTCGGCGGCCAATGCCTACAGCTCGTCGCTGTTCTACATCCTGACCTATGTGGTCACGACGCTGGGCACCTTCGGCCTGATCATGCTGCTGTCGCGCCAGGGCTTCGAGGCCGAGGACATCGCTGACCTGGCCGGCCTGCACAAGCGCAGCCCGGTGCTGGCCGCGGTGATGGCGATTTTCCTGTTCTCGCTGGCGGGCGTGCCGCCGATGGTCGGCTTCCACGCCAAGCTGGCGGTGCTGCAGGCCCTGATCACCACCAACGATCCGGTGCTGGTCAAGCTGGCGATCTTCGGCGTGGTGATGTCGCTGATCGGCGCCTTCTACTACATCCGCGTCGTCAAGGTCATGTACTTCGACGAGCCGAAGGAAACCGCGGCGATCGTCACGCCGGGCGGCGCCCGCGCGGTGCTGTCGCTCAACGGCGCGGCCGTGCTGCTGCTGGGCATCATCCCGGGCGGCCTGATGACGCTGTGCTCGCAGGCCATCGTCAAGTCGCTGGCCCAGTGAGCGCTTCCGCCTCCATCTGGCTGGTGCTGCTGCTTGCAGCAGTGCTGGCCAACCTGCCGTTCGCCAGCGAACGGCTTTTTGCATTCGGGCCGCTGCGCGCGCCCAAGTCGCTGGCCTGGCGTCTGGCCGAGCTGCTGCTGTACACGGCCGCCGTGATCCTGGTGGGCCGGCTGCTCGAGTCGCGTGCCGGCCAGATGGCGCCGCAGGGCTGGCCGTTCTATGCCGTGCTGCTGTGCATGATGCTGACGCTGGCTTTCCCCGGTTTCGTCTGGCGCTATCTGCGGCGCCAGCGCTGATTCCTCCGAAGGACCCCATGCTGCCCGAGCTTGCCGATCTGCCCGAGGGCGATGACCACCTGCGCGAGCAGTGCCTGAGCTCGACGAAGGTGCATGCCGGGCGCTTCCTGCAGGTGATGCGCGACGAGGTGTCGCTGCCCGATGGCTCCAGCTCCTACCGCGAGTACATCGTCCATCCGGGCGCGGTGATGATCGTGCCGATCCTCGACGATGGCCGGCTGGTGCTGGAGCGCCAGTACCGCTATCCCCACCACCGTGCCTTCATCGAGTTCCCGGCCGGCAAGCTCGACGCCGGCGAGGCGGGCATCACCTGCGGCGTGCGCGAACTGCTCGAGGAGACCGGCTACACGGCGGCGGAGTGGGCCAGCGGGGGCGAGCTGCGCAACGCCATCGCCTACAGCGACGAGCGCATCGAGATCTGGTTCGCGCGGGGGCTGCAGCGTGGCGAGCGCCGTCTGGACGAGGGCGAATTCCTCGACGTCTTCGCCGCCAGCGAGCAGCAGCTCTCCGACTGGATCCGTGACGGCCAGATCACCGATGCCAAGACCATGATCGCCTTGCTGTGGCTGCAGCAATGGCGCGCCGGCCGCTGGGACTTGGACTGGCGCCCGGCCGAGGCCTGGGGTGCGGGCCGATAATTCCCGGGCCATGAAAGTATTCGATCTGCAGTGCGTGGGCGGCCACGGCTTCGAGGGCTGGTTCGGCTCCGAGGATGACTATCAGTCCCAGTGCGGGCGCGGCCTGCTCACCTGTCCCCTGTGCGGCAGCGCCCAGGTGATGCGGCTGCCCTCGGCGCCGCGGCTGAACCTCTCCGGCAGCGGTCGCGACGAGCCGGTGCGCCTGCGCGCGCCACTGGGCTCGCCGGTCTCGCATCCGGCGCCGGCCCCCACGCCCGAGCGCCAGCAGGCCGAAGCGGTCTTCCTGCAGGCGGTGCGTCATGTGCTGGCGCACACCGAGGATGTTGGTGCGCGTTTTGCCGAAGAAGCCCGCCGCATCCACCACGGCGAGAGCGAGGCCCGCGGCATCCGCGGCCAGACCACGCCCGAGGAGCGCCAGGAACTGCGCGAGGAGGGCATCGAGGTCTTCTCGCTGCCGGTGCCCGAAGGCCTGGAAGGCCCGCTTCAGTAGCGGGCGGATGCGGGCAGCATCCGGTCCGGGTTCATCCGGCCGTCCGGGTCCAGCGCCTGCTTGATCGTGCGCATCAGCGCCAGCGCCACCGGCGACTTGCGCCGCTGCAGCTCGTCGCGCTTGAGCCGGCCGATGCCGTGCTCGGCCGAGATCGTGCCGCGGTGTGCCTGCACCGCGTCGTGCACCAGCATGTTGACCGCGTCTTCCTGTTCGGCCAGGAATCGGGCCGGATCCTCGCCCTCGGGCGCCTGCACGTTGTAGTGCAGGTTGCCGTCGCCCAGGTGGCCGAAGGTGACCGGGCGCACGCCGGGCCAGCGCGCGCGCAGCGCCGCGTCCGTGCCGGCCACGAAGCCAGGAATCGCCGACACCGGCAGCCCGATGTCGTGCTTGATGTTGAGCCCCTCGGCCGACTGCGCCGCCGACACCGACTCGCGCAGCTGCCACATCGCGCGCGACTGCGCCAGCGACTGCGCCACCGCCGCGTCGCCGATCATGCCCGCGTCCAGCGCCCGCGCCAGCAGCGCCTCGAGCAGGCCCTGCGCGTGGGCCTCGCCCTCGCTGTCGGAGAGTTCCAGCAGCACCGTCCAGGCGCAGGCCGGCAGCGGCTGCGGGATCTGCGGGAAATGCCGCGCCACCAGCGACAGCGCATGCCGGCCGATCACCTCGAAGCCGGTCAGCGCATCGCCCGCCTGGCTGCGTGCCAGGCGCAGCAGCGCCACGCAGTCCTCGAGCGAGTCGCAGGCCGCCAGCGCGGTGCGGGTGGCCGCCGGCTGGGGCTGCAGCTTCATGACCGCGGCGGTGATCACGCCCAGCGTGCCCTCGCTGCCGATGTAGAGATGGCGCAGGTCGTAGCCGGTGTTGTCCTTGCGCAGGCCGGACAGCCCGTCCCAGATCTCGCCGGCCGGCGTCACCACCTCCAGCCCCAGGCAGAGCTCGCGCGCATTGCCGTGGCGCAGCACCTGGGTGCCGCCAGCGTTGGTCGCCAGGTTGCCGCCGACGGTGCAGCTGCCCTCCGAGGCCAGGCTCAGCGGCAGCCACAGCCCTTCGGCCTCGGCGGCCTGCTGCGCGGCCTGCAGCACGCAGCCGGCCTCGACCGTCATCGTCAGGTTGGCCGGATCGATCGCGCGCACCCGTTCGAGCCGGCGCAGGCTCAGCAGCAGCTGCGTGCCGCTGGCGTCAGGCACCGAGGCGCCGACCAGGCCGGTGTTGCCGCCCTGCGGCACGACCGCGACGCGGTGCTCGGCGCACAGGCGCATCACCTGCGCGACCTCCTCGGTCGTGCCGGGCCGGGCCACCGCCAGCGCGCGGCCCGGCCAGCGCCGGCGCCAGTCCAGCGTCCAGGCCGACAGGTCGCCTTCGCGCAGCACCTGCGCCGCGCCGATCCGCGCGGCCAGCGCGGCCAGGAAGGTCGAGGTGTCCAGGCTCATGCGGCCGTTCCAGCCGCCGCGGCGGTCTGGGCCGCGAGCTGCCGCCCGGCGCTGAGGCGCGCGCGCACATGCCAAGCGCAGGCGCCGAACAGCAGCACCGACAGCACGATCTCGGCCAGCGCCAGCGCCGGGCCCAGGCCGCGCTCGCCCAGCACCCGCACGCCGCCCTCGGCCGCGTAGAGCCAGACCGCCAGGCTCAGCCAGCGGTAGGTGTAGAGCCGCAGGCGCCACAGGCCGGGCAGGGCCAGCACCAGCGGCAGCACCTTGATCGCCAGCGTGCCGCGCCCGGTCGGGGCCAGCACCAGCTCCCAGAGCAGCCCCAGCGCGATCAGCGCCACGCACAGCGCGAGGGTCAGCCAGCGGCTGTGCCGCACGGCCGGCGTGGGCACACGGGGGGCATCGGCCGACGGCAGCGGCGGGGCGGAGGCGGGAGCGTCGTTCATGGAGGCGGGGGCAGGGCGCGCGGCTTGCGAATACGGGGTTTGGCATGATATCCGGCATGACTCTCCCCCGTTCCGCCGGATCCGGCCCCGCTCTGACCGGCCTGCAGCGCCGGTCCTGGATCGAGACACTGCAGACGCTGCGCGAGCGTTTTCGAGAGGATCGCCTGGGCGTGGCCGCCGGCAGCCTCACCTTCACCACGACCGTGTCGCTGGTGCCGCTGCTGACGGTGGCCTTCGCGGTCTTCACGGTCTTTCCGATGTTCGCCAGCCTGCGCAAGGCGCTGGAGCTCTATTTCCTGCAGAACCTGGTGCCCGACGCGATCGCCCGGCCGGTGCTGCAGCAGCTCACGCTGTTCGCGCTCAAGGCCAGCCGCATGGGGGCCATGGGGCTGGTGGTGCTGTTCTTCACGGCCATCGCGCTGTTGCTGACGATCGACCGCTCGCTCAACGCCATCTGGCGGGTGCGCCAGCCCCGGCCGCTGGCCCAGCGAGTGCTGGTGTACTGGGCCACCGCCACGCTGGGGCCGCTGATGCTGGGCTTCAGCCTGTCGCTGACCTCGTACGCGCTGTCGGCCTCGCGCGATGTGGTCGATGCGCTGCCCGGCGGCGTGACGCTGCTGCTCGGGCTCGTCGAGATGATGGTGATGGCCGGGGGGGCGGCGCTGCTGTTTCGCTTCGTGCCCAACACCCAGGTGCGCGCCCGCCATGCCTGGGCCGGCGGCACCTTCGTGGCGGTGGCCTTCGAGGTGGCGAAGAAGCTGCTGGCCCTCTACCTGAGCCTGATTCCGACCTACACCACGATCTACGGCGCCTTCGCCACGCTGCCCATCCTGCTGATCTGGATCTATCTCTGCTGGGTGATCGTGCTGCTCGGCGCGGTGATCGCCGCCTATGCGCCCAGCCTGGACATGCGCGTGCGGCGCCGCGCGCACCGGCCGGGCTGGCGCTTCCTGCTGGCGCTGGAGCTGCTGGGCGAGCTCGCGCAGGCCCGAGGCACGGACGGACGGGGCGTGGCCCTGCCGACGCTGTGCGAGCGGCTCCGGCTCGATCCGCTGCAGGCCGAGCCGGTGCTCGAGGCCCTGCAGCAGCTCGACTGGATCGGCCAGCTGCAGGAGGAGGGCGCCGCCCGGCATGTGCTGCTGGCCGATCCGGAGACGACTCCGCTGGCACCGCTCGTCGACCGGCTGCTGCTGGCCGACGACGAGCTGCTGCGGCCGCTGCAGCGGCGCACCGGGCTGGCGGCGCTTCGACTCGCCGATGCCCTGTCTTTTGCCGGCTCCGGGTCGGAGGGACCCGGGCCGGTCGAGGTGACCTGAGTCAAAGCAGCACCGCCTCCGGACAGGTATTTGTCGTTTCAGGCGCCGGCACTCGGCCCTAGTCTTGCGCAGTTCTCGCGAGCTTTCGCGGGCATGAGTTCCTGTTGTTCCCCAACCAGGCTGTCCGAGGGAAGGAAACCTGCATGCGCACCAATCTGCCGATCACCCAGCGGGAATATCCGTTCCCGGCCGGGCAGGCGCTGGTCTCGACGACCGATCTCCAGGGGCGGATCCTGTACTGCAATCCCGCCTTCATCGAGGTCAGCGGCTATACCCGAGAGGAACTGCTCGGTCAGCCCCACAACATGATCCGCCACCCGGACATGCCGGAGGAGGCCTTCCGGGACATGTGGCAGACGATCGAGCTGGGCGATCCCTGGTCCGGGCTGGTCAAGAATCGGCGCAAGAATGGTGACCATTACTGGGTGATGGCCAACGTCACGCCACTGCTCGAGGGCGATCGCCCGGTGGGCTACATGTCCGTGCGCACCGCCCCGGATCGCTCGGCCGTGGCGGACGCGGAGGCGCTGTATACGCGCATGCGGGAGGCGGCCACCCGAGGCGGTGGCGGCCCCCGGCTGAAAGCGGGTCGACTGGCGCCTCAGGGGGCGCTGGCCCGGCTGGGCGAGCGGCTCCATGGCGAGGGGCACTGGCGGGTGCAGGCCCTGTGCCTGCTGTGTGCGGTCAGCGGCTGGGGCGGCGCGCAGCTCATGGCAAGCTGGCCCGGCCAGGCATCGGGCCCGGCGTCGGCCGCGTTGCTGACGGCGGGCACGGCACTGGGCGTGGCCGCGCTGATCCGTCGCCAGAACAGCGAGCCGCTGCAGCGGCTGCTGCGTTTCGCCAACCGCCTGGCCGCGGGCGACCTGACCGGCCGGCTTCCCGCGCAGCAGGCCGGATTGAGCGGGCGTCTCGAGCGCTCGCTCAACCAGCTGGCGGTCAATCTGCTGGCCATCGTGGGCGACACGCGCGCGGGCGTCGAGCAGCTGCGGCACACGTCGCATGGCCTGGCCGATGGCAACCGCAATCTGGCCGAGCGCACCGAATCCCAGGCCTCCAGTCTGGAGCAGACCTCGGCCTCCATGGCGGAGATCACCGAGACGGTGCGCCACAGCGCCGACACCGCCCGCGACGTGGCCGACGTGGCGCGCCAGGCGGCGCAGGTCACCGCCCGCAGCACCGAGGCGGTCAAGGAGGTGACCGTCACGGTCGAGGCGATCGCGGATGCATCGCGGCGCATCCGCGAGATCACGCAGGTGATCGACGGCATCGCCCTGCAGACCAACCTGCTGGCCCTCAATGCGGCGGTCGAGGCCGCGCGGGCCGGCGAGCAGGGGCGGGGCTTCGGCGTGGTGGCTGGCGAGGTGCGCCAGCTGGCGCAGCGCACGTCGGTGGCCGCGCGCGAGATCAAGGACCTGATCGAGGACGCCGGCCTGAAGGTCGAGGCCGGCTCGGAGCAGACGCGCCGTGCCTGCGGCACGATGGAGGAGGCGCAGGTCGCCGTGCACCGCATGAGCGAGCTGGTCGCCGGCATCAGCGCCGGCGCGTCGGAGCAGCTCAACGGCATCTCCCAGGTCAACGAGGCGGTCTCCCACATGGACCAGCTGACCCAGAAGAACGCCGCGCTGGTCGACGAGCTGTCCTCGGCAGCCGAAAGCGTGACGGCGCAGGCCGCGGTGGTCACCGAGGCCGTGGCCGTGTTCCGCCTGGGGGCCTCCGATTCCTCGGCCGCTCAGGCCGACGCAGTGGCCTTGCGTCGAGAGATGAAGGCGCGCCAGGCTGCTCTGGCGTCGGCCTGAATCGGGCCCGATCCCGCCGCGCGGCGGGATCGCCACGGTACGGCTGCCTCCAGATGAACTTGTCCGGGTTGTGGGCTATATTGACGCGACACCCGCCGCCTCGTGCGTCCCGAATCCGACAACTCCTAGGACATTTCGATGAAAGTCAGCGACATCCTGCGCGTGAAGGGGAACACGCTCTTCACCGTCACCCCGAGTCAGCCCCTGGCCGAAGCCGTGGCCATCATGGCCGACAACGACATCGGCTCGCTGGTCGTGATGGAGCATGGGGATCTGGTGGGCATGCTCACCTTCCGCGAGGTCATCCAGGCCGTCGTGCGCAACCAGGGTGTCATCGGCTCGATGACTGTGCGTGGTGTCATGGATGATCACCCGCTGACCTGCACGCCGGGCACCGAGATGGATGAGGTTCGTCGCATGATGCTCGAGCGTCACGCGCGCTACATGCCGGTGATGAGCGCACGCACGCTGATGGGCGTGATCTCGTTCTACGACGTGGCCAAGGCGGTGGTCGACAGCCAGGACTTCGAGAACCGCATGCTCAAGGCCTACATCCGGGACTGGCCTGCCGAGGCCGACAACGCCGAGACCACGTCACGCGCCTGAGTCGCACGGGTCTGAAAAGCCAGGCTGTCGTGACGCGGTAGCGTTTGCGGCAGCCTTGCCTTTTGTGCGCTGGGCACCTCTGGCGCTGCCTCCAGATCCATGTCCTCCGCTGGCAGCATGACGGCCAGATAGTCCCCCAGCGCACGGATGCGCATCAGCACCTCGCCCGTCTGATCAAGGCATCGGACCGGCACCGGATGATCGTAGTCCCCCCGCTGCAAGGCCTCCAGGGCCAGTGTCGCCTGCTGGAGAGGCTGCATCAGGGCTTGCGTGTGTCGATGCACCAGCACCATGGCGCAGCCCAGCCCGAGCAGCAGCAAGGCGCCCACCAGAAGACCGCTGTCGGGCCTGAACCGGCTCTGCGCCATCAGCACGGCCCCTGTCGCTGGCCCGAGCGGCAGCAAGGCACACAGCATCAGCCGAGTCCGGATCTTCGGCGGAGAGCGACGGTGGGAGCGGTGTTTCATGGTTGTATCTGTGTGTAACGGATGCCACCATGCCATAAAAAAAGCACGGTGCCCTTAACACCGTGCTGTGAACGAGTCTGAGCGGACTCGAGGCTGGAACCGAAAACGTTACATGTCGAGCATCGAGCCGGTCAGCCCCATGTCGGAGCTGCCCATCAGGGCCTCGATGTCGAGCAGGATCAGCATGCGCTCCTGCAGGCTCGCGATGCCGGTGATGTAGTGGGTGTCGACGCTGGCATCCATGTCAGGAGTCGGGCGCACCGCCTCGCCGGGCAGCTCCAGCACGTCCGACACGGAGTCCACCACGGCACCGACGACACGACCATTGATGTTCAGCACGATCACGACCGTGAAGCTGTTGTACTCCGCCGAATCGCAGCCGAACTTCAGGCGCAGGTCGACGATCGGCACGATCACGCCACGCAGGTTGACCACGCCCTTGAAGCAGGGCGCTGCGTTGGCGATCCGCGTCGGCGCCTCGTAGGAGCGGATCTCCTGGACCTTGAGGATGTCGATGCCGTACTCCTCGTTGCCCAGGCGGAAGGTCAGGTACTCGCCGCGCAGGTGCGCCATGCTGCCGCCGTCGGAGGCGGCCTGGCCGCGCTGCTGGGACTTGCTCGTGGCGCCGGAAGGAGAGCGGGTCGCGGTGGGGGTGTCGAAAGCCGTGCTCATGGGGGTCCCTGGTGACGATGGATGCATTGTCGGCATCCCGGCAGCGCTCGGAACTGCAGAGCAGCGGGGCATTCTCCGGACAATTCGAACCGTGGTCCCGCAGGGGATCGACGCGCCTACAATCGCCGCCATTTCCTCGAACTCTGAGCGCGTCTCCACCATGTCCGGCAGCACTTTCGGCCTCCTGTTCCGCGTCACCAACTTCGGCGAGAGCCACGGCCCGGCGATCGGCTGCGTCATCGATGGCTGCCCGCCGGGGCTGGAGCTCTCCGAGGCCGATATCCAGCCCGATCTGGACCGCCGTCGCCCCGGCACCAGCCGCCATGTCACGCAGCGCAACGAGCCCGACGCGGTCGAGATCCTCTCCGGCGTCTATGAGGGCAAGACGACCGGCACGCCGATCTGCCTGCTGATCCGCAACACCGACCAGCGCAGCAAGGACTACGGCAACATTCTCGACACCTTCCGGCCCGGTCACGCCGACTACACCTACTGGCGTCGCTACGGCCTGCGCGACCCGCGCGGCGGCGGGCGCTCGTCGGCGCGGCTGACCGCGCCGATGGTGGCCGCCGGTGCCGTGGCCAAGAAGTGGCTGCAGCAGCACCACGGCACCACCTTCGCCGGCTGGATGACGCAGCTGGGCGACGTGGCGATCCCGTTCGAGGACGCGGCGCAGATTCCGGTCAATCCCTTCTTCGCGCCGGCAGGCGAGGCGAAAGTGGCCGAACTCGAGGCCTACATGGACGCGCTGCGCCGGTCGGGTGACTCGGTGGGTGCGCGGCTGAAGGTGGTGGCGCGCGGCGTGCCCGTCGGTCTGGGCGAGCCGCTGTTCGACAAGCTCGATGCCGACATCGCGCACGCGATGATGGGCATCAACGCGGTCAAGGGCGTGGAGATCGGCGATGGCTTCGGCGTGGTCACGCAGCGAGGGAGCGAGCACGGCGACGAGATGCTGCCGGCCGGCTTCGCCAGCAACCATGCCGGCGGCGTGCTCGGCGGCCTCTCGACCGGCCAGGACCTGGAAGTCTCGATCGCGATCAAGCCGACCAGCTCGATCCGCATCCCGAAGGCCTCGGTCAACCGCGCCGGCGAGCCGACCTCGGTCGAGACCTTCGGCCGCCACGACCCGTGCGTGGGCATCCGCGCCACGCCGATCGCCGAGGCGATGCTGGCGCTGGTGGTGATGGACCATGTGCTGCGCTG
>Ga0228700_1001539_pt1 | contig 14451 bp, 22 predicted proteins | sample McNCre317_Aug_MG_FD_178019 | JGI IMG/M metagenome (GOLD analysis project Ga0228700, IMG submission 178019) | Freshwater microbial communities from McNutts Creek, Athens, Georgia, United States - 3-17_Aug_MG | ecosystem: Environmental > Aquatic > Freshwater > Creek | place: USA: Georgia...
CTCACTGGAGCAGTTCACCCGCTGCGTCGAGCTCGAGCCGGAGACCGCCCTGAAATTCGCCCTGGACAGGCTTACCCCGGAGCAGTTCGCCCGCGCCGTCGAGCGCGCGCCGAGGATCGCCCTGGAATACGCTCAAGAAAGACTCACCCCTGAGCAATTAACCAAAGCCGAGGAGGCCACCAGATGACCGCCATGATCACCCCATCCGACCTAGAGCTTACCCACGGAACAATTCGATCGCTGCGTCGAGCTCGCGCCGGTGGCTGCCCTGACCTACGCCAAGGACAGGCTCTCCCCGGAGCAAGTAGCCAAGGCCAAGGAGGCCATTAGATGACTATTACCGCCCTAACAGTCCGCCAGCCCTGGGTGGACGCAATTTTTCGAACAGGGAAAGACGTCGAAAATCGCTCGCGCAATTTCCGTTTCCGCGGGCACCTCTGGATCCACGCGGCAAATACGGATCCAGAGTACGAGGCCTACCAGCTCGCCCAAAAGTTGGCTGGGCGCCGGAAACTCCCCAGCCCTGTCAGCGATCGATATGGGGCCATTGTGGGCCGGGTGACTGTGCTGAACTGTGTCACCAAGTCTGACTCAGTGTGGTTCAGTGGCCCGTTTGGACTGGTGCTGTCTCAGCCCATAGAACTGGAAACCCCAATCCCATGCCGCGGGCAATTGGGGCTATGGAGAGTGCCTACAGCCGTATCTGAGCGCCTTGCACTAGCAATTGGAGGCGCTCAGTGACCACCACAATCACCCCATCCGACCTGGAACGTTGGAGCTCGCTCGGGGCCTGCGCTGAGGGCCTTGAGTGGTCCGCCGAGCCTGACCGCACCCGCGATGAGGTACTCGAGCGCTATGCCGAATGGCTCCTTGAGCATGACGCCGAGTGGCTAACTGCCGCAGAGTTCGCCCGCTGCATTGAGCTCGAGCCGGGGGCAGCCCTGGCCTGCGCCCAGGACAGGCTCTCACCGGAGCAGTTCGCCCGCGCCGTCGAGCTCGCGCCATGGGCTGCCCTGCGGTTCGCACAGCCTAGGCTCTCACTGGAGCAGTTCACCCGCTGCGTCGAGCTCGAGCCGGAGACCGCCCTGAAATTCGCCCTGGACAGGCTTACCCCGGAGCAGTTCGCCCGCGCCGTCGAGCGCGCGCCGGGGGCTGCCCTGACCTACGCCCAGGACAGGCTCTCACCGGAGCAGTTAGCCAAAGCCAAGGAGGCCATTAGATGAACACCTTACCAGAGGCCAAACGCCTAGCCGTTGAGTTACTCGAAGCGCTCCCAAACAGTGACGTGCGCCTGACCGCGAAGGGGCTCAGTTACAGCGCAACGAACGGTCGGAGGTACGCGGCCACTCACTCCCAGGTGACATTACTGGGGCGCTTGATTGGCGCTGCCATCCCGTGCCCATACGACACGTGGATGACCCGGACGACTCTAAAGGTCGTGGAGAATAGAGCCCGCCATTCACCCCCCTCGAATATGTGGCGGGCTAGGGAGGCACTAAAGCGCGGGCACAACACGGCAAGCCTGAAAGAGGTGACGATATCGCACGTCTGCGCGCTACAGCTCCCAGTCACTGAGTTTGCTGCTGTCGAGGTCGACGGAAGGAGGTGGCTCCTAGTTAATCTAAACACCGCAATCGGGTTAGCATTCTCCGAAAGTCTCAACGGGGTTATTTACCCAGTGAGAACGGCAACCGCGTATCAAAAAACCTGGGGAGCGGTGGCCGCAACGGAGGAAGACGTTCTGGCCGCCCTGACGACCGCAATCTCCACCCCAGTCGTGGAACCTCTAAACCCATTTCAGCTCAAGGCTTTGCTCAAGGAGATTCCCCAATGATAGCCGCATTAATCTTTATCACGCTGCTCGAGTGGGTTGCGCTGCGCTGCTTTGGCGTGCCGTGGAAAAGCGCGTTAGCCTGCAGTCTGTTGGTTGCGGCCTTTGCATGGGGGCTCGCGCTAGCCATAGCTTCCTCAATTGGAGGTGCCCAGTGAACGCCATGACCCCATCCGACAAGATCACCCCATCCGACCTGGAACGTTGGCGTGCCCTCGGAGCCTGCGCTGAGGGCCTTGAGTGGTCCGCCGAGCCTGACCGCACCCGCGATGAGGTACTCGAGCGCTATGCCGAATGGCTCCTCGCACTCGACCCGTGGGCAGCCCTGGCCTACGCCCAGCCCCGGCTATCACCGGAACAGTTCGCTCGCGCCGTCGAGCGCGCGCCGTGGGCCGCCCTAGGCATGCTTATCTCGGAATGATGTAGTCAGTTCCAGCGACCGGACGCTCCACGTCGTTGGCTCGTTGGATATCGGCGGCCCGGCTTGGGTCACCGAACGCTTGACTGGACAGCGATTCCCACGTGTCACCAGGCTGGGCGGTGATTACCCCGCGGATCTGAGAAATTTGAGCCCTGCTCGCCGCCCTGTCTGCTTCGGCAATCGTCCCTAACGCCGCCAAAATGGCCTCATCCATTGAGGCCTGCCATGATGCGAAGGTAACCGCGTCTTTCACGCCGGCCACCTCCAGCGCGACGTCCGCCGGAAGGGACGCAAACGTATCGCGAAAGCTCATTAGGCTATCGCGTAGAATGGAAAGCCCAGCCACGAAGCGCCGAATCTCGCCGAGCGTTGCGGTCTTGAGCGCCGCTAGTTGATCGGCGAGATCTTTCAGAGCCCGGAGCGGGCTAAGGATGGCCGATACGGCTTCACTCAAACGGTCCAGGATGCTCGCCTTGAAGGTGAGCGACTTCGGTGGAGTTATCGCATCGAAGTACCCTAAGATTTTCGCCGTGTAGTCGGCCGGCGGCTTGCCAGCTTTGACGACCACTGTTTTGGTGTCGACCCGAACATCCACCTCGCACTCGAGTTCCCACGTATGTTCCCCGCTGGACTCTCGCCCAATGGTGACCGAGGAGATGAACCCCTCCCAAACAACACTCGGCCCCCAGCTGACCCTGATGGGTTGGAGGTCCGCGCAAAATTGCTCAAGCTCCGCAGCCTTCCGAGCGGCCGCGCCAGTCGCCCCGAGCTTCGAATCGCTGAACCGCCCTTTGAGGGTTACTGGCTCGTTTCCCGTCCCGAACACATTGCGCGTCACACCTGTTCGCCCAGGGTAACGGTGCTCTGTTTTCCGCGCCGTGACCTTGTTCTCAGCCATCGCGCCATGGTGCGCTCGGCCATGTGGAGCGGTTGACCCGCCCATCACTAACTGTTTGCGGGAGCCTCCTAGCTGGACAAAAACCCAATCATAGGTGGCCACTAGTACCCCCTCGCAATTAACCCAGACGGACCATAGTAATCGACGGTTACCGCTTCCAGATAGAGGTGTGCAACCTCCTGCTCGGCGTCTAGGTTAATCGACTTCCCTTGGGAGTCAACCAAGGCAACCGCCGAGACCGACTCCACTAACGACCGGAGCGCGAGGGCCACCGCTGCACCAGCACCGTGGCTTGATGCTCGCCAAAAGTCCCCCGTGTCGAGATACTCGACCAGTGCGGCCCGAGCGGTGGAGGAAATTTGCGCCGAGCTAGCCAGCGAGCTTGCCCCAGCAACACTCACAGCCACCCTTGCTGAGCAAACAATGTTCCGAAGCGGAAATACCTTCGTTCGGCACCCGAACCCAATTGCACCCGAGTTTGCAATTGCCTCCCCCACAATCCGCGCCCAGGCCGGGCTTGCTCCCCACGAGCTGTCTGCGATGAATAGGGAGATGGACCGACTTTCCACATCATCCACATGGATCGCCCGCTCAACGCCGAGCCCAGCACCAAGGGCTGCCGCTACTAGCGCTTGGTCAACAGGGAACCGGGACCCCATGAACGCCGCCCTGCCACATGCCCTCACGGCCTCATCACTGATTCCGGATGAGCCACCGCCCATGAAGATCCCGATGGGCGTCAGGTTCCTATCGAATAGTTTCCCAACGGACTCAGGGACCACGGCGGTCTTCCCCCACCAATCGCTGGTGGTGCTGGGGATGTTGGAGCCAGCTCCGGGGGATGTCGCTCGCACCTCGACCTGGATGGTCTGCTCGTGCCGCCACGTCCCGCCGGGCTCTTCGGAGGTGACAACCCCTGATGCCGCTGTATTGCCCACTGGTACCGACTCAATCGCCTCAACCAGGCCCTCTGGCACTGTAAACGGTGAGCTGGTCGCTGGGACCCTGAACCCCTGCCCTCCCTGGATAACCCCGACGGTGAGCCACTGCTCTGGGGCGGCTGTCGTGGCGCCCGTTACCGCGCGCTGAAGCACGACGTGGCCCAGCGCCGTTGATTCGCTGGTGGCCAGCGTGGCGCCGAATTCCGTGCTCCGAACCAGTTCGAGCAACTGGGCGCCTCGCGCTGCATTGAGCCAGCGCGAGGCATATGCGCGCGCGAGCTCTGCCCGGAATACCCGGGCCTGCCCCTTCAGACCATAGAGGAGGTCCCCCCATATCCCGCGGTCAATGTGATTCACCGCAAGCGGCCTCAGTCGCACCAGCTCATCAATCGCTGGGGTCAGTATCTCCTCGGCCGTTGGAATTGGGTTGGTGGTCATCGGGTTTTCGGTTCTCCGCTTCGATGATCTCTCTCACTGCGGCCCTTACGATGGCCGTCTCAAGCCTCGTAAACCTGCGGCCGCGTATACCGCGAAGCTCGAACAAGCTCTGATTCGCGTACCGCGCCACAATGACGTCCTGAAACCATTCGTTGTAGGTGTGCCTGAGTGCTAGCGGATCTATACCGGGGACACTGTCACTGCTTTTCCCATTATCGCCGACAACACCCCGTCCGTGATGACGTGGAACTTGGTGAACAGCGCCCGAAGCGTGGTGATGTCCACCGCATGCATCCAATTGAGAAAGTACCCTTCAGAACTGGCTAGGGCGAGTTCCTGAAAGGACACCGACTCCCAAAAGTCCTCGCCAAATGCATTCAGCTGAGCCGTCTCTGCCACGACATCATAGGTCACGCGCCGGACCATCCGCATCGCGAATTCTGTTTCAAATGCCAGTCGCGCCCCCTGCCAAGCGGACATCTCATCTTGGCTTGCCTTTTCAGGATCGGGGCGCTGTGGGCCTCCAGCGTAATAGGAATCAACCTCATCTTGAGACAGTTCCTGGATGTGAACGCCATACCCACACCCAGGCAGCCTAACGAGCATCGAGCGAACTAGTTTTGGTCTTTTTCTCATGGTAACCTTTTACCGTCCTATAATGTCAAATTCCTGCATGAAGAACGACACGGAAAACTTGTTCGCTGACTTGCGATTTCCCGTCTCGAACTTCCATAATCCAGGCACTGGGTTGGTCCCAGACCCGATGATTCGTCCGCTCTTGTTGTCATAGAGCTGAATCCCAACCCCCATCTTTGGCATGCGGGTGTTTGTGTTCCGAAGCTTTCTCCACGCGATGAAAGCTTCGATCGGGGCGGAGTCGACATAGTACCCGGACACTGAAAGCTTGTAGCCATCCACGACCTTGTCAAATTCGGCGAATTCCTGACCGCCGACTTGTTCGGTAATTTCTTCCCCCAGCTCCTCGAGCTGGTAGGTGTCGTGGTAAATGTTAACCACTTTCGCTTCATACATGATCACTAGGCGGGCGTTTTTCCCCCGCGTGATTGGTGATGGCAAAGGCATTACGCAACCTCCTTAATCGAAACCGTCGGCCCAACCTGGGCCAGAATTGGGATCCACCGCGCATCCTGTGCGGTCTTCACCTTTATCGAGACAAAGCACAACCCCTGTGCGGCCGTCTGCTCGGTATTAACCGAGCTCATCGGTTCAATCAGGAAGTTCTCGACAAACGGAAGGTTGATAAAGTCCTTGCGCTTGTTGTCCAGTAATGGCTTCAGGTAATCATAGGTCACCTGATAGATTTGATCCCATAGCTCCTGGATGTTTGGTGCATCCGTGTAGGTTTTCAGCAGCGACCTAAGGTCGGAAACAATCATCATCAGCATGCGCGTCCGAGTGATGTTTTTCCGCGCCGCGTCGATTGGAGCGAGCGTGTTTACCCCATCTTCCAGATGGAATTCTCCGGTGTCTTCCCGGAAGAGCACCGCTATCCCGTTAAGGCTCAGGTCTGCTCGCCCAATCCCGTAGTTCGTAACCACTCCCCGGATATTGGCCAGAACTCTAGCCGAAGCGACATCCTTGATCGCTGGGCTAGTTGAAGGCGACTTAGAAGCCGTCAATGCCGCAACGTAGCTCGACGGCGGAACACTGATTGTGTTCCCGGAATCGTCCAGCTGTTGAACCCACGGAACGCAATAAACCACGTTTTGCGATCGGTAGCTGGCCACATTGGTTTTTGCCGCTGCCTGGGTTTCCCCGGAAGGGCCATCGATGTACCCTTGACGGTCCCCCATGCTGTCAACGTGAGCCATGATTGCCGCATTTACAGCGGCTCGGATTGATGCCCCGCAATCGTCGACGAACACGTGACGGATGCTCGCGTCATTCTCCAGAGCGGCAAGACCAAGGTCCCCAGCGGTTGGCGTGCCCGAGTAGTCCGCTGCGGTGATTGCCGTTCCATCGGTCCCGCCTGCGAATGAAAAGGTGCCGTTGACTGGGCGTCCAGCTGCGTTCTTCACAATGGACCCGACAAGGGCCGCAGAGGACAGGTCAAACACCGTATCAGCGCCAACACCTGACAAGTTAACGTTGTCCCAGCTCTCGCTTGTAGCGCCGAACGTGTCCGTGACGGTGACGGTAAGCTTGAAGTGGTTCGCGTCGCCATCGCTGGGGTTCGCAACGGTAACGGTCACCCCGTTCCCGGCAACGCCCTTGCTCTTCAGCGTGACCGTAGTGATCACCGTAGGCACCGCATTTGAAAGAGCCTTGAACGCTGCCACCGCGGTGCTGCTGAGCACGCGAACGACCTTCAGCCGTGCGAACGGCTTGCGAGATGCCGCTAGATAGCCAGTGGATGACCTGCTCATCCCAACTGGGGAAAAAAGCCGAACTAGGTCCCCAGGGCTGTTGATGTCAGTAACCACTCCGACCGGTCCCCACGGGAACTGGCCGACGATCGCGGTCACTGCGGTGCCTGATTGTTGAGCCAACGCCGGAACCGAGGTCTCGATCCCATAAACGCCGTGCGTCGTCATTTGGCTAGTGTTCGCTACGAAAATTCCGCCCATGTTAATCTCCGACCGTTAGACTATCACAGTTACCTTAGCGAGCGAATCCGGATCAACACCGACCCGAAGCTCGAGCGCAAGCTGAGCGATTCTCGCCGTGCGAGCCCATATCGCCCATTCTAGCGCAATGTCCACCTGATAGGTAGAGCGCCATTCTCTCCGATTGTTTGCGCCAGCTGTGGCTGACCGCTCGGGCCCACTTACGTCGAATTCGGCTGACCCGATCCATTCGGGGGCATTGGGAGAAGCTAAGCTCAGCTTGAGCCCGTCTCCCACTGGGTGCCCATTGAACGACCCGGACAGGTCGCCGCGATTCATCGCCACGAGAACGCTGTGGTCTAGGGCATCGAGCCTAGAGCGGTGCTTGGTCCAAATGTCCATTTGGGCCTGAACCGTGTAGTGTCCGAGGCTCCAGAGGTATTCCAGAGCGACCGGGTCGGCTGGAACCAGTGGACGGCTTGCCATCGGCTCCGGCCTCAACGCGACATCCATCCGGTTCGGTGCTGCTACCAGAATGAGCGAGATGACCCCATTGGGAATGGGGTCGGAAGTGCCAATGGGTAGCGATGTTGGCCCCAGTGGGACATCCGGCTCGACCCAATGCGGGAAGATTTGGGCCTGAATCTCAGCGGACCCACGTAAATGCTCGCAAAGCACATCTAAAGCGCGCTGGAAAATCACAGCCGCACCCGCCTGATTTCGACGTCAGCGATCTCGTGAACCCTCGGCATGGCTCGATCGATGAACGGATTTGGGCGCGTCCCATGTTGCGCAATATGGCGAGCAATCGCCCATGCGAGCTTCTCGGCTTCCACGCCAGAGGCGAACCCCCGACGTGTAACCCAGCCAATAAGCGGCTCAACGGGAGGCATGTGAGGACGCGACCCTCTAAGAATGATCTTGGTGATTGGGGAGCTCACTCGGATGTAACTCGTGGCAGGCGTGTGGACTGCCGTGATGCTGTTCCTCAAGCCACCAAGGTCCACGGGGGCCTCTTTCTGGATAACACGAGCCCCGCGATTGGCGGTCTTTCTCAAGGCGGACCGTAAACCCCGTTCAAACGCGGTAACGTCGCGAGCCAAAGCACGTTGGAACTCCCCCAGCGACCGACAACGAACAGTGGTCACGGAAGCACCCGCTCCAAAAATAGCTCGTACCGAAACGCCCGGTGCGCTGATACGTGAACTCGGGAGAATTCCCCCTGGATGTCCCCAGTGATCTGGTAAACCACTTCAATCCCTGGGCTTCCAGCTGGTGCAATCTCAGCCAGCGAGAAGCCAACTTGCCCGACCTTGGGCGTGACGACCACCTTGACCGTCCCGGTCCTGTAGCGGCCCCCAGAACCAGCCACCTCGGACTCTTCCAACTCCCGAACGGCATACCACGCCGGGAGCTGGAGGGTTGTGACGTCCGTGGGGTATCCCTCCCCCACGAGCCCACCAGACCAAGCCCGGGTGATCACAGCGACCTGGCCGCGCCTAAAGTTGGCGAACTGAGGCCCCAGCAACTGGCGAGCCCCATCCAGCATGGGCATGATTTGCTCCCGAAGGCCCATTAGCAGAGGTACTCCATCCCTTGAAACCCTGGCCGAGTGTAAGCCCCATCCCCACGGTATCCATCGGCCCCGTAATACTCACCAACTTTGGGGACCCCGAGCATGATGCTGAGCCGACCGATCAAACGTCGCCCCTGCGAAATTGCGTTATCTTGTGCGCTAGATGCCGCACCCGACGAATTTGCATTCACTGGGTAGAACTCCACTTCGTCCGCTCGCTTGATCGAGCCAGTTGAAGCGGTTGAGGCTCCTAGCTGGGATAACACGGCGTCCAGAGCTGCAATTTCAACCAGGATCGCATCCACTTCGGCCTCTTGAGTTACGGTCAGCGTGCCCAACCGCAACTCAAGTCGAGGGTTGTCGTCATTGTCTGGAAGTGCTGAGAACCCCAGCAACACCCGAACCTTCTCTAGTTTTGCTGGGGCTAGTGCCATTGCTTACCGCTTCCGCTTGGTGGGCTCAGTTTCAGCTTGGAGCTTAGGCTCGCTCTGCCCGTCTGCCTCGAGTTGCTCCGAAGCCTTTGTTGCTGCGAGTGACTGCACCGCCTCATCAAGCTGCGCTTGTTTACTCGCGACGTTTTGTTCTGCCGCAGCAAGTAGTTGCTCAAGCTCAGATACGCGCTCGCTTGCCAGCGCTGCCGAGCGCTGGAGCTCTAACAACTGCGCCGCGAGCCGTTCCCTGTCGCTGCGCAGAGCGGCGTTCTCGGTGAGAAGCGCCTTCTTTGCCTCTTCCCGCGAGTCGTCGACCATCGAATCTGCTGTGATGGTGACCTGCTCTTCAACGGGGATTTCCTCCCGTCGAAGCCGATACCCACGATTCACAACGATGTCGACGAACCGCGCCGGAAGCACGAGCGGGCCGAACGGCTCCGCTTGAAACTCCCGGTCCCCAACTACGACCGTCAGCGGATGCTTTGACTCATTGTGGAGAGTTACTAGTTTCTCCATTAGCCCACCAGGATTTTCTGCCCGACTGGGGCGCTCAGAATGTGAGCGTTCAGATCGGCCTTTAGCTCGTTTAGGAGCGTGTTTAGCGTCGTCTGATCTGACGCCGCTGGGGCTGTAATCGTATTGGTCACATCGTTGTTGAAGTGGCAGTTTGCCAAGGTTCGGTGCGCCTCGTAAACCGTCCGAACCAGGTTCACTGCTATAATCGCCGATGCGAGATCGACGACACTCCCCAACGCCTTCAGCCCGCTGGTGGGGCTAGCTACCGTATTGTGTGCCCCTGCTAGGTCTTCAAAGTGCTTCACCGCCACCAAGATCAATTGCTTGGTCAAAACCAAGCTCGTTGCCTGGTCAGTGGCGTTCGGCGCAGTGACTTGCAGGTTAGATGCCGACGGGTTCTTGAAGTCCGTCGTGGTGTTATTCTGTGTCACATCCGCATGGAACTGCGAGGTCACGGAAGCTTCCTGCTTGTTATTCCATGCCGCCACTAGGGCGTAAATAATCCCGTCATTAACGGCTTCTAATGCCATTGGCTCACTCCTTAGTAGAGAATGTTGGTGCGACGTCCGCACGAGTTTGGACGCGCGAACCGGACTTGGACTTGGCAGCTCACCATGTTTCGGTCGCTGGAACCGTTTCGGGCCAGCTCGTGGAACGCAAACCCAGTGATGGGCGTAGCTCCAGGGATCTGCGAAATGCTGTCGATTCGACGGAGCAGCTCGCGAACCTTGTCGTTCCCCACGTCTTTCAGATTCATCACCTTGGGGAGCACCTCGAACCAGGTGAATCGGCTGTTGATGTAGTTGATCTCTCCTTCTGGGCAATCCTTGTCCTCAATGAAGAGGCATCCGTCGAACACTACAGCCGGCACGGAGCCATCGAACACCATCTGCTGCCGCGGGCCGCTCCAGGTGGTGGGGACCGAATACTCTTTGCTTGAATCAAACGAGTTTTTTATAGCTACTAGCGTTAACGAACCGGCGAATGCGATGTCTGGGCGGCCAACACCCGAGCGCTTAGCAATAAGCGCTAAATCTTTACGAATGTCCCCATGCGTGATAGCCGTTGGGACGGCGCTGGTGAACACATTGGACCGGAACGGAGCGTTGACCGCTTGTGTCCGATCGACCGTCGCATAGGTGTTGTCGTCGCGCAGAGCCGTTGCACAGCCCACAATCGTGGGGCCATTGGACCCGGTCCCCGTGCCGACGTAGAAGTCGCTGTTGAGTTTTTGCGCGAGCTCCATCACGCAATCCGTCGTGTTCTGCTCCCACATGAAGCGCGAGCCGAAATCCAGTTCAAGCGTATCGTTATTTGCTGCGCCGCTTTCGGCGAGATCCGTTATCTCGTAGTTGCACTCGTATAGACCGGCATTCAGCAAACAGGGAACCTGCTTATCAGTCTGAAAGCTTGCGGCCTGAGCGGTATGACCTTCGGCATGGTCAGCCGCAGTCGCACCAGCCATCCTGGTGGACCACGCAACATTTTGCCCAGCCATGCGCACCGTTTTCAAGGTCGTGAGCACAACGCGGGAGCGGTTAAGTTGGGACGAAAATTCGGTGCGGTTGGTGTATGCCTGAGCAAGAACGAGCGCTGCTAGATTCTGGGCTGCCATGTGATGATTCCTTCTTTGTCGCTAAGCCCAGGAGCTGGGTGGAACTTATAAGTCAAGTTCCGCCAAGAACTCCCGAACGGTCTGATCCCCACTGGCCTGTTTGACTGGCGTAATCTGCTGTCTCGCTGGCAGTTGGGCGTTGTTTTTGGTTGGTGTTTCTGACTTTACCGGAGCGGGGACGTAGGGTCTCGCCTCGGGCTGAGAGAGCCATTCGCGAACTGCATCGGCAATCGGCAAATTGACCTCTTCCGTCCCGATCCGGGTGGTTTTCTTGATCCGCATGAGCGCGGCGCCATCTTCGAAGTTAACGTTTCGATTCTCTAGGATGAACGCGACGTCATCCAGTAGTTCAGGGCGAACCTTCCCAGTGAGGGCGGTTCGTAGTTCCGACCTGGCTGTGAGCGTTCTCCGCTCGCGCTCCATTGCGGCATTGGCTTCATCGGCGGCCCGAATCTGCTCTGTAAGCCGCTGCATGTCGGCCCTAAGCGTCTTGAGTTCACGATCTTTGTCTGACTCGGCCTTCTCTGTTGGAGTCTTTAGCTGCGAGCTAAGGGATTCGATCCCCGCTCGGAACTCTGCCAGCTGAGTGGCCATTTCCTGCTTGAAGCTCTTGTTTTTTGCTGTAACTGATGAGTTAACCATGTTGCCGATCAGGGTCTGAAGCTCCTTCAGAGTCACCCCGGTTAGCGGCTGTTCGTCTTGTTGTGTTTCGTTAGCGGTTTCGTTGTCTACCACGTTCGATGTCCTTTCGTTTTGCGCCTACGCTGGCCGCATCGTGACGGCTTCGCGTCGGCGTTCGCCTGATGGCGTTACCCGTTTGGTGGCGGGTTTGCATTCAGTTTACCCAGTTCCACGGCCGAAGGGAACTCGGCACCGTCGATTTCTGAATAGATTTGTGTTCTGAGATTGGGTCGCACGTTGGGGAGGGTGGTGTCAGAAACGCGTTTCCGGATCTCTCGCGACCAGGTGACGGACCCCAGCCCGCCGAATAGGGCCTCTTGTCCCAGGATGCCCATCAGATCTTCAGCTGAAAGGTCCGCATTCACGTCAAGCCCTGAAACGGCCCAATCAATTCGCGGGACATTCCGGATCGCTGCGGCAATGTTGAGCGTTTGCTCCACCGCGTCCCGAACCATCTTCCCGTACCTCCGAAGCATCGTATTGGTTGGATCTTGGTCCGCTCGCTTCGAAAGCCCGCTTCTCCCAACGCTGGCCGCGTTGTTCTCCACACCGGATGCCATTTGGTGGGTAATTCGGAAAAGCTCATCCTTGAGAGTTTTGACATCGCTTTGGATGTAGGTGAGGACCTCAGTCGGCGGGGTCGGCCACTCGAGCGTTTCATCCGGATGGCAATAGATGAAACGGCCCTCCCCATCCATTGCCGGAGGGTTGTTGTCCTTGTCGATGACTTTGAAGAGCGGAACAACGTAACAGGTCCGCCTCATCTGGAAGTTCTTTGCGTTCGATAGGGCAAATAGCTCACGCTGCACACTGTAAACCAGATTCATGAACCACAAGTGCGGTGGTGGCGCCATGACAACGACGGGCGGGGCTCCCAGATCCAGCGGGAACCGGAACGTCTCCCCTGAAATTTCCGTAGTCGGATCAAGCCGCTCCTCTTCGTTAAGCGTGTGACTGTATACGGTAACCCCTGCTCCGGTGTATTCTCGCCATTCGTGCCTCACCCGTGGCTCATCCGCCACCGATGCCCGCTCCCGGCTGCAGCGGTAGACCAGAATCCAGCGGAGGGCTCCACTTTCGTCGTGCTGCCAGTCCACGACCTCCTCAGCCTCATACGTCACCAATCGGAATCCATCCAGCCCTTGCGCATGCCACGCGGCTAGGTCTGCCGGTGGCGCATCGGTCAGGCGCATCGGCTCGACCACCCAGATGGCTCGCCCCTTCACGAGGGCCTTCGTGAATTGCTCCTCAACGACATCTTGGAGCGAAGCGCCGTTCCCGACATCCGCTGCCCACTTGGTTGCCCACTCAATGTCATCGCCATCAGAGGCAGAAATCTTCAGCCCATCTTCGAACACCATCCCAGAAAACAGCGTGAGGATTGACTGCGAATAGTTAATGTGGTGCCAATCTCGCTTGCGCCGCGCCCAAACGTCCGCCGGTTCTGCCGGGTTTCGCGGGATGAACGAATCGATCCGGCGCCCGAGTTGTTCTCCACCCGCGTAGAGTGCCCAATAGTCCTCAACCAGGGACTGGTTGATGGCTTTATTTCTGCGTTGGAGCTGCTCGATCTTCATTGTAGGTAATAGATCTCAGGCCGATTTGGTTGCCCACGTGTAGCAAGTTCCCACTGAGTGAAGATCGTGTGGATTGCCTTCCCCATTGATAGCTGCCCGGGCGAAAGCTGAACCTTGGGGGTGAGCAGGTACACCACCGCATCCACCTCCAGACCGCGCCGAAGTGCTCGCGCCACCTGAACACCCTCGACCACACACCGGTCCATAGAGGCGCGGGATATCACGGCGGCCGGTATTGCGGTCCAAGGCAAACCCATCAAGTCATCGGTAGCGACTACGGGCCGCCCTAGTTTGGCGGCGAGTGTCGATTTCCCCCGGCGGGGACCGCCGCAGATTGCGATGCGCCGAAATCGGGCAAGCGTGGAAATCACAAGGCGCAGTTTTGCACGTTTCCGAGCTTGCTGCAACGAGCAGGCCCCATGACAAATTCGGAGCGTCGGCTCTTGACGCTTCAAGCCGAACTGGTATTAACTGTGTTACATGACGAACAACCGAGTCACAGCACTAACAGACGAGCAGTGGGGGCAGATTCACGCAGCCCGTGAATCCTGGATTCAGGAGGGGCTGCGGACGGATCCGTGCGATCGCGACGCCGTGCGCGAAAGCCTCGCCGCAATGTACAATGAGCTAGGACGCCCAGCACCACAGGTTATCTGGGTTAGTAGCCCTATGGCAGCATGTCTAGCTGGGCCGCTTGTTGCCTTTCATTTCCTCCCTGGCGAAGAGCAACGGCGGTTACTGGGAGATCCCAAGCTCTACTCGCAGCTCTACTCGCAGCTCTCCTCGCAGCTCTCCTCGCAGCTCGACTTGCAGCTCTACTCGCAGCTCTACTCGCAGCTCGACTCGCAGCTCTACTCGCAGCTCTACTCGCAGCTCTCCTCGCAGCTCTCCTCGCAGCTCTCCTCGCAGCTCTCCTCGCAGCTCTCCTCGCAGCTCGACTTGCAGCTCTACTCGCAGCT
>Ga0228700_1001540_pt1 | contig 14448 bp, 24 predicted proteins | sample McNCre317_Aug_MG_FD_178019 | JGI IMG/M metagenome (GOLD analysis project Ga0228700, IMG submission 178019) | Freshwater microbial communities from McNutts Creek, Athens, Georgia, United States - 3-17_Aug_MG | ecosystem: Environmental > Aquatic > Freshwater > Creek | place: USA: Georgia...
GACGCCAGAGAAGATTTGGATCAACTGGAAAGAAGCCAATCGGGCGCACTTGGCTTACGACGATCCGCCAGAGCATGACGGTCAAGACTGCCGTGATGCATACGTTCGCGCCTTCCCATCACCCTCCCACGCCGATCTGCTGGCCGAGGCGCAGCGGCTGGACGAGGTCAAGGCGCTGGTGGAGGCGATGAAGGAAATCGCCTGCCAGAAGCGCACGGACGAACTGGAGACAGCATACGACGTTGAGGTTGCCGATTTTGAAGGCGGATACGACGAGTGCATTAACCGCGCCCGATCCGCCCTCGCCGCGCTGAAAGGAGCCGGGAAATGAAGCGCGTTCGCCATGTCCTGATGAGCAACGGCGATGGTGAGTTTTCCGCATGTGGTCTTGCAGAAGATGCCTTCGCTTCCGGCGACTTGGAAGCTGATGACCAATTCGTGCGGGCACGGCCAGGGTTAACCGTGACGTGTCCAGACTGTTGCCTCGCCATCAGACAATGGCGGGAAGATAGTCGAGGGTTGAAGTTGAAAGGGCCGCAGTCATGATTGAAATTCTCGAACCGTCAAACGCCGAACAGGCCGAATGGCCTGACACCACGCGGAAATATGTCGAAGCCCTCCGCGCGGCGCTGGACGCCGCAGAGGGAGAGCGGGACGAATACAAGCAGCTTTTCGGCATTCAGTGGGATGCGGACAGGCGGGCGGTCGAGGAATGGCGCGCGGCCAATCCCGGCAACGATCTGGTGTTTCCTGACAGCACTCGGCTGGCAGTTTGGGCGCTTGAACAGCGGGACAAGGCGTTGGCCGAGCGTGACCAGTGGATCGCCCACGCCAAGGCCGCGATCTGGACGGACAGCGAAGAATGCAAGGCTCTGACTGAGGCTTGCGAGCGGCTGGCTGTTGAGAGGGACGATGCAATGGCTTTGGTGGCGGAATGTGCTGAATATCTCAAGGACGGCGAGACGCCACGTCAACGCATGGACCGCGACCACAAGGACGTTCTGGCGTTGATGGAGTTGCTCGTGGCGGAAAAGAATAAGGTCAGAGAGTTGAAAGCCGCAGAGGCCCGCTGCATTTCCGCCGTGGAAGCGGTGGACGTGGAGGCGGCGGTGCAGGCAGAGCGGGAGGCCTGTGCGCAAACCGTTGAAGCTCTTCCTAACTGGGATGAGCATGGGCGCTACCTGGGTTTGGGTTGTCGCGTTGCCGCCGCCGCCATCCGGGCACGGAGGGGATGATGGGAACCTGTGAAAACTGCCGCTGGTGGGATCAATTCATGCAATACAAACCCGATGATTCACATAATCGGCGGAACAATGGGCTCTGCCGCGTGAAGTCGCCGGGGGACACCAGATGGCCGATCACCGGTAAAGACGACTGGTGCGGCGAGTGGACCGGCCGGCCCGAAGGGGAGGGGAAGTGATGGAGGCCCGGTTCCACTACGTTCCGATTGACCCAATCACGCGGGCGATCCGCCGCTTCTTCTTCGAACCGTGCCGGATTTCCGATGCGGGGCGTCCGTGGGAGGATTTTGCATGACGTTGCCGTGGGTCGCCGATATTGCATTCGGCGCGTTCGTCGCTGGAACGTGCTTTGGAATACTTGTTGGGCGGCTTACAAAATGACCGCCCGCGCCGCCGTTCGCCAGTCCGACCTTGCCCGCGTCATCAAGGCCGCGCGCGCCGTTGATCCAGGCGCGATTGTCGAGGTGACACGCGACGGCACGGCAGATCAGCCGGGCAACGGAAGCGATGAAAAGGAGAGAAGAATGAAACACATCCTGTATATCGTGGCGCGGTGTTTCTTTGCCGCTGCGGTCTTTTATCTCTTTTTCGTGTGGGTGTCGGCTGACTGGTTTTGGCTGAAAACGCTATCAGTAGCTGCAGGTAGGCAAGCAATTCTTATGCGAGTATGGGTCGGATTTTTCTTCTTGGCGGTGGCTTTCTCTGGCATTGCAGCCATATCCAATCGGCCCCGCAAATGACCATGGCAACATTCACGTTCCGGGCATGTTCCGTTCCGTCCGGCAGAATCGACAGGAAAGTGAGGGGATGATGGACGATAGAGCCAAGATCGAGGCTGCATGGCAGCGGCACTTTTCCCTTCATTGGGACTTCAACAACGGACCTTGCACGGTTGCGGTTTGGCCCGATCTGGCCGCGCCAGATCGGCTTGAAGATCAGAACCCGCCGCTTGTGCCTTCCATGCACGACGTCGTGACCTTTCGCCGCGAAGCCGGAACAATCGAGGGCAAGCCCGCCCAGCGGTTCATCGGGTCGCTGCGCGGGACAGAATTGGTCATGCAGGAGGACGTGCTGCGATGACCCGGCAACCGATTAAGGCGGCTCCGCCAGAAACAACCCCCTGAAAAGCAAAAAGCCCGCCCGGCGTGAACCGGACGGGCAATGTGCATTTTCTGCACTTTGGTCAGTTGCGCCGCCACCAGCGCCGGAACCTTGGGCGCGACTTCATTCCGCTTCCGCCACCTTCCGCTCAAGCCAAGCCGTCAACTGCGCTGCCGATTGTGCCGCCGCCTTGATTGCCGCGATGCTTTCGTGCTGCCCGCACCAATCGTCACGGGTCACGCGGGGTAGAAAGGGATCGTTCAGCGACTTGAGCCGATACTTCCCCATGTCAGGGCGGCGGCAAACGCCACATGCGCCCCAGAACCGCGCCTTGTGGCATGTCGGGCAGCGGTCTTTCGGCTTGGCGTCGATGTAGGTCAAGGCGCAGGCACCGGAACCGGATCACTGTCGGCAAAGAGGCAGGACGGGCTATCCGCCTGCACCTTCCACCCGGTCAGGGTATTTGCCCGCTTGACGATGACATGCCACCACATCGACTTCACCGGGTCCATGTAGACCTCCAGCTTGCGCCCATCTGCCAGCCCGCCGCCTTCGATAAAGACCGCCCCCTTTTGCGCTTTCAGCCGCGTCACCATTTCATCGTGACGCAGATAGGTGCAGGGCGTTCCGATGGGCAGCGGGCCGGTAGGGTCAACAGCGGCCAGTGCGGCTTCGGTCATCAGCAGGAATGCGATGACGGCGCGCATTACCGCTTCCCAACCGGGGCGGTGGTGATCATGCGCAGGCCGATGTTCAGCCCGCCGACGATAAGCATCGCAGCCTGGGGCGAGACGTAATGCGTCCAGTCGAGGCCAGCCGCCCAGGGCAGAACAGCGCCAAGAGCGACGACGAGGCCATTGGCGGCGAGAGTGCGATAGCCCTTCATGGTATTTCCTTTCACGGTTTGATGTTCCACTCGGACGCCGCAACGATCTGCGACTGGTATCCGGGCGGCGTTGCGGTAACGAGAATCTCCCAAGTGCCAACCGACAGAACGCCGCCCGCAAAGGCGCAGCGGACAACAAGGGCGGACACGACGGAACAAGAGCCTTGAACAACCTCGCTCGTGTCGAGATTGCGGGCCGAGACGCTCACAGCCGCACCGATAAGGGTATTGGCCCCGAGCGTGGCGTCAAAGGTGGCGTCGGACAGAAAGTTGATCGCACTGCCGACGATGGATTCTTGCTTTTGAAAGACGGTCATCTGATTTTCCCCAGTTATGCGGTGAAGGCCGACTTGAGGACGGTCCACTTGAGCCGCCGCATGGTTTGGGCCTGTCCAGCCGGGGGAGTCGCCCTGATCTGAAGTTCCCACTCCCCGACAGGGACCGCATTGACCGCGAAAGACCCGTGCCCCTTCAGGGCTGAAACGATGGTCCCTGTCCCTGCGATGCGAGTCTCGCCATTGACGAAGGCGACTTGCGCTGATCCGCCGACAAAGGTTGTGACCGTGGACTCTGCATCTGGGGTGATGGGGAAGTCGAACTCAATCGGGTCGCCGTAGACGGACTCCCACTTGATCGTTTCGGCAGTGAGGATCATGCGGCCCTCCATTTGGTTGTGATTGAAAGGCCGCGATGGGTCGTCTCAATTGAGAGCGGGTCGCGGTAGGAAGCGGGAATGGATACGCCACGGTGCGGTGCGGCGATGGACAAGCCCATGTGCGCGACCGGGATGGAAAGGCCGACATAGGCGCATTCGATGGAGAGTTGCGGGACGACAATCCCCAGGGCATTCCCAACCCCTGCAACCGCCGCATAGGCGAGGATAGAACCATCCGACCGAGCGAGCGCCGTCGCGGTCCCGCTGAATCCAGAGGTCGCGGCGATGTTGCCGTTTGCCGCCGCATTGACCCGCAAGACCCCGGTGACGAGTCCGGTCGCGCTGATCGTGCCGGTCGAAATGAACAGGCTCACGGCCTGCCCGGAAACGGAAGCCGCCGCCGTGATAGTTCCGGTTGCCGAGATGCCAGCCGATCCAGAAGCCGACACCGCCGCAGACGCCGCCAGAGCGCCCGTGGACGCTGCATTTGCCGCCCCGGCCCCTGTTACCGCCCCAACCGCAGATAGCGTCCCTGCGGCCCCTGCCAGCCCCGCGCCAGTCCCGTTGACGGCAGAGGTCGCGGTAATCGTTCCAGTCGCAGCCGCGATGGATGCGCCAACGCCATTGACCGCCGAGGTCGCGGTGATGGTCCCGCTGTTTCCGGCCCCCGTCGATTGCCCGACGCCATTGATCGCTGCGACGGCATCAATCGCCCCGACCGAAGCGGCAACGCTGGATGCGGTTCCGGTTACTGCTGCGACGGCAGCAATCGAGCCTGCCGCAGGGATCAGCGCATTGCCCGCGCCCGTGACGGCGCTTGTCGCGGCGATAGACCCAGTCGCTTGGGCGATGGATGCCCCGGCCCCGGTAACAGCAGCAACAGCCGCCGCCGTTCCAGTAGATGCCGCCAGAGACGCGCCAGAGGCCGCTACAGCGCCGATTGCCGCAATGGACCCTGCCCCAGCCGCAAGAGCCGCAGACGCGCCAGAAACCGCGCCTATGGACGCTATGGAGCCGGTAGCCGAAACCGCTGCCTGACCGGCCCCGGATACCGCCGCAGAGGCCGCGATTGTGCCAGTCGATTGAGCGAGGGCGGCGCCCACGCCAGTAACGGCTGCGACCGCTGCAATCGCACCATCGGCATTCGCCGTGCTTGACCCCGCGCCCGCGACCGAGCCGGAAGCAATGATGCTGCCAACGGCATTGACGTTGCCGGAAATCGGGGTGCTATCGCCGGGGATAATCCCGCCGTCCGCCCGCAGATAGCCGTCTTCGTCCAGTTCCTGCGCGACGATCTCGACCGAGATCATTGCCCACATGAGGGCGGACAGGCCCTTGGACGTGCGGGCCGCTGTCATTCCGGTCGCGTCTAGCCGCTCAAAGCCGACCGAAACGACTTCATTCCCGGTTTCCGCAAGCGCGATGTAGTTCAGCGGACGCAGGTTCGGGGCGAGCGCGATTTCGTTCTGCCCGGCGAAGCAGTAAAGGACCGGGTTGCGGTTCCGCGCATTCAGCGTTGGGGCTGTGCCGTTCAGGTTCGAGAAAATCGACGTCGACCCGAACGCGCCAATCCGCAGGGCATTCGAGAACGTGACCATGACCGCGCCAACGCCGGTCGTCGACGTTGGAACGATGCTATAGCTGGCCGGTTCGCTGGATGCCTGCCGGGTGAACAGGTAGAGGCTTGCCCAGTTCGATCCGGGCGATTGCCCCGGCTCATAGGTCAGCAGCGTCCAGCCTGCCGGGGTGTTAATCCGCTTGCCAACCCCGTTTTCGATTTCGACAAACAGCACCATCAAGTCGCCGTTCGCCGTCGAGGACGGGACGGGAACGGTCAGGCTTGATGTAGATGTCGCAGCGGCTTTGCTGGTTCCCGAGACTTCTGGGAAAACGTCTCCCTCGACGGTGTTGCCGCGAAGCCAGCCGTCAATCTGGTCGTTCTCAAACGGAACGTCGACCGGGTCTAGGTAATACTCCCCATCACCGAATGGGAGCAGGAAGCCTTGATAGGTCATTCAGGCCCCCAGCGTTAGACCCCGGTCAGGTTCTGTTTCGTCGTTCCGAAAACGTCCGGGGGGCCGCTCTTGTAGAACACGATGAAATGCTGATCGGCATACCAGCTATAGAGGCTGAACGTGCCATCCGAACGGGACGTGAAGTCCTGAATCCATGCCCGATCCGAGACGTGGAACAGCGAGCAAGTGACGTTCGCCAGCGGTGCGCCATAGGCATCCCGCGCCGTGCCATAGAAGCCAAGGCGGGATGCGATGCCCTGCGCGACACGCTCGGTTTCCGGTGCCCATGACGTGGCCTGTTGGATGCCAATGTCCGTGGCATAGTCACCCACGAAGCCCCGGTTTCCCGGCCAGTGCAGGTTGGCATAGCCTTGATCGCGGAACGCGTTCAGGCGGTTATAGGTCCGGGTAATGGCCCGCGAGGATAGCCGCAGCCGCGTATCATCGGCGGCGATGTAGCCCAAGGATGGATCAGCGGCCCCGATGAATTGCGACATGTCAGAAATACCCCTCGGGCCGCGCCTTGGCGGTGCCATAGGCCGGGGGAGTGATCAGCGTCCCCCGGTCCTTTCCGTTTGCCTTCACTACGTCGATTGCCTGTTGCAGCATGTCCAGGCACAGGGCCTTGTCGCCAAGCGGGGCGGATAGGCCCATGGTCCCATCATGGTGGGCAACGATGGTGATCTTGGCGACATAGGCGGGAGCGTTTTCCGCGTCCCGCTTCAGTCTCAGAAGGCGGTCTTCGTCCAGCATTACGCATCCACGGCGCAGTTGACGTCCATGGCGACAGCGGCGGTGATGTTCCAGCCGACAACCGCGCCAGAGGCGGCAATCACCAAGCCGCGCGGGAAGGTCCAGACAACCCCAACCCCGATGGTCGCGGCGCTGTTCCAGCGGCGGTGAAATACGGTAGGGGCCGTGGGCTGGGCTGACCAGGTCAGATAGGTGTTGACGACAGACGCCGCGTCGTTCGGATCGTCCGTCTGCATCAGCGTGGCGGTCGTCGGGGTGCCGATGGTTAAGGGACGTCCAAGGCCAATCGACTGCGCCGTACCGGTAACCTGGATCATGCTGTATTCCAGCAAGGCCGCGCGCACGGTCGACGGGGGGTAGATGCCGAAATTGGCGTTGGCAATGGTGGTGCCCGAGGTGCGAGCGCCCATGGATTGAATGGTCATGTGCGGGGGTCCTTAATCCAGGGTGAAGGTGGTGGAGGTGGTCAGTTGCGGAGTGACGCCAGTCGACACCGCAATGGTCGGGGAAATCGCACCGGAGGCGATGATGGCCGTCGCGCCAGATGAGGCCACGCCGATGCTCATGTGCGTGATGGTATTCGTGCCGCCCGTGCAGGCCGGAAAGCTGATGGTGGCAACCGGGACGGCTTGCGTCGGGCTGGTGCCGCTGATGGTCCAGCCGCCCGTGGTCCGGGCAACCGCCACGCGGGCGTAGCTGGTATAGGTCGCCTCGCTGGTGGATTGGTTGCCAGCATCGCCGGGGTCTGCCGTATGCAGCGCCACGTAGAGGTTGGTCAGGGGCGAGGTCGCGGCATTGTCAGCCACGTTCGCAATCGCGGTGGCGTTCAGCAGCAGTTTCAGGATGTTCTGTTCATAAGCGTCGGAAAAGCCAGCCATAGGGGCACTCCATGCGGAAAGACCCGCCAGAGCGGGCAGTTGGGGTCAGATTGGGTGGGTGGGTTAGCGGCCCGCCAGCCCTTCCAGGCAGGCTTGGCGTTCAGCATTGCGCCGGTTGGTCAGGCCCTTGATGGGCTGAAGGACTCCAGCGATCCGGCCTTTGTTCCACGCCAGAAGGGCATCGCAGGCCCCGCGCAAATCACCGGCACGCGCCTTGCGCGACATGCTGGATTTGCAGAAGGCCGCTGATCCGATGTTGTATGCCACGTCGATAAAAGCGGCCTGCATCTTGTCAGGCAGGCCGAGCGGTAGGCATGGCGCGATTTCTGCCCCGAATTGCGCAAGCCGCGCGGAAAGCTGGCTCTTGCAGTCGGCAGGCGAAGCGGATTGACCTGGCACCACGCCCTTGGTTTCGCCATAGCAGATGGTCCAAACCCCCACCACGTCCTGATATGACCGAGTACGCAGCCCCTCCCAATTCGCGGCCATGGTGGTGGCGATGGCAAGCGCGCCAGCCGTAATGGCAGCGGTTGTCTTGGTCCGCGTGGCGGTCATTGCGTCACCTGTTCCGCTGGATTTGCCGCCATCGGCGCTGGCCGTTCATTCCGGTCAAAGGCATGAAGGACCAGTGCCAGCATCGCCATGCACATAGCGGCTGTGGACCAGACCTTGATTTCCTTGGCCAAAGTGGACGTTGCCCAATCCTTCATTTCTTCAGTCCTTTCCCGCGCGCTCGAATGAGGTCGATGAGTGCGCCGGTCAGGGAAATGCCACCAAGCCCCACGGTGAAGGCCGAGAACCCGCCCACGTCGCCCGCAGGGGCCACGTTGGACAGAACCGGATTCAGCAGGGGAAATATGATGGGGCCAAGGTAGAGCGAGCAGACAGCCCCGACGACAAGCGAGACAAGGCCGTCCCGCCAATGTTCCCGTAGGGTCATCCACCTAACCAACCCGCCAGCGGCCCCGGCGAGCGTTGTCTTGCCCGCGTCTGAAGTAAGCGAGGTCAGCCAGTCGAGCATCGGCCCTGTCCTTTTAGCCAAGTTGCGGCGCACGGTCGAAGTGCAATGATGCATCCACCACGCCGATGAGCAGATCGGTTTGGATTTCAGCCGCCGCCAGGATTGCCGTCCGGGCGGCGGTTTTCTATCTCACCATCGCCTCTAGCTGGGCATCTGTTTCCAGAACCCTGAACAGGCGGATATGGCGAATGACGCCGTTCATGTAGTTCCCGGCGAAGTCAGCCCCGATCCTGACAATAGGCTCGGTTGCGAATGCCGGAAGCGATGTGCTGGTGTCTGTCTGAACGGATGATCCGTCCGTCGAAACCGCCACGTCATTGGTGTAGATGCGCGCTGCCAACCCAAGCAGCGCCTCAGACGTTCCCGATTGCGTCCCATCTATCGCTACGACAGTTGACCCGCCCACTTCGATTTGAAGGCCAGATGGCGTTGCCGTCCGGTTCAGAACACGAATTTGGTTAGATGACGACGATGTGTCGATGGACAGCGCCGGGCGAAGTCCCGAGTTCAGAGCCGCCCCACCGAACCACTTCCCTTCAACATAGATCGAGAGTTTGTCTGGGTCGAAGAACGATGCGAGAAGCTGGGTGACGTGAACGTCGGCGTTGCGGGTCACAGAGGCAGTCGTCGTCGGGATGATGTACCCATAGGTTTGACCGACTCTCGCATCCCCGCCCCAGGCGTAAATCCCAGATGTCCCCGTGCCAGTGAAGATCGTTGTCCCGCCCGTCCGCATCCGAACGCTGAATGTCACGGTCGCGCTTGAAACGGTCGTGCAGGACATATTCACTTCCCACCAGCCATCCCGAAGTTCACGCGCGAACGTGTCCGGGCTGTTAGCAAGGTTGGAGAACGCGCCGGTCGAAATGTTGAACACGCAAGAGGTGTTCGTCATGCCCGTGGAAACGGCGAGGATCGTCGCTTCGCTGTATTCCGCCGCCTTCAGGTGGATTTTGAACCAGCACTTGACCCCAGCCGTGAGCGTGACTGCCTGCTTGACGGCATGAACGACGCCAGCCGTCGTATTGTCCAAAATCTTGGAAGCGTTGACCGTTCCATCTGGGCTTTTGGTCGCGTTCAGAGTCGCGCTGGCATTGTCGAAGGCCCAGGGCGACGTTCCGACCGACAGGGCTTGCAGACAGGCATTCGTTGCCTGCCCCTCGCAGATGATCCCCTCAATGTCCCCGGTTATTGGGTCGTAAGTGATGCGCGCCTTGTTCGCCGCAGCGGAGTCGTAATAGCCGCGAGCGTTGATGAGGGTGCCGGTTGTCGATCTGGTTGTTGTGACGACAGCGGAAAGGACCGATGCCGAAGCGTCCGACCTGATTTCATACAGCCGGTTGATCGGGTCGCAGAGCGGCGTGAAATCCGGCAATTCATCCGGCCAAGTCACCGTATCGGGCCAGCCAGCCTGCGTGTTCGTGTTGCGAACGGACTCCCGGTAGGCAAGCGCCCTGATTTGCTGCGACATCGTGAAACGCCCATAGGCATCATCGACCACGAGCCAGTCCGACCAGCGCATGAGTTCATTCCGCACAAAATGCGCCCGAATGGCGCGCGGACTGGCCACCGGATAGGTCGGGGTCACATAGCTGGTGTAGGTGTAGTCGTAGTCGGTCGGGTCAATTTCGATGATGTCCGCGACAATCGAAGAATCCGGCTGATCCACAACCGCATTCACCCGGAACAGCTTGGCGGTATAGCCGTGCCGCGTGGAGGTCCATGTCACGCAATCGTTCGGCTCGACCTTCCAGAACGTGGGCGACAGCGTGATCTGGTGGCGGCGCGTCCTGCGAACCTCCGTCACCAGAGCCGCCTGAAGCCGCTGCACCTGATAGGGATACGGGACAGTGTTCAGCGTCAAGCTGGCGAGCAAGCGCCGCCCCTGATCCTTGGCTTCAAGGTCGGTTCGGTAGTAGGGCGTTGCCGCTTTCGGCTCGTAACCAGAGTTCGGGTCCGGGTAGGTCGCCGTTACGCCATTGATCGTATCGGCCAGTTGCTTCACCGGATTGAATGGCGCGTCCTCTGTGGAGAGAAGGTCATCATCGGTGAACGTGGCCAGGGTAGACCCGACTGTCCCGGCCAGCGGCTTGTAGATGCCGCCGTTATCCGCAATCCGGCCCGCGCAGGACGCCATGATTTGCTCAAGTGCCGCGCCGCATTCGGTATCGAAGGTCAGGAAGCCCCCGGCCCGGTATTTGTATTCTGTGTGGGTCGCATCCCAGTTCACCAGAGTACGGCAAACGGCAATCTGCGCAATCCAGTCCGCATCCGGCAGTTGGGCTTGCGACGTGCCCTGAAAGCCATAGACCCACGCCCCGGCATAGCTGATGCCGCGCATGATATTGTACGCCTGCACGATGGGCAGATCATCGCCATCACCGCCCCAAGTGGACGGGGTTGCCCACCGCTGCGCCCCGGAACCGCCAACAGAGGTATCCTTGGAGGCGTCGTAAAGCTTGATCGACTGGACTTCAAACTTGAACTCAGGGAAGCCCTGGAACAGCGCCTCATTGTAGCGCGTGGTCACGATGGCGTAGGCAATGCCGGTCCCGACGCGCCCAGAGTCGTAGGGGAAATTGGCATCGGACCCGAAAGTGGAAGTCAGGTAGGAGTCGGCGGTGACCTGCGTCCCGTCGTAGAACTTGACCCACATGAAATCAGAACTGCCGCTCACGAAGTCGGTTACCGGATAGCCCTTCCCTGCGGGGTCCAGCGTCCCGCCAAGAGTCGCCCACTCCCCATTGACCATCACGCGGTTGAGGCCCTTGATCGGCAGGTCGGACAGGGCGATGACCTGAACAAGGTAGCAGTTCGGCGTCCCGGCAGACGACGTTCCCCAGGTGTTGGCGTAGACCAGAGAGCCAGCCGTCATGCAGAGGCCGATGGGTGCCCCACGAGGAACGTCCTCGCCAGCCTGCAACTTGCCCTGAATGCCGAATACCGATGACTTGTCGCCGCCCAGGATCAGGTTGACCAAGGCGCTGGTTGCGACCTTGGCAAAGGTTTGGATCAGGAACGCCCCAATAGCCGACTCCGCAAATGTCGCGTCAAGTGCGCTAACGGCAAGAGCGGTAAAAATCGGCATCAGAGTCCCTTGGCGAAAGTGGTTTCAGCCGGGGCGAACCCAAGCCGTTGATAGAGCGGTTCAGCAGTCCCGATAGGGCACGACATGCCGATGACCTCTGCACCACGGCTGCGCGCCCATGCCTCGAACTGTCTGGCCATGACGCCTGCCCACTTCCCGCGATGGCTGGGGTCGATCCAGAACACGTCCTCATAGGCGCAAAGGACGCGCCCAAGTGGGTATGCCCTCACAGAGGCCAGCAGCGCGCCGTGGAGGCCCATATCGTCCAAAACCAGTGCGAGGGTGCCGGGACTGTCAATCGCCGCCATAGAGGCCGCTGCGGCGCTCTCCGGGGCAAATGCGAAGCGAGACATCGGTGACGCGGCGTGAAACGCTTCCGCCATCCTGACCATCTGCGGCACATCAGCCCGCCGCGCTTCCCGGATCAAACCGCTGGCGCCTTCTTCTGGCCCCAGTAGAGGGTCCAGTCGCCTACCGTTACCGCGTCCTTGTAGAACGTGTCCCCGGCTGAACGCTTCTGCTGGCTGGCGTCCGATCTGGTGTCCGGGTTGTTGCGCGTGGCCTCTTGGGTCCGGGAGACGCAGGTAATCGTGGCCCACCCGGCAGAGTTCTCCGGGATGGTCGGGATGGTGATGTCGTCAATGTGCCCGAGAAACCGAACCTCTGCCGACGCGGACATCTTCCGCGTAGTCTTATCCAGAAACCCGCGCCAAATCCGCACCGGGGCAAGCGTCGGGTCATAGGTCCGCAGGATTTCATCAGTCACGGACCCGAAGGCCAGAAGCCGAATGTCGATCCTCTGGACCTCAATGGAGGACACGCGCGGGATGGGGTCCATGTCCACCAGCCCGTAGGCCCCGCGCCACGTATATGACGGCTCTGTCCCGGTATCCGGGTCGCGCACGGCGGCGGTGAAGTTGTCCCACGAATCCGACCAGAGCCGCTTGATGACAGCGGCCCCGGTCGAGCGGTCTTTGACCGTGATTTCCAGAAAGTCCCGAGGCAAGAGGACAGTATCTGAAATCGCCGTCGTATTCGCGGACAGAAGGGATTTCATCAGGCCGTCCGGGCGAGGATGCCAATTTGGTAGACAGCAGACGCGCCAGCCGAGTTGTTCACTCGCAGCAGGTCGGAACTGGCATCAACCACGGTCCCCATGCCGGTGGAGTCCGGGTTGAACATGAAGAACGCGCCGCCTGGGCGAATGTTCGCCGTAGCTTGGGATGCGGAGCCGACAATGCCCAGGAAGGTGTTGCCAGCGCCCCCGATGAACAGGTTCGTCGTATTGGGGGTGGAGGTCGTTCGCGGGGCATTGATAATCAGGACCGCAACCGGCTTGACGATGACCTTCTGCAAGTTGTCAGGGTTCGTCGGAGCCGATGTCAGGTCGATGTTTTCGGAAGCGCCAGACGCAAGGGTGCGCTCGTCCATCCAGATGATGTCTGCTTGGTTGGCCCCGGTGCCGGTCGCAAGGTCGATCACTTGCTTCATGGACTGGTTGAAAACAGGACCGCCAAACTCATGGTCGCCAGTGAATGACACGTCCATAGAGGCGGTAAGGCGCGCGGAAAGGGAAGCCATGGTTGATCCTCATGCTTGCATTGCGGAGAAGGTCACAGTCCCAACAGCGCGACCTTGGTCGTTGAACTGAATGGAGCCGGGTTCCAGCCGCATGACGCAGGCCGGGTTTTGGAAAACGACAGCGGAGCCAGTCGTCATTGCTGGGTCGAAGTGCGGTTCTGCGGTCTTTTGAGCCGTCACCCCGGAACCGTTGGCCGTCACCGCTTCAGACATCTGGTAAAGGCGCGGCGTTCCGCTGACTGTCACTTGGAAGTAGTCGCCACGGTTGATGACGAAACTTGCCGGAAGGCCGGTGAATGCCAGGCTCTTGCCGTCAGCGTTCAGGCTCAGGACCGTTCCCGTGTCCGAGAATGCCCCTGTTGGGTAGTTGCGCGGATAGATGCGCCGCGTGTCCCGGCCGTAAAACGTCCCAGCCGCCCCTTCGATAGAGTGAAGTTGCGCCTGAAAATCCACGCAATCGTCGTAGGACATCTTCACCGTCTCATAGGCAGCAGCCCAGATTGCCACGCCGAAGTCATAGGCCAGCGCCGCGCCGCCCGCAGTCCGCGAAATCGACTGCCTTGGTGTGAGGACAAACTTGGTCGTCAAGACCTTGTTCGACAGCAGGTTTGTGACCGGGAAGGTTACGGCCATCAGAGGCTCCTAGACTTCTGCGCCGACTTGACCGCCGAAACGACACGCCCCGGCAGTTCCTTCTTCAACTGAGCAATCTGCCCCTCAATGAACGGACGCATCGACGGATCGGCCCCGCGCATGTCGATTGGCATGTTGATGCTCACGCCGCCGCCAGCAGGGGAGAACCCCTTGGGGAGAACCGTCTCGCCCTTCTGAAGGATGGCCGTGAACTCGTCGGGCATCAGGCCGTTGTGGAAACGCGGCGCACCCATGAATGCCATCGGGGAGATTGATCGCGCGTTCTGGGTTCCGAAGCCGCCGCCCGAGTGGTTCTGCCCGGTCAGCATGTTCCCCAGCCACGTTCCGGTAGAGTCGCCGGTTTGCTTTCCGGGGGTCAGCAGCGCCGTGAAGAAATCAGGGCCGTAGGACTGCACCAGCGAGGCGAGGATATGGCGCACCACGTCCCCAAAGTTGGTCCAGTCGGTGATGGCATTGGCCAATTGGTTCGACAGGTCATCGAACAGTTGCTGTTGCGCCTGAGCCGCCTCATCGGCACTGTCCCGATACCGCTGAATCGCCGCGTCCAGATCGGCCACGGCCTGCGCTTCCGGCCC
>Ga0228700_1001542_pt1 | contig 14443 bp, 13 predicted proteins | sample McNCre317_Aug_MG_FD_178019 | JGI IMG/M metagenome (GOLD analysis project Ga0228700, IMG submission 178019) | Freshwater microbial communities from McNutts Creek, Athens, Georgia, United States - 3-17_Aug_MG | ecosystem: Environmental > Aquatic > Freshwater > Creek | place: USA: Georgia...
AACAGTCACGCAAACTACAATGACACCAACTTTTAATACCTTGGCAGTCATGGCAGTTTTCACCGAAGTTTCAGAGTCCTCCGCGCAAGAACTGCTGACCCAACTCAAGCTTGGCGAGTTGGTCGACCTCAAAGGCATCCAAGGCGGCATTGAAAACACCAATTACTTCCTCACCAGCAGCGAAGGCCCCTACGTGCTCACGCTGTTTGAGCGCCTCACCCACGCGCAACTGCCGTTTTATCTGTACCTGATGAAACACTTGGCACAAGGCGGTATTCCTGTGCCAGACCCGGTGTCGAACCAAAACGGCGACATCTTGCTCACCGTCGAAGGCAAGCCTGCGGCCGTGGTCAACCGCCTGCGTGGCAAAAGCGAACTAGCCCCCACTGCTGCCCACTGCGCCGCGGTAGGCGACATGCTGGCCCGCATGCATTTGGTGGGCCGTGACTACAACCGCCAACAGCCCAACCTGCGTGGCTTGCCTTGGTGGAACGACACCGTGCCTGTGGTGCTGCCGTATTTGGAGCCATCCCAAGCCATGCTCATCCAAACCGAGCTGGCCTACCAAAACCACATCGCAGCCTCGTCGGCCTACACCGCCCTGCCGCGTGGCCCCATCCACGCCGATTTGTTCCGCGACAACGTGATGTTTGATGGCAACCCCGAAGCACCCGAGCTGAGTGGCTTCTTTGATTTTTACTTTGCCGGCGTGGACACCTGGTTGTTTGATGTGGCCGTGTGTTTGAACGACTGGTGCATCACCCATGCCGATGGCGCACACGATGCTGCCAAAGCCAAAGCGTTCATTGACGCATACCAAGCGGTGCGCCCCTTCACGGCGGCTGAGCGCCAGTTGCTCAACCCGATGTTGCGTGCGGGGGCTTTGCGTTTTTGGACCTCACGCTTGTGGGACTTCCACCTGCCGCGTGAAGCCAGCATGTTGCAACCCCATGACCCGACACACTTTGAGCGCGTGTTGCGCCAACGTGTGGCACACCCTGTCACACTCTGAGCCATGAAACTCAACGTTGTTCCCGCAAAAACTGGCTCGCTCTGGGTGCGCCAAGGCATTCGCGCTTTTTGGAAGCAACCGCTGGCACTCACAGGCTTGTTCTTCATGTTCATGGCCAGCATGTCGATCCTGTCTATCGTGCCCGTGCTGGGCGGCTTCTTGGCCTTGATGCTGCTGCCTGCGGCTTCGCTTGGGCTGATGGCCGCCACGCGCGAGGTGGAGCTGGGCAAGTTCCCGATGCCCTTGATCTTGGCTGCAGGGTTTAGAACCGGCGCAGATGGCAAGCGCAACATGTTGGTGCTGGGCCTGATTTACGCCTTGTGCTTTGTGGGCGTGATGGGCTTGTCCACGCTGGTGGACGGCGGTGACTTTGCCAAGTTGTATTTGATGGGTGGCTCGCTGGAGATGGACACCTTGATGAAGCACGAGTTTCAAAACGCCATGTGGCTCTCGCTCATGTTGTATTTGCCTTTGTCCATTGTGTTTTGGCATTCCCCCGCACTCACGCATTGGAACGGTGTGCCAGTGGCCAAAAGCTTGTTCTTCAGCACCGTGGCGTGCCTGAGCAACTGGCGTGCGTTTTTGGTGTTTGGCCTGATGTGGTCGTTCATCTTCTTAGGCACCACCTTTGGCATCACGCTGATTGGCAGTTTGATGGGAGACAGCGACTTTGCCGCCATGGCCTTGCTGCCTGCCATGTTGATGCTGGCTGCGATGTTTTTTTGTTCGACGTATTACAGCTTCAAGGACTGCTTCACGTCGGACACGATTTACGCCTGATCACACCTGTGTGAGCTTGGCCACACTCAGCGCCAACCACTTGGTGCCGTGACGCGGGAAGTTGACTTGCGCGCGGGCATCGTCGCCCACCCCTTCAATGCTGATCACCGCGCCCTCGCCAAACTTGGCGTGAAACACCTGCACACCGCTGCGCACCCACGCGTTGGGGCCGCTGGTCACAGGGGCTGCACGCTGAGGAACGGGCTTGGGCGCCACGGCTGTGGCTGCACCACCACCCCATGCGTTGTTTTGCCAGCCGTTGTTGTTCTGCCAAGCATCGCGACGAGTGGGCATCGCATCCGCAAAAGCTGAACGTGCAGGCGTGATCCACTTGAGCGTGTGCTCTGGCAGCTCTTCAAAGAAACGGCTTTTCAGGTTGTAGCGCGTTTGGCCATGCAGCATGCGGGTTTGCGAATGGCTCAGGTACAAACGCTTGCGCGCACGCGTGATGGCCACATACATGAGGCGGCGTTCTTCTTCGAGGCCGTCAAAGTCGTTCATCGAGTTTTCGTGCGGGAACAAGCCCTCTTCCATGCCTGTGATGAACACGCAATCAAACTCCAAACCCTTCGAGGCGTGGACCGTCATGAGTTGAATGGCATCTTGCCCCGCTTGCGCTTGGTTGTCACCCGACTCCAACGCCGCATGTGTGAGGAAGGCCGCCAAGGGCGACAGGGTTTCGCCGGTGTCGGCATTGATCATGGTTTGCGGTGTGGTGGGTGCGTTGCCATCTGCCGCCACAGGCTGGCCGTGCTCATCAATCGGCAAAGCCACGGCGTCACGACCAAAGCCTTCTTGCGTGACAAAGCTCTCTGCGGCGTTGACCAATTCCTGCAAGTTCTCGATGCGGTCTTGGCCTTCGCGCTCGGTTTGGTAATGCGCGATCAAGCCTGAGTGGTCGAGCAACAGCTCAATGATTTGACGCAGATTTTGGCCCTGTGTTTGCTCGCGCAGCACATCAATCTTGGCCACAAAGGCACTGAGGTTGGCGCCGGCTTTGCCAGCCACGGCCGTGACGGCATCGCTCATGGCGCAGCCCATCGCACGCGAGGCGTCTTGCAGCTGTTCGATGCTGCGTGCGCCAATGCCGCGCGGCGGAAAGTTCACCACGCGCATGAAGCTGGTGTCGTCGCGTGGGTTTTCGAGCAAGCGCAAATAAGCCAATGCGTGTTTGATTTCAGCGCGTTCAAAAAAGCGCAAACCACCGTACACGCGGTAGGGCATGGCGGCGTTGAACAGCGCGGTTTCAATCACGCGGCTTTGTGCATTGCTGCGGTAGAGCACGGCAATTTCGCTGCGGTGTTGCACACCATTGGCACCATCGCCATTCTGGCCATCGCGCAAGAGTTGCTTCATTTCTTCCACCATCCATTGCGCTTCGGCAAAGTCGGTGGGGGACTCATACACACGCACGGGTTCGCCTGCGCCTTGGGTGGTGTGCAGGTTTTTACCCAAGCGGCCTTTGTTGTGGCTAATCAGGTGGTTGGCGCTGTCCAAGATGTTGCTGAAGCTGCGGTAGTTTTGCTCGAGCTTGATTTGGTGCTCCACCTTGTACTCGCGCACAAAGTCGGCCATGTTGCCCACGCGTGCGCCCCGGAAGGCGTAGATGCTTTGGTCATCGTCGCCCACGGCCAAGATGGCGCCACCGCCTTGGTCGACAGGGCCAGCGAGTTGTTTGAGCCAAGCGTATTGCAGCTTGTTGGTGTCTTGAAACTCGTCCACCAAGATGTGCTGAAAGCGACGGCGGTAGTGCTCGCGCAGCGCATCGTTGTCGCGCAACAGCTCGTACGAGCGCAACATGAGCTCCCCAAAGTCCACCACGCCTTCGCGTTGGCATTGGGTTTCGTACAGCTCGTACAGCTCCACACGTTTGCGGTCATCGGGGTCGCGGGCCACCACGTCTTTGGGGCGCAGGCCGTCTTCTTTGCAACCGGCGATGAAGCGCATGGTTTCTTTGGGTGGAAAACGCTCGTCATCCACATTGAACTGTTTGCTCAAGCGCTTGATGGCGCTGAGCTGGTCTTGGGTGTCCAAGATTTGAAAGGATTGGGGCAAGTTCGCCAGCTTCCAGTGCGCCCGCAAAAAGCGGTTGCACAGCCCGTGAAAGGTACCCACCCACATGCCGCGCACATTGACCGGCAGCATGGCCGACAAACGCGTGAGCATTTCTTTGGCGGCCTTGTTGGTGAACGTCACCGCCAAGATGCCGCCGGGCGACACCTGCCCGGTTTGCATGAGCCATGCAATGCGCGTGGTCAGCACCCGCGTCTTGCCCGACCCCGCCCCCGCCAAGATGAGCGCATGGGCCTGCGGCAGCGTGACGGCGGCGGCTTGCTCGTTGTTGAGGCCTTGCAACAAGGGGGATGTGTGGGGGGAAGAATGCATCGAAAGATTTTAGGTTTAGAATCAGCCACCGGGCCCAAGATTCTTGTGCTCGGTTTTTTTATGCCTGCCTTTTGCGCCTGAAAAAACCGGCCAAGCCAAGCGCTCAATCTTCGAACGTTATTTTCTGGAGCTTGGGAAATGGAAATTTTTGATTACGACAACATCTTGTTGCTGCCACGCAAGTGCCGCGTGGAAAGCCGCTCTGAATGCGATGCAGGGGTTGAACTCGGTGGCCGCAAGTTCCGCTTGCCTGTCGTGCCCGCCAACATGAAAACCGTGGTGGATGAAAACATCTGTTTGTGGATGGCGCAAAACAATTACTTCTACGTGATGCACCGCTTCGATTTGGACAATGTCCAATTCGTGAAAGACATGCACGCCAAGGGTGTGTACGCCTCCATCTCGTTGGGCGTGAAAGCCCCCGACCGCGAAACCGTGGACACCTTGGCTGCTGCAGGCTTGACGCCTGAATACATCACCATCGACATCGCCCACGGTCATGCCGACAGCGTGCGCGACATGATTGGCTACATCAAGGCCAAGTTGCCTAAGAGCTTCATCATCGCGGGCAACGTGGCCACACCAGAAGCCGTGATTGACCTCGAAAACTGGGGCGCCGATGCAACCAAAGTGGGCGTGGGTCCAGGCAAGGTGTGCATCACCAAACTCAAAACTGGTTTTGGCACGGGCGGCTGGCAGTTGTCGGCGCTCAAGTGGTGCGCCCGCGTGGCGACCAAACCTATCATTGCCGACGGCGGCATTCGCAGCCACGGTGACATTGCCAAGAGCGTGCGCTTTGGCGCCAGCATGGTGATGATTGGTTCGCTGTTTGCGGGCCACGAAGAGTCCCCCGGCAAAACGGTGGAAGTCAACGGCGAGTTGTTCAAAGAGTATTACGGCTCGGCCTCTGACTTCAACAAAGGCGAATACAAGCACGTGGAAGGCAAGCGCATTCTTGAGCCGGTCAAAGGCAAGTTGGCCAACACGCTCATCGAAATGGAGCAAGACGTGCAAAGCTCAATCAGCTATGCCGGCGGCACCAAGCTGATGGATGTGCGCAAGGTGAACTACGTCATCTTGGGTGGTGACAACGCAGGCGAACATCTGTTGATGTAAACCTCGCCTCACGGGTCAATCTCGGCCAAACAAAAAGCCTGTCTGCATCCAGCAGACAGGCTTTTTTTATGACTGTGGCACAGCTTGGCTTGAAACGATTTACTTGTGCAGCAGCTCAAGCGCCAACGTGTGCAAACGGTGTCCAGGCTGTGTGAGCGCTTCAACGATGCTGAAGTGCTGCAAGCCTTCCAAGGTCTCGGCCACAGGCACGCGGTCTTTGCCCCAGGACTGCTGCATCAAGAAGTTGTGGCGAATGAACTCTTCGCTCTCAACACCACCGACCACGGTGTACAGCGTGCCCTGCGTGGGTGCGGGCATCCAGGCAGGGCTGTTGCGCAGCACCACCTCGTCGGTCAGGCGAAGGCTGTCTGTGAGGTAAGGCGTGGCTTGCACCGACGCGAGCTCGTACAAACCAGAAATCGACAAGGCCTGTGTCACCACATGCGCTGGCAAATCAGCCGCATAGGCGGTCCAGTCACAGGCGAGCAACATCGTCGCCAAATGGCCCCCCGCGGAGTGCCCCACCAAGGTGATGCGACTGGGGTCACCGCCCAAGCGATGGATGTTGCGCCACACCCAAGCCACCGCCTTGACCATTTGCAGGGTGATGTCAGACACCGTCACGGCAGGGCACAACGCGTAGTTGGGCATCACCACATGCGCACCTTGCGCCGTGAACATGGGAGCGATGAACGAGTGGTCAGCTTTATCGAGTGAGCGCCAATAGCCACCGTGGATGAACACCACCACAGGTGCTTGATCGGCTGCCATGGCACTTGGGAAAATATCCAAGGTTTCATTCAAACCACGACCATAGGCCACGTCTTGAAAGCAACGGTGCGTGGCACGCACCTGTGCAGAGGCCTCACGCCAACGCGCAAAGTGCGCGGCATGCTCAGGCACCAAGGCGCGGTTGTTGTACATGCGGTCGTACCAAGCGCCGTCGCGTTGCGTCATAGTTTTTTCTCCAGAAGAATTTGCACGTTGGTCCAACTGCGGTTTTGAGTGCTGCTGTTTTCAAGCACGCCGTTGCCGTTATAGAGGCTGCCTGTGTTGTAGTTCAAAGGATTGAGGTTGCTCAGCGTCAATCGCCATGCGGTGGTGCTGTCCACACGCCACACACCATAGAGATCCATCACGCGTTTTTGTGAAATGACCGTCAGCTGCTCAGCACTCAAACGGGTGCTGTAGCCGGGGTTGTAGTTGAGGTTGCCACCAACGGTGAGTGGCGCGGACTTCAAACGGTAATCCGCACCTAGGTTGGCTGTCATGCTGGGTTGCTGGTCGAGGCGGTTGTCTGGGCCCAAGAGGCTGAGCACACGTGAACGGTAAAAGCTCAGGTTGTTGCGCAAGTCAATGTGGGGGGCATCGGCGATCCATTGGTCCATGCGAAATTTTGCTTCGAGCTCAATGCCTTCGGTGATGGCTGCGCTGATGTTTTCTGGACGAGACAAGTAGCCATTGCCATCTGGGCTCGTCACATTGCGAATCAGGTTTTGCACACGGCGATGAAACGCACTGGCACTCAACACGCCACCTTGGGGCAAATAACGCTCCACCGCCACATCCAACCCCGTGGCCACTTCGGGTTTGAGGTTGGGGTTGCCAATGGTGTCAGGGCTTGAGGGACTTGAGGGGTCTTTTGAATACGTGCGTCGTGCCAACAGGCTGGGCATGCTGGGTGTTTTAAAGCTTTTGGTCAAGCTCATGCGCACTTGATCACGGCTGTCTGGATCGGGTCGCCACATCGCATGCAACAAGGGCGTGAACACGCTGTTGCGGTTGGTCACATCGCTGGTGCCTGTGGCGCCTTCAGTGGTCAGGCTTTCATAGCGCGCCCCCAAGTGGGTGGCCCAGTGCGGTGTGAGTTGCCACTCATCCTGCGAGTAAATGGCATAGCGCAGTGTGCTCGCTTGCAAATCGGAATTGGCATTCAAAGGAGAGGACGGCGTTCCAAAGTCATACAAACCAACCAAGGTTTGTGTGCGGCGCACGCGCTCAACTTCAGTGCCACTCACCCATTGGTGCCCGCCCCCCATCACGTTGGTGTATTTGCCGCCGAGGTTGACCGAGCGGTCTTGCATGCGCGAGTCTTCATTGATGGACGGCAGCAGGCTGGGATTGAGCGAGTTTTGGTTCGATTGCGAGTGGCTGTCCCAACCGCCCACATTGAACTTCCATTCGATGTTGCTGTCACTGGAAAGCTTACGCTTCCACTGACCATTGAGTCTGGCCACCATGAAGTGGTTGTCGGTTTGCGTGGTGGCCGTTGTCGGCAGACTGTTGGACTGCGATGCCCACATATTGCCGGGTGTCGAGCCTTGTGAATAAGCCACAAAAGGCATCAAGGTGAGTGATTCGCCAGGCTCACCCTTGAACTGCAAACGTGCCGTGGCATTCATGCCTTCGCGGTCGTAATGGCTGCTGCTGGTGCGATCGCGCGTGATGCCACCACGCTCGATGTGCGTCTCACTGTGGTCAGGCACGGCATAACGGTTGACTGACAAGGTGTAGTTGGCTGTCCACTTCTCAGCATCGTGGTACTGGACCAACGACGCCGTGGGCGAGGCATACCCGCCCTGAAACGACGACCCCACTTTCAACTCAGTGGGCATGCCTTTGCGGCCTTCGCGCGTGATGATGTTGATGGTGCCTGCAATCGCTTGCGCACCTGTTTCAGCGGTAGGTGCGCGGTAAATTTCCACGCGCTCAATCATTTCAGGGGTGAGCGACTCCACGCTGAAACCAGGCGGCACACGCTGACCATCGAGCAAGATTTGTGTATAGCCTTGGCTCAGGCCACGCATGCGAATGCCACTGCCCCGACCTGGCGCCCCTCCCAAGGTGATGCCTGGCATGCGCTTCAAAACTTCACCCAGGTTGGCGTCGCCTTGACGCTCAATCTCTTCACGGCCAATCACAATTTTGCTGGCGGTGGATTCACGACGTTGCTGTGTGTCGTTGTCACGGCCGCTGGTGATTTCAATACGGCCCATGTCCGATGGCGCAGCAGGTGTCGCTGCTTGCTGTGCCAACACGGCAGTCGCGCTGAGTGCAAACGGAATCCAAAGAACGCGATTGATGTAGTGAGAATGCATTCTAAAAAGTTTACCTAGGTATCCATGTCCTTGCCGTGTAAAGTTCAGGTTTTCTTTTTCACGCAAGTTCCATGAGCCAAGCCTCCGCGCCACACGCCTACGAAATCAAAAGTGCCTCGCTGCCCTTGGTGTCTTTCCTCCTCAAAAATCCCGACACATCCGCGCTGCAAGCCGATATGGCACGTCGTTTAGGCGCGACCCCTGGGTTCTTCGACAACGACCCCGTGGTGATCGATCTGAGCGTCCTAGAAGACCCACACAACCTACTCGACCTCCCCTCGGTGTGCCTCATGCTACGCACCCACCAAATGCTGCCAGTGGCCGTGCGTGGCGCGAATGAACACCAATTAGCTAATGCCCACAAAGCAGGCCTGTTTGAAGCACGCGACTTGAGCATTCAAGCGCCTGCCGCACCGCGTGTTGAAACCGTGGTGCAAGAAGTGATTCGCGAAGTGGAAGTGGTGCGCGAGGTACAGACTGGCAACAGTGCCGCCATGGTCATCGACAAACCTTTGCGCTCAGGCCAACACGTGTACGCCAAAGGGCGTGACCTGATCGTGTTGGCAATGGTCAACCCCGGCGCTGAAATCATGGCCGATGGCCACATCCATGTGTATGCGCCACTGCGCGGCAAAGCCATCGCAGGCGCTCGCGGCGACGAGCAAGCGCGCATCTTCACATCCAGCTTGGAAGCTGAGCTGATTTCGATCGCTGGCACCTACCGCACCAGTGGCGATGCCCCCTTGCCTGCGGATGTGGCGGGTAAGGCGGCGCAAATCAGCCTGCAAGGCGATAAGTTGGTGATGCAAGCACTGTAAAATCGTGAATTAATTTTTAGAACAACCTAGGGCTTTCTTCATGACAAAAATCGTGGTGGTGACTTCTGGCAAGGGCGGCGTGGGCAAGACCACAACCAGCGCCAGTTTTTCCTCTGGCCTCGCTTTGCGCGGCTTCAAAACGGTGGTCATCGACTTTGACGTCGGCCTGCGTAACCTCGACCTCATCATGGGTTGCGAGCGTCGTGTGGTGTATGACTTCATCAACGTCATCAATGGCGAAGCCACACTGAACCAAGCCTTGATCAAAGACAAACAGTGCGACAACTTGTACGTGTTGGCGGCTTCGCAAACACGCGACAAAGACGCGCTGTCACAAGACGGCGTGGAACGCGTGTTGAACGAACTCAAAGACATGAAGTTCGACTACATCGTGTGCGACTCCCCTGCCGGTATCGAAGTGGGGGCCATGATGGCCATGCACTTCGCCGATGAAGCTTTGGTGGTGACCAACCCCGAGGTGTCGTCTGTGCGCGACTCAGACCGCATCTTGGGCATGCTCAGCAGCAAGACCAAACGCGCCATCGAAGGCGATACGCCCATCAAAGAACACCTGCTCATCACGCGCTACAACCCGAGCCGTGTGGAAGAAGGTCACATGCTGTCGCTCGAAGACATCCAAGACATCTTGCGCATCCCTTTGATCGGTGTGATTCCCGAATCAGAAACCGTGTTGACAGCATCGAACCAAGGCTTGCCTGCGGTGCATTTGGAAAACACCGATGTGTCCGAAGCCTACAAAGACGTGATCAGCCGCTTCTTGGGAGAAGACTTGCCCATGCGCTTCACTGAGCACGTCAAGCCTGGTTTGCTCAAACGTATTTTTGGCGGGAAGTAAGCCATGTCGTTGCTCTCTCTCTTACTCGGTGAGAAGAAAAAAACAGCGAACGTTGCCAAAGAACGTTTGCAGTTCATCCTCACCCACGAGCGTACGGGTCGTAACCCACAACCCGACTACCTGCCTGATTTGCAGCGCGATTTGGTGGCCGTGCTGTCTAAATATGTGAAGATCAATCCAGATGACATCAAAGTCAATCTGGAGCGCCACGACAACCTCGAAGTGCTCGAAGTCAAAATCGAACTGCCTGAGTGAACGAGCTGTATGGCCGACCAACTAAAAAGCGACCCGAGGGTCGCTTTTTAGTTGGCTTTCACAAGCAAAAGGTGGATTAACCGCCTTTGTTTGAACGCTTGCCAGGGTTCTTTTTGCTACGTGTCGCAACACCGCGCTCAAGACTCACGCGTTGACCACGACCGCCTGTGCGCAGCACAGTGCCTGGCAGTGGAATTGGTTTTGGCGCGCGTTGGCGATCAGCTTCAGTGACGATTTTGTTTCCCATGAAATTTTCCAAGTAAAAAGTTACAGCCCTTAATTAGGCCACAGGTTCGGCATATTTTCGCACGTAACCACCCATAATCTAGCGAAACAAGGCAATTTATGAACCCAAAAATCAGTGAATTATTGGCCCGCATCCAACAAATGGAGCTAGAAATCGAGCAAGAGATGAAGCGCAAACGCGCTGAATTGCAGGCTGATTTTGAAGAAACACGCGTGCGCTTTGAGTACGAGGTGCTAGAGCAGCAACGTCGCTTCAAAACGGGCGTCCTCCCCTACATGCTGTCAGCCAACCTGCTGAGCGTGTTGACGGCTCCTGTCATTTACTCAGTGCTGTTTCCCATGCTGCTGCTAGACCTTTTCATCACGGTCTATCAACACATTTGCTTTAGGGCTTATGGCATTCCCCGCGTCAAACGCAGCGACTACTTTGTGTACGACCGTGCGCATCTGGCTTATCTGAATTTGATTGAAAAAATCAACTGCGCCTATTGTTCGTATGGCAACGGTTTGATGGCCTATGGTCGTGAGGTGGTGGCACGCACCGAACAATACTGGTGCCCCATCAAGCACGCCCGAAAAATCATGGCGGCTCACCCCTACTACACCGGCTTTGTGGACTTTGGTGATGCCGAAAGTTACAAGCAAGAACTAGAACGCCTGCGAACTCAGTTGGCTGAAATCAACCAAACCAACGAATAACACGCACATATGCCCTACACCGACATTGACAAACGCTTGATGGAGCTCGAGATCAAAGCCAGCTTCACCGAAGACTTGGTAGAGCAGCTCAACCAAACCATCTTTCAGCAACAGCAACAAATCGACGCACTCATCCATGAGGTGAGTCAACTGCGTCAACACACACCTGACGGTGGCACAGGTGGCTTTCGCAGCTTGCGCGATGAATTGCCGCCACACTACTAGAGCATGACTGAAGTTTTTCCCGAACCGTCCACCCTTGAGCTGCGTGAGTTCGTGCTCTCGGTGCTGTATCGACTCAGCGCCTATGCGGTCATCAATTTGATTGATGACGCGGCCATGTTGTCGATTGTGTTCATTTGATTTTCTTTTTGGAGCTCCCATGACAAAGACCGTTGATTACTACTTCGCCCCCATGAGCCCTTGGACGTATTTGGGCCACCAACGCTTTGTGCAAATCGCCAAAGCAGCGGGCACCACGGTGCGCGTGATGCCGATGGATTTGGGCAAGGTGTTTCCCATCTCGGGTGGTTTGCCCTTAGGCAAACGTGCACCGCAGCGGCAAGCCTATCGACTGGTCGAGCTGACACGCTTCAGCCAACACCTGAACTTGCCACTGAACCTGCACCCCAAGTTTTTCCCAGTGACGGGTGACCCATCTGCCAAGCTCATCATTGCGGTGGACATGCACCACGGCACAGAGGCAGCTTTAGCCATCACAGGGGCTGTGCTAGCCGCTGTATGGCATGAAGAACGTGACATTGCGGACACCGCCACCTTGGGGACCCTGCTGGCTGAACAACAACTTGACGCGACGTGCTTGGCACTGTCCAACACGCCAGAGGTGCAAGCCCGCTACGACAGCTATACCCAAAGCGCGATCGACGCCCACGTGTTTGGTGCGCCCACCTATCTGATTGACGGCGAGATGTTTTGGGGCCAAGACCGTTTGGACTTTGTGGCGCAAAAGCTCAAGGCTTAATTCAAAGCGCAGCGCCTCAAACGAGGCTCAGAAACAATTCAGCCACCGAAGTTACACACTAGGTGCAACGCGGTGGCTGAATGCGTTTTAGCCCGCTAAACGCGGGAATTCATCAACGAGGTGTGCGTGGCTTAGGTGCGCGTTTCTTCGCATCAAAACCGCCACCAAATGACTTGCCACCCGCTGGACGGCCTGGCTTGTCAAACGGTGTGCGACCCGCTTCAAACGGAGCGCGTGGACCACGTGCAGGGGCACGGTCGTCAAAACTGCGCGGTGCGCGGTCTTCGAAGCTACGAGGTGCGCCAAAGTTGCCACGTGGTGCGCCATGGCCTTCGCCAAAGTTACCGCGAGGTGCACCGCCACGACCTTCAAAGCCACGGTTCTCACCGAAGTTGCCGCGAGGGGCGCCTTGACGTGGCTCGAAGCTGTTGCCGCGAGGTGCATCAAAACGGTTGTCTTGACGACCTTCAAAGCGGTTGTCAGGACGACGGTCATCAAAGCGTGGCTCGAAGCGGCCATAGCCTTGACCTTCGGAGCGGCCGCCAAACTTGTTGCCGCCCCCAAAACCACCACGGCCACCGCCGCCGAACTTGCCGCCGCCTTTGCGGTCGTAGTCACGGCCACCGCCACGTTGTTCGAGGCGTTGTGTGGGCTCCATGCCTGGAATCACTTCAGCAATGAATTGCTGGCGTGTGTAGGCTTCGATGTCGAAAATTTTGCGCTTGTCGCGGAACTCGGCCAAAGTCACCGCCAAGCCTTGACGGCCTGCACGACCCGTACGGCCAATGCGGTGGGTGTAATCCTCAGACTTCATGGGCAAGCCAAAGTTGAACACGTGCGTGATGGTAGGCACGTCAATGCCACGAGCCGCCACGTCGGTGGCCACCAAGAACTGCACTTGACCTTGGCGCAAAGCCATCAAGCGGCGGTTGCGCAAACCTTGGCTCAACGCGCCGTGCAGTGCCACAGCCGAGAAACCTTCTTGTTGCAAGTCATTGGCCAAGCCGTCGCACTCGATTTGGGTGCTGGCGAAGATGATGGCTTGGTTGATGGTGGTGTCGCGCAAGAGGTGGTCCAACAAACGGCGTTTGTGTTGGGCGTTGTCCGCCCAGTGAAGCACTTGACGGATGTTGACGTGCTTCTCTTGCGGTGAGTCAATTTGCACACGTTGGGGCTGACGCATAACGCGTGTGGCCAACTGTTGAATGCGCGGCGCGAATGTGGCGCTGAACATCATGGTTTGCTTGCGGTCGATGGTGAGTTGGTTGATCTCAGCCAAGTCGTCAGCAAAGCCCAAGTCGAGCATGCGGTCGGCTTCGTCCACCACCAAGAATTGAACCTTGTCCAACTTGATTTGCATGGAGCGTTGCAGGTCGAGCAAACGGCCAGGTGTGGCCACGACCAAATCGGCGTTTTGCAGTTTGGCGATTTGCAACTGGTAAGGCATGCCGCCCACCACGTTGGCCACGCGCAAACCACGGCAATGTTTGACCAAGTCGATGGCGTCGTGCGCCACCTGTTGTGCCAATTCGCGGGTGGGGCAAACGATCAAAGCGCCAGGTGTTGGGGCTTTGAAGTTGCGTGGGCTGGTGGGGTCTTTGCGCTTGGCGCGCTTGGGAGGCTCTTCGCCTTTGGCGGCTGCATCAGCCACCAGCTTGTCCCAAGCAGCTTTGTCAGCAGCTTCGGCTTCGGCTTGTTGTTGAATCAAGGTGTGCAACACGGGCAGCAAGAAGGCCGCTGTTTTGCCGCTGCCAGTTTGGCTAGACACCATCAAATCGATGAAGCCTTGTTTGGCTTCAGCGTTGGCAGATGGCAAGGCCAAAGGAATGGTTTTTTGTTGAACCGTGGTGGGTTGTGTGTAACCGAGGTCGGCCACCGCTTGCACCAGTTGAGGGGCCAAGCCCAGCTCGACAAAGCCGTTAGGTACATCAGCTTGTTCGACGTCAGCGGTGTGAACGCCTTCGGTAGAACCCACGTCTTGTGTAGGCATAGAAATAGTTTCGGCAGGCGCAAATTCGCCTGTCACATTCAAAGTGTCAGTCATGATTTTTTCTCGCACGCGAGCGCCACAAGTTGTGCGGCTGCTCCGTTCTAGGTTAAAAAACATCAACCATCAAACGGAACCTGCTCTGACCCGCTGAGGGGTTTATTCAGTGCTTGGGGCTCATTTCGCGAGCCCGGTGAATGAAGGGAGAT
>Ga0228700_1001544_pt1 | contig 14434 bp, 17 predicted proteins | sample McNCre317_Aug_MG_FD_178019 | JGI IMG/M metagenome (GOLD analysis project Ga0228700, IMG submission 178019) | Freshwater microbial communities from McNutts Creek, Athens, Georgia, United States - 3-17_Aug_MG | ecosystem: Environmental > Aquatic > Freshwater > Creek | place: USA: Georgia...
AACAATATTTCGAACCCGGCCTACCCCGCTCATGGGTTGTCGGCGTACAAAGTCAAATCCCTCTGTGATGTCATCCCACATGAAGCTTCATCAACGCCTCGCCATCGCATACGTCTTGACTGCCTTGGGCAGCACGGCTTTTGCTGCCGGTCAAGTTTTTGTCACCAACGAAGGCTCCGGCGATGTATCCATCATCGACAGCCAGACGGATGCCGTAGTGCAAACCATGGCCACCGGCGGCAAGCCCCGTGGGTTGGCGGTTTGCAAGAACACGCCTTATTTGTATGTGAGCAATCAAAACGGCTCACAACTGCAAGCCATCCACACCCGAACTTTGTCGATTGACAAAACATTGACCTTGGGCGACTCCCCCGAAGCGGTGTACTGCTCACCCGATGGGCAGTGGGTGGCCGTTGCCAACGAAGGCAGCAACAGCGTGAGCTTCATCTCCACAGCGCGTTGGAAAGTGCAGTTTTCTATTCCGGTTCATGGCAAAAATCCAGAGCATGCCGTCTTCAGCCCCAATGGCAAGCTCATGCTGGTCTCGGCCGAAGAGGCTGACCAAGTCGATGTGATTGATGTCAAGCAACGCAAACAAATCAAGAGCATTCGCGTCGGCAATCGACCCCGTGGCATTGCCTTCAGCCCTGACGGAACGACTGCTTATGTGGCGGTTGAAACGGATAGCTTGTTGGTGGCCATTGATGTTCCAACACTCACGGTCAAAGCAACGTTGTCCGTGGGCACACGCACCAATGGTTTGGCCATGCACCCCAATGGCAAATGGCTATTTGCCAGCAACGGAGGCGACGCCAATGTGGCCGTGATCGATACGCAAAGCTTTGCCGTGCACACCCATATCCCGGTCGGTCAGCGCCCCTGGAACATGGCCCTCACGCCCGATGGCAGCAAGTTGTATGTGGCCGCTGGTCGCAGCCACGCCGTGACTGTGATTGATGCCAACAACCTCACCCCCATAAGCACCATCCCTGTCGGCAAACTGCCTTGGGGCACTGCCGCCAACTGACCCGAAGAGAACGCATGGAAGACATGACCCCTCCCCCCCAAGTTGCCGAACCGGCAACACGCTACACACGCATCGCCATCGCATTGCACTGGTTGCTCGCGATCGGTTTGATTTACCAACTGTGGTTAGGCGTGTGGATGGGTGACATTCCTAAAACACCCCCAGGGCTACGTGCGGAGTGGTTCAACTGGCACAAGTCCATCGGCATCGTGCTGGGCTTGTTGATTGTGTTACGTGGGTTATGGCGGCTCACACATCGCCCACCCGCACTGCCCGAGCACATGCCACTTTGGCAAACCTGGGCAGCGCGCACCAACCACGCACTGCTGTACGGCTGCATGGTGCTCATGCCGTTGACTGGGTTTTTAGGCTCAAGCTTCACCGCTTACCCCATCAAGTTCTTTGGCGCACCACTGCCACGCTTGTGGGAGGCCTCTGCCGATTTGAAAGAAATTTTCAGTACCCTGCACAGCGCCTGTAGCTATGTCTTCATGCTCACGATTGCGATTCATGTATTGGCTGCGCTATGCCACATGGTGCGTCGCGACGGCGTCGCCCAACGGATGCTGCCATGACACACCCGAAGGCCACATCACCGGCGTGGCGCGACTTGGTTCGCGTGTTTGTGGTCGTCGCTTTGTTTTGGATGTTAGCCATGCAGTGGGAGCTGTCTGAAAAAATGGCGCATTGGCTACAACACTACGAGAGGTTTCAACTGGATGAAATGCCGTTGACCCTGTTGATTCTCTCCATCGGTTTGGCTTGGGTTGCATTTCAGCGCACGCACGAGACATCCAAGCTCTTGAACGTAAACCGTCACTTGACCCAACAACTTTTAACGGCCCAAGAAGACGAGCGTCGCATATTGGCCCAAGAACTCCACGATGAAGTCGGACAGGCATGCACCGCGCTACGCATTGAAGCCGCCTACATTGCCAAAGCCATTCACAGCAACCCCAAGGCAGCCCTTGCAGCGGCACAACGCATGGATCAGTCCTCGCTGCGCATGCACAGCCTTGCGCGCAACATGCTCAAACGCCTGCGCCCGCCCAACCTCGACAGCCTCGGATTTGAGGCCAGCCTGAACGAGCTATGCCACAGTTGGCAACAGCACTGCAGCATTCCCTGTCACACCTTGATCGACACCTTGCCGCACCCCCTCCCTGATGCGCAAGGCACCGCGTTGTATCGCGTCACACAAGAAGCATTGACCAACATCGCCAAGCATGCGCAAGCCACGCGGGTGTGGGTCAGTCTCAATGCGCAATCAGATGCCGTCACCCTGTCTATCACCGACAACGGTCAAGGCTTGCAACCTCAACACAACGGTGCACAAGGATTGGGGTTGGTGGGCATGAGAGAACGCATTGCGAGCCTGAACGGTCATCTTCACTTTGAAGATGCACAACCTGGTCTTCGCATTCATGTGCAAATCCCACGTCATGAGGCTCCCGCATGATTCGTGTTTTATTGGTAGATGACCACCCCGCTGTGCGCGCAGGCTATGCACGCTTCTTAGAACAAGAAGGCGGCATCACCGTGGTGGCTGAAGCCGCCTGCGCCAACTCTGGCTACGACGCCTACATTCAGCATGAGCCCGATGTCACCATCTCAGATATTTCCATGCCATTAGCGGGCGGTTTAGAGCTGCTACGCAAAATCAAACAACGGCAACGCAACGCGAAAGTCTTGATGTGCAGCATGTATGACGGGCACAGCTTGGTACGCAGTGCCCTTGAGGGCGGGGCGATTGGCTTTGTCACGAAAAATGCGCCGCCTGAAAATTTGGTCACGGGCGTGAAAGCAGCCTACCGCGGGCAACGCTATTTGAGCGACGACTTGTCGTGTGCGCCACACCATCCAAGCACCGACGATGAAGCCCATCGCATCTCGCAACTCACGCTGCGCGAGTTGGAGATTTGGCGACTCTTGGCTCAAGGCTGCACAGCGGCCGAATGTGCCGAACGGTTGAACATCAGCTTGAAAACTGTGGCAAACAATCAAACCCAAATCAAAGAAAAGCTAGCCGTTCACAACAGCGCAGGTTTGGTTCACATGGCGCAACGCCACCAGTTGATCGACGCACCTCTTAGTTAAAGGCGTGGCGCATACTCAGCCACATGCTGCGCGGGGCACCTGGTGCGACAAACATGGCGTGTTGCTCGCGCACAGCGCTTGACACAAATTGCTGACCGTTTGCACTGAATGCGGCTGGGCCCAATTGCGCAGCGGAAGCATATTGACGGTTGAAAATGTTCGTCACATTCAACAACCACTGCGTATCTTTGCTGGCGACATAGCGTGCGGTGGCATTCAAGACGGCATAGCCAAACGTGCGCCCCAACCCCAAATATTGATCGCCATCCGCTTGGTGCTGGTTGTTTTCATTGCCACGGGCATACATGCCACTGAATGCCGTCATGCCTAGGCCGGTATGCCATGAGGATGTCCATGCGTAGTCGGCATGCAACTTCAGAATGTGCTTCGGTGTTAAAGGAAGGGTGTTGCCCGGTTGAATCGTGATATGCCCAGCATTGTTGGTGCTGTTCGACCCGCCGCCCAACACTTCGCTACTTTGGTACGTGGCTTGCAGCCAGGTGTAGTGCGAGGCAAATTTCCACGCCCCCTCTTGGCTGCTCAGCCCCAGCTCTAAACCTTGACGCTGGGTTTTACCGAAATTTTTAAAGTACCCAAACGAATTCGAATTGGGAGCGGCAACAAACAAAATGTCATCCGAACTTTGGGCATGAAACACACCCGCCGACCATTGCGTTTGTGCCGACAGCGCGCCTCGTAAACCAGCCTCCCAAGTTTGGGTAATGACCTGTTTCAAAGGGGGATCGCCCGCCATGGCATTGGGCAATTTGCACGGGTTCGCAGGGTCTGCGCAACCGAGCTCAATAGAGGTCGGCGTACGCGTACCCTCGTTGTAGCCTACATAGGCACTCAAGGCAGGTGACCACACATACGTGCTGCCGATGGCGGGGTTGAACCGTTGAAACACATAGTTGCCATCCAACGAACCCGCTCCGCCACCAAGCACACGCTGATCGGCATTGACGATGTATGTGCGGCTGTAACGTCCTGACAGCGTCACATGCCAGCGATCGTGAATAGACACCGTATCTGTGGCAAACACGCTCCACGTGCTGGCATGACCTTTCAAATGAACACTTGCAGCATCATCTAGCACTTGCGTTCCCGTCACACCACGGTCTGCATTGATATAGCCAAACTCGCTGGACTGCTGGAAATCAGTGCGGTTGGTGTCGTACGCAAGTCCTGATGTGAATTGGTTTTTGTGCCCCGCCAACGCATCCAACCATGTGAATTGACCTGCAAAGCCGTAGTTACGTTGTTGGCTGTGGCTGCGATTTATTTTTCCTGTGCACACTTCGTCTGCTTGCCCCGCACCCGACAGCTGCACTTGCTGTAGACATTCGGCATTTGGAAACGCATCCACAAAACTCGTGGCCAATGCGCCTTCATTCACATCGCCATTCAACGTGCCTGTGCGAATGGTTCGGTAATACAGGTTGCCAGCAAACAGCGTGTTGTCATCCAAGGCGTGTTTGCCCGCAAGGTTCACCATCGTCGAACGGTTGCTTGTTTCATCCGGCTTGGTGTACACGCTGCGGTAATCATTCGCCAGCATGTGTTCCTCTTGTATGCCATTGCCCGTGAGTGCGTTATTGGCGTGACTTAGAGACAAGGCCACATCGGTTGCGCCATTTTTCCAACCCAGCTTGCCGAAGGCTTGCCTCACTTGCGATGGCGATGCTTCACGCCAGCCGTTTTCATTGAACACGTGACTCGTCATGAACCAATGCAAGCCGCTGTCATTGCGCCCACCATGCGCGAGCTCTACCGAACGACGCTGATGTGAGCCCAAGGTGGTTTGCACCGATGTACCGGGGCTATTGAGGCCCGATTTGGTTTGCACCGCAAGCGATCCTCCCAAGGTGTTCAAACCAAACAGAGGGTTTGAGCCGGGCATGAGCGTCATGGTGTGGATGGCCGAACGGGGGATCAAATCCCAACTCACCACGTCGCCAAATGGTTGGTTCATGCGAACGCCATCCACGTACACCGACAAACCTTGTGGCGTGCCCAACAAAGGCGAGGCCGTGAAACCTCGGTAGTTCACATCCATTTGGTGCGGGTTGCCTTGCACCTCATTCACGTAGACACCGCCCATGTGCTCACTGATGAAGCTCGATAAATCCAACGCTTGGCTGTTGGCCAAGTCAGTGCTGTTGGCGGTTTGCACGGCTGTGGGTATTTCATTCAAAGGCTGGGACAAGCCCAGAATGGGCATCGTGCCAACAATGGTGATGACGGGCACGTCGCCCCCAGCATCTTGCGCATAAACGCTAGAGCCTACACATGCAGCCATGGCAGCCATGGCACCCCAAGAAGGACGAAACACATTCATTCCAAACAACCCAAAAACATTGACGCGCAAACCTGGCAAACCGCCTTGGCTGCATGGCAATGAATTTAGGTGTTTTGCCGAAAAAGAGACAGGGAATAAATCCCGCTCACCAAAGCCAAAAGGCTAGGTAAAACCCGAGTGCCAACCAAATCATCACAAAGCACACCGCCGCCAACCAGCTACGCGGTTTGGCCAACAACGCATCGGCTTTGAGGCGCGCTTGGGCCAGCACCTCATCGGGCATCAAATGTAGGACCAACAACAAGCCCAAGGGCACGAGGAGCAAGTCATCCACGTAACCGAGCACGGGGATGAAGTCTGGAATCAAATCGATGGGGCTCAGGGCGTATGCGGCCACTACCAAGGCCACAAAGCGTGCGAGTTTTGGCGCATGCGGGTCACGCGCGGCAAAGTAGACCGTGACCACATCGCGCTTGATGCCACGCGCCCAGCTTTTCAAGCGCGCCAGCATGGGGTCAGGCCAGCGCTACGCGCATTTGGTCAATCACGGCTTTGTAGTCGGGCTTGCCAAAAATCGCGCTACCGGCCACAAAGGTGTCGGCGCCCGCATCGGCCACGCGGCGAATGTTGTCGGCCTTGATGCCACCGTCCACTTCGAGGCGAATGTCTTTGCCGCTGGCATCAATCAACTTACGGGCTTGCTCGATTTTGCGCAGCGCCGAGTCGATGAAACTTTGGCCACCAAAGCCGGGGTTGACGCTCATGATGAGGATGAGGTCAATCTCATCAATCGTCCACTCCAGCACATCCAGTGGCTCGGCAGGGTTGAACACCAAACCCGCCTTCACGCCCTTGCTCTTGATGGCTTGGATGCTGCGGTGCACATGGCTGCTCGCGTCAGGGTGAAAGCTGATGTAGTCCGCGCCAGCTTCTGCAAACGAGGCAGCCAAGGCATCGACGGGCGAAATCATCAAGTGCACATCAATCGGCACGGCCACGCCCGCTGGCGTTTTGGCGTGCGGTTTCAAGGCTTGACAAATCATGGGGCCGAACGTGAGGTTGGGCACGTAATGGTTGTCCATCACGTCGAAGTGAATCCAATCAGCGCCAGCGGCGATGACGTTTTTCACCTCGTCGCCCAAACGGGCGAAATCGGCAGACAAGATGGAGGGGGCGATGTTGAATGGGGGGCGTGGGCTGGTCATGGGGTGATTATTTCACCCCTTCGGCGGGGTTTCTGGCTTAGGCCAAAATCACCCCATGCCACGCTACAAATTTCAAGTCGAAGTCCATCCGCAATACCTGTCCGAGCAGTCCGACCCAGACGGTGGTTTGTACATGTTCGCCTACACGATCACCATCACCAATGTGGGCAACGTGGCGGCGCAGCTGATTTCACGCACCTGGAATGTGAACGACTCGCAAGGCACGCACGAAAAAATCAAAGGCTTGGGCGTGGTCGGGCATCAGCCCTTCTTAAAACCCGGCGAGCAGTTTGAATACACCAGCGGCACGCGTCTGCGCACGCCCACAGGCACCATGCACGGCAGCTACTTTTGCGTGGCCGAAGACGGTGAAAAGTTTGATGTCGACATTCCCATGTTTGTGCTCGACGCGCTCAGCGACGAGCCTGGCAAACGCAACCTGCACTGACGGATCGCCATGGGTGAATTTGACCTGATCGAACGCTACTTCAAACGCCCCGCGCACAAGGCCGCCTTGGGCGTGGGCGACGACTGCGCCTTGCTCAACACCACGCCTGGTATGCAGCTGGCCGTGTCGAGCGACATGCTGGTTGAAGGCCGACACTTCTTGAGCACCGTCGACCCCGAGCGTTTGGGCCACAAAGCCTTGGCCGTGAACCTGAGCGATTTGGCGGCAGTGGGCGCAGAGCCTTTAGGCTTCACCCTCGCGCTCGCATTGCCACGCGTTGACGAAGCGTGGCTCGCTGGTTTTTCACGCGGCTTGTTGGCGCTGGCTGACGCGCACGGTTGCGAACTGGTGGGCGGCGACACCACGCAAGGCCCGCTCAACATTTGCATCACCGTCTTTGGCGAAGTGCCACCGGGCGACGCCCTGCTGCGCCAAAACGCGCAAGTGGGTGACGACATTTACATCAGCGGCACCGTGGGCGATGCCCGCTTGGCCCTTGAGGTGTTTCGTGGCACGCACACCTTATCGGGCGATGCGTTTGAGCAAGCCCGTGCGCGCATGGAACGACCCACACCTCGCGTGGCACTCGGCACCGCGCTACGCGCTGTGGCCAACGCCGCGATTGACGTGAGCGATGGACTGCTGGGCGACTTGGGCCACATCCTCAAACGCTCAGGCGTGGGCGCACAAATTGACACAGGTTGGTTACAAGCCGCAGGCACTTTTGGTGAAGCGCGTTTAGCTGCAGGCATCACCCCCGTGTTGGCCGAATTACCTTGGAACAAACGCCTCGAATTCGCTCTGTCTGGCGGCGACGACTACGAGCTGTGCTTCACCGCGCCCGTGAACCAACGCGAACTGGTGCACGCGGCGGCGTGGGAAACCAATACGCCCGTCACACGCATTGGCCGCATCACCGCCGAGCAAGGCTTGGTAGTGCTCGACCCTCAGGGGCAGCCGATTGCCAAACGCTTTGCGTCGTTTGACCACTTTGCTTAAAGCGTTGACTGCTGCACGCGACGCTGCTGCTGGGTGAGCCCACCATAGCCCCAATCAGTCGCAGGCAACTCTTGCACGCTGATGTAGCTGGTGGCGTGCAACACCTGCCCGTTGCCTAAGTGCTCAGACAACAGCGCATACGCCTGCGCAATAAAGGCGGCCTTCTCCTCCTCGGTGTTGGTACCTTGTGTGATGCGAATATCCAACTGAGCAAACACTTGCGCAGACACCTCGCCGCCCACCCACCAATCCTCTTGTGCGATGCGTTGCAACACCACCGACGTGACATCCGAACGCTTGTGCAACACGCGGTGGCTCAACGCAGTCAAGGCTTGCGCCAACACGGATGTGTTTTGGACACATGCTTGCTCTGAAAGCTTCAAAGTCAAAATGGGCATTTCAAACGTCCTCTTGCAAAAGCGTGACCGCACGCAATTTGCGATGGTGCAACAACCGGGTTTGATAACGTTTGAGTGAACGCAACTCAGGGGCTGCAGGGGGATACGGAAAATTCAACATCACGGTTCTCCTATCGAGGTCAATCAGTGACGCAACTTTATTTTTCAAACCCCATCTGCGAAACACCACGCACGGCAAATCGGTTTTGCAGTCAGCGCAAACCCAAGCGCACGCCCACTCCATTACCATGCAGTCATGGCCGATTTGAGCTTTGATGATTTACGACTGTTTGCACGCGTCGCCGCGCTCGGCACGCTGTCGGCTGTGGCGCGCGAGCGCAACGCGCCTGTGAGCCAAATTTCGCGCGGGCTGCAACGCATCGAAGCCACTTACGGCACGCAACTCGTGTTGCGCACAACGCACGGTCTATCGCTCACACCCGAAGGCGACATTTTGCAAAGCTACGCCTCGCGCATCTTGGGTGAACTCGACGCCCTAGACGCAGAGTTTGGCCAAGCACGCGACAACATTTCGGGGCTGGTGCGCATCAGCATGAGCGCCATCATTGCCCAGCACTTGTTGGTCGAGAGCCTGCCCAGCCTTCACCAACAACACCCCGATTTGCGCATCGACTTTCGTGTGGACGACGCCTTGGTCGATATGGCGCGCGATGGCATCGACATTGCCATTCGGACCGGTGAGCCACAAACGGACACGTTTGTGGTGCGCCCTATTGGCCAGCTGCAGCGCCACCTCTACGCCAGCCCGACATACTTGCAATCGCGCAGCACACCGAGGTCAATTGCGGATTTATCAACACACGATCTGATTGCCAACAGCCAACACGATCACTTGAATGTGTGGGTGTTCAAAAGCGGCGCTACCGTCCACGCCTCGGGACCATTCAGCGCAGACCATACCGCCACAGTCGCGTCGATGGCCATTGCCGGACTTGGCATTGCACGCATCACTTCCGTCGTGGCAGCGCCCTTGGTGGCGCAAGGCAAGCTGGTCGAAGTGCTGCCCTCCGAGTTAGATGACGCGCCCGTTCCCTTGAGTGCCTTCATGCTTGCAGGCCGCCACCGTCTTCCTAAAATTCGCGCTTGCATTGACCACTGGGCCCAGTGGCTCAAACACGCTTGAACCACATGCTGAACCGTCGTTTTTTACTCTCTCACCCCGCCCACTTCATCGCCTTGGGCGCAGGCTCGGGCCTGTCACGCATCGCACCCGGCACCGCAGGCACGCTGTGGGCTTGGGCCGTGTTTGCACTCTTGCAAGTTTGGTTAACACCCGTCCAAATGGGGGTGCTGATTGCCGCATCGACATTGGTCGGCTGGTGGGCTTGCACCGTCACTGCACGCCACATGGGTGTGGCCGATCCCGGTGCAATTGTGTGGGACGAGGTCATCGCGTTTTGGTTGGTGCTGTGGCTGGTGACACCCACCACCTTTGCAGGCCAACTTGGCGCGTTTGCGTTGTTCCGTTACTTTGATGCTGCCAAGCCCGGGCCTGTGCGCTGGGCAGACAGCTTGTTCAAAGGTTTTGGTTGGCGCGGCGGGTGGGGCATTATTTTTGATGACTTGGTTGCCGCGTTTTGCACGTTGCTGGTCTTTGCAATTTGGAGGTCGCCATGAGCACACACACCTTGACAGAACAACTCGCCGAAGTGCTGCAACAACACGGCTGGATGCTGGCCACGGCCGAGAGCTGCACCGGCGGCATGATCGCCGCCAACTGCACCGATTTGTCAGGCTCTAGCCATTGGTTTGAACGCGGCTTTGTCACCTACAGCAACGAAGCCAAGCACGAAATGCTTGGTGTCGACTCCACCTTGATCTCTGAGCACGGCGCGGTAAGCGCGGCGGTGGCGCAAGCCATGACCTTGGGCGCGATGCGCCGCTCGCACGCGCAAGTGACGCTGGCGGTGACCGGTGTTGCGGGCCCCACAGGCGGCAGCGCCGACAAACCCGTGGGCACTGTTTGGTTTGCGTGGGCCACGCCCAGCGATGCAGGCCCAACGCTGGGCGCTGAAACGGCGTGGGTCAAAACAGAAGTGATGCACTTCAGCGGCGACCGTGCCGCCGTGCGTGAAGCAGCCACACATCACGCGCTCAAGACTTTGCTGGATTTGCTACAACAGCACTAAGCCACGCAAACACCGCGCACCTGCACATCACCGCCGTCAGACGTTTAAGCAGGCAGCGCAGCAGGGAAAGCTTTGCCAACTGCAACACCTAGCCGAGCCATGCGGTTGCGCATGGTCAACACCGCTTTGTCTTTGCTGACGAGTTGGGTTTGATGTTGCGCCGCGAGGTCGATGAACTTTTGATCGTCGCCGTCTTTACAGACGAACTGACACTTGGGCGCAATAGGCATCAACTGTGCGTGCGTATCCCACCGCGCCAAGATGTCTTCAGCCGTGAGCTGGCTAAATGCCAAGCGCTTGACGATGTGCGTATAAGCCAACACGCGCTCTAGCTCGTCACGCATGACTTGCGTGGCCAACCATTGGATGGTTTTATTTTCAAGCGCAACCAACAAAGCAGGCGTGGCTGGATCTTTGTAGAGCCATAGGTCAAGCACGATGTTGGTGTCTAGCACCACGCGCACAGGCGCAAGGGCTACCGTGTTGCTCACGATGCTGACGCGCCTTGATCTTTGCCGGATGGCGCATCGTTGGGCTTGTTGCGCATGGACCCCGCACGCAAATCAAAACGGAACATGCGGCATTCAATCGGGCCGTTCCACATGGGCACGCGGCGCGACTCTTTGAAGCGCATACGGCTGGGCAGCTTGAGATCAGGCGTCAACATCCAAGCGCTCCAACCTGCGTAGTTTTTCTTCCAGTGACTGGCGAGTTGCGCAAAGAAGTCGCCGCCATCTTCGGTTTGCGCGATGTCGCGTGCGCCAAAGCGTGGCACATCGTCGCGCACCATGCTGCTTTCAGAGCCCCCCGCATCAAAACCTGCGTCACCATGTTGATCCACATCTTCGTAGGGCGACACATATTCGGCCGGCGGCGAATAGCGCGCACGACGCGCCGCACCCGCAATACCTGCGGCTTCGATACGCTCGCCGTACGGCGGGTTGACCAACATCACACCCGGCACATCGCAGGGGGGCATACGCTGCAAGGCATCACCACCGCGCAATTGCACGGCGTGTGCGACACCACCTCGCTCGGCGTTGCGTTGTGCGAAGTCGACCATACGGAAAGCCACGTCACTGCCATAAATAGGCGCACGGGGTTCGCACTCTTGCGCACGCGCGTTGTCGAGCAAGCCACGCCACACATGCTCTTGGTACGGAATGAGTTTTTGAAAACCAAACCTGCGCATCGAACCCGGCGCAATGTTGCAAGCAATTTGCGCCGCCTCCACCGCGATGGTGCCGCTACCGCAGCAAGGGTCGTACAGCGGCACGCCTTGCGCCACCAGACCGTCGGGGTTGGCGGGTGTGCCATCGCCCATGCTCCAACCGCTGGCGGCCAACATGGCGGCGGCAAGGGTTTCTTTCAGCGGCGCATCGCCTTTGTCGGCGCGCCAGCCACGTTTGAACAAGGGCTCGCCCGAGGTGTCGATGTAGAGCGTGCACTCATCGGTGGTCAAGTGCGCGTAGATGCGTGCATCGGGCCATTGGGTGTTGACATCGGGGCGCACGCCGAACTTGTGACGGAAGCGATCCGCCACCGCATCTTTCACTTTGAGCGCTGCAAAGTTCAGGCTCTTCAACGGGCTGTGTTGCGCGGTGATTTCAATCTTGAACGATTCCTTTGGCGAGAACCACAACTCCCACGCCACCTCACAGGCCGCACGATAAAGGTCTTGCTCTTGGCGGTACATGGTGTGCGACAACTCGACCAACACGCGTTGCGCCAAGCGGCTGTGCAAGTTGAGCTTCATCACATCGCGCCACGAGGTACGCACCATCACGCCGGCGCGAAACACGCGCAAGTCTTCGTCACCCACGCCGGTGATGTGTCGGACCTCTTCGGCCAGATAGGTTTCAACGCCGGCCGCACAGGGCAGGAAGAGATGCAGTTGGTTCATAGAATTCTTTAAAGCGCTTTGCGCAGGGTCGTGGGCGCAATGCGCAGCGCTTCACGGTATTTGGCCACGGTGCGGCGGGCGCACTCAATGCCTTGCTCTTTGAGCATTTCGGAGAGCTGATTATCCGACAGCGGTTTTTTGGGGTTCTCGCTCGCCACAAATTGCTTGATCAGCGCGCGCACCGCCGTGCTAGAAGCGTTGTTGCCGCTGTCCGTCTCCAACCCTGAGCCAAAGAAATACTTGAGCTCAAATGTGCCGTAGGGCGTGCTCATGTATTTGTTGGTCGTCACGCGGCTAATGGTGGACTCGTGCAGCCCCAGCTCTTCGGCAATCTCGCGCAGCACCATCGGGCGCATCGCGAGTTCGCCGTGGATGAAAAAGTTCTTTTGGCGCTCGGCAATCGCATTGCTCACACGCAAGATGGTGTCAAAGCGCTGTTGGATGTTTTTGATGAACCAGCGCGCCTCTTGCAAACGCTGTTGCAAGCCCGCATGTGCTTCGCCTTTGCCGCCTTTGAGGGCGTTGGCGTAAATGTCGTGCACGCGCAAACGCGGCATGACATCGGGGTTGAGCGCCACCTTGAACTTCGGCACCGTGGTCGACTTGCCCACACGGGTGACCAACACATCGGGCACCACCACATGGCGCTCAACATCCGCAAAGCGGCGGCCAGGCTTGGGCTCTAGGCGACCGATCAAGGCGATGGCTACTTTCACATTGGCTTCGCTGTCGCCCACCAACACGGCCAAACGTTTGAAATCGCGCTTGGCCAACATGTCCATCGGTTGCTTGCACATGCGAATGGCAGTGTCGCGAATCTGCAAAGCCTCTTCGCCTTTGGGCTCCAAAGCTTTGAGCTGCAAGATCAAACATTCAGACAAATCGCGCGCGCCCACACCCACAGGTTCTAGGCTTTGCAGCAGCGACAAGGCCACTTGGAAGCGGTGTTCGAGTTCTTCAATTTGTTCTTCGTCGTCACCGCCTAAACCTTCAGCCAAGCTGCGCAGCGTGTCTTCAAGGTAGCCGTCGTCGTTGAGGTTTTCAATCAAGTAGCGCAAAGCCGCTTGATCGGTGGGGCTCAAACGCAACGCCAGCGCTTGGCGGTGCAGATGCGAAGCCAATGACTCTTGCATACGCGCCAGCTCGGTGGCGTCGGCAGCATCGCTGTCGGCGGTGTTGTTGCTGTTGCTGGCAGGTGCGTCACCGCCCCATTCGGAATCGTCAGCGGAAAACTCAACGCTGCCGTCACCGTCCCAGCTTTCGGCCACGCCGTCGACGCTGGGCTCGGTGTCGCTGGCAGTGTTGTCCACACTGATTTCAGACATGCCACCATCGAGCGAGGGCACTTCACGCGGGGCGTCTGCATCGTCATCGCGAGCGGGGGCATCCGCTTTGTCCAAACCGAATTCTTCACGCGGGGCTTCTTCAAACTCTTTGTCGAGAAACGGATTCTCGTCGAGCATTTGCTCAATCTCTTGGCTCAATTCGAGGGTCGACAACTGCAGCAGTCGAATGGACTGCTGCAACTGGGGCGTAAGCGCCAGATGTTGGGAAACGCGAAGTGATAAGCCTTGTTTCATGGTCACATTCGGAAGTGTTCGCCCAAATAAACGCGACGCACGTCCGCGTTCTCGATGATTTCATGTGGCGTGCCTTGCGCCAGCACACGGCCATCGCTGATGATGCACGCGTGGTCACAAATACCCAAGGTCTCGCGCACGTTGTGATCGGTGATGAGCACGCCCATGCCACGCGCTTTCAGGAAACCAATGATGCGTTGGATCTCAATCACCGCAATGGGGTCAATACCCGCAAAGGGTTCGTCCAACAAAATAAAGCGGGGGTTGGTGGCCAAGGCGCGCGCAATCTCGACACGGCGACGTTCACCACCAGACAACGCCACTGAGG
>Ga0228700_1001546_pt1 | contig 14400 bp, 9 predicted proteins | sample McNCre317_Aug_MG_FD_178019 | JGI IMG/M metagenome (GOLD analysis project Ga0228700, IMG submission 178019) | Freshwater microbial communities from McNutts Creek, Athens, Georgia, United States - 3-17_Aug_MG | ecosystem: Environmental > Aquatic > Freshwater > Creek | place: USA: Georgia...
TAAATTTATTAAAAAATATTTACCGCAATTAGCCAAACTCTCAAAGAAAACAATTCATGCGCCCTGGTTAGCGGGTGATATCGAATTAGATATTGCAGGAATTCGTTTAGGAAGAGATTACCCTCATCCCATTATTGCGCACGATGAAGCCAGAAAAAATACTTTAATTCGTTACGCAGTCGTGAAAAAAGATTAATTGCTAAAAGCATCTCTTACGATGCCCTTCAAGATGAACATAAAAAAGCTCACCGAAGTGAGCTTTAAAGCATGAGCCCTATTAAGGGAAATCGCTCAAATTAAACCTAGAACTTCACGACTTTATAACGAGTCATCAACTCTGAAAAAGCTTGATTGCGCTTTTTTATGAGTAAGCTCGTGCGAATCTGAGCTTTTAATTGATCATAAGAAGGCAATGCATAATCTCGCACATCATTCAGGCGAAGAATATGCCAACCATAGGAAGTTTGAATGGGGGCAGAACTTACCTTTCCTTTACCCAAAGAAACAACAGTATTCCCTAATGGCTCTAGCAGTTGAACTGGTAATGCCCAACCTAAGAGGCCGCCCTGTTCTACAGAATCCTTATGAATCGAACTCTTCTGCGCAAGCACCTCAAAGACTGCGCCACGATCTAATTCTTTAAGCAACTCACGCGCCTGATTTTCTGTGGCAACAACAATTTGTGAGACGTTATATTCTTTTTTATTCCTTGGCTCTTGACTTGCCTTAACCAACAGCTCGTACTCAGCGCGAATATCTGACTCCGGTACGGGATATGCCTGCAAATAATTCTGCCACCAGATTTCAACAGCGGCATTTTTCTTAGCCATCTCAAGTCTAGCTTGGCTTTCAGGTTTTTTAATTAAACCCGTTTTCGTCACTTCCTGAAAGATGACCTCTTTAATCATGAGGTCATCTAACATCCTCGCCTTTATATCCGGCGTTACCAAACCACCCTCTTGTTGGTAATATTTCAATACCTCTTCTAGACGGCTAGCGGGTAATTTGACACCATTGATACTAGCAACTGCTTCATTAGCTCCATTAGTTTTGGCTTTTTGGGCCATCACAGCACATGAAAAACCAATAAAAACTATCAGCCCAAGAAGATTTTTTTTCATTAATCAAAATTTCTGAGAGAAGTTAACAAAACCTGTCTGACTCACATAACCAGTAGCCCAGCCAGCTAAATATCTCATTTCTAGTGCGGATGACTGATTCAATTTCAATTTAAAACCTAAATCCATCTTATTGATATATTGAGTAGACGGCACACCAATAATGTTGGACTGATAATCCGGCGCACTGACTGGAGCAATAACCATATTACGAGCAGTATCTCCCTCGGCTGAAACCGTGTATTTAATATAAGGTAGGAGTTGCAAATCATTACCTAAATCGTAACGGCCATCAAATTTAACACCCGCAGAAGTCACCACTGAAGTTCTTGTGACACCGTAAAAAGTGTTGCCCCAAGTCGCATCAGCTTCCGAATAAGTGCCTTGATGCAAGCGATCTAGTTTGAAGTTAACAAAAGGTGTGGCGGACCAATGACCCATGCCCTGTGTCATACCCAACTCTAATTTAGAGCCCCAAGCTGTACTACTATAGTCACCATATACCCGATTGCCAATTGCATAACGCGTACTATCATTGCTGTAGTAACCAAAACTCGCAGCCCCTTTTAAGTAAACGCCTGACTCTGATTGCAGAGCGCCATGAACACCCAAATGTACACCGCTCACAGTAGCAGTTGTCCATCGATCAGGTACTGAAACTCCTGCATTTCCAAAGCCCATAGCAAAACCAACTACCCCACTCTCGGAAATTTTACGATCTTCCCCAAAAGAAGCGTTGTACATTCTGTTGTAAGTAGTTGCCGAGTTATAAGTACGAGAGTTCCAATTAGCTAAGGAATTGGTATCACCTGTACGACGATAAAAATTACCATTCAAACTAATCCAAGAGCGCACTTGCGCCTCACAAGCGACCTTATCATTCGCTTTTGAACAATCTAATAATTCCAAAGAATCATTCATCACACTGTCAAAGAACTGACTACGCATATCAAACGTTGCTTGTTGTATCGCAAAAGTTCCCTCACCTGTCAGAGAGTCCAACGCTTTTCGATACTCATTAGGATCATAAATACTTAACAAGGCATTAGCCACAGGTTGATAACCTGCAATGCCTGTTGTTTGAATATTGTTGACTTGATTAGCATAAGTCCGTTGATTCGGCGTCATTCCTAAACTGGCTGGAGAGTAATCCACCGCGTAATTTAAATAAAGGGTATTAGAGCTTGGATTGCTGATATTTAATAAGTTGTAATTCAAACTATTACCAGCATTAGTTCCATAGATCGACACAGACGGTGTGAAAACAATGGTCGTCGATGGTGTACCGGCGGCAAAGTAAGGGTACACAGAAATCGGTGCTCCACCTGTATATGTCATGGCTCCCGTTGACGTCATCAATGGAAGACTGTAATGCCCAGGTTTTCCTGCGCCAGTATTAGGATTTAAAGTCACATAACCTAATAAATTAGAACTACCTGTCACTTGAACAAAATCAGCATAGTCGTTATTTAAGGCACCTCGAGTAAAGTTCACATCGACCACATACTGGCCCGTGGATGTTTGTGTGTAATTACCCGTTAGTGTCGTAACCCCATTCGCCCCAGAAGTTGTAACTGTATTGGTTCCCGTGTAAACAGACATCACTGTCGACGTGTTACCTGGAGAGAAATAACCCGCATTCGTAAACAAATTACCAGCACCTAAATACACGGTATTACCAGGTGCATATAAGGCATTGCTGTAGTTATTAAAAGCATTAGCCCCTACACCTAAATTAATCGAACCAATAATGCTTCCACCATAACTATTGCTGGAGCTGCCATTATTAATAACATCATTGCCGGTAGTACCCGTTATTACCATATCAAGTACTGTGCCAGCCGTGCGAATCACAGCAGACTCCGTGGCTGAACTATTGTTATTAATGGTATTGTTTAAACCGCCCACCAAAGCAATACCAGATCCTCCAGCACCCCCCTGAATGAAGCCACCATTATTGACCGTGATATTGCCACTTGTCGAGCTAGAACTACCAGAGCTTGTTAATGTCAGAGCAGTGCTGCCATCGGCATTAGAAATAATCGAGCTAGCACTGGTCACCGTAATGGACCCAGCAGTTCCATGAGCAGCCAATGAGCTCAAGCTAATGGCAGAACCAGTGTTATTGGTCAGAATAGATCCACCCGTATTATCTAAACTAACATTACCAGCATCACCTAACGCAGACGTGCTAAGTGCTGAAACAGCGGGCAAATTTCCAGCATTATTGACCGTAATTGAACCACTGTTATTTTTCAATGTAATGGCACCTGCATTACCGCCTGCAGCATTGACCTGATCAATTGCTGAAATCGCTGAAGCATTACCACCACCCAAAACAGCAATAGTGCCTTGAGTATTGTCTACAGTAATCGTAGCAGCAGTATTACCTGATGTATTGATAGATGAATAGGTTTTTGCAAGGATACCCGCTGAACCTGTTCCAGAAGTCACAATACTGCCGCTATTGGTGACAGACACACTCTTCGAATTGGCTCCTGTTAAACCATTAACTTGATAAATCAAACTATTGGCTACTAAACCTGGGGCATTATTTCCCTGGGTGTTAACACTACCCGCATTAGTAACTGCCACGGTTCCCGCATCATAGCCAGAGCCGACACTCAAAGCCATCACACCAGCTGATTGAGAGCCCGTTGTTTGAATAGCGCCACTGTTGGTAGAGATTACATTACCTGCGCCACCTGATTGAGCGCCTGTAGGAAGACCACTCCAGTAAATTTCATTAGATTTATAAGTAGTTAAACCATATACACCCCCCATGCTAAGGGCTGTAATGCCATCTGATTTAGTACCTGTAGTAACAATTGAACCGATACTATTATTACTTACCGTCACTGAGCCGCCATTACCGCCAACCAAGCTAGCGCTTCCTTGGCTACCAGTATTAGTTCCTGCAGTACCAGTAGCTCCAGCAGACCAAGTTAATGTGCGAGTACAAGTACCACTAGTCAATAAACCACCAATACAACTAACAATATTGTTTGTACTATCAGAAACACTGCCTGCTGCACCACCAATGCCAGCAGCACCTACCGAACCACCCACACCACCTTGACCGCCAATTGCTCCCAAGCTTTCAGCAAGAATCGCTGATGAATAACTGGTCCCTGTTGTTGCTAGTGCCTGATAGTTAGTCACCGTCACATTACCACCATTACCACCATTACCACCATTACCACCTTGACCACCGTTACCGCCTTGACCACCAGCTCCGGGCGTGGAAGCCTGACCACCGTATATCAAATTAGCATTTGGTGCCACATAACCAGTCACCCCACCGGTGCCACCTTGACCACCGACGCCACCAACACCACCGGCACCACCAATACCACCGTAGCTAGCTGCATAGATCGCATTATTTAATGCAGTAATTGCTCCATTTGTCTGAGTGGCACTACCGTTGACCACCGTAACAGCTCCGCCATTTCCACCGAGCCCACCACGACCACCAACACCACCGGTATACCCTTGACCACCGGTGCCACCATTAGTAGTGACAACTCCAGTTATAGATACGTTATCAGCTGCACCGGAGCCACCTGTACCACCTTGACCTCCAATACCTCCAACGCCACCGGTGCCACCTTGACCACCTGCACTCGTCGCTGAAATACCACTACCAGCGGTAACTGTTAATGTGCCAGATTCATTGGTCATAGAGACCACGCCACCCACACCACCCACACCACCAATACCACCCACACCACCAGTACCACCTACACCACCTGTGTTACCTGGGTGAGAACAATCAGAAGAGCCACCAGCGCCACTGCAACTATGACCTGATACAACATCTAAAACAGGTGCAGACGATGCCACACCCACACCACCGGTGCCACCTTGGCCACCCGTACCACCTTGGCCACCCGTACCACCTTGGCCACCCGTGCTATTTAAAACATATCCTGAATTAGCCGCAGTTACAGTGGTTGTAGCAACATCTAGCGCTACATGACCACCAGCACCACCAACGCCACCGGTACCACCGGTACCACCAACCCCACCGACACCACCAATACCGGCACCAGCACTCACCCAGTCTGGCAACAAACTGCTTGATTGAATACTCACAATGGCTGAACCACCAGTACCACCTTGACCACCGGTACCGCCTTGACCACCCGTACCACCTTGACCACCAACAGAAACTGCTCTAGCTACATTAGAGGACAAAATAGATGTTGTGGTTAAATTAAAAGCAATATCACCACCCACGCCACCGACGGTGCCATTACCCCCCAATCCTCCATTACTTCCTAGACCACCTTGAGCGCCAGCCAAAGCAAAATCTGATGTAGTTGGCACGGTAATCGGAATAAAGAGCGCCCAAATAATCATGATTTCAGGGACTGTTCCAGCCGTACCCGGGCCACCCGCACCACCTTGACCTCCAGTAGCACCTTGCTGAGAAATACCACCCAAACCTCCAACAGTTCGGAAGTCATAGGCCAAGCCATTAGCGCCTGCTATAGAAACTGAGCTTGGATTTGTAGTGTAGGAAATATTTTGACCTGCTAAACCTGAATTACCAGGTGCGCCTTGACCACCATTTGAAGTTTGAATCACAACATTACCTGTGCCCGCTGACAATAACGACACGGCATATCCACTAATAGGTAATGTGATTGTGTTGGAAGCAGAGCTTTGAGTATTACCAACCGTGCAGGCTGTTGCAGAAAAACAATAATTTGCATTGACTGAGGCAATGCTGGTTATATCACTAGGAGCTAAATTGGTCACGTTACCCACAGCATTTACCAATGCTGTCGTTGGGTCTATGGTTGTCGTTGAACTAGCAACACCAGTGCCAGACCCCGTGCCTGTAGCAGTAAAAGTAGTGCCTACTGTATTGCTACTTGCCCCAATAAGCGTAAAGTCAGTAGTCCCGACTGTAGTAATTTTATATTGCTGACCAGACACAAAACTACCAGCAGCAACAGAAGTATATGCATAACTCGCTTGATTTACTGTCATAGTGAAATTATTGCCGGCACCTGTTGGGCCAATCACTTCTAAGGTGTAATAAGTGGTCGATCCAGTGACCGTTTTTAATAATTGCGTACTAAAACCCTGCAACTTTGTATCGTAGGTAACCGGATTATTATTTGCATCAACACCTGTGCCACCGCTATGGTTCGCAATCGCCGTATCAATGGCATTTTTTAAATCATTAATCGTAATGGCAGTGGGTGCGCCAATAGTTACAGTTGGATTTTGAGTTGTACCACCGACTGTTGTGCTATAAGACTTCACATCAATCGTCACTGCATTAGAACTTCCTGTAGCTGGTGTAATAACCACTTGAAAAGGATTACTTGCTGATCCATTCGGGTTAATCGCTGAAGAAAGTGTAAAAGTATTTGCCTTAAAACTTTGAATATTGCCTGCCGCTAAGTTTGTAACAGTCACCGGATAAGTTCCAGCAGCAGAAGGAGTTCCAGAGGCTACACTAATAACACCCGAGGTATCTGTCACTCCATACAAAGTACCGAACGTCGGAATGGAAGCAGTGCCACCTACAGATGGAGCATTGGTTGCGTAAGACCCAAAGGACCAATTATTCACACAAGCTGCACCCCAAGTCCATGTACTCGTGCAATAGTACCCTCCTGCCGCACCATTTAGCCCATTCGCCCCGGCAGCTGGAGTACCAGTAATGGTTGCTACACCACCAACTGTTCGGTAATCAGAATATGGGGTGGTTGTTTGACCATAAACCCAAGTATTTACAAAAAGAAGAGATAAGGCAAAAGCTAACTGTTTAATTAAAGACACTTTTGGGGTACTTTCAGATCGATTGAGGGTTATTTTTTAATTGGAGTGATTATATGAAGATTTATAACTATTTTCTATGACTCTGGGTGTGTATGCAGTCCAATTTGCTTAAAAACCAACTGGTTTTTGCAACCCTGGAACTTGAATAAATTGCGGCTTTTTGCCTAAAGACATCGCTGTTAATTGCCCACCCCATACACAACCCGTATCAAGCCCGACGACATTTTTCTTTTTTAATAGGCCCAAAGTAGACCAGTGACCAAAAACCACCTTGGCATCCCTGGTCTTACGAGTTGGCACATTAAACCAAGGCATATAACCACGTGGCGCGTCACCTGTACCTTCCTTACTCACAAACTCCATTACGCCTTTAGCAGTACAAAAACGTAAACGTGTGAATGAATTAATAATTACTCGTAAGCGCTCAGCACCTTTAAGCTTGTCATTCCACTGATTAGGCGTATTGCCATACATATCGACCAAATATTTAGCGTAGTTTTTATGGCGTAGTACTTTTTCTAATTCATGAGCCAATTCTAAAGTTTGAGTAATATCCCACTGTGGCAAGATTCCTGCATGAACGAATAAGGTATTGAAATTATTTTGGCCACTGTACAAAGCCATCGGACGATGTCTTAACCAATCAATGAGCTCCTTTCGATCAGGTGCTTTTAAGATGTCATCAAGCGTATCTAAAGATTTAGGCCCGCGAATACCTGCATCACGCGCCAATAAATGAAGATCATGATTACCTAAGACACATTCTGCACGACCAGCCTCTTGCAAAGCCTTTAAAGTTCGCAAAGCCCCCAATGAATCCGGTCCTCGATTAACCAAATCCCCCACGCAGATGATCTTAGCATCTTTGGGTAATTTTTTAATGAGCTGCTTGAGTTGCTGTCCACAACCTTGCACATCACCAATCGCAAATATCTTATCCATGATCTTATCTATGTAGCCATCAAATCATGACACCATGGTAGCAAATGATTTTTCTGCTGCCACAAACATGGCATCTAATACTGCATCATCATGCGCCATAGAAATAAAGCCTGCTTCATAAGCAGAAGGTGCTAAGTACACACCGTTGTCTAACATCAAATGGAAAAAACGCTTAAAAGCTTCAATATCGCTGGCAGTTACTTCAGCATAAGAGGTTGGCACGGATGGAGCAAAGTACAAACCAAACATACCCCCTACGCTATCGACTGAAAATGTCACACCCGCTTGCTTAGCGCGATCAGCCATACCAGTTATAAATTTCTTCGTTTGCGCAGATAGGTTTTCATAAAAGCCAGGTCTTGTAATAATGTCCAAATTGGCCAATCCAGCAGCTACTGCTAATGGATTGCCTGATAAGGTGCCTGCCTGATAGACATTACCCAATGGCGCTAATTTATTCATAATATCAGAACGACCACCAAAAGCAGCCATTGGCATACCACCGCCCATCACCTTACCTAAACAAGTGAGGTCTGGCGTGATGCCGTGCAAACTTTGCGCACCACCTAAACCCACCCTAAAGCCTGTCATGACTTCGTCATAAATCAACACAGCTCCATCTTGTGTGGTGAGTTCTCGCATGGCTTTAACAAATTCAGCGCTTGGCTGAATCAAATTCATATTGCCAGCAATGGGCTCCACAATCACTGCAGCAATTTTGCCGGCATGTTGTTTAAACGCCAATTGCAAAGCTTCCACATCGTTATAAGGCAGTACCAATGTGTGCTTCACTAAATCTTGTGGCACACCACCTGAAGAGGGTGCATTTTGCGTGTTATCAGCAAAGGTCAACATCCCTGAACCAGCCTTCACTAACAAACTATCAGCATGGCCGTGGTAACAACCTTCAAATTTAATAATCAGATCACGGCCTGTAAAACCACGAGCCAAACGCAAAGCGCTCATCGTCGCTTCCGTACCGCTAGATACCAAACGAATCTGTTCAATACTTGGCATCAATTCGCAGATGCGCTCCGCCATTACCACTTCACCTTCTGTGGGTGCTCCAAAACTAAAGCTATGAGCAGCAGCCTCTTGCACAGCCTTCACTACTTCTGGATGTGCATGCCCCACAATCATAGGACCCCAAGAACCGATACAGTCAATGTACTGCTGACCATCCGCATCCCAGAAATAAGCCCCTTGAGCACGCGATACAAAGCGCGGCACGCCACCTACTTGGCGAAATGCCCGCACTGGTGAGTTCACGCCACCTGGTGTCGTTTTTTGGGCTCTTAGGAATAGTTCTTCGTTCTTACTCATGACGTTATTTTCTTAAAATGGCTGTTTTTAAAACTTCAAAGCCACCCGAAGGTGGCTTGGTCTGCTGAGATGCTTTAGATAACAGTCATCTCAAAATCTTCTTTACGTGCGCCACATTCTGGGCAAGTCCAGTTCATGGGCACATCTTTCCATAAAGTACCAGGCGCAATACCTTCTTCTGGTAAACCAGCTTCTTCATCGTAAATCCAGCCACAAATCAAACACATATATGTTTTAAATTCCATGATTTCTTATCTTTCTCTTGATATGTTGTTATTTTACTAGGAGTAAGCATTCATCAAATAAATCAAGATGCATATTCTTGCCCCATATCAACTAGCCCTCTATTCGGTTTTTGCTTCAGGTTTTCTCATATCAAACCTAAACAAACGACACTCTAATGGGCCATTAAACAAAGGCGTTCGCTTAGACTCTTTCATACGCAATTGCCCTGGCAATCCCATGTCAGCCGTTAAGACATCCACCTGCCAACCCGCAAAGTTATCTTTGAGGTGCTTACCAAATTGATTTAAAAACTCCATAAATTCTGGCGAATTATTATTTTTTGGTAAGGCATCTCTAGCACCACGGCCTTTGATTTCCAAACGTTCACCATAGGGTGGGTTAAACAACATCACACCTGGTTCAGCAAAAGGTGATTTAGCCACCAAGGCATCAATCTGCCTAACATTTGATAAAACACCTGATTGCGCTGGCAAGCCAGCACGCTTCCAGTTATTTTTAACAATCGTGATCATGTTTTCATTAATGTCACAAGCAGCCATTCTGAGTTGATTGGCATTGGCTAAGCCTGTTTCAATATTGCGCTTCGCAACATCACATAAACTCTGCCACTGCTTTTTAAGATCTGGCGTATTAAATGGTTTCAAACGTTGAAAACCAAAACCCTGATCAGCACCAACTAAATCCACACGCGTGGGGCGATAACGCATAAATTTGGTGGCCGGTTGACTGCCAGGATCAACCTTAGGAGACTCTACCGCTTTCTCTGGAGTGGCATTTAATAAACCTGCACGAATCGATCCCGACGGAATACCTAAACCACGGTAAGCCGCTTCAATTAAGAAAGTGCCACTACCGCACATGGGATCAAACAATGGTCGATCAGGCGTCCAGCCCGTTAAAGCCAAGATACCTGCTGCTAAATTCTCTTTTAGAGGAGCCGCCCCCTTATCATCGCGCCAACCACGCTTAAACAATGATTGCCCACTGGTGTCAAGATAAATCGTTGCATGCGTTGCCGTTAAATGCGCCTGCACGCGTACATCTGGCAACTCGGTATCAATACTTGGGCGAGCACCTTTCACTTCTCTTAAACGATCGCAAACGGCATCTTTTATTCTAAGAGTCACGAAATTTAAACTAGTCAGCGGTGAACGGTGCGCTGTTAAATCCACACGCATCGTTTGATCAGGCGTCATCCAATCTTCCCAAGATAAAGAACGAACTGCCTTATACACGTCATCTTCTTTGCGGTAAGTTACATGCGTCATCTGCAGTAAACAACGACTAGCAATACGAGAATGTAAATTGATCGCTAAAGCAACAGCCATCGGGCCTGCCACACTTAAACCACCTGTGCTGTTTAATGGTGGTGGGTCAATCACCCAGGCACCCAAAGCTTTAACTTCAGAACGCTGCGCAATTTCCTTTAACTCATCCGCTAAAGGAATTTCTAATCCACGAGGACACACAATAAAAAATTTCATCGTAAAACCTATATAAGAAAAATGTTTAGAACGGTTTTACAACCACAAGAATACTGATGATCAAAAAGATCACAACTGGTAATTCATTAAACCAACGGAACCAAATATGTGAACGTTGATTGCGACCAGCTTTAAATTTCTTCAGGATCGATCCGCAGGCGTGGTGATAGCCCAGCAATACAACCACTAGCGCTAGTTTGTTATGCATCCACAATGAGTCAGGACCTTTACCAATACCAAAATACAACCAAAGAATTAAACCCAAGATTAATGCTGGAATCATCAAGATCGTCATAAAACGATATAAACGATGAGCCATGCCTAAGAGGCGCTCTAGAGCTTGAGGATTAGTTTCTTGAGCAAGGTTCACGAAGATGCGTGGTAAATAAAATAAACCAGCAAACCATGAAGCGACCATCAAAATATGTAAGGCTTTTACATATAGGTAAGCATGACCCAAATTTGAACTTAATGTTTCACTCATCTCAACCATCCCTTTAGGTTTAAATGGATCAGTACTATTTAGATCCATGCTCCTCATCATTCAAGATGAATGATGAGGCTATTTTTATTACATTTGACGACTAATTAGCTTCTAACTTCACCTTGACCAAATACGATGTATTTCATAGAAGTTAAACCTTCTAAGCCTACAGGACCACGAGCATGCAATTTATCGTTAGAAATACCAATTTCAGCACCCAATCCATACTCAAACCCATCAGCAAAGCGTGAGCTAGCGTTAATCATCACACTGGCACTATCGACCTCTCTTAAGAAACGCATGCCTGCTGAATAGTCTTCGGTAATGATGCAATCCGTGTGGTGACTACCGTACTGATTGATATGTTCCATCGCCTCATCCATATCCTTCACCAATTTAATGGAAAGAATAGGCGCTAAATATTCAGTAGACCAATCCTCTTCGGTAGCATCCACCAAGTTCTTAAATCCAGCTGCTTCCAAAGCTTGCTTAGTTTTTGAACAAACACGCAATTCCACACCTTTGTCTTGATAAATCTTGCACAAAGGTAATAATGAATCTTTCACAGTAGCTTCATGTACCAATAAAGTTTCCATGGTGTTACATGGCGCATAGCGTTGTGTCTTCGCGTTATCGCAGACCTTAATGGCTTTAGCAGAATCTGCCAATACGTCGATATAGGTATGGCAAATACCATCTAAATGCTTAATCATTGGCACACGAGCTTCTGCCATCAAACGCTCAATCAAGCTCTTGCCTCCACGAGGCACAATGACATCGATATATTCATTCATCGTGATCATGGCGCCCACAGCTGCACGATCCGTGGTTTCAACTACTTGCACTGCTTCTGCTGGCAAACCAGCAGCCGCCAAACTTTCTTGAATCAATTTAGCCAAAGCTGTGTTGGAATCAATGGCCTCAGAACCACCGCGCAAAATCGTGGCATTACCAGATTTCAAGCACAGCGCAGCTGCATCAATCGTCACATTAGGACGAGATTCATAAATGATGCCAATCACGCCTAATGGCACACGCATTTGACCCACACGAATACCCGATGGCATCGTTCTAATATTGGTCATTTCACCTATAGGATCAGCTAACTTTGCAATTTGTTCCAAACCTTCGGCCATCGTGGCAATGGTTTTATCACTCAAGGTTAAGCGATCAATAAAAGCCGCATCTTGACCATTAGCTTTTGCGCGCTCGACATCCTTAGCATTAACGGCTTTGAGATTTGCCGCATTTTTTCTCACCAAATCAGCCAAATGAAGTAAAGCCTGATTTTTAGCTGCTGTATTAGCGCGCGCCATCGCACGAGAAGCTTGTCTCGCCCTTTGACCAATTACCTTCATCAAGGCAATAGCGTCTGAATTAGAAGTGTTTTGATTGCTCATAGGCATTACTTTAAAGGAATTTTGCTGTAAATCCCCAATTACAGGCCATTCAGCTAACAAATTAGACAAATAACCTACCCAACATTCGCAGTCCATCCCAAGGATCCCCTGGAAGCTTTTCTAAAATCGGGCCCGATCCTCTTTGGATCTGCAAACCTTTGGATTGCTTATCTAGACCACTCACCACCGTTAAGGCCTTCGTCAAACGATCTGTATTCAGGCGTTGCAAAGCTTGTGGAATCAATCGTTCTTTATTACCCCAAATGCGATTGACCTTCATCAACATCTGTAGGTTATCGCCACGATCTACCGCTTGGCGCAAACGGTTTAATAAACGCACCTCTTCCATCACCGTCCACAAAATGAGTACTAAAGCTTCTCCTTCACCCTGCAAACCGTCCACCATACGATTGAATCTTGCCAAATCACCCGCTAATAGCGATTCAGTTAATTGAAAGACATCGTAACGAGCGACATTGAGTACAGCATCCCGAATATTCTCTTCAGTAAGATTACCTTCGGGATACAAAAGACCTAATTTTTGTATCTCTTGATGAGCGGCAATTAAATTGCCTTCCACCTGATTAGCCATGAACTGCAAAGCACGCTGTCCAGGCTCACCAGCTTCCACCTGTTGCTTTTGTTTCTTTAAACGCTGCGCAATCCAAGCTGTTAAATGCGTGCGCTCAATTGGGTCAATGCGAACCGCCGTACCGGCTTCATCAAGAGCAGTAAACCAAGCAGATTTCTGCGTCTGAAAATCAACCCTAGGCAACAATAAACATGTCACCGTATCTACTGGGTCCTTGGCTTTCTTTTGTGCAATTATCTGTGCACAAAACTGTTTAATGGCATCGGCACCATCACGTCCCGGCTTACCGGTTGGAATGCGTAGCTCAACATAACGCTTATCCCCAAACAAAGACATGGTTTGACCAGCGTTCATCAGCGCTGACCAATCGAATCCTTTTTCATGAACCATTATTTCACGTTCTGTATGGCCGTGAGCTATGACCATGGCACGTAGCTGATCTTGTAGCTCCATCACCAATAAAGGCTCATCTCCCGTTAACACATACAGCGGCTCAGGGCCATTTTTCTTGGCTTGCGCTAAATGTGCTTCAAAAGCATCTGCTTTGAACATCTTACTTGGCTTGGAGATCTATCTTAGAACCTGAAGAGGATTCTTTAGGAAGTTTTTTGATAGAGGCTAAACGACGCATGAGCTGACTAACAATATCTGTGCGCATGGTTGTCACATAATCATTCACCATCTGATCAAACGCCTGAATATTAGATTGATTAAATTCAATATCACGCATTAAGTAGATATCAGACTCTGGCATGCTTTCAATCCCTGTCATCGGATCAAAAGTTTTAAACACAACTCTAGAAATAATACGATACGACGTAATTTGACCCGAGGTATTGTAAGTAAGCACTTGTTTAGCATTTTGCTCACTCATAATCTCTAAAACTAAATCAGCAGTCTTTGCACTATCAACCACTTCAATATCATTAAGATTCAACCACATCACAATCAAATTCTTTAACTCAGGGGTCATCGTGCCACTGATCAGAATCTTTTTATAAGGTAATTCAAT
>Ga0228700_1001548_pt1 | contig 14377 bp, 27 predicted proteins | sample McNCre317_Aug_MG_FD_178019 | JGI IMG/M metagenome (GOLD analysis project Ga0228700, IMG submission 178019) | Freshwater microbial communities from McNutts Creek, Athens, Georgia, United States - 3-17_Aug_MG | ecosystem: Environmental > Aquatic > Freshwater > Creek | place: USA: Georgia...
AAGACACCTGGTGCGTCCGGGTAAACCTAGCCGCTTCAGGCAAGGTTATAGGGCGAGTCCTCAACGTGCTGAGCGTCTGTAGGCCTCGCCCTTTTTCGTACTCAAAATTCACTGCCCATACTGCCAACGCAAGGAGACCGAAATGGCAACAACCCCACTCAAGCCCAATCCACCGACTTCAGGAACTGCCAATGCTCCGAAGCCGAACGTGAGCCTCGCGGCTCAACCAACAAAGCTTGTCATCGTCAATGATGACATGGAGACTGCAGTCGAAGGTCAGAGCTCGTTGATGGTTCTGGCCAAGGACTTCCAGCAGATGATCGAGGCAGCTGAGAGTCAGCATGCCAATTCCCTTTTGGAAGTCAAGACTGATATCCAGAAGGCGCGGAGCACAATGCAGACTGCGCTGGCTCAAGCCCAAGAGAAGTTCGAGATGGCCGGCAAGCTTGCAACCGAAGCTGCCAGGGAGATCGATGAGGCCTTCGCCAACTTCGGCGAGTCTGTCGACGATGCCATGGAGCACTTGGATCGTCTTCGTGCAATCCGCATGAAGCGTCCGAAGTCCAAGTAACCGAGGAGGCGAAGATGTCCAAAGGTAGTTTCAGCAGAGGATTCTGGGATGGAGCTACCTTTGGCTTCTACTCATTATTCGCTCTAGGTACTCTGATCGTAACCTATTATGATCAGGTCAAAGTGTTTCTCCTGACGAGGTGATCATGACAGATAAGCTCAGGGAATTTGCGCGAAAGATCTATGCGCACAACAAACGGACATACATTCCTAAAGTAATCCTGGCATTCGATCCGGGAGAGACTACAGGCTTCGCATGCATGTTCAACTGCGAACTGATTGGGCTGCTTCAGATTGACACAGCGCCTGATTCAATCCGAGACTGTTGGGACAACTTGAGTCGCGTCTTTGATCACTGGTCAGAGAGGGCTGATATGCTTCATGCCCCTATTGAAGTGTCCTGCGAAGATTATCGCGTGTATGCCCACAAGACTGAATCGCATGCATGGTCAACAGTTCATACGATCAAGATTGTTGGTCTCATCCAACTCCTGACTGCTCAACGGTGCGATGCACCAATCCGTATGCGTATGGCATCGGCTGCTAAGGCTTTTGTGACAGATGCCAAATTGGAGAGCTGGGACATCTATGAACGTACGATAGGCAAGAAGCATGCCCGCGACGCTGTACGCCATGCCATCTTCCATGAATGCTTTCCCGTAGCAGAAGATAGTCGGGACGATCCCAGACCAGTCAAGACGCCAACAAAATAAAGGCACATTATTTTGACCATTGATTACCTTTTGGTTATCATTTATATTAAATGATGTAGTTTAAGATAAATCAGGAGGTACAGCATAATGTTCACAGTAATTGCAACTTGTACGTCGACTCGTACAGTTGAACCAGTCGTACGTGTAGGCGATCTGCCTACAGACTTGACGATGCAGGAGGCCTTCGATCTTTGGAAGAAGGAACTTGAATCGAACAAGCCATCTACAACGCCGGCAGAAATGTATCGAGGGCTCGGGTTTCTAACCCTGTCCAACATTATCCGCACATTTCCAATCGAATCTGCCAAGATTGTGACTGGGGGTCAAGGATTGATTGGTGTCGATCAGCCGATTGTTCCTTATGACTTTACGGCAGATGTCAAGGAGCATCCGAATATTCACCAGAAGGTCACCAAGGAACCATTCTCTCAGACGCACTGGTGGAAAATGATCAATACCTGGAGAGGTTCGCCTACTCCAATTGCTGACATTATCAATAAGGCAACGGAGCCTTCGTCAGTGATCATCAGTTGTCCGAAGATATTCCTTCGGTACATTGCATCTGACATCCTCAGTGCTGATCCTTCGAAGGCAAATGTCTTCAGGATTCTGCTGTCGGCAAGTTCTATTGGTTCAGTGCCAATGCAGCTTCGTCCGTTCATTGTGCCATTCGATCGCAGTTCGGTAGCCAATCTTCCAGGCAATCGAAACGATGTGACTCACCGTGCGGCATACATGTTCATCGATGCCATGGTAAAGGATCCTTCTTTGAGGGAGCTTTCACCTTATGAGCAGCGTCGTCGGGTCTTCGGTGAGGAAGGTGGCATCTACACAACGAACAAGGTTGATGTTCCTTCAATTTTGAAGGCAAGACCTGAACTTCTAGAACTTCCTGTCGAAGATGCCTACAAGGCTCTCTACAAGGAGTTCGGGTCTTTCGGTGGGCGCAATGCATTCCACAGTGCATTCATGCGTGCTAAGGGAATTGAAGTCCGGGGTGAAGCTGACGACGACGCAGTTTCGATTCTTCAGTCTTTGGGACTCAAGCCTAAAGTCAATGAATCGGTGGACAAGAAAGATGACACTCTTCAATTGGCAAGCGTCTTTGTGGATGCTGTGCGCAAGGTGGGTGTTGGAATCAAGTTCGATTCCAACTCGATTGTTGCGTGGGCTGAGAAGTATTGTTCAGCCAAGTCAATTGCGGTGCCTGATGAACTTCAGACAGCACTTAAGGCTGTGTTCTTCTTGAAGAAGAATGCTCCTGTACTTGGATTGGAAGTCACAGGCAACAGCGAGTTCTGTTTGGCGGAAGATGTGGAGGACTGAAATATGGCTGAAGTGCTTGTGATAGCGTCGGGCAATTCTGTGAGGGATTGCCTGGCAGCTGCCCGTCGTGTCTTGAACATCCCTCTCAAAGGCAATCGGCAGAAGATTGTCAGTGGTGGGGAGGACGGATGCTATCGAGTTACTCTCGAGTCGGACATTGTGGTTGAATGTACCATGATTCCTCACTCGAAGGCCGCGGCCATGATTCACCATAATTTTTGCACTTGAGACTCATAAGAGGACTTCTATATAATAAAGGCTCAAGAAACAAGAAGAGGAGCTAATCATGTCTCGGGAATTTGAGTCTTTGGATAAGTGGGTCTATGACATCAAGACATATTCACCTTCTGAGGTGAAGGTGTTCTGTGTGCAGGATCGTGAGTGGCAAGGCTTTCGTCTTTCGATGAAGGGTGTGACTACTCAGAAGAAGTTGAGCATGCTTTATGCTCGTCGCGCTGGTCTTCGTCGCGGTAGTGTCAAGTGTGAATTGAATCTGTGCGGCAACGGTAATTTGTGTCGTCGGCATGAGGTTCAGATCGACAACTATCTGAATGCATTGAAGCGTGGCGGTCAGCTCGGCATGAACAAAGAGGTCTTGAAGTAGGTTGTGTTGAGGGAACTGATGATGAAGAGAGGCGATCCTGGAAGAGACAAGGATGTCCAAGACGTTATTGTCAAGGTCATCCTTCCGTCAAGGCGCGAATCTGAAATGGAGAAGGATCCCTTCGGCTTTGTGCTGGCTACTGTTCAAGGGCGGTATCGTTACAGATCAACTCGCCAACCAATAAGCATTCCGGTCTTCAGAGAGTGCTACAGTGGGATGGGTGGGGGCGGCTACTACATTGCAGACTACAGTCCACTGCTCAAGATGTGGATACTTGGTGAGAGGCTTGTTGCCCAGCAATGGTAGTCATTTAGAATAGAATAGACGGGGAGCTGTAGCTCTTAATCAGTGGTGCTCCCAAATTGACATGGCCACTGAGAAACTTGTGGGCAATATCCTAGTCGGAATAAGAGCCGGCAAAAGATATTGCCCATCTTTTTGACTATTGCGACCTCTAAAAATATGTAGTATATTAAAGAATAAGGATAAGAGGAGCTACGCTATGTCACAACCAAAGTTGTTTCCTGGATCTCGTCTTGGTGAGTTAGTTCTCATCGGCAAGGTTCGTGTTCCTGACAACGCACCTACATACAAAAAGAAGGTGTGGCGGTGCAAGTGTGACTGTGGTAACAAGTTGTCAATTCCAGAGGTATATCTGCTTCGGTCTGGCAATCCAAAGAGGTCTTGTGGTCATAAGGAATTGAGCATCAAGACCAAATACAATCGGGAATACAGGATCTGGTGCATGATGCATCAACGTTGCCTGTTCGCGAGTCACAAGTTCCACAAGCACTATGGTGGTCGTGGAATCAAGATCCATCAAGATTGGCTTGCGCCTCAGCACGGTGGCAATCCAGATGACAAGGGGTTCGAAAGGTTCATCACCCATATCGGACCAGCACCTACAATCAAGCACAGTGTCGATCGTATCGATGTCAATGGCAATTACGAGCCAGGCAACGTGCGGTGGGCAACATCCAAAGAACAAGCAGCCAACAAGCGCTAGGAGATCATGTCATGGATAAGTCATTTACTTGGTGGGATATGGTCTGTGTAAAGATCATGACTGCCAACTACAGCTGGGCTCCGGCTCCTGTGTGGTTCCTTTTCATATCACCCCTTCTGCGTCTGGCAGGACTGGGTAATAAATGGTTCGTCTGGCCACATGGCCAATCGAAGAATCCTCTTCGTAAGTCATTCTGGAAGCATCCTGGATGGCCTCTGCCAGAGGAATACAATGATGGCAACCAACCTTAGGAGGGTATACAATGCCAAAAGCACGTAAACATGCCAACACTCGTTCAGAAGCCATGAAGGCTGCTTGGGCGAAACGGAAAGCCGGCAAGGTATGCGAGGCTGGTCTGGACAAGAAGCTCAAGAAGCTCGGCCATGCAGCTGCTGCTGCCGTCAATCTTGAGCGTGAGGGTATCTGGTCGGCTGAAGACAAGTTCGTCAACAAGGCTGAGCCTATTCCGCCGCAGAACTATCGGCTGCGGATCGAAGGTTTTTCCTACAACAGGAATCTCGACATTGAGATTCGTGGCGTGCCTGACGATCTGGGCTTGCCAGAAAGGCGCCGTCTGCTCATCATGATCGGACATGCCTGCAAGCTTCTCGAGGTGTAGTCATGGCATCGTGGGTCACATTCAGCAATGGGCAGAAAGCCTGTCAGACCTTTCCGTCTGGCAAGATGGCTGCCAAGGCTCTCGAGATTGGTCTTCCTCACAATAAGTATTCCTGGGGTGAGTCAATCGCGTGGGAAAGGCTCACGTCTGAACAGAGAGCTGCCTGGGAAGCTGCAAGGGTTGAGATCTTGAACCAGGAAGCTCAGGAATACATCGACGAGAAGTGGCCTGGTTCGGGTGTTACCGTTACGGATCGCAAGTCGCTTCCTTACGGTTCACATCCTGCATTTGGTTCGGGTGATCGTGGTGGGCACTTCTGCTTCACACCGAACGAGTGTGCTGGCAAGAGTGCCTGTCCGAAGAACTACGCCTGCTCGGAGTAACACCAATGCCACTCACGAGACCTACTTATGGTTGGTACGAGGCGCACATAGAAGTGTGCTATGCTCATCCATACCTTAAGGACTGTTCTCGTGAGTGGTACTTTGAAAGACCTGACAAAGATGCAAAGCATCTACTCTACTGGTTGTTTCCTAGGCATGATGTAATTGCACAGCCAGTTGTGATTGTCGACGTCGAGACGCTGCTGATTCATTGGGAAGGTTTCTTATGATGGAAGACACATTGTTATTGGTATCGCCTAGGCAGATGCGCAATAGATCAATGCATCTTAAGGGAATCACTGTACGGATTGCCTCTTCAGCTCTTTATGGTATGAGGTTTCGGAACATAATCATATCAGAAGAAGGCTGGCATTACATTCAGACGAAGATGAGACCTGTCGATCGGGATTCTTTTCTGGCAAGTTTGCCTACGAGATTGGATTCTCGGGAAGGCAAAGTTATTGTTCTTGGCACATATGTAACGGTGTTGTGATGACCAAAACTGCATTCAATTATGTCATTCGGAAGTCGTCATTGCCAAATGGCAATACATCCAATCTTCCTGTATGGGATGTCTTTAAGGTCGACGAGGATCTGAATGCATCCAATTCCTACCGTGTGATCGAGTCTTACTCCAGAAGGACTAACGATGATGGTTCTGCTGTATTGGAGTATACGTGCTCATGTCCTGCATACAAGAAGCTGTGCAAGCATATTGTGTGGGTCAAGAGCTTGAAGATGAACATGAAGACTGACGAGACGATTACTGGAGGTCGTTTCGATCCATCAGACAACTCCTGGAAATTCGAAAGGGCGCAGAATGCAGAATAACCAACCGATGCTGATCAATTCTTGGGTAGGCCGTTTCATCGGCTTGGCTGAACATATTGCTACATGGTCGAAAGACCCTAGCACGAAGGTCGGAGCTGTGACGATCGATCCTCATACCAAGATTGTAACTGGTCTTGGCTTCAACGGCTTTCCGCGGGGCATCGAAGATGATCAGGAACGTCTCGAGAACAGGGAGATGAAGTACAAGATTGTTGTCCATGCAGAGATGAATGCTGTGCTCAATGCCAACAACAATGTCCGCGGCAACTACATGTTCACGACTCTTCCACCTTGCCACGACTGTACCAAGTTTCTCATCCAGGCGGGAATTGTCCGAATCTATACCAACAAGAACATTCCTGATCGGTGGATGGAGTCGTTCAATCTGTCCAAGGCAATGCTCAAGGAAGCTCGTATTCCGATCTACCTTTGGGACAACGAGAAGCTCATAGTCTCGGACATTCTCTGACCATTCAAACTTTTGAGGACTAGCATTTTCTTCTTGCTTTGCCCTCAAAATTATCGTAGTATAATAAAGTAAGCCAAGCATAACCACAGGAGGTACAAATGGCAACGGTAAATGTGAAGGTCAAGGAAATCACTGTCAGCAAGAGTGCGTTGGTCAGCATCGGCAACTACGAGAATGTTCGCATCGAGTTATCCATGACGGCTGCCATCGACGAAAGCGACAATGTTGCTGACGTTCGTGAACAGATGACGAAGGATGTCAATGCCTATATCTCCGACGAGGTTGATGGCATCGAGTTGAAGCAGCGCAAGGCTTCTTCGAAGGCTGGCCGCTTCGGCGTCAACGGTTAAGGTACTGCGTACTTGGGGTGGCTCCGCTATCGTCTAGGAGCCACCTCAACCGTTCCAAACACAACAGGAGCTACTACATGGTACAGCCAATGCTTGCGGGCAAGCTCGACTTCAATCGACTTCAAGGCGTCTACAAGACGCAGCCCAAGCTTGACGGCATCCGTGCAATTTGTCAGCACGGCAAGCTCTATTCACGCACAATGAAACTCATCCCCAACGAGTTCTGTCAGAAGATGGCAGAGCATGTCATTCCGCATGGCTACGATGGCGAGTTGATCGTTGGCGATCCGACTGCCAAGGATGTCTTCCAGAAGACTACAAGCGGCGTCATGTCTGTCGGCGGAGTTCCGGACGTTAAGTTCTACGCCTTCGATCTCTGGAATCACCCACTGCGTCCCTATGCAAATCGACGTATGCAGCTTCGCGAAGAGATCCGTTCGCTCGAGAACGATTTCCTTGTCGGCGTCGAGACTCTGGCAGAGTGCTATTCCATTTCAGGGCCTGACAGAGAAATCTATGAGCTTGCCCTTCAGACCTATCTTAACCAAGGATTCGAGGGGCTTATTGCTCGTAGTGAGAATGGGCTCTACAAGTATGGCAGGAGTACCAGCAAAGAGGGTCATCTTCTAAAGTGGAAGGTGTGGGAAGACGAGGAGGCGACAGTTGAAGGCTTTGAAGAACTTATGCACAACCAGAATACTGCGTTCACTAACGAGACGGGGCATACGAAGCGTTCGGCCCATCAGGATGGGAAGGTTCCCGGAGGAATGCTCGGCGCCCTTGTGGTTCGATCTCCTAAGTACAATGGGACTTTTAACATTGGCTCTGGGTTCGACATGGCTCTTCGTCAGCTGATCTGGAACTCGCGAGAGTCATACATTGGCAAGCAGGCCAAGTTCAAGCACTTCCCAATCGGCCAGAAAGATCTGCCACGACATCCGATCTTCCTTGGCTTCCGTGACGAAAGGGATATGTGATGAGGTTCATAATTATCGAACAGGTATCTGTCTATATTCCTGGAGATGAAAGGTCTCGAACTCATCCAGGACATGGATATCCTGCCACTACTGAAACGTACAATTCGATTCGGTGGTTCGACAGAGCGGAGCGCGGTAAGTGGGAAGAGGAAGTTAAACGTCTTACTGCCCAGCGCAGACAATTCATTGCGGGTGGATTTGTTGCTGCCACTACCGAGACCAAGATTTCCCTTACCATGGAGGAAAGTAATGGCTGATCTCAAGTGGCAGTGCACTTGTTGTAAGTACAAGGCTGTCGAGGCATCTGCTGTCCAGAAGCACATCGACAAGGAACACAACGGCAAGGGAAAGCCTTTTCCCTACACCAAGCCAAAAGAGGATCACTCCGACGCTGAGTACGAGTTGGGCAGTCGGTACAACCTATAGGAGGACTTATGACTAAGAGCAAAGGCAAAGGCAAGGACTATCTTGTTGCCGGATCTCCTGCCTATATCAAAAGGCAGTGGATCAACCACCACAATTCTCTCCAGGGTACTTGCGGTGTAATCAAGTCCCACCTGAAGCGTATTGCCGAATGCCCAAGTGCATCTCCAGGCGTCCGTCAGAAAGCCGAAAGGCTCATGGTAGAAGTCGGAGATATGGCAGAGCTTCTTCGCGCATTCCGAATTGAACCTGACGGCTCTAAGTCTGTTGTTGACATCCGTCCCAAAAAGAAGGATCCTCGTAGTGACCGTAATATTCAAAACTCCAGGACATATTGATCATCGTTCCTTCACGACGTTCGGCATCAACTCGAAACCGAACACAGGAACCCCGATTGGCTACTTCGGCACTGGTCTGAAGTATGCCATTGCAGGCCTTGTTCGTCTTGAATGCGAGGTCGATGTCTGGATCGGAGACACGCGATACCACTTCCGCAAGAAGAAGGTTGCCTTCCGTGACAAGGAATTCGATGTCATCTACATGGACAAGAACCGTCGTTGGCTTCGGAAGATGGGTCAGACTGAACTTCCGTACACAACTGAGCTTGGCAAGACTTGGCAGATGTGGCAATTCTTCCGTGAGCTCGAGGCCAATACTCGTGACGAGAAAGGAACCTCTGTCCAAATCGAAGGACTGCCTCCGAATCAGTATGAGCCTGATGATTGGACTACGACTTCAATTGTCGTGCATGATCCAAAGCGCCGCTTCGATTCCTGTTGGGTAGATCGCCATCAGATCTTCCTGGACGAAGAGAATCTGGAAGTGCTCCACAAGGACAGTCAGCTGACTATCTACAACAGTCCTTCTGAGCATATCTTCTTTCGTGGCATGAGGGTCGCGCCATTTCCTGACAAATGTAAGCCGTCCCCCATCACCTACAATCTGACTGGCTGGAATGAACTGACCGAAGATCGGACTCTCAAGTACCTGTTCATCGGTATGAGTCAGATTGCCGAATCGATTACCCGATCAAATTCTGAACGGGCAATCCGTATTATTCTTGACCAGATCGAACGGTCAAAGGACGATGCCAAAACCTTCGAAGCGTCCATTCCGTTCGACGATGTATCCCACAATCCAAGTCAGACGTTCCAAGACATCATGACGACCAGCAGGGCACGAAATTCGTCTTACCTGTCAGGATCTCGGGTCAGTGGCTTCTGGAGTAGTTATGCCTTGAGGGCTGCAGAGCCTATTCCCCGCACTGCGGACATGGCAAAAAGGGATCTGCTCAGAGCGCTTGATCACTGGCTTGATAAGTATGACTACAGCGATCCAGAGCGGACCATCAGTAACGCGCGTCGTCTTATCATCCTTGCCCATGACTGTATCCAGTCAGATGATTCGGGTTCGTTTACTTATGACTTGGACGCGTATGAAGCAGTCCCGAACAAGGAAAAGGATGAGGAAACTGCAGGCGAAGAGGTGGATGCGGGTGCAAGTCCTGTCGCTGATTCGCCTATTGAGAAATCGCCCAAGGACTTGTCTGTATCAGTCCTTGACGAAGAAATTCCATACTAACTAGGAGGCCTTCGTGGCAAAAGAAAAGCAGGACTTTAAAGTTGGATCTAAGACTTTGTCCGAGATATTAGGGGTCAATTTTCCCTACGATGATCTTGGAGGGGTCGTGGTCGAGGGAGACCTTGTGGAACATGCTGGCAATCCAAGAGTGTTCGGAAAAGTCCTCGTCGACTTCAAGGGAGGTCATCGGCAAGGCAGCTGGATGCGTTCGTCTCGTGTGCTGGAACGCAAAGCTCTCAAACCCATTGATGGAGTTCCCTACGAACTTGTCACAACCAAGAACTCGTCGTATGTCGTGTCATTCAGAGGAGGAATGTAATGTCTCACAAGAGTCGCACAGTGAAGCGCGTCCTGCAGAACAACAGGGAGAACAAGATTTCTCTTCCTGCGGTCAAGCTCGAAGAGGTCGAAGAGTCTGGTGGCAAGAAGAAGCGTCTTGTTCAGTGGCGTGATGCTTATGTGCTTGTGAAGGTTCCTGTGCAAGTAGCTGTCACGGACAAGCGTGTTCGTCAGTGGGTCCAAGACGCTATGAACCACTACAACGAATCCAAGCCGTACAATTCATTGGCCGAGTATTGCCAGCCTTCAATGGTCGGCAAGCCTACTGCCAAGGAGTTCCATCGCTATGTCCGCGCCAAGCAGGTATCTGCCTCTTGGAAGAATCGGGCTGTGCGTGATTCGGAAGAACTCCCAGACGAAATCCAGTGACTGGATACCTGACTAGGATGCCTCCAACCTAGTTAGGGTAACTCAACGGAGGAAGGAGAACTACATGAAGAAGTCAATTTTTGGTCTTGCAGGATTTGCTGGATTTGCTGGACTTGTACTGGCAATGACTGTTCTGTCGGCAGCATCTGAAGCTCAGCCTGTTCCCGGCGGCAATCCGAATTGTTCGGTGAACTGGGTTGGGGGTGCTTGTGGCCTCACCATCAACAACGGCGGCGTTGGTGGTGTTCCTCACGTTCCTGTTCCTTGCAAGAAGGATCGGGACAGCGAGGAGTGCAACTGCGAACACGAAGCGTAAGGCCTAGCTAGGCTATCGAAAAGGGTGCGGAGCATAGACAAGTGTGTTCCGCACCCTTCCCCCACTTTCAGACGAAATCCAATAAGAGGCTGACAATGGCTTACACAGACGGTATTACATTCGCGAACTATTTCAAGGTCAGTGTGTCTGCTGACGGAACTACTGTTATCGAAGGGCTCTTCGGAGGAGAGCGTGGTGAGACTACATTCAAATCAGCTATGTCAACAAAGGACGCTGTTGCTTTGGCGGATCTAATCCACAGGCTGGCTGCACAACAAGAAGTCTTGAACCAGAAGACTAACGAGAAGAAGTAATGGCCGTACAGACTGAAGGCGCACCTATCCTCGAATGGGACGACTGGCAATTGAATGCCGTCGTATCGGCCGTTGCAAGAAAGAAAGTTGGTCTGTTTGCTGAGATGGGTCTTGGTAAGACACCTGTCGGATGTGAATTCTTTGACCGAGTGAATCCTACCAGCTGCTTGATCGTCGTGCCAAAGAAAGCACTGATAGGCTGGCGCCAGCGTCTCAAAGATTGGTGGCCTCACCTCCATGAGAAGGTAGTCCAGATCTATGACAAGAACAAGACCAAGCGTAAAGCTTTGTGGGCAAAGAATCCTGCATTCGTTCTGACCACCGTTGATTGGTTCCGTCGAGATAAGGATCTGATGCGCGCATCGTACCAGATGGAAATCTATGACGAGACCCACAAGTATCTTCGGAACAGGAAGACCAAGACCTACGAACAGATTGCTGCCCGTAAGATGGAGTACTTGATGCTCATATCAGGCAGTCCGTCTAGTGGTGATACTTACCAGTTCTGGCCTTCACTGAACCTGATCAACCCGAAGCTCTTCAGCTCGTACTGGAAGTTCGTCAACACATTCTGCACCGTGGTTGAGACAATGTGGGGTAGAGAAATCGTTGGTCCTAGGAACATTGATTCCTTGCAGGCTGTGCTCAGGCAGCATTTCATTATCGTCCGGAAGAAAGATCTGGCAGCTCAGGCTGGTAAGAAGACCAAGAAGCGCCGAATCTTCCTGGACGTCGAGATGACAGAACCGCAGCGTGATGCCTATGAGCAGATGCGTGACGAGCTCGTGCTTGAACTATCTGACGGTACTATCTTGGCCTCCCAACATGAGATGGGAGCCTCGCTGCGACTGCGACAGCTGCTTGTGTGTCCCTATATTCTCGATCCTGGTTTAGGTATTGGAGGTGGGCTGACCAACATTCTGGAAGAGCTCAAGGATATGCCCGAAGAAGATCGTCACTGCATTATCTTCACACCATTCCGTGCAGCTGTTGACGTCATTGCAGATCAGCTCATTGCTTGGAATATAACTCAGCACGTCGGCAAGTTGATGGGCGGCATTGATGTTGATGAGCAGGACAAGATCCTACAGGACCTAAAGAAGAATCGTGGCATCGCAGTCTCGACAATTCTGTACGGCGAATCCTGGGATTACGAGTTGGCGGACAAAGCTTTCTTCTTGGGCTACGAACCCAAACCGATCTCCAACTGGCAGGCTGAAGACCGTGTTGACCGCCGCAACAACACCAACGAACTCTTACGTATGTTCTACGTCCGCAACGTCGGAACGTACGAAGAGGACATCATCGACAAGCTCATTATACAGGGAGTTCATCTCGAAGCCATCTACAATGACACAAAGCGCATGAAGCAAGTACTCAGGAAGAGGAACATAGAATGACTGATTTGTCAAAAGCAATCCGCACGCTTCAAGAACTACCGTCGAATAACCCTACCCACGAGGAGCTCCAGGCAGAGCTGGAAAAGTTGCCTGTTTGGGCACGCATTGTGGCTGGCGCGGAAGTCACGTACCAGCTTGAGGTACGGGGTGCTGAGCTTAGTGGGTGGGGTTATAGGAACGAGACCCTGAAGGCCGCCAAACGACTAGTCGAGACTAATGAAGTCTTGGAGCGTCATGGCTACTGGATATTGGATCGCAACCGTGGTTGATTACGTCGCTGTCCCAATGCTGTCGGTATTCATGGAAGTCGATTGCGATACGCCTCGATTGACATACGACTATGAACTCCATATGACTATCGTTGATGGTCTTCCTAATTGCAAGCTGCCTGCTGCATTAAGGGCTGCGGTTGATACAGCTCTTATTCGAATGGACATGGAGAGGCGGGCTATCGAGTATGACCGAGAGAAACTAAAGGGCGGACCCTGATATTCCTGTTGACTGCCTTTTCTTGATATAGTATATTAACGAACAGAGCTTGCCGCTCGAACTCGACCAAGCCATCAAGCAACCAATTACCAAGGGTATATCCCGTGAGCCGTTATGCAGTACTCGACAGACTCAATCAGGGAAGGCGCGTCGCTGCGATCCATACCTCTGATCGAGGTCTTTACAAGTCCTGCAGGCGTAAGTGGTTTTGGCAGTCTCATCTCAGACAAGGTCTTGAAGCTTACACTAGAGCATCGCCTCTATGGTTCGGATCCGGAATACATTTTGCCTTAGAGTCCGTTCACGGATCCAAATTCTATCCTTCCGGCGCAGATGCCTTCAGTGACTTTGTGTCGTCCTCCCTCAAGGTCGAACGCGAACGTATGCCAGATGATTGGCAAGCCCTTCACGAGATGGGTCGTGGGATGATGGACTACTACGAGAAGGAATGGCTCGTCCAACGTGAGACGCTGCCTACCTTCGTACACAATGGTGTACCTCAGATCGAAGTCCAGTTCGAGATTGAACTTCCTATTCCGCAAGACTTCCTGGAGCTAGTGGGCTATGACGCCATCGTCTATCGCGGCACTATGGATCGGGTTGCACGAGATCCTGAAACGGGTCTTCTCTGGATCATCGAGTACAAAACTGCCGCCCAATTTGAGACTCTCCACCTGGGCACTGATCCGCAAGTCACGGCGTATCTATGGGCGGCCAAGTACATTTATGGAATCCCTTGTATGGGCGTGGTGTATCAGCAATTCCTTAAGGCTGTACCTGAAACTCCAAGACTCCTTAAGACAGGAAGACTGAGCACAGACTCTCGTCAGAACACGACACACCGTCGTTATCGTCAAGGCCTTATTGACCTCTATGGAAAAGACTATCGTGTCAATGCGCCTGGCGGAAACATCGAATGCTTGAATGCCTTGGCGGAGATGGAAGGGCCAGATGCAGATCCCTACATCCGCCGTGACAGAGCTCATCGCAGTGATTACCAAATCGATTCCGAAGGAGTCAAGATCCTTCTGGAAGTGTTCGAGATGTTGAATCCGAACACAGCACTATATCCCCACCCAACACGCATGTGCAAGTATTGCTCATTCGAAGCCCCATGCATGGCCATCGATGATGGTGATGACTTCGAAAGCATGTTGCGGGATGAAACCCTTTACACCCCCAGAGCCTCGGAGTCTTCTCAATGGTCGATACTAGCAAAACGCCCCCTCAAGCCAGTGCCAATGCAGGCGGTAATCCCACGGGAGCAGCTCCAAGTGCTCCTGCAGCAGGGACGGCAG
>Ga0228700_1001549_pt1 | contig 14365 bp, 13 predicted proteins | sample McNCre317_Aug_MG_FD_178019 | JGI IMG/M metagenome (GOLD analysis project Ga0228700, IMG submission 178019) | Freshwater microbial communities from McNutts Creek, Athens, Georgia, United States - 3-17_Aug_MG | ecosystem: Environmental > Aquatic > Freshwater > Creek | place: USA: Georgia...
AACGCGAGAGAGTGGTTAAGGTACCGAGGCGCTTTTCTGCGCTCATGGCGTAACCACCCAAAAACTGTCCACCTTCATCGTTAACCAAGCCAATGGATGGCAGGCCAATGATGAGCTGGCGTTGAATGGCTTCGCTACTGGGTTCCGACACGATCATGAGTGGCATGACTGGTGCGGTTGGCTTTTCTAATGCGGCGAGCTGGGCTTCTTTGGCTTCGGCACTGAGCTTCTTGTCGTTTAGGACACGTTTGATTGCGATCTCATAAACCTGAAGCGTTTTCTCGAACGCATCACGATCGGTTTCGTATTTACCTGTCAGGTGACGTTGACGCGCGCGAACCCCCGCAAGCGCCCAGCTGTCCGCTGCAGATTTACGTTCGCCTGATTCACCTAAGGTGAGGAAGTAGTCCGATAGAGGTGAGACGCGACCATCGATGCACACGTTGCCGTAAGGCTGCGCCACTTGATTCATCGCCCCCAGAATGGATTGACCAATCAGTGCGACTGGGGCCTGAATGACTTGGTGCATCTTGTTGACGACAGATGAACCAATGCTGCCGAGCGCTTGAGCTGGGAACGGCGATGGTGGTGCCAACTCACGTGTGAGTGGCAGTGGATCTGGGTATTTCTGCTTGGCCCAGTCTGGGCGAAGTGTCGAACCGCTGGGTACACCTAATGTCATGCCTGCTCCTGTTCGAAGCGGGGCGCACCACCTTGCTTGGTGTTGTGCTCAATGAAGTTGGTGATGTCGCTGCGGCGGTACCGAATGCAACGCCCGACTTGAACGAAGGGTAGGTCTACCCGACCGTGCAGACGCCAACTCGCGAGTGTTGCGGGCTGGATGCATAAGAGCCTTGCGGCTTGAATTTCCGTGAGAAGAGCGCTGGTGCGCTCTGCGTTATCGATCCCCATTTGTCTTGACTGCCTTTCATCGTTGTACGCATGGCTGCGTTGATGTCCGGCAGGTTAAAAAATGGGGTGGCGAAAATAGCGCTAAATTCGCGAGAGCTGATGCAGTGCGGCTTTCAGGTCCTTAACGGCGATGGTCTTTTCTAGGTTTTTGCGTAAATCGACGTAATGCACCTGGTCATTGATGACGTCGGTGATGCGAATGTTCTCAATAGGCTCGTCGTAAATCTGATCGATGTAACCCATGACGACGTCCACATCAAAGCTGCCAGCCTCGCGTGCGATGGTGATCAGCGCTTTCTTGAATACGCCATAGGCTTGGGGCTTACGTCCAGAGCGGTATGGCTCAAGCGCGGCTTTGGTGGCTCGTGCTTTTCTCTCGAGTGTTGCGATCGTTGATTCCGCTTGGCGAGTCTGTGGTGACGCAGCTGACTGGCCCTGCGCAAACGACGCCATGATCAAAAACTTTTCGGCGGCCCCTGTTTGTTGGGCGGCGCTGTGCCAAAGCTCACGCTCCCAAGCGGCAGACTGCATACGAATGGCGTCTACGTGTGCCTTACCTTTGGCAACAAGCTCCAGCGGGTCAATCGCATCTTCGATGCCATCCACAATCTCACAGTAATACTCCGCAGCCATCCGTGCTTCATCGATAGCCAGCAGTGCATAAATTTCTGTATCGGATAACGTGGTTCCGGCTTGTGGGACTCTGGTGGTCCATAGTGCCCTTACTGCAGCGGGATACGTTTCATACCTTTCCATGTATTGATGGATGGCCATGTTGGATCTTGAGATTCCAAGCCCTGCATCAACAGCCCATTGAGGAGGACCTGATGTCAGCAACGGCTGAATAAAGGTCTTGGCATCCAAGATGATGTCTTCAATTCGTGAGAACTCAGGGGAGACCTCAGGCCACAGGAAGGACTGGTCATTGCGCTCACGTAAGTCATTGAGGTCGTTAGTCAGTGGGTTGAATGCTCCCACCGGCACACCCAAGTGATCAGCTGAATCGTTTTCAATCGGTGATGTGCTCATTCAATATCTGGCTGTTGCGTTGCGAAACTTGCGAATCCCGCGAAAGATCGCGTAGCCATTGATTTTGATCCAATGCGAACCCGTGCGAATTCTTGCGAATGTGCTCAAGATTTAAGCAAAAAGCAGATGGATTCGAGATGTTCTGGGTCCTTCCCTGCCAAGAACCAATGCGGGGGGCATCAGCGCCAGATTTGTCTACCGATAGGGCCGAAATCCGGGTACGCGGTACGCACCGGGTACGCACAAGTATTTTTGGTATCGGTTGTTTATGTTGGCTGAAGTTGAGAAGTGGATGCTTTTTGTTTGTTCATAAAGCAGATTCTGAGTCAACGTAAATATCCATCATTCGTTAAGATGATTAAATTTACAAAATTCAAGCCATGCAACGCATCGAACTAAAGTCGCTTGTTTTCGCAGTTTTACTAGTGTGTCTCTCAAGTGTTGCAAGAGCAGATTTCCAGCAGACCTACTGGCCTGCAAAGACACAAGCAGAGCAGCCGTATGCACTTGACTTAAAAAATGGCCAAGTTTTGGAAAAGCTGAATGCAGCTTTAAACCGATTCTTAAGAATTGATGATCGCATTGAAATCACAGCAAAATCATGCGGAACACCTAACGCTTTTTATGACTCGCGGTTAAAGTCAATTACGCTTTGCTATGAGCTGCTCGTTTTCAATGATGCAAAACTAAAAAAAATATTTTCAAATAAATTACCTGCGCAACAGCTGTACGACATTTATAACGCTGAGCTAATATTTGTTGTCCTGCATGAGGTTGGGCACGGGATGATTGATATTTTCAAGCTTCCAGTGCTTGGTCGGGAAGAAGATGCTGCCGATAAATTTGCTGCGTTTATGCTGCTCAACTACGGTGGTGAAAAGGTTCTTAAACGAGCGACCCTATTTTTTCAAGATACAGCTATCGCCAAGCTCGATAAATTTATCGATCAAAAGTGGGCGCAGATGAATGGAGCGAGTTCGGTATACGGGGACGAACACTCGCTAGACCAACAAAGACTGGCTAATTTAGTCTGCTGGGGTTATGGAAAAAATCAGTCGGAATTCTTTCCTCTAGTTGAGCAGATTAAGTTGCCATCACGCCGTGCATCAATGTGTTCAGAAGAAACAGAAAAAATGAACAGGGACATAAAAACGCTTTTTGGTGAACGTCTAAGTGCAAACGCAAACGTTGCTTCTACTGGCAACTCTACACCTCAGCCGAGTCTTCCTTCTGTTACCAAAGACGCCGCCCTTGCTATTGCTCAAAAGTATGCCTGTTCTGTTTGCCACAAAATGGACGAACGAGTGATAGGACCATCGATGAAAGAGCTCTCTGCAAAATATCGTGGTTCAAGCGTAGACACTCTTTCGTCTAGGGTAAGGCGCGGCAGTTCAGGGCAGTGGGGGCCGATACCAATGCCTCCGCAACAAGTGATCCCCGATGATGAGCTCAAAACGGTTTTAACTTGGCTAACAACTAACTGACATAGCACCAACCCTAAAGAGTGTCTAAAACAGTGGAAACACATATGAAACAATTTTTTCAGGCACTAATTTTCATCTGCTTTTCATGCTCAGCTTTTGCTGAAGCATGGGATTTGCGTACTATCGCTAACTCAAGTAATACATTTACAAATCTTCAAAAACAAGACAGAACAAGTTACGGCGTTCTAAATGTTAGTGATGCAAAATTAGTTCGAGACATAGTTGATAAATACAGTTTGCTGTCTGGCATCTATCCGAGAATTTTTCTGAAAGACTCAATGGAGTTGAATGCTGCTGCTGGCTATATTGACGGTACACCAATGCTCTTTATTAATAAAAGCATGTTGGATGTTATTGCCAAAGATGAAGGTATGGCTGCCGCTCTATTGGGGCATGAAATGTCGCACTTGTACTTTCGTCACGGTGAAGCAAGAAGAGAAATACAAGCCACAGGCCAATTAATTGGCTTGATTGCTGGCGTTGTGCTTGAGGTCGCCACACAAAAAAAGACGGGAGTAACGAATGTTGGTGCGAACGTTGGCATGGCTATTGGCACAGCGTATGTGACTTCCTACACGCGCGATAACGAGCGAGAAGCAGATAAACAAGGAATTGAGTGGGCAATTAAGTCTGGGTATGACCCATACGGTGCATCACGTTTGTTTGCTGTGTTGGAGAAAAGCAGTGGCAATAGTGCTTTTCCATTCTTCCAATCACACCCGAATCCTTCCGAGCGAATTGAAACATCAAAGCAAATTGCTGCTTCTTACATGCAAACCAAAGATAGTGTTGCTGCTATCACTATCCCACAAGAACTTGTTGAGCTGAATAGATTGATTGACGAAGAACGTGATAGTCAGTCTCCAAAAACTGAGGATGGTCGTCAAGGTGTTGCTGCATTCAAAGCTGGAGACTATGACTTGGCACGAAAAAAGTTTGAAGCATGTGGAAATGAAGATGCCGCCTTATGCTCCAACAATCTTGGCGTTATTTACCAACGTGGTCTAGGGGTGAGCTCGGATAGAGGCCGTGCATTGGCGTATTACAAAATTGCAAGTGAAAACGGACTTGCATTAGGAAAAGCAAATTACGCACGAGCGATTGCAAATGGCGATGAAGGCATGATTGATGTTGAAAAAATGCTAAGGCTACAACTTGAGGCGGCAAAGCAAGGCTCAGCAAACGCAATGGGATCCATAGCGTACCTTGAGCAATTCAAAAGCGTCACACGACACAAGCTGGAACATCCGCCTAAGGAGGTTTTAGTTAATTATGCAAAAGCATCTTCTATGCGAGGTGTAACTGATGGTTTTGTCGCACTGGGAAGCTACTACCGCTCCGGCTTTGGTGTTGATAAGAACCTAGAGCTTGCTGAACGTTACTTGTTAAAAGCTTCAGGAAATAACGATGCTAGAGCAGATGCAGATTTATTAATACTGTATTTGGATGAACAGAAAGACACTAGAAAAGCGGAGCAAATGCGTGAGCGAATTGTGAGCAATAAAGCAACATCATCTGCAGCGATTCTGACCGAGCACTTCTGTGGCACTACTATCTTTAATAGAAACTCGAAAGAGTGTTATGAGTGGTCCAGCTTTGGTGCTGTCAATGGTCTGCCAGCTTTAGGGCGAGCTTATGGGCTTATTCTTTACTTAGGAATCGGCACTTCAAGAAATAAACCTGAAGGACTTGCGTGGATGTACAGTGCCAAACAGCGTGGCGATCAAGGCGCCTCTGCTCTTATTGAAAAATACGCTAGTGATTTTTCTGTCGATGAGCTAGGTTCAATTCAAAAACGAGCTGACAACCTAACCGCAATGTATGGCAAACGATGATGAAGAAAAGCTTCGTATAGCGGCTTAGCAATTGGAAAACAACTGGTAGTTATCGACCCGTTGCAGGCATTCGGTGAACCAACATTCACGACCGCTCTCCGATGGTCGCAGTCAGTCATCACCGATTCTTCACATCACACTATGGGCCACACAGCTTGACGAAACGACAAGTACCTTGGCGCTGGCAGGCTTGGCGCATGATCGACATAACGGACTAGGCTCGGAGGAATAAATGACACTGAAGACCACTAAGGATCATTTGATCCAGTTGCTCGCGGATCCTGACAACAAGGTGATCGCCCTGTCAGGAAAGTGGGGTACGGGGAAGAGCCACCTTTGGCGCGAGGTCAAGGCCGCATCGAACGACGTCGCCGTCAAAGGCGCGTTGTATGTTTCGCTCTTTGGTCTGCGCGATATGAATCAGATCAAGCTCAAGATCGTGCAAAGCGCGCTTCCCAGCGCGGAAAGGCATTCTGCTGCGTGGGAGAAGGTGCGGGTCGGCATGGAGGGAGCGAGGAAGGTTCTGACTTCCCTGCACAAAGGGTTTTCTGCGTTGGACGAGCTCGCACTGCTTGCAGTGCCGAGCCTGCTCAAGGACAAGATCATTGTTCTGGATGACATCGAGCGCAAGCATGACAAGCTCAGCGTTGACGAGGTCCTGGGCTTCATCGACGAATTCACACAGCAGTACGAGGCTCGTTTCGTTCTGATTCTCAACAGTGACCAGCTTGACGACCGAGGTGTCTGGGACACGCTTCGGGAGAAGGTTGTTGACCAAGAGATTCGTCTGAGCACGTCAACCAGCGAAGCCTTTGCTATCGCCATCGGGCTTACTCCGTCGACGTACGAGGACTGCATACGGGACGCCGCCGAGCGTTGCAGTCTTACAAACATCCGGATCATCCGCAAGGTCATCAAGGCGGTGAATCGCATCCTCGGGGCTCGGACTGGCTTGTCGAATGCACTGCTCTCGCGGGTCGTGCCCTCGACCGTTTTGCTCGCCGCCATGCACTACAAAGGCGTCGAGGACGGTCCCGGCTTCGACTTTGTCTTGTCTCAGGGCACACCCAACGATTGGAGCGTGATTTCCGATAAGGACAAACTGGAGGACAAAGAGAGCAATCGCAAGTCCAAGTGGAAGCTACTTCTCAATGATCTTGGCATTCATGGCTGCGATGACTACGAGTTGCTGGTGATCGAGTTCTTGCAGTCCGGCCTGTTCGACCCGAGCGGTTTGGCTGTGATCATCGACCGATACGCAGCGGAAGACGACGCTTTGACCGCCCGCAACGACGTCAACAAGTTCTTCGATCGACTGATTTGGGACCACCGCCTAACCGAGGCAGACTTGCTCGCCGAGGCTAAGGATCTCACCCCGAGAGTCCACCTGATCGATGTCTATAACTTCACTTCCCTCCACGACGCAGTCGAGGAGTTGGCCGAAGGGAAGGCTGTTGCGAAAGAAATGCTGAATAACTGGATCGTGGCATTCAAAGCAAAGAGGTTCGACGACTTCGATGACGAAAACACGTTCGGGCGCAAAGTGCATCCCGCGATCCAAGCTGAGTTCGACGCCATTAAAAACAACGCCCAGGCCAAGCTGACGGTGTTCGATGCATGCGAGTTCATTGTCAAGAACAGAGGTTGGAACGCACGTCAGGAGCTGGTCATGAAGGCCGCGACCGTGGCCGACTTCGAGGTCGCTATAAAGACCCTCGACATCAAGGGCCTGCGGCTATTTGTGCGGCACATGATGGAAATGACTATGCAGCCCGGCGGCTATCGTGAGCACTTCGGTCACGCGACGGATCGATTTGCCGATGCCTGCAAGAACATCGCGCAAGATCCAAACTCGGGCCGTCTTGGCAAACTGATCAAGAAGGTGTTCGCCGACTCTAAGCTGAGTCACTTAGTGGAGCCACCTGCCGCCGCTCTCACGGTATAGGCGTCGCAGACTCAGCTTTAGAATCTTTAGGTGCATCGGTACCCCCTCGTCGAAGGCCGGCAGTAGTGGGCACCAACAGCATGACGCAGGGGCTAGTAAATATCGACTGCCTTTCGTCTGAAGCGGTCACCCGGTCAACGAGAGTTGCCGACTGCAACTGGCCGAGAGCTGACAGACAGAGGTGTTTCCCCAAGGACAGCAGTTGAGTTGGTGTTTCAGCAAACTCATGCACTCGGAGTGGAGTGCTCACTCTTAATCTGCTGGAGATATGTACTCGAAACTAATCCAATGCCTCAATCAAAACGCTCTTTAAAACTTCTTGCATTTCGCCGGCAGCTAGTCCTAATTCCTGAATGAGATCGTCATTGGCAACGATAGCTGCTGTGTGTTCATCGGCAAAATGACGTAGCGTCATGGCCTTGCGAAGTTGTTGTAAACGTTCGCCGTCGATGTTAAGTTTCTCTGGTAATACAGCTTTGAAGCAAGTCTGCCGATCTAGAAATCGCGGCAATATCGAACAAGCCTTTTCAAAACGACCAAGTTTTGATATGAGCTCATGTTCTTTGGCGACATCTCTTTCTTTGGTGTGATAGTCGATGGCCAACGTTTCAATGTCGTCTAAATCGGTAGCCAAATCTGTGACGTATTCGCGAATTTGCTTTCGACGTTCCCGGTTGGCTTGAGCCTTGTTGACCACATACCAGCCAACCACGACCAAAACTCCGGACACAACACTTGGGAGCATCGTGTTAAAAAAGCTGGAAGATTCTGCGGCAGTACAAATCCCTGCATCTTTCAGCACAATACAAGCAGAAGCACCAGATGTTTTATCGCTGGTCGTTTTTGTCGCGTCCTTTGGTGAATGCGATGTTTTGCTAGTATCGAATTGGGGTGTGAAATTTGCTGCGCTAGCCGATGTAGACGCCGAACTAGCCGACACGGCAGATTTCTGAGGGGCATCTGTCATGTGCGAGTCGAAGACGGATTGTTTTTGGCCGTACGAATGTATTCTTCAACATCGAGTTGCCAACTTTTGACGGTGGTCTCAACTCTTAATCTGCGCAGCGCATCTTCAATATCTAGATCGAGTTCCCGGACCGCCCCGCCGAAAGCTTCATCTAAAAAACTGCTGCCATAGCCACGAACCCCATCCAATTCCACGATAACGGTGTTACCTTGACGTAAGGGTTCAATTAAAAACTTTTCGCGAAACTCTTGACCGCTAAAGGGCCCAAGTTTGATGTATCGGGCCCCCGGCAGCTTTGTAAACTGCCTTGCCACATTGACCCTAATCGGCTCAATCTTTGTCATGACAAACTTTCTTGTGGGGTGCGTGTTAATGGGAGGCTCCAACCCAGAATGGTTCCGTTGATGGAGTGGCGCAATTTTACTGTCTGGTTTTGTCCCACTGCTTCCTTCCTGGCCTTTCTGTAGACGTAGAAACCTCTATTGCTGATTGCATAGAAGTCCCCCTCTCCATGGTCATTCACGACTGCATGGGCATTGCGCATTCCTCGGCCTCGCTCATGTAGACCAGTGCTTGATCGGCCATATTCCATTGCTGCAAGTAAGGCGCGGTTGTCTTCACCTTTTGCCCTGCGAACGACGTGCATTAACTTTCGGAGTAGGCCTTGTTCGTTGGCTAGTGTCAATGGAAGTGCCCGGTTGATACCGATTCCAAGGTCGCAAACAACCACAAAAAGTCTTTCGTCCTTTACTTGTTGAAACACCCACCAACCTGGATCCGTCGGCATGCTACGTTTGACGTCGGGATGATCTTTGTAGGCGTGTTCGACACAATTTCCCATAGATTCAATAATCCCTTGATAGACGGGGTGCGTTGCGAGACCTGTAACCTCTTCAATATCAGCCAAGATGGGCTCTAGCGCTGTGGAATCAACTTTATTTCGAGGGCCCTCTGCGATTCGCCAGTGAACAACATCCTCACGATCTGGCGATACCTCGATTGACAGATTTAAAAGTTGATCAATTCCTGTTTGTTTCAGAACCTGTTGAGTTCTCAAGCTTGTTGGTGGAATCGCTTTAATCTTGACTCCATGAGTTTGAGTCAGTCGAGATAACTCTGCTTTAAAAAGAAGTGATGCATCAACAACCATTCTCCGAACCCGAGTCATGTCGATGACAATTTCAGATGTTTTGACCGCTCTAAGCGCTGCTAAAAACTCAAAATATCTGTTGACATCTGATCCATTTTGCTTTTTGGTTTGAGAAATCAAAATGAAATGCGATGGAGCCTCTAAGACAAGTTCGGTTTTTGAGTTTTTATTGTTGCGACGCCTGTCTTTTTGTTTCTTTGGGTTTGCTTTTTGCAGCAACCGAATCGCGTAAGCGCTTTTCCATGCCTGAAATCGTCTTTGCTTTATGGATGTTTTCTTCACATTTAACTTTCGTGAGCTTTGTGACTAGTACCGCAGGGGGGGGATTGGCAACATCACCTCAAGGCGGAGAGGAATCCTTCGCTTGTTAAGCAAGCCTGCTGATCTGTGTGCTCGCAGATTCCAGGTGCGTTGCAAGCGCATCAATGCAAACTTGAAACTCACGGTTGAATTGATCAGAAGCTCGTAGCGAAGATAAGTAATTCATTGCGAGCTCTTGTGCCCTGCGCCAACTGTCGTTCCTGACACTGGAGTGAAGCGTGATGGGATGAATGGCATCAGGTAATCGCCCACTACTTGTTGGCGCGAACGACATAGGCGTCATGTCGTATGCAGGGGCGAGTGCATAGGGACGACCGTGTTCCGATACGAACGAGAGGTTTCCGTTGTGCATATCTGAATTTCCGATCAATGCACCAAACGCCCACAGTATTTCTGCCACTTCCGCAGCATCAGGTGTGATGACGCCTTGCTTTGCCAGCGACTTAGTGATTACAGGCCAAGGTTGAGTTGCCAACCCAGCAAACTCTGCATCAAATGCAGCTAGCGAAATCACAGCTTTGCGTCCAAGCGTTCCAACTCGGTCAAAGCGTTCCACTTCAAGAAATCGTTGTCCTTGATGGTCGTAAATAAATGATTCGGCAGCAGTGAGGTTGGCCTGTCTAAGGGTGCTTAGAGCCATGTGTTCTGCAAGCAAGAGGTCACGCCAGCGTGAGCTGTTTGGACTTTCTTGTTGTTCACTGAATTTCACAATGACGTGCTTTGCCACTCCAGAAAATTCTGCATAGGCTGTGAATTTAGGCTGTTCACCACCTGCTGAAGATCCGGGAGAGTCACCTTCTGCTGCACCAATAGCCAAGCTTGCATATGCGGTAGATTTGTCCGCACTTGAAATGGGCTGAGGCTCAGACATGTTGATGAACTTGTCTCTGGAGATTGTTCCGATCAACAAATTACCAACTAAATCGTGACCGTGTACGAGCAATGCTCTGATGGCATGGCTATCCGTCCACTCTTTGACTGTGCTGGGTAGGCCTAGCTCGGTTCCGAAACGTGCGGCATAAGCTCGACCCAAGAAGCCTTGTGGTCGCATGTCTAGCAACCACCAAGGTAGTCCTTCGCTATGAATTTGCACGCCATCGGCTTGTGTGAATACAAAACCATCTGGGCGGACTGGCGCAAGAGTTCCGAGCTCTCTGACTTTGCCTTGTGCATCGACACGATAAACAGGCACTTCGCCGAAACCACGGCTCTTGTCTCGCAACAGGTAGCGGGTGGACTTTCTCTGTCCCGTTTTGATGACGTCTTCACCCATTGCCGCAAGTGCACGCGTCACCGTCGGCTGGCTCAGGCCGATCTCAGTCGCAATCTGGCTTCCAGATTTTGGGCCTGCCGCTAGGCGAAGGCGTAACGCATCTGCATGAAGTGTCATGATTGAGCAAAGCCTTGAATTATAAAGTGAATTATAAATTTACCTTATTTTCAACGATAAGTCTATATGAATCAATGATTTACCGAAAATCTTAGGGGATTAACTGCAGAAAAAACTTCTGAGCGTTACATGTCGCCCACAGCGACACGTTCGCATAACGTGTCGCTGAAATGGTGTTTTGGCGACATGAGTTCTGCCAAGAGTCCGAACCTAAAGGGGCATTGCTGTCATATTGAGAGTAAACGATCGATCGCTACTCCCTGTGGTTTCCTCTGCCCCGTTTGCTGGGTTTCGGCAATTTGCTTTTCAATTTTCGCTTTGTACGGACGTGCCCAAGCCTTAACTTCATTTAGTTTGAATCGTATCTTTTCTTAAACCATCAAGTTGTATATAGTTTTAATTAGTTACTGAGATATCTCGCAATAAATTGCGCGCGCCCTGCATCATAGGTATCGGGATTGGTTGCGTGGGGTGGTGGTGTACTGCGAGATCCAATTAGGTAGTTAATGCGGTAGGTGCAATTGCCTGAGGGATGCAACAGACCTCCGATAACACGTTTGGAAGGGAGCACGCCTTCTATAACCAACTTGTCCAAAACCTTTTGTACAGCGGGTCCCAATCCGACAAAGACAGCATCCGGTAATGCTTGCACTTCTTCGACAAAGCCTGCGAGGAGTTGCTGGCGCAGGATCGGAGCACGCGTCATGTCTGGATTTCCGCGATAGTCATCCCCGTTAACGAATACGGGGTATCGAAGCAAAGATGTTGTTTGAAGCAAACGTTGCTCTCCCACAAATAAATCTTCGGCATTGCTTAAACCCAACCAGCGATGGAATCCCCAATGGTTAAGTTGTTTGATTAAATTGCTGCGCATTGGCTCACCACTGAATGCGGCGACCTGTTTCGCAGCTTTTATTGCTTCGGCCTCTGAACCACCAGAAAGCAATATGCGGCGCGCTTCGACGTTTGCATTGACCATTTGTGTTGGTCCCGGGGTGATGCCAACTAAGACGATACGTGCAGTGGGGTTGATGTACTCAAACGGAGCGTAGTACACCTGTAACGGTCCATCTTGCTCCATCAGAAGTCGAGGGTCTCGAACGGTGGGTGCTTGTGATGCACGAAGGACGGGAAGGTATTTTTGGAAGAGAGATGCGTTCATATTCATTTTTTAAGCTCTGTAGTTTGTGATGCGTACTTTTTCTGTCAGATGCATGGCAGTTATCACTACCTCATCACTTGATTTGATGAGTGCTTTTTTTTGAAGTCTGTCTACAGCCTCACGTAATTGCCGATACTTATCTTTGTGGATGTACGTCACGTAACTACCGCCTTTTTGATAGTGGTCCTCGCCAAAAAGCTGCAATAGTTGAACTTCCATCTCTGAGATGGCTCGTTGTTGCATGCGTTCTTTAGCATGGCGTGTCGCGATAAGTTTGCTCATAACGGGCTCCTTATTTCATGCACTCGCTGAGAGCGTCGAGCTCTTCTGAAAAGAAGATGCGCATGACGCTTTCCAAGAGAGCTTTTCTACTTAGTTGATAGAAATCTGCGACTCGGAATACTGCATCAAGTGGAAGAGTAAAAACTCCTGCCTCAAGTTGTTGCATCGTTCCCGCGTTCGCGCATGGATGGAAGATGGTGAGTTTTTGATTGCCATCTTTCAATCCAATTTGCTCGCGCTGCTTCTTTAAGAATGCACCGAATTCAGCAGCGGTCCGAATGTCTTCTAGAGCCAGGTTTTCTGCGCTACTGCTAACCACTGTCGGCTTGAAGCCTTTTCGCCCATGCAACCAACGTCGAGCTATTGCGTTATCAACAAAACCTTGCTCAGCGACAAGATCGCCTGCGCTAACTGCATTTCGTACGGTTCTGATATCTACACTTGCTAAAAGCGCAATTCGATCAAGGTCAAGTGGACTCCCCTCATCGAGGGCATACCGTGCATCACCCATGGTCAGGATGTCATTCCATTCTTTTGACGGCCACATCATTTCTGTCTGAATAAGCTTCAAAATTGACCCGGCATCAATCACGATGCACATTTCCTCTATACCTGCGGCTGTGATGCCTTCTGTCGCGTAATCAAACAGGACCATGAGAGTCTTCCAAGCGTTGGATTCACGCAGTACTTCTTCTGCGTTCACTCGAGCATGAGAGGACTCGCCGAGAACTTGATCTGCCAATCCCTCAACTTGGAAGAATGTTTCCCAATCCTCAACCGCTTGTCGTGTGCACGCACAAAAGCTTTCAAACAGTTCCTGCTTATTCCAGCGTTCGCCGCCATTGCCGGTGGTTAGTTTCGATTTACCAGCCTTGCTGGCGGCTTGTGATGTTTTCTTTGAATTTGTCATGAGGTGAATCATATCTGATTTTTGTGACTTTTTTGAAATTTATGTAAATTTCTAGGAAATAATCATTTTATTGACTGTTATGAGTCAGTGTTACATCCTGCCTAGTTGTCTAATGGTGAAGCGCGGTAGGTTTCATATCACTGATAGCCGATCGATCGCTACTCCTAGTGATCTCCTCTGCCCCGTTTGCTGGGTTTCAGCAGTCTGCTTTTCAATTTCCGCTTTGTACTGACGTGCCCAAGCCTTCACTTCATTTAGCTTGAACCAGATCTTTTTGTTGACGTGAAAGTGTGGAATGTTCAGCTCTTGTCTCTTGTATGTATTTCTGAACCAGTGCGTTGGCAGTTTGAGGATGAACGCGATCTCATCGCACTTCAGCGGTTTGGATGTTTCTGAAACCGGGTTTTGAGCCGTGGACTGCTGCAAAGTGCTTTTTTCAAATTTAAGAACAGCCCGCATTGGATAGAGGATTCGACGGGAAATTTTTAGGTATTGAGGGCCATAGCCCTTAGTTCTCCACTTTTGCAAGGTTTTGGGTTTGATGCTCCAGTGGGCTGCTAGCTCAGAAGGCGTTAGTAATTTCTCGTCCATTTGGTGATCCAGTTAGTTAGGTCACGCATTCAGGCGTACTTTCTGGAAAAAGCCAAGTCAAAAAGCAAAAAATGGAAAAAGCGGAGGGGCAGAAGCCTATGTAAGTCCCGTGTTGTTAAAAATCCACATGGCGGAACTTATTTTGCTTAGCGAAAAAATAGCAATGTATGTCAAGAATCGCCGAGGAAATGAGCATTAATTACATCGAAGATTTGGTAAGGAGCTTTACGTTAATAAGCCCCAAGTCGCGTGGTTTTGATACGGCACCAAAATAAAACCCGTTACGCCTTTGGCGTAGCGGGTTTTTCTTTTGGCTGGGCAATTTCACTTTAGCGCGTTGCGCTGACCTTCACGCGAATGGTGTTCACATCCCAGCCTTTGGTGCGT
>Ga0228700_1001550_pt1 | contig 14355 bp, 16 predicted proteins | sample McNCre317_Aug_MG_FD_178019 | JGI IMG/M metagenome (GOLD analysis project Ga0228700, IMG submission 178019) | Freshwater microbial communities from McNutts Creek, Athens, Georgia, United States - 3-17_Aug_MG | ecosystem: Environmental > Aquatic > Freshwater > Creek | place: USA: Georgia...
GGATGGTGGGCATGGTGGTTCCTCGGTCAGTGGGTGGGCTGGTCAGGGGTGGGAGCGCCGGCAGGTTCCGGCCTGCGCTGCGGGTTGCGTGACTGCGCGGCCGTCTTGATGCGGCGCGGGTCTTTCTTGCGCGGCTTCGGCGGCTTTTTGTTCTTCGGCGTCGAAGTTTGATCGAAGTCAGGCATGGTTCACTCCTTCAGTGAATGGCGCCGGCCGGCTGGCGGCGCACGGGAAGCCCTGCGGCCTCCATGTCCTCGGCAATGGCCAGCAGGTCCGCCACGTCGGCGCCCATCGCATCGGCCACGGCTTCCAGGCTGTAGAGCGGCTCCCCGTCCTCTGCGCAGCGCGTCGGCGCCGGCAGCGTGATCCCGCCCTCCTTCAGCATCCGGTCACAGCACCCCGGATCGTCCAGCTCGATAGCCCGGATGATGGCGGCGAAGGCGCGCGGGTCGTCATGCCCCAGCGTGTCCACGAGGCGCCGGGCCTCTGCGAAGGCTTCGCGGGTAGCGCGCTGCGCGGGCGTCTCGGTCCTGAGTCGGTGCCAGGCCTCCACGGCTCCGACGATGGCGCCGGCCAGCTCCTCGGTGATGACGTGGCCCGGCTTCGGGCTGGCGACCAGGGCGCGGATCTGCTCGGCTCGCACGGCAGCGGCATCGGCCGGCGTGTCCGGCCCCGCAGCGTTCGCCATGTCCCGCAGGCGGTCGACATAGGCGGCGCTGTCGTAGGGGGTCACTCCGAGCGCGGCGGATAGTTCGGCCTCGTCTCCGTCGGCGATCAGCTCGCGCAGCAGCCCGGCCAGCTCGCCAGGGGGCAGGCCCTCCAGATCCATCCGCGCCTCGGACAGGTCTTCCAGCAGCCACTGCACGGCCGGCGCTTCAGCAGGCGGAAGGCCAGCCCGTGCGCAGGCATCGGCCACGGCGGCCCGCTCCTGTTGCTCCGTGGCGCCGTCGTCAATCTGGCGCAGCGCGGCGCACAGCGCCAGCCAGTCAACCGGCAGCGCATCGGCCTGGGCAGTCAGTCGGATTGACCGGTGCAGCATCTCGCGCGGGGTGTCGGTGTGCATGTCAGGCTCCTTGTTCCGCAAGGTGTTGCGGGTGTTCGCTTTGTTTCACTACTGCGGCGGCTGCACGGGTTGCAGCGGCTTGCAGCTCGGTTTGATCGTTCTGGTGGGGGAACAGGTGGAACGGGTGGAACATGGGGCACCTCTCCCTCTGGAGCGGCTCGATTCCGCCTGTTCCACCGGGCGCGGTGGCAGGTGGAACACGGTGGAACAGGCGATCCCGGCAGGGATGAGCCACAGGGGGCGCCCGGCGTGTTCCACCCTGTTCCACCGGGCGCGGTGGCAGGTGGAACAGGCGCGCGGCGGCCTTCTCCCTGGGGAGCTTCGCATCTGTGACACCTGTTCCACCTGTTCCACCGGGGAAGCGGTCAGATTGCGTTTTCACTCGCCTGCGTCCCACAGCTTGCCGGTGAAGACGTAGACCCGAGCGGTAGCGCCGATGCCGGGCAGGCGGACCTTGCGCGCGGTCTTGCCATCCTCGCCAGCCTGTATCACCCCCGCCTTCACCAGCACCTGAGCGGCGGCCTTGGCGTCGAAGCCTTGGCACACCTCACGCCGGAACACCTCGGGCAGCACCAGGAACTGACGGGCTCCGTCTTCGCCATCGCGCCAGAAGCCGGCCCGGTTGATGACGCGCTGTTCCACCGTGGCGGCCATGTCCTCGAAGCGTGAGGCGCCGTGCACCTCGAAGAACGCCCGCACCTGGGCAAGCAGGGCGCGATCCTCCCGGCTGCTGTCGCCCCCGAAGCCATCCAGCCAGGCGGCAAAGCACTTGCCGACCGCCTCGAAGGCTTCCCCACCACGCCAGCCCGTGAGGCCCTGCCCCGTGGCGATCTCGCCCGCAGCCGCCACCAGCCCGAACCGACGCGCAACCCGGATCACCTGCCCCGGTGCGTCCGGCCGGGTGTGTTCGGCGACGAACTCGCGCACCAGGTCGCCGGCCTGTTCAGCCAGGCAGGCACGGTCCGCCACCACGCGGCGCAGCCACTCGACCCCCACGGCGCCGTGGTGCTGGGCTGCGGCGTCCTTCAGCGCCAGCGACAGCGCGGCCCCGGTCGGGTGATCGTGCAGCGTCTCGAAGGCACCCAGCCCGGCCCCGGCGTCGGCTTCGATGTCGGCCAGGCGCACCTCCTGCCCGGCGTTGGAGCGCTTGCCGGCTCGGCCCATCATGGCGGCCAGGGACTCCTCACCCGCCGACAGGAACAGCAGCCGCCACCGTGCGGGCTGTCGCGCCATGCCGGCCCGGCTCGCCCGCGTCTTGCCCTGCCCGTTGGCCAGCAGATAGGCGGCGTCCCCGGCATCCTTCGGGTCCATCTGGCTCAGTTCGTCGAGGATCAGCACGCAATCGCTGTGAACTGCTGCCAACCCCTCAAGACCGTTCGTGGTCGTGCGCCAAAGCCGGGTGAAGCTCGCCGGGCTGCCCCACACGCTCGCGGCCAGCGCCAGCGCGGTACTCTTGCCGGACGATGATTTTCCCCGCAGGTGGAAGCCGCCCGAATCCTCCCCGACCAGCGCGGCCAGGGTGGGCGCGAAGGCGCAGGCGATGGCGAACACCATGCGGCTGTTGCCCGCAGCCAGCGCGGCCACCGTGTCCCGCCAGCGCGCCGCGTTGCCGGCCTGGGCGTAGGCGGGCTCCACGGCCGCAGCCGACTGGAACACCACAGCCTCAGCCTCGGCACCGATGGCTTCCTCTGGCAGCACGTACACGGCACCATGCCAGCCCAGCCGATCCACGCAGCGCGCCCGCTCGGTCACGGGCCAGACCTGCATGTAGGTGCTCAGGAGGTCGCGGGCTCGCTTGGAGGGCGCCACCTCCAGACCCAGCCGCATCAGCTCGCGGCGCACCTCCAGACCATCGCCGGCCAGCAGCTCGGCAGGGACTGCCCAGCGGTGCGGGCGGCCGTCCGGGTCGGCCCATTCCAGCAGGCGGCCCCAATCGGCCGACTTGGCCCCCCGCGTCTTGGCGATGATGCGCAGCGGCGCGCAGACCCACAGGGGGGCTTTCGCGTTGCCCTCCTGATCGAAGCCGGTGAAGTACACCCCGGCCGACTCGCCGGCCTGCGGGTGTTCGATCAGCTCGAAGGAGCCGCCATCGTGGCGGGACTGCGGCGGGCGCTCATCGGGCTTGCGGCGGGTCTTGCTGGCGCTGTGGGCGGGCTCGGGTGCCTCCAGCACCTCCACGCCATCGCCGACAGCCAGGCCAGCCAGGGCGCGCAGGTCGGCGGCCTTCTCGGGTGTCGTCAGGTTCTCATGCATGGGCGGCGCCCTCCTTCTCCGGGGTGTCGGGGCACTCGTCACGGCTCGCCCACACATCGCACCAATCCATGCCCGGCTGCGATGGGATGGCGCGATGCACGCGCAGCCCCGCCGACAGGGCGCGATCAGCCAGGGCATCGGCCGCTTGCAGCCCGGCCGGGTCGTTGTCGCCACAGATGGCGATGTGTCGGGCCTCTGGTGGCCACTGCCACGCGGCCAGCGCGCCCGCAGAGTAGGCGGCCACCACAGGAAGACCTCCCGCCATCGATGCGGCCAAGGCCGTTTCCACGCCCTCGGCAACCCCGATCAGCCCGGCCTCGGTGGGGTCGCCCAGCCGGACGCAGGCGCCCATGATCGGCCCGGATGCGCCAGAAATCTTCTTGACGGGGGCGCCCTCTGGCAAGGTGGCCTTTCGGCCGCTCGGGTCCAAGTAGGTGCGGTGCAGCGCCACCAGCTCGCCGGCCGGGCCGGTGACGGCGCCCACCAGCGCGGGGAAGGCGCCGATGCTCTGCCCGTCATGCCAGTAGCTCAGGCCCGGATGGAAGCGCAGCGCAGCGGGCAGCGCCTCAGGCAGCGCCCGCAGCCGGTGGCGCAGGTAGGCACACGCCACGTCATCGGGGTGGAGGGGGCGACAGGCTGCCCACGTCCGGGCGTTGCGCCGGGCGTTCTCCGCCCATTGCTGGCGCTGCTGCTCGGCATGGCGGGCGGTCGCGGCCTCACGCTCGCGGGCGCGCTGCAAGCGATCAGACGGGCTCAGGTAGCCGCGCCGTCCCGACTGCCAGGAGGCGCTGATCTGCTGACGCTTGCAGCCGTAGCAGCCCCCATGCCCATCGGCGAACCACTTCAGCCAGCCGTCACGGTTGCCCGGCTTGCCGTTGGTCGAGAAGCGCGTGAACTGGCCCGGCTGCACGCGGTCGGCGTCGGGGCTGTGGCCCAGCTCGACACGCACGGCGGCCAGGAAGTCGTGAAGGCCGCTCATGCGTGACCCCGTGCGAACTGGTCTTCGTACTCGCGGGCGGCGCGGCGGGCGTCCATGCGGCGCTGCTCTGTGCGCAGGCGGGCACCGCCACCACAGCCCGCATCCTCAGCGCTGGATTCGGCCGCGTCGGCGCTTGTTTGCGCGATGACCGCGACGGTCTCCAGAACCTTGGCGATCAGCTCCGGGAAGCGGTGGGCGTCGGGGGTCTCCATCGCCATCAATGCCACGCGGGCCAGCGCCTCGATACGGCTGAACCCCTCCTGAGAAAGCGCGTTCATGTCCGTAATGGTGCCGCGCAGGCGCAGAGCGTCGGCAACAGGCAATGCAGCGGCTTGACCGGCAGCCTTGCCGGCGGTGTTCTTCGTGGTCATGTCAGATTCCGGTGTGTTCGGTGGGGGTGGTGCTGGCGCTGGTGGCGGCGGCGATGACGCGGCAGGCGTGGGCGCGGCTCATGCGGCGCCCCCTTCGATCAGCGCCAGCGCCAACTGAACCTCAGCGCGAAGGGCCGCCATCTGGCCGGCGTGCTGTCGCTTCTCCTTGCGGCGGCGGTGCATACCGCTTGAACAGGCCTGGGCATGGCGGAAGCTCATCTGCTCGGACAGCTCCACGTCACGCATCCGGGCCGACAGCGCGGCCAGGCCCTCGGGCTGGCTCAGACCGAAGTGACGCGCCAGCACGTCGAAGCATTCAGCGCGGTAGCGGCTCATCCGCTCGCGCAGCTCAGGCCGCACGCGGGCCACGTCCACGCCGAACAGCCAGCCGTTGAGCTTGGACAGGGGTAGGCAAACGGTCTGCTGACTCCCGCCAGCGGAAGGGGTGGTCATGATGACCACGGATGCCTTCAGGTCGTGATCGCGGTTGATGCGCTTGCGCTGGCTTGACCAGTCCAAGCCCAGCGCCTCGCAGATGGGGCGGATCGCCAGGAAGCCGGACGACAGGTCGGCGCCATCCTCAGCGGCTCGGGCCTTGGCGGCCTCCAGTTCGGCGGGCTCATCCGACAGTACAGGACCGATGCCGGCGCGGCCATCGGCGAAGACCGTCACCACGATGGCGCCCACAGCGCCAGCCAGGGACAGCCCCCGCAGCGGTGCGACGACGCGGCCTTCGCGGCGCATGGCGGCCAACTCGGCAACCAGGCCGGCGCGCTGCGCCTTGTTCATGCGGGTGGCCTTGCCGATGGTCGCCACCAGGGCGGCATCGTTCGCGAAGACCTGCACCAGGGCGTGCACGTAGAGAACGGCGGCGCTCATGCGGCACCCCCGATCCGGTCGGCGATCAGCCCGGCACGGCGCTGGGCACGGCGGGCGGTCTTGCTGGCGAGTTGGTGCGCCAGGCGGCGCAGGTAGTGGCGGGGGATGTAGGCGCGTGCGTGCGCGCCGATGCTTCCAGCCTTGGAAGTCGTCATGGTCTCTTGCTCCGCTATGAGCTTTGGAAGACCACACGCGGCCGTGTTCAGCGGCAGCGGGTGGGCTGACAGGGGTTGAACACATGGATAGCGCCATGCCGCACGCCTCGCGGTCGTGCGACCCTGCCAGCCCGAAACCTTGACGGAATCTGGGCGTGACAAAGCCGCACTGTCGGGGCGGCTATCCGCGCTATCGAAGGTGTGTTCAGCACCTGCGCGCAGTTTGCCATCCTGGGGCACGTTGTTGCAATACGGGGCGATCACAGCGCACCCCCAATCAAGCGTTTGGCGTGGGCGCGGTCGGTCTCGGTCAGGCGGTACACGCCCACCTGCACGGGGTGGCCGTCGCGGTCCTTGCTGCCCTTGCGCTGGCACGGGATCGCCAGGCCGAACGATTCGCGCAGGCGCTTCACCTCGTCAGGACCGTTCGATGCGCCGGCCGTGCGGTCGATTTCCTCGCGGGTGCGGTCGCCCACCAGCAGCGCCAGCAGAATGCGACGATGGCGCGGGGAGAGGTCGGGGCCTTGCTGGCGCTGGCGGCTGGCCGTAGCATCTGCACCGGTCTGCATGAGGGTCTGAGCGTTTGCCGCGCTCAGGCCCTTTCCGTTTTCTGGGGTCGGGGTCTGCATGTCCGGCCCCTTACTTCGCGGTGCTGGTGCAGGTCGATTCCAGCCAGCGGCGCACCAGGCCGGCGGACCAGCGCACGCACTTCGGGCCGTCGCGGTGATCGGGCGGCGGGAACTTGCCAGCCTTCACCATGTCGCGTATCGACTGCTCGCCCCGACCGATCAGCGCGGCCACGTCCTTGATGGACAGGCGCGCCAGGTCGGCCAGGTCGGGGGCGATGTGGGCCGTCATCCGCACCGGGGCAGGAGGCGCAGCGGTGGCGCTCTTGCGGTGCGGGGCAATCGGGTGGATCTAGGTGTGTGTGGTGCTCATGTGGCAATGCTCGCCAGATTCGCAATAAATTTCAAGGGGGGCCTGTGGATTTGGCCAGCAATCAATTCGATTGAATTCCGATGGCACGACCAAACGGACAAATTGATTTATTTAGGCCAAGATGAATACATATTGACGGGAGAAGGCCTCAATTTGGAGTAAACCGTTTTTGTCAACACCCCCTATGAACATCCCTCTGTCGGTGCGGATACTGCTCTTGATGACCCGCAGGGCGTTGCGAATGGTGAGGAACTCGCCTTCAGGCGGCCCGGATCGGGATCACCTGCGCCCCGTCGCGCAGCCGGTCCAAGTAGTCCGCCCATGCCTGCATCATCTGGCGGCGCTGCTTGAGGTACTGCGCCCGGTCATAGGCCGATCCAAGCGGCCCCTTCTTGGCGTGGGCAAGCTGGGCTTCTATCCATTGGGAGTCAACGCCCGGCAGGTTCTCCACGATGACCGTGCGAGCCAGGGCGCGGAAGCCGTGGGCGGTCATCTCGTCACCCGAGAAGCCAAGCCTGCGCATCGCGGCGTTCAACGTCACGTTGCTGATTGGCTGGTGGCGCTTGTTGCCCAGACCGGGGAAGCAATGGACCCCGTGACCCGTGAGCGGGTGCAGCTCACGCAGCAGCGCCACAGCCTGACGGGCCAGCGGAACGACGTGCGCGGCGCCGTTGAGCTTCTGCCCCTTGGTGCGCTTCATGTCCTCGGACGGAATCGACCAGGTAGCGGCGTCCAAGTCCAGATCCTCCCATCGCATAGCGATCAGGTTCCCCGGCCTCTGGAACACCATCGCAGCGAGCTTCAGCGCGGTGCGCGTTCCGGGCTGGCCGGTGTAGGCGTCGAAGGCCCGCAGCAGCTCGCCGACGCGCACGGGGTCCGTGATCGCGGGGAAGTGGCGCTTGGTGTGCGTGGCCAGGGCGCCGCGCAGGTCCGGCACCGGGTCGCGGTCGGCGTCGCCCGTGGTGATCGCGTAGCGGAAGACCAGGCCGCAGGTCTGTTTGACCCGATGCGCCGTGTCTGTGGCGCCTCGGGCCTCCACCTTGCGGAGAAGCTCAAGCAGCACAGGCGCGGTGATCTCACGCATAGGCATCCGGCCGATGTGCGGGAACACGTCGGTTTCCAGTTGCTTGCGGGACCGGGCCGAATACCTTGGGCTGACCTCGGGTTCGTGCTTCTTCGCCAGCCACTCGCGCGCCACGTACTCGAAGGTTCCCGGCATGGGCGCCCCCGTGGCGGCCAGGGCTTCAATCTCTCGTTGGCGCTGGTGTTCGGCCTTGCCGGCCTTGCGGGCTTCGCTGGGGTCTTGGCCAGCCGCCACCAGGGCGCGGGCCTCGTCTCGACGCTTGCGGGCCTCTGCGAGCGGCACAGCGGGATACGTGCCCAGACTCAGCATCTTCTCCTTGCCGCTGAATCGGTACCGCCAGCGCCACCACTTCCCGCCCTCGGGCCGCACTTCCAGCAGCAGCCCGCCCCCGTCTGACAGCTTGCGCGGCTTGGCTTCAGGCTTGGCCTTCTTGATGGCCTGATCGCTCAGAAGGTTCTCGGGCATGGGTAACTTCCTGGGTAGCTTTTGGAGTTACCCGCAAAGTTACCCGTATTCGTGGGTAGCTTCAACCGTGGCCATCCGTGGCCATTCGGGCATGAAAAAAGCCCTAGAGCGTTGATTCTCTAGGGCTTTCTTTGCTTTGCGTGGCCTTGCGGGGCCTCGTTTGGTGGGCGGTGCAGGGTTCGAACCTGCGACCCCTGCCGTGTGAAGGCCGGATCTGTGCGCTTCCATGCACAAACATGGACTAACTTCCCTCTGTATGAGCGGATCTGTAGTCCTTCGGAGTGCATCTTTGTGCTCCAATGTTTTTCAGACTTTTTTCATACAGATCTGGAGAGCATGGCGAAGATCGAATTGCACAAAGTCGCCGGACGGGATCGCCTCATACCCCGTCGAGACCCCTACTTTCAGCGACTGGAATCCGGTAAAGCCCTCGGATTCAGGAAGATGTCGAGTATCAGTCCTGGAAACTGGCTTGCCCGGTATCGAGAGCCGGATACCGGCCGCCAGATTCACGAGCCGCTCGGGACATTCGAAAACCTGCCGCCGTCCGAGAGATTCGACGCCGCGCGCCGTGCCGCACTGGCCTGGGTAGCGCACATGGAATTGGGCGGGCGAGTCGATATCGTGACGGTCGCCGACGCCTGCCGGGCCTACGCTGATCACATCGCCAGCACCAAGGGCGCCAAGCAAGCCGATGAACTTCGGGCTCGATACCGCCGATGGATTGACGCCGACCCGCTCGGGCCGGTGGAGCTGCTGAAGCTCAAGCGCGAGCATGTCCGCGCTTGGCGCATCCGCTTGGAGTCGGCGCCCATCGTCAGCAAGGCCGGCGAGACCCGCCAGCGCAGCGACAGCGCCACGAACCGCGACATGACCGCCCTTCGGGCCGCGTTGAATCACGCCCTGGCTGAGGGCGCCGTGTCATCGGACTTCCCGTGGTCCGAGCCACTGAAGCCCACGGCAGGCGCAGACGGTCGCCGAACGGTCTACCTGACGCCGCAGCAGCGCCGCGACCTGATCACCAGTGCCAGCGACGAAATGCGCCCGCTGCTGCGGGGCCTATGCGCCCTTCCCCTTCGCCCTGGCGCGCTCGCGGCACTGACCGTTGGCGACTTCGACAAGCTGCAAGGAACGATCCGCGTGCGCTCGGACAAGGCCGGCGCAGGTCGAGTCCTCAAACTTCCACCCCATGCCGTCGCGCTGCTGACCGAGTGCGCCAAGGGCAAGCTGCCGGCTGCGCCGCTGTTCGCTCGGGCCGATGGCGAGCCGTGGGACAAGGACGCATGGAAAGGCCCGTTCAAGGCCGCTGTGATCGCCGCCGGCCTGCCGTCCGATACTGTCGCCTACAGCCTGCGTCATGCCGTCATCACGGATCTGATCACGGGCGGGCTTGATCTGGCGACCGTCGCCGCGCTGACCGGAACGTCGGTGCCGATGATTTCCAAGCATTACGCCCACTTGCAGCACGACCGAGCCGCCGATGCGCTGGCCGGTTTGGCGCTGTGACCCCGTCGCCGATGCACATGGCCGCACCCCTCGGACTTTTTTTTTCAGGGGGTCCGCGCTCAAAACGATGTTCACCAAGTTCACCAAGTTCACCCGAAGTACACCCGCCCGCCCGGCTTGACGACCTCAGGCATCAAAAATGCACCATATAGGTGCAAAAACAGACGGGGCCGGCCATCGGACGAACGATGACCAGCCCCTGACCAACATTGAAGAATGTCGCTTCAACATGGCTAAGACGAACCCTATCACCGATCCCTCCACCCCGGCGACCGGAACAACGGCGCAGCACCGGGACCGCCACATGACCAGCGTTGCGGACGTGATCGTGGAGATGAACGGCATGCACCGCGAGATTAACGCGCACCGCAGCGAATCAGAGCGCCGCCGGCACCTGAGTGTGCTCCTGGCTCGCATCGATACCGCCGACGCGCTGCTGGAACCTCTGTCGCAGTGGGCAGAGGTGCAGGATGCACGCAAGGTCGCGGGCGGTAGCGTTCCGACTCGCCGGGCTGCGCTGCTGACACTCGCCGCGATGCGTCACCATGCACGAGCCCTTTCTTCTGTCGTCCGGGCCGGGGAATTGATCGGCGACCCGCCAGCGTTCGAGGCTTATCAGGCCGCCGCCGGTCTGGCGCTTGACCTGTTCATGGCGCGATCCGCGCAAGCCGCCGCAGCCATCGAAGCCAGCGCGACACGGGCGCGCAGCGGGAATCGCTCGGCACCAAACCAAAACACCCTGAGGGCTGATCGCGACAAACGGATTAACGACTACCTGAACAACCCCGGCCACCTTTCGCCGGAAAGCGCAGGGGTGCACATAGCCGGGGCTCTGGCGAAGAAATGGCCGGGTGCGCGGGGGGCACAGCCCGAGACCATCACCAAGCTCATCAGAGCGCGGCAAAAGAAATTCCGCAAAGAGTGACTCTTTGCGGGCACGAGACCAGCGCGGGAAAAAAATGGCGGCCATCCCACCCCTGAACAAGGACGCACCCATGACCGCACCCAGCCACGACACCATGCTGACCATCCCCGAAGCCTGCGCCGCCCTGCGCGTGTCGCGTGGATTCATCTACACGCTCCAGAAGCGCGGAGCCCTTGAGCTGGTGAAGCTCGGGCGCGCTGCCCGCATCCGCCGCTCTGACGTTGATCGCCTGATTCAGGCCGGCGCGGCGCAGTGAGCGGCACCAAAGAGAAACGCCCCGGCGCTGTAGCGAGCGACCGAGGCGTGATGTTCAACAGACAGCGAAGAACAGGACGCGATCTTCCCATGATCAAGCTTCAGATTCAACCTAGCCGCGCCGCCCTGGCGCATCCGGCCGACTAACCCCATCGCAAAGGAGCACCACATGCGAACCCCGTCCGATTGGGCAGGGGTCGGGGCGAAGCCTTGCCCGGACACCACCATTCACCCCCTCCAGATCGTCGATCACCGCATCGGCGACGAGGCCCGCGCCGTGTCGGCACGCGAGCTGCACCGCGCTCTTGGCATCCGTCGCGACTTCACGAGCTGGATCAAGGCTCAGGTAAGGCGCGCCGGCTTCGTTGAAGGCGAGGACTTCGTTTTGCTCACCAATCAGGGTGAGCGAACAGGGCGTGGAGGTCACAACCGCGCGGACTACCTGCTGACCTTGAACGCCGCGCAGCACATCGCGCTGATGTCTGGCACACCGGCCGGCCGCGCCTACCGTGCGCACCTGATCCGCTGTGAACGCGAGCTGATCCGCCTAGGCACGGGCGCTGCACAGGATCTGGCCCGGTTGATGTCTCGGCTCGATCAGGTCAACGCCCGAGGCAGCATCGCCGGCCGTGACCTTGGCTCGCTGCGCCGCCAGCGCGAGGCCATCGAATGTGCCGCCGCACCGCTGCGCGCCCTTGTGCAGCCGCTGCTGACCGGCCTGGAGAACGCGGAATGATCGCCCGCACCGCCATCTTCCTGGCCGCATCACTGCCGGCGCTGCTGCCGGCCTGCACTGTCGTCGCGAGGTGGGCAGCATGAGCGCCTCCCTACTCGACGCGATCCGCGCCGCCCTGGGCACCGCGCCCGAGCGCGACATCATCCCCGGTGAGTTCGTCCGCTTCGGTGGCCGCAATAAGCCGATGTGGCTCAAGCTGTTCAGCGACGGACGGGCCGCCACCTTCGGAGACTGGCGCGACGGCAGTTCCCACCTCTGGACTGAATCCGGCCAGCCCATGAGCCCTGCCGAGCGTGCCGCCGCCCGTGCATGGGCCGATCAGCAGCGCCGGCAACGAGAAGCCGCACAGCGCGCCGCCTGGGCAAAGAACGCTGCCGACCTTGCGCTGAGGTGGAGCCGAGCCCGGCCGCTGGTGCCCGGCGATCCGGTCACGCTCTACCTGAAGCGCCGCCTGGGTGTGGCGCTGTGGCCGCTGCCGGCCACGCTGCGGTATGTGCCTGATCTGCCGTACTTCGATGACGGTCAAGAGGTCGGACGCTTCCCGGCGATGGTGGCCGCGATCACCAGCCCGGCCGGCGAGCTGGTGGCGCTGCACCGAACCTGGGTGACGCGCGACGGTCGGAAGGCCGATGTGCCCGGCCCGGTGAAGAAGCTGTCGCGCACCTGTGGTTCGCTCACGGGGGCGGGGATCGCGCTGTGGAGCCAGCCGGACGACCGGGGTGTGATCGGCGTGGCCGAAGGCATCGAAACGGCGATGGCCGCCAGCTACGGGGGGCGCATGCCGGTCTGTGCCGCATACAGCGCTGGCGCCCTGGCCGCGTGGCAGTGGCCCGAGGGAGCGCGCCGTCTGGTGATCTGGGCTGATCACGACCCAGCCGGCGCCGATGCCGCCGACAGGCTCCGAGCCCGAGCGCAGCGTGCCGGCCTGGCTGTCCTCACCAAGACCCCGCCGGAAGCGGGCACCGACTGGTGCGACCACGTGCACCAGCGCAACACCGAACAGAAGGAGCGCCAAGCATGAGCGCCAAGGACATGCCCCTGATTCCCGAGATGGACGCCGACGAAGGCGCCGACCCGTCGATTCAAGAACAGGCCCGCGCGGTCCTGGCCGCCGCAGTGGCCGGCGACTGCGGCGCACCGTTCGGCGCGCTGGAAGTGCTCAAGGCATTCCGCGATATCGACCTGCCCGGATGGATGCGGATGCGCGCGGCGCTGAAGCAAGCCAAGGTGCAGGTGACGGAGCTTGACCGCGCGATGCGTGATTCGTCCGAGTCGGCAGGCGCTGAGGTTGCGGCGGATGCGCTGGTGGCCCTAGCCCGTGAGCATGCCGAGTTCGTGCACGACGCCGACGGCGAGCCCTACGCGGTCATGCACGAGGCAAGCGTGCGCCGCTGCCTGCACCTGGGGTCGAAGGCGTTCGGCGAGTGGCTGTCGTTCAAGTTCTACCGCGACACCGACCGCGCCCCGACCGATCAGGCGCTGAAGACCGCCCTGGCGACCCTGACCGGCCAAGCCAAGTTCGACGGCAAGGAGACTGCGGTTCACCTGCGTGTCGCCAAGACCGAGGACGGCGTGTACTGGCTTGATCTGTGTGATGAGGCTTGGCGCTGCGTCCGAATCGACCGTCACGGATGGGCCGTCCATCAAGGCGGGGATGCGCCGCTATTCACCCGCACCGGGTCCATGCGGGCGTTGCCCGAGCCGGCCGGCGATGGCGATATCGGCGCGCTGTGGGATCTGGTCAACGTGCCCGAGGCCGACCGCCTGCACGTCCTGGCCTTCCTGGTCGAAGCCCTGCGACCGGACACGCCTTACCCGGTCATGCTGATGTTCGGCGGTCAGGGCACCGGCAAGAGCAGCACTCACAGCATGTTGCGCGACCTGTTCGACCCGAATCAGGTCAACCTGCGCGCCGCGCCGAAGACGGTGGAAGACATGTGGGTGGCCGCGCGCGGCTCGCACGTCGTCAGCTATGAAAATTTGTCGCACCTGACCCCGGCGCAACAGGACGCCCTGTGCACCATCGCCACGGGCGGGGGCACCGCAACGCGGACCCTGTTCACGACCGCCGATGAGACCGTGATTCAGGTCAAGCGCCCTGTGATGCTCAACGGGATTGCCGCCGTCGTCACGGCTCAGGATCTGATTGATCGCGCCATCCTGATCGAACTGCCGACCGTCACCAGCCGGCGCACGGGGGGCGCGATCCAAGCCGCGTTCGATGCCGAGCGTCCCCGGCTGGTTGGCGCGCTGCTGGATCTGTTCTCTCACGCCCTGGCGGTGCTGCCGTCGGTCGAAATCGATCCGGCCAGCCTGCCCAGAATGGCGGACTTCGCGCTGATCGGCGAAGCCGTCGCACGCTCTACAGGCCGCGCGCCGGGCACCTTCCTGGCCAGCTACAACGGTATGCGGGTGGAGTCAGTGCACCGAACCATTGAAGCGTCTCCCGTCGGGGCCGCCATCGTCGCCATGATGGAGAGCCTGCCACAGGGCTTCGAGGGCACGCTGAAGGATTTGATGAGCGCGCTGGCGGACTACCGCCCGGCCGGCGAGTCCTGGCCCATGACGGCAAAAGGCATGGGCGACGCCCTGCGCCGGCTCGCCACGTCCATGAAGCTGATCGGGATCGATGTTCGCGACAAGGGGCGCACGAAGCACGGTTACGCGGTGCGAATCAGCCGGGCGGGTGAACTTGGTGAACTTGGTGAACATCGAAAAGAGCTTCACCCCCCCGAAAACAAAATC
>Ga0228700_1001553_pt1 | contig 14332 bp, 9 predicted proteins | sample McNCre317_Aug_MG_FD_178019 | JGI IMG/M metagenome (GOLD analysis project Ga0228700, IMG submission 178019) | Freshwater microbial communities from McNutts Creek, Athens, Georgia, United States - 3-17_Aug_MG | ecosystem: Environmental > Aquatic > Freshwater > Creek | place: USA: Georgia...
TTGGTGCGCACCTCTCGGGGCAGCCACTCAACTATCAACTCGTCAACCTGGGCGCCCGGTTTATGGGCGACGCGATGACGGCGGCAAACTACCGAATGTTCGCGCTGGACACCACACCAGCCAAGCCCGGATTGGTCGCCGCGGCCGAGGGAGGTGGCTGCGGTTTTGCCGGCGAAATCTGGCGCCTGTCGGCGGCCAGTCTGGGTCAGTTCATGGCCATGTTGCCGCAGCCCATGATGCTGGGAAAGGTCGTTCTCGCTGATGGCACCGAGGTGGTTGGGTTTGGATGTTCCCGCATTTCTGGCACCGATATTTCACGCTTCGGTGGCTGGCGAAACTACCTGGCCAGCCTCTGATTTTCGGGGTTGAAACACCCCGAAATTGCTCAATAAAGTGCCACCCGAATGTTTCCGTGCAAATAGTTAAAGCGGTTTCGCCAAACACCTTAACGGGGCCTTAACTCCCTCTCAAACTAGAAGAGAGCCTTTCCATCCAAGTCGTTTTGGAAGGGCGAAATTCTTAGATTTTTTGATGGGGGTGCGGCTGAAAATGGCAGATTTTCAACGCGTAAGCTGGACAAGTATTTTGCGTCGCGGTGGCCTGGTGGCGCTAACCGCACTGGCCATGTATCTGCTTGCATCCACCCCAACCAGCTGGGCCAGTTCAGAGTCGCAGGAGCAGCACTCAACCACCAGCGCCAGCCCAAGCCACGATTCGGAGTCTGGCGAGTCTGAGTCCGGCGATGCAGACGACCAGCCAACGCCAACGCCGGTAGATCCGTCGCCAACTCCAACAACGACCGACACCGGCACTCCGACCCCGGCTCCGTCACCTTCTCCAACGGGTACTTCAACGCCAACTTCGACACCGACTGTCACACCAACGCCAACTTCGACACCGACTGCCACGCCAACACCAACCCCGACGCCAACACCAACGAAAACTTCGCTAGACCCGGTTGAGCTCCGAACCGGAACCGACCCCTCCAAGGTCGGTGGGCAGCAGGTAACGCTTTCGGCCAACAAGGCAAACACCGGGCTGCACCTGCAGGGCAGTGGCTGGTCGCTTGACCTAATCGGTCGCGATCGACGCGGCACCAACGCCGAACTGGATGCGGCCGGCAACATCGTCTTCCGCGAGGGGCACCAGGCCTACACCTCGGGCACTGGTTTCAAGCCAAACTCCACGGTCAACGTCTACATCTTTAGTACCCCGATTCTGATCGGTACCGTGCAAACCGACAAGGCGGGCAGTTTCGAGGGCCAGTTTGCGCTTCCAAGCGGACTGGAGGCAGGGGCTCACACCGTGCAGGTTGACGGCTTTGCCCCCGATAGCTCGGTGCGCACGGCCAACATGCCTGTGCTCTATGCCACACCAAAGGCAAACACTGCAAAGCTGAGCGTTTACTTCACCCCTGACAGCGCAAAGCTGACCAAGGCTACGGTCTCAGCTCTAAAGCTGTTTGTTGCGGGCATTCCTGCAGCGGCCGAAGACTTGGTCAGTGTCACAAAAGGCTATGTCTACCCATTTGGCAACCGCGGGCACAACATTTACATCAGCACCGCCAGGGCCAACGCCATAACCAAGGCGCTCAAAGCGGCAGGGGTAAAGGCCGATTTCAACTCTGCTGGCATGGGCAGGTTGACAGTCAAGTCGCCAACCTCACGCCGGGTAGAGCTGACGCTCAGTTACAACGTCTACACGCCATTCGCCCAGTAGCGCGGATTGTAATCCGAAGGTTTTATTCGGACAGCACCATTTTTCTTTCAATTTCGTTAGACTTGGTATCTAAATACTTTGTCTAGGGGACATAAATTGAAGAAGTTTATTAGCGCGGTTGTTGCCGTACTACTTCCAATCGCGGCACTGAGTTCGCTAAATGCCGCGCCAGCAAATGCTGCGCCAACCTTGGGTACAAACCCAAGCTCGCCGGTGAACGTGGTTGTCAGCTCCACCACCACCCTAAACAATGTCCTAGACTCCGCCAACGATCTGCAGGTAGCCGGCTACCCTCCAACCGATTTGGTTCGCGTGGTAGTGAGCGTTGACTCCGGTAACATCCAGCTGACCGCGACCACCGGGTTGGCTGCAATCCAGGGTTACTCACTGGACACCGCAGCTCACCCAAGCATCGGTTGGCAGTCCACTCAGGCGGATGCCAACACCGCACTCAACGGCCTCAAGTACATCGCAGGCTCGAGTGCCCCTAGTGCAGCTAATGTCACCCTCACTAGCTCGTACGCTGGTGCTAGCGGCGGTGGCGCTTCCCCCGCTTACTATGCGGCTAATGGTCACTACTATCAGTACGTTGCAACTAGCAGAACTTGGGCAGCGGCTCAGGCCGATGTGGCAAACAACCCTCTCACCTACACCTTCAACGGTTTGCGCGGCTACCTTGCAACTGTCACTTCCCAGGAAGAAAACGACTTTGTGACCAACCGCGCGGGATCAGTCGCGGTATGGCTAGGTGCTCGCCGTGATAAGGACAATATCAATGGGCATGGAGCGAACGCCTGGTACTGGACCGAAGGTCCTGAGGCCGGAACTTGGTTCTTTACGCAAGGTGGAGGTGCAGTTAACGGCGCATACATCAACTGGAATTCCGGTGAGCCAAACGGAACCGGAACCTCGGGCGAATCCGCACTCCAGATTCTTTCTGGCAATGGCAACACTGGTGAATGGAACGACCTACAGGCAAGCGACGGCACCCAAAACTTGGGTTACGTAGTCGAGTACGGCGGAATGCCGGGCGACAACCAGACTTACACCTCTGCAAGCCGCGTACTTCCAATCACGATTTCTACCAACCAGGTTGTTGATGTCAACTGGACTGAGCTCAACTTTGACTTCGCTCACAAGACTTACATCACCGGAAACGGTACCGCTGTAAACGACAAGGTTTTGTACCAGAACGTCACCACCCGAAATGGTGTTTGCGTTGACGGTGTTGTCACCACCAAGACCCTAGATCGTGCGACCATCTCTGCCTATGACACTGGAACCCACGCTGGTGGAACCGCATCAAACTTTGAGGTGGACGTCACTACAACTGCTGCGGGTGGGTCTGCAGAGTTCCAGTTCGACTTCTTTGTCTGTGGAACTTACGGAACTGCTGGGCAAACTCGCGTTGTTCTAAAAAACACCGGTGTAACCGCGATTGACATCGACTACAACCAGTGGAATGAACTTACAAACTTCGATAGCTACACCCTGGCAGCCGACACCAAGCTTCACGAGTGCCCCATCAACACCGCATGCAACACTACCCACCAGGTGCCTAGTTCATACCCAGCCAGCTTGCGATTCCAGGGTCCATCCAGCGTTGACGCAACCCTCGTTCAAGACCAGGTGGTTGCCAACTACGGCAGTATCGCCACGTTTACTATCAAGATGGGTAACACGACCTCGAACAACCCGAACTATTTCGGTGTTGCATTCAAGGGTCTGCCTTGGGGAACCGCAACCCCTGCCACCCAGGGTGGCTCAACCACCTACAACATCACCTATGACGGCAACGGCTCAACCGCCGGCACTGTTCCTGCTACTCAGACCGGTGTAACAGGCAAGAACTTTGCAGTTACCGGTAATACCGGAGTTCTGGTTCGCACCGGCTACACCTTTGCAGGTTGGAACACCGCCCAGAATGGCACCGGAACCAGCTATTCGGCGGGCTCAACCATCCTGATGCCAAACGGTGGTACTACTCTCTACGCAATGTGGACCCCTTCGGGAGTCACGCTGACCTATGACGCCAATGGCGGAACCGCAGCTCCAATCGCGGAAGTTCGAAATGCGGGTTCGATCGCCAACCTGAGCTCGGTCACACCTACTCGCACCGGCTATACCTTCTTGCGGTGGAACACTCTTGCAAACCCTGTAATCGGTGTTACGCCTGGAACTAACTACAACTCTGGCGCCAGCTTCACCATGCCGTCCACAGCAACCACTTTGTATGCTGTTTGGCAGGCCTCGAGCGGCAGCCTTGCCTACGACCTGAACGGCTCGTCATCAGCGGCAATTTCAACCCAGAACGGTAGCCAAGGCTCAACCACCACAGTCTCGTCTACTCTTCCGGTTCTAGCAGGATTCAACTTCGCTGGTTGGAACACCGCGCAGAATGGTTCTGGCACCGCTTACGCGGCAGGCTCAACTTACACTTTCACTTCGGGTGCAGTTACTGTTTATGCCCAGTGGGTTCCAGCCACGCTTTACAGCTTGAACTACAACTCCAATGGCGCAACCGGTGGCCCGGGCGCGACCTCGGCCTATGCTGGGCAGCAGATCACTTTGTCCACCAACTACCCAACTCGCACCGGTTACACCTGTAACGGCTGGGCGGCAACCCCAACAGGTGCAGCGCTTTCATCGCCTTATACAATGCCTGCAAGCAACACCACCCTTTATGCGGTCTGTGCGGCAAACAACTATCACGTCACCTACAACAGCAACTACGGAACCCCAACCACCGTTGCCGACGCGACTAACTACCAGTACCTGTCATCGGTCACTTCTTATACGGTCGCGGCATCAAACTTCAGCCGCACCAACTATGATCTCGTCGGATGGTCAACCACTTCAAACGGAACCACTAACTACGCTCCGGGCAGTTCGTTCAATATGCCCGCCTCGGACGTAACTCTGTATGCAGTTTGGGTGCTTTCAAACATCGAGATTCGCTACGACGCTAATGGCGGAACCGGTGCTCCAGGTGCCGCATCTGCCGCAGCAACTTCGACCTACACCATTAGTGCAACCGAACCAACCCGCACCGGGTACACCTTCAACGGATGGGCTGCGGCCAACAACAGCCCGGCAACCGGTCCTTTCCGCACTGGCGTGAACGGTTCATTCGTGGTTCCAGCTGGAACCGTCACATTGGTTGCACAGTGGACACCGATCACCCACGCGCTAACCTATGACACCAACGGTGGTTCAACTGCTCCTACCGATGCAACCGCATACGGCTACCAGCAGACCGCCACCGTTTCGAGCACTTTGCCTATTAAGGCGGGATACATATTCCTAGGCTGGAACACCGCCCAGAACGGCTCTGGAACCAACTATGCCGGCGGCAACACCCTGGTAATGCTGACCTCGAACGTCATTCTTTACGCGCAGTGGACTGCTAACTCTTACCGCTTGACCTACAACGCCAATGGTGGTTCTGGCGCACCTAGCTTCGAGAACCGTGTTGTGGCAAGCGTGGCTGCTTTGTCGGCAACTTTGCCTACTCGCACTGGTTACACCTTCAATGGCTGGAACACCGCAGCCGATGGCACGGGAACCAACTACGCAGCCTCCGGCTCGCTGACCATGCCAGCGGCTAACCTGACCATCTACGCTCAGTGGTTGTTGAATTCTGGCGCAGTCACATACAACGCCAACGGCGGTTCTGGTGCACCAGCAGGAGCCAACTACAACTACGGAGCCTCGGTCACGGTTTCTGGCACTGCTCCTACCTACACTGGTTACACCTTCAACGGCTGGAACACCCGCTGCGATGGCACCGGAACCCCTTACTCGGCTGGAAACGTGTTCGCTATGGGTGCCACCTCGATTGAGCTTTGCGCACAGTGGACTCCTGTTTCCTACCAGTTGATCTATGACGGCAACGGTGGAACTGGAGTTCCAAACGCCAGCGCAAAGGCATACAACTCGACGGTAAACACCACCTCGGGAATCCCGAACCGCCCTGGTTACACGTTCATCACTTGGAACACTTTGGCAGATGGCACTGGCACCTCGCGTCCAACTTCAGGTACCTTCACAATGCCTGCGTCGGATGTAACCCTGTATGCAATCTGGTCGCAAAACGCCTACACCGTTTACTACAACATGAACACTGGTAACGGCTCGATTGCACCTCAGCCCGCTCGTTACGGAAACTCAGTTACCGTTTCGAACTCGGTACCGACCCGCACTGGATTCACCTTTGCTGGTTGGAACACTCAGGTTGGCGGAGTGGCAGCCGGCGGCACCCAATATGCTGGAGGGTCAAACCTGACCATGCCGGCTGCTAACGTGACGCTCTATGCTCAGTGGACTGCTATCGACTATTCGGTGACCTACAACGCAAATGGCGGCAGTGGCGCACCCGCTGCACAGACCCCGCTAAATGCTGGCGTTGATGTCACCCTCAGCTCGACCCTTCCGGTACGCACTGGCTACCAGTTCAACGGTTGGAACACTCGTGCCGATGGCACTGGAACCAACTACCTACGTGGCGGCTCACTCGTCATGCCGGCGGCAAATGTCTCGCTGTATGCGGTCTGGGTACCAGACATCCTTGACTTGCTCTATAACGCAAATGGCGGATCTGGTGCACCTTCGGCTGAAACGGCGGCAACCAATTCAAGTGTTACCGTTTCTTCGACCATTCCGGTGCGCGCGGGTTACAACTTCACAGGTTGGAACACTCTGGCAGCCGGCGGAGGAACCGCGCAGGCTAGTGGCAGCTCCTTCCTCATGCCTGGAACTGCTCTTACCCTTTATGCGCAGTGGACGCCAAAGAACATCACTCTGCACTACGACCTCAACGGTGGTTCAGCAAACGCAAATATGCCTGCGCCTGCCGATGTCACCCAGGCGTTCAACACTGTGACTCAGTTGGCTCCTTCCAATACTTTTGGCAAGAACAACGCCACCTTCATCGGTTGGAACTCTGCGGCAGATGGCAGTGGTACTTCCTATGCGGCTGAGTCAAACTTCACCATGCCTGACTCTGACGTAACGCTCTACGCTCAGTGGCTGGGTGTTTACTACGTAGTCGAGTACAACCCGAATGGCGGAAGCGGTCAACCTGCAGCCCAATTTGCAGCTGCTGGGCAGAGCGTGGCGCTGGCTACTCAGGCTCCAACCCTGACCGGTTACGACTTCACCGGTTGGACCGAATCTACTCAGGGCACTAGCTACACTCCGGGTGCGGGGCTCACCATGCCTTCAACCAACCTGACCATGATTGCAAGCTACCGAGTGCACGTGGAAACTCCGAGTGGCGGAACTCCTACCCCAACTCCGGTTACCCCACCAGTGGTGCCAACCCCACCAGTTGTCGTACCAACGCCACCTGTTGAGCCAACTCCACCGCCAGTTGTTGAAGTCAAGCCTCTAACCGTGAAGGAAGTGGTTTTCTTCAAGGGAGACCAGGCTGGCCTGTTGCCTGCAACTATCACGGCGCTAAAGAAGCTGATGGTTATTGCGAACAGCCGTGGTGCTGCCTCCTCGATCAGCATCATTGGGCGTGTGAAGGAAACTGCCGACAAGAGTTACGACATGAAGTTGTCAAAGGCTCGTGCCGACAATGTTGCCAACTACTTGAAGAAGGCTGGCTTGAAGGGTCCTTACTCCATCACCGCCGCTGGAATTTCTCCGGAGAATAAGTGGATTTCGCGTCGAGTAGAAATCACTGTTACCTGGAGCAAGAAGTAGCCAATAGGTAGAAGAGAAGGGCTTGCCTCACCTGAGGCAGGCCCTTCTTTGTTGGGCTATCCTGTTGGCATGACAACAGAAAAGGTTCAGGGTCCAAAGTCGTACTTCCCGTCCATCGAGAAGAAGTACGGGCAACCCATCTCGCACTGGATGGATCAGCTGAAGCCGGTTCACGACGCCAAGCACATGGAGCAAGTGGCGCACCTCAAGGAACTTGGCATGGGCCACGGTCACGCCAATGCTGTGGTTGCTGTTTACCGCCACGAAAACGGGCTGTAGTTTCCTTGCCCTTCACCCAAGGGTCACCCGCCATTTAGCGCAAGCGAACGTCGATTTAAACTGCAGTTCATACCGTTAAGGCGTGAGCCTAAGAGTGGTAGTAGTGACCGAGTCGTTTCTGCCGTCGCTGAACGGCGTGACCAACTCGGTGCTCCGCATCCTCGACACCTACAAGCAGCGCGGCATCCAGGCCCTGATCATCGCCCCAACCGCGCCAAGCCCAAAGTACCTGGGCTTCGACATCATTCAGACCGCCAGTTTTCCACTAAAGCAGTTTCAAGTTGCGGTTCCGGGGCTCTGGCTCCAAGAGGCCATCGAGGCCTTCAACCCCGATGTGGTGCACGTTGCATCGCCATTCATACTGGGCGGCCAGGCTATTGCCGCTGCCGAGCGCCTGGGCATTCCATCGGTGGCCATCTACCAGACCGAGCTGACCGGCTACATGGACCGCTACAACCTGGGTTTGGCCAAGCCGTGGCTGGACAAGGCCGTGGCGGCCATTCACGGACCGGCAACCATCAACCTGGCGCCAACCAAACAGACCGCCCAGTACCTGCGCGAATTGGGCGTGGCCTCGGTTGATGTTTGGGGTCGTGGCGTTGACCTAGATTTGTTCCACCCCAACCGCAAGACCGAGCCGGCCACCGCAAAGTTGCGTGCCAAGTGGGCGCCGAACGGCGAGAAGATTGTTGGCTATGTGGGCCGGTTGGCTGCTGAAAAGCAGGTGCACCGAATGGCCGAGCTCTTCGACCAGCCAAACACTCGCTTTGTGATTGTGGGCGAGGGCCCGGAGCGCCGCCGCCTGGAGGCAGAGTTTGCCGGTGCCCCGGTTACCTTCACCGGAAAGCTGACCGGACTAGAACTAGCCGCGGCCTATGCCGCCTTCGATGTCTTTGCCCACTTTGGCACCGAGGAAACCTTCGGCCAGACCATCCAGGAGGCTCAGGCAACCGGTCTTCCGCTGGTAGCGCCCCGAAGCGGGGGACCAATCTTCCTGGTGGAGCACGGCGAGACCGGCTACCTGGCCAACCCGGTTGGCCGCGGCGCCTACACTCCGCTGGTTGCCGCACTGCTTGCGGACGACGAACTTCGGGCGCGCATCGGCGAGAACGCTCGTAGGAGTGTGCTGAAGAAATCTTGGGAAGCCAATAACGCAGTGCTGCTGGAGTATTACGGTAGAGCCATAGAGATTTCTAAGGCTGCCAACCGTGGCTCCTACAACACCGCGAAGGCTACTGAATTTGAACTGGCTTGATCCACAGCAACTGATCAACACGTTTGGCAACTATGCCGTTCTTGTCGTTTGTGCGTTTATCTTCTTTGAGACCGCCTTCATCGTCACGTCGTTCTTGCCGGGCGACTCACTCTTGTTTATCTTGGGCATCACGATGGCGAGTGCTACCTCGAATCTGATTCCGTTTCCGCTTGCGGTGCTGCTGGTGCTGGCCTGCGCCATTGCCGGAAGCCAGGTTGGCTTTGAAGTAGGCAACCGGGTTGGAACGCCGCTATTTGAGCGCGGCCACGGCTGGATCTTCAACCCCAAAGTTGTAAAGCGCACCCACGACTTATTTGAGCAGTATGGAGCCCGCGCAGTAATCTTGGCGCGCTTTGTGCCCATCATCCGAGCCCTGGTGCCGATGCTGGCAGGCATCTCGTACCTGGAGCGCCCCAAGTTTTTGCGCTACAACGTGATTGGCGCCAGCGCCTGGGTGATTGGCTTCATGTGCCTTGGCTTCTTTGCCGGCAAGGTACCAATCATCCACGATCACCTCGAGACCGCGGTGCTCACTATCGTGGTGCTGTCATCCTTGCCGATGCCCATTGAGGTGCTGCGCCACTGGCTGAAGAACCGCAAGGCGGCGAAGACTAAGGCTTAGGCAATCTTGGAGCTGCTTAGGCGGCTTGCGCGGTCGTGTGGTCGCTTAGGCAGCTTGGGCGAAGTCGCCCTGGGCCACTCGCTCTATGCCCGCAATGCAACCCTGGAATGGCACCAGACTCAGGTGCTTGCTGGTGAGGCCATCGCCGCTTGAGGTGCCGCGCAGGCGGCGTTCGATAAACGGAATGACATAGACCACAATCCACCGAAGCGTGGCAATCGGCCCGCGCGGTGGCGCGACCATCTCGTCCAGGTCGGCCTCGCGAATTCGGTGGGTTAGACCCAAGATGTTGGCGGCCTCATTGGCAACGCGAATGTGGCCGTGGCCCGAGAAGTGCACCATGTCTTCGGCCCAAAACTCCAGGCAAGAGAATTCCTCGATCCCGTGCACATCGATGACCGGGATGTTGAATTCGGCTGCCACGCGCTCGATCATGCTGGACATGCGCTGGGCGCGGGGAAGCATCTTGCGGAAGAAGCGAAGGTGGCTGGGGCGAATGGTGTTTGCCACCACAACATCGCAGCCGGCGGCAAGCAGCAGCTGCAGACCCTCGCGGTAAACCCGCTCGACCTCGGGGTAGGCCTCGTCGCTGGTCATTAGGTCGTTTGAGCCTGCCATGATGGTGACGAGGTCTGGCTGAAGGCGCAGTGCAGCCTCTAGTTGCTTGGCCATGATTCCACGCAGTTTGCTGCCGCGAAGGGCGAGGTTTGCGTAGTGAAATTCTGTGCCGCGAGCCTTGGCTTCAAGGCTCAACAATCCGGCTAGGCGGTCGGTCCAGCCATTGTTCTCGCGGTCTTGGTCAAAAGTGAAGTCGCCAAGGCCCTCGGAGAGCGAATCTCCAATAGCCACATACGACCGATAGCTTGCACCTGCCATGGTTCAAGTGTCGGCACCCAAGGTTAAAACGGGCTTAACCCCGATGAAAGGTCGCTTCGTTACTAGGTTAACAAAACGCCTAGGCGCCGATGACCTGGGCTGCGGCACGGGCCGCAACCTTGGCAACCCGGCCAATCTTGGTGACGTCGTCATCGGTGAGTGCACCAGACACAAACCACGCCTCGAAGGCACTCGGTGGCAGGCTTACGCCACCGTCCAACATGGCGTGGAAGAAGGCGTTGAAGGCCGCCACGTTTTGGGTCTGGGCATCGGAGAAGGAACGAACCGGGGTGTCGGTGAAGAAGAACGAGAACAGGTTTCCGCCCGACTGCAGAGTGTTTGGAACGCCGGCGGCGGTGAGGGCATCGGCAATGACCGAGCCCACCTGAGCGGCGCGCTGGTCCAGCGTGGCGTAGAGCGAGTCGTCGCAGAGCTGCAGCGTGGCCAGGCCAGCCGCGGTTGCCACCGGGTTTCCGCTTAGCGTGCCCGCCTGGTAGACCGAGCCCACCGGTGCCAGCTGATCCATGATGCTGGCCGGACCGGCAACCGCGGCAACGGGGTAGCCGCCACCGATGACCTTGCCGTACGTGAATAGGTCTGGCGCCCAGCCATCGGGGGCAATGTACTTGGAGTACCAGCCACCCGCGCTGATGCGGAAGCCGGTCATAACTTCGTCGAGGATCATCAGGGCGCCGTGAGCGCTGGTGAGGCGGCGAATGTGGTCGTTAAAGTTGAGGTGAACGCCGTTGGTGTCGGTGAACTCGAGCGGTGGTACCACACCCATGTTTGCCGGGGTTGGCTCGGTGATGACGGCCGCAATCTCGTGGCCGCGGGTGGCAAACAGTTCCTCCAGCGCCGAGAGGTCGTTGTATGGCAGCACCACGGTGTCTTGCGCTGCACCGGGTGTCACGCCAGGCGAGTTCGGTAGGCCAAGGGTGACTACGCCCGAGCCGGCCTGCACCAGCAGGGCATCGCTGTGGCCGTGGTAGCAACCGGCAAACTTGACCACTACGTTGCGCTGGGTTCCACCGGCGGCAGAGGCGGCGGCGCGTGCCAGCCGCACCGCGGTCATGACGGCTTCGGTGCCGCTGGAGACAAATCGCACTCGCTCCACGGCTCCGCCAACCCGGGAAACAATCTCCTCGGCCAGCAGAACCTCGTTTGGGCTAGGCGCACCGAAGGATGCCGAAAGGGCCGCACTTCGCTGCACTGCAGAGACCACCGATGGGTGGGCGTGGCCCAGAATCATCGGACCCCAAGAACCAACTAGGTCGATGTACTGGTTGCCGTCAACGTCCCAGATCTGACTTCCCTCGCCGCGCACAAAGTAACGTGGGGTTCCGCCAACGCCCTTGAACGCGCGTACTGGGCTGCTAACGCCACCGGGGATTACCTTTTGGGCGCGCTCGTGCCAGGCTATCGAGCCCTCGATGGAGAGTTGAGTTGAGGTCATTGCTAGTTGCCTTTCAAAAGGGCTGCGGCTTCAATAGCCCAGTAGGTGCAGATGATGTCGGCGCCGGCGCGCTTGACGCTTGCCAGAACCTCAAGGATGGCTCGTTCGCGGTCGATCAGGTCGGCTGCGGCAGCTGCCTCGAGCATGGCCATCTCGCCGCTGACGATATATGCCGCAACTGGAATGTCTGTGGCCAGGCGGGCTTCGCGAATCACATCGAGGTAGCTGAGTGCCGGCTTGACCATGATGATGTCGGCGCCCTCTTCGGCATCTAGACGAATCTCGCGCAGGCTCTCGCGCAGGTTGCGTGGGTCTTGCTGGTAGGTCTTGCGGTCGCCCTGCAGTTCGCTCTCTACGGCATCGCGGAATGGGCCATAGAAGGCGCTGGCGTATTTTGCGGCGTAGGCCAGGATGCTCACGTTCTTGAGCCCGGCTTCGTCCAGTGCCAGGCGGGTGAAGCCAACTTGGCCGTCCATCATTCCGCTGGCGCCAAGCATGTGCGCGCCGGCCTGGCCCAGCACCACCCCCATCTGAGCGTATGCAGCCAGGGTTGCGTCGTTGTCCACCGAGCCGTCTTCGGCCAAGACGCCGCAGTGGCCATGGTCGGTGAATTCGTCCAGGCAGAGGTCTGCGATGACCACCAGGCGCTCGCCGACCTGGTTGCGAACCTGTCGCACGGCCTTGCTAAGGATTCCCTCCGGGTTGAGGGCCTCGCTACCGGATGCATCGCGCACCGCGGGGATGCCAAAAATCATGATGCCACCGATGCCGGCTGCCAGTGCCTGGTCCACCAGGGTTGGCAGGGTGTCTAGGTTGTGCTGGAAGACGCCCGGAAGACCCTTGATTTGGCGGGGTTCGGCCAGGCCTTCCTTCACAAAGACGGGCAGGATCAGCTGCGCCGGGTTGACGTTGTTTTCGGCTACCAGGTTGCGAATGGCGGCGGATGCGCGCAGACGTCGTGGGCGTTCGATGGGGAACATCAGGATCCTTCGCTTGTCTGCCCCGTTTTTTGGAGCACTTCAAAAATAGCCTGAGCGGTGGCCTCGGCGGTAGTTGCGGGGGCAATGGCTTGGACGTTGAAGCCCAGGGCACGTGCGGTGGCCGCGGTGGTTTCGCCGCCACAGATGACGGGAACTTCAATGGCTGCGGAGTTCTGGTTCATGCCGGTGTGGTGGGCAACCGCGCGGGCTGCGCTTGGCGAACGCAACAGGAGGGCCGCAAAGTCGCCGGAGCGGAGGCCGGCTGCGGATGCGGGGCGGTTTGCCACCGCCTGAGTTTCGTAAACGACCTCGGTGATTCGATGCCAGCCGGCTGCGTCCAGCGCTGTGGTGAGCGTTGGCATGGCAAGGTTTCCCAGGGGAATGAGGGCGGTTGGGGCTTTGCCGGCTGCGCGCACCGGCGCGAGCGCCAAAAGCATCTCGGCCAGGCCGGCTGCGGTGCTGACGGCGGGGGTCAAGACTTCGTGTATTCCCATTTCGGAATACTTCTTGGCGGTGGCATCGCCGATGGCGGCAAACTTTACGCCGCGGGCCTTGGCGGCCCGGAGCGCCTTCGCCAGGGCGTCTACGCCTTCGACGCTCGCGCCAGCTCGGCCGCTTCCCTCGGCTTCGCCGGGGCTGTCCCCCACATTTGCAAGTGACTCGGGGTTTGACTCATTTTTTGGTGCCAAAGTTTGGTGCCGAATTTGGTCCAAATTTGTGCCAACTGGATGGGGCTGTTCCTGCCCGGGAATAAAGGCCGAGTTTTGGTCCAAATTTGGCTCAAAACTTTGGGTCACGATTTGGCGCCAAAACACGAGTGCATTCAAACTCGTTGCCACCACCCAGTCGCCCGAGCCAAGTCGGCCCAACCCATCCAAGAGCCGAGCGGCGGCTTCGGTGCCAGTCGGCCCGGCAACCGCGTGAATGTCGAGGTATGGCTCGGAAACGGACGAGATTCCCAGCTTGGCCAGAGCAGCAGCATCGGCCGCGTTGCCCGAGGCACGCACCAGCAGAACCGGCTTGGTCACGCTAGTTTGCCCCGCGGATGCGCATACCAAGTTCGGTGGCCATCAGCTGTGCCGCCACAAAGAGCCCCGTTTCATAGGCCTCGCGCAGCGCCGCCGGGCTGTTGTAGTTGGCCGCGTCCATGGGCACCGAGACCCCAAAACGTTCGTGCTCGTTGGTGTCGGGGTCAGACAGTTCGGCGGTGACGGTCAGCTGGCCATTTTCCAGCACACCCAACGCTCCAATGGCGGTGGCGCAGGTGGCAGCAACGCCTACCAGCACCGCACGCTCGGCGGTGGTCACCAGGCGCGATTCCGGGTCGTTCAATCCGTACAGAACTTCGAGAAGTTCTAGGTCATCGCTGCGGCATTCCACGGCCAGCGCACCCTGTGCGGGGGCCGGCAGCAGCACGTCAACGCCCAAGAACTCGCAGG
>Ga0228700_1001554_pt1 | contig 14332 bp, 14 predicted proteins | sample McNCre317_Aug_MG_FD_178019 | JGI IMG/M metagenome (GOLD analysis project Ga0228700, IMG submission 178019) | Freshwater microbial communities from McNutts Creek, Athens, Georgia, United States - 3-17_Aug_MG | ecosystem: Environmental > Aquatic > Freshwater > Creek | place: USA: Georgia...
CCCGATTCGCGACATAGGCCAAAAAAGCCCTAAAATCAGAATGAACGGCCCCGGTTCTGACCGGAAAGTGAGCGGTAATGGCACGAAAAAAGACCATCTGGCCCGCATCGGCTGAACGCAAATTCGAGCGTTTGGCCAAAAAGGGGAGGTCTGCGCAGGACATCGCCCGCGAGCTCACCGAGGACGGGGTCGCGGGGGCGAGCGCGGCCACGGTCGGGCGGCGGCTCCGGGAGCTCTTTGGCGATCGCCGAGCGGGGAAGAGCTCGCCAGACCCTGCGATCATGACCGCCCCAAGGGACGGCGCGCCCGCGGACATCCCGACCGACCCCGACGAGCTCGCGCAGGCGCCCCTCGAGGAGCTGCGGTGGTGGCTCGACAGCGTGAAGGATGCCTACGCGAAGGCCGAGGCCGATGGGAACGTGGCCGCCCAGGCCTCGCTCGCCGGGCGCGCGCGGGACTTCCTCGCGGCGATCCAGAAGCACACTCCGCCGAGCCCGCCTGACTTGAACGCGGCACCGGACATGATCGCGGCCGCCGAGCGGTGCGTGACGATGCTGTTCAAGAAAGTCGATCGGGCGGTCGGGGGGCGAACATGGTCATGAGCGAGGCGTCCCCCATCGATCGGATGATCGCTGACCTGATCGCCGAGGTCGGCCCCGAGCATGCTCGCGCCGTCCTCGAGGAACGCATCGCGACGTGCACCGTCGTGGAGCTTGCTGCGCTCCTGGAGAACTGGCGACTCTGGGCGCGCCCGAAACAACTCCCACCCGTCGGCGAGTGGATGTCGTGGGGCTTCCTTGGCGGCCGCGGCATGGGCAAGACGTGGAGCGTGAGCCGCTTCGTCAACGAGGAGGTCGCGGCCGGTCGAGCTCGCCTGATCGGCCTTGCCGCGCAGGACGAGGCGAACAGCGTCGCGCTCCAGGTAAACGGCGAGAACGGGCTCATCGCCACGGCGCCGCGCCACAACAAGCCGGTCTACCACCCGTCGAAGCTCGAGCTCGAATGGCCGAACGGGGCGACCGCGAGCGTCCGAACGCCCGAGGTCCCCGGCAAGATCCGCGGGCCGGAGTACGACATCTTTTGGGCGTGCGAGCTGCAGAGCTGGCCGGCGGCGACGATGCTGGAGGCTTGGGACATGATCGAGTTTTCGACACGCGTGGCGGGCCGCGAGTCGCCCTCGCGGATCGTGTGGGACTGCACCCCGAAGCGCGGGCACCCGATCCTCCTCGCTCGCCTGAAGGAAGCCGAAGAGTCGCCCGAGCTTCACCGCATCGTGCGAGGGACGATGCGCGAGAACGCCGGGAACCTCTCGCGCGGGTTCGTGGCGAAAATGGAGCGCAAGTACGCCGGGACGACGCGGGGGCGCGAGGAGCTCGACGGCGAGATGCTCGAGGACGAGGCGGCCGCCACGGTGGCCCAGACCGTGATCGACAGGTACCGGCGCCCGATGCCCGCGAGGTTCCGCCGGCGCGTCGTGTCGGTCGACCCCTCGGAGAGCGCGCGGGGCGACGCGGTAGGTATCCTTCGGCTCGGCCTCGGAGACGACGAGCAGGCGTATGTGGTCGCGAACCACTCGGCGAAGATGAGCGCGAGCACGTGGGGCGCGCTCGCGATCGACTTCTACATGCTCGACATGTGCGACTGCATGGTGCTCGAGCGCAACGCCGGCGGTGACATGGTCGTCGAGACCGTCCGCGCGCAGATCGGAAAGCGCGATATTCTGGTAGTCGTGCTCGGGAAGGATGACCGCGCGCCGCCGCACAACCCGAGGATCATCTACGTTCGCGAGGTCTACGCGAGAGAGAGCAAGGCCGTCCGCGCGTCGGCGATCGGGACATCCTATGAGCAGGGCATGATCTCGCACGTCGTCGGGGCGGACCTGTCCTCGCTGGAGACGACGCTCACGACGTGGGTGCAGGGCACGACGAGACGAAGCCCCGGCGACCTCGACGCGCTCGTGCACGGCGTCGTCGAGCTGCTCGGCCTGGCGACCGAGCGCGTCGACCATTCGAAGGGCGTGTCCGGGATCATGACGGCGCAACGGGAGCTGATGAAGCCTTCGCACGGGGCGCCGTTGACGTCGCTGCTCGTGGGCCGGACTGGACGGGGGAGGACGGTATGAAGGATCTGGATCTGGCAAAGCTGCTACTCGCGGCGCGCCGCCATCCCATGACACTCGAGCAGCGTGAGGCGCAGCGCCGCAGCTTCGCCTTCGGCAACGCGTCGATCGAGAATCCGCGAATCACCCGAGAGCTTGTGGACCGTGTCGCGGACGAGATGGCTGGGAGGTCACGACATCCGTCCCAGGATCGGGCAGCCGCGGCGCGGTCACCCGGTAGCGCTTCGCCGACTCGTCCACCCACGGCTGGTCGACCACGAAGCCGTTCTCGAGCGCCAGCTTGATCGCCGCGTGGAAGAGCGTCTCGCGCTTGCCGAGCGCCTCGACCTCGCCCTCCTCCTCGGGCCGCGGGATCTGGTACCGGAGCTCCGGCGCGAGCGTCGAGTCGCCGAAGTTGATCGCCGTCCACACGTCGAGCAGACCCGTCTCGAGCGCGGCCTCGATCGTCTCGAGGTCGCCTTGGACGATCGTCGACGCGACCCCGAAGAGCGCGGCGATGTCGACGCCCGGCGCGCCGCCGGCGGCTCCGAGCGTGCCGTCGGTGCCGAGATAGATGCGCGCGGCCGCCTTCTCGGCGACGAGCACGAGCTCCTTCCACACCTGCCAGGCCTGGGAGTCGTTCACCAGGTACTCGATGGTCGAGCCGAACGGCTTGATTCCCGTTGGCGCCTGAGCGCTGGCAATGGCTTGCAGCAGCTCCAGGAAGCCGGCCGCCTCGCGAGTGAGCACGCCCTCTGAGGCTTCCAGGGCCATCCCCTCCGGGAGTGTCCCGATGGGCTTCGCATTGCCGTGCGTCGCTGAGCCCATCGTCCAGTCTTTGGCGGCGAAGGCGTGCCGCGCCCAGATCACCGCGCCCGCAATGATCGCTCCGTACTTCCACGGCTCGTGCTCGCAGACCGCGACGATGATCCATTCGCCGTCACCGTGGACGATCTCCACCTCCCCGCCGGTGAAAGACCCGTCGGCGGCCTCGACGCGAGTGAAATACCCGCGCTTGTACTCGTCCCAACGAACGTGTCGGATGGGCCAGAAGTTCGCGTAGAGGTCGACGCGCGAGCCGTCGTCGCGGACCTGTCGCGTGAGGCGGAGAAAGGCCACGCCGTGGTTGACGAGGCACCCGTGCACGTTGAGCCGGGTCGCCATCGTGAGCGCGATCCCGCTGTCGCCGTAGAGCGAGGCGGCCTCCTCGGAGATCGAGGACGCCTTCCCCTTCTCGCTCGCGGGCCGCATCGTCACGGCGATCGAGCGCTGCGGCGCGAGCCGGTTGGAGTAGGCGGTAAAGAGCGCGTCGTCGGTGCGCATGGCGTCGGCCATGTCGGCGGCGAGACGAAACTGCCCGCGCATCTGGGCGGAGCGTGCCGCGTAGATCTGCTCGACGGTCCAACCCTCGAGGAGCCCCGAGCCCGCCGGCGGCCTCTTCTCGCCCTTGGCTGAGCCGGAGAATTCTGCGGACCGACGGATCTTTTGTGCGCGTTTCGCGGCTCGAGCCATGCGGTTTTGTAGCACGTCAAGTCTCACTTGCGTCTCGTTTCGCTTTAGGCTAGGCATTACCTCGTGGCGAATGAGACGCGAATGAGACTTGACGCACACGCCCGGCCGGTCGCCGAGCGCGCAGCCGTCGTGGCTCCGGTCGCACCCGACCTCGCCGCCCTCGTGGCGCACTACCAGCGGGAGCTTCGGCTCCTGGACTGGCGTCTGGACGTCTCGTACGCGCCGGACCTCGCGGACGTTAAGGGACGCCAGGTCTGGGGCCTCTGCTACCCGGTGCCCGACAACAAGAGCGCGCGCATCGTCATCCGCGACCCGTCGACCCCGCCCAAGGGCGCGACGCCCGAGCAGGCCGCCGCGCAGGTCGTCGAGACCGTGGTGCACGAGCTGACGCACCTGCACTTTGCGCCTTTCGGGAACGTCACCCCTGCCGCAATCGCGGCCGAAGAGCAGGCCGTCTGGGCGCTCGCCGAGGCGCTGATCAGAGCGAAGGGCACGCCCGAAGAGGCCATGTACGCCCGCGCCATGCTCGCCCAGATCGACGCGTCCAAGGGTCGCGCCTCGGTCGGCCCCGCGCAGAACGACGTGACCAGCGCCATCGGCGCCGCGCTCCGCGCTCGGTTCCCGTCCGACGGCGAGAACTGCCATGGTCCGTGGGTCCAGGACACGTTCGCCTCGTCGGTCGTCTACGAGCTCGCGGGCGTCCTGTACGAGCTCGCGTTCACCTTCGACGGAACGACCGCGACGCTCGGAGCGGAGCCCGTCCGCGTCATCCGCTCCTACTCGCCCGCGCCCGCGTCCGCACCCCCGGTGCTCGCGCCTGCCGCGCCAATGTCACGGGCCGCGTCGGCCCCTGCCGGAGATGCCCCCATGTCTGCTCCCGCTCTGAGTCAAAAGCTGATCGCCATGCTGATCGAGACCGCTGCGAGCGGGGACAAGAAGGCTGCGCCCATCGCAGCCGCGGTGCTTTCCGAACTGCTCGGTGCGGCGCCGGCGGAGGAGCCGAAGCCGGCAGACCCCCCGGCCGACGCACCGCCGCCGCCCGCCGCTCGCTTGGCGCCGGTCACCGTCACCGGGTCGGAGCCCGACGCGCTGCTCGCCTTCGGGCGTGTCGCGCTCGCTCTCCTCGGCAAGACCGACCCGGGCGAGGGCATCGCGGAGATCGCCCGCCGGTCCGCGCTCGCCGTCGACCTCGAGACCCGCGAAGGCGCTCTCGCCCGCGACCGCGAGGTGCTCGAGCTCACGGAGCGCAAGGCCCTTGTGGCCAACCTCGTGACCCTCCGGGCGGAGACGCCGCACACGTCCGGCCTCGCGCTCGGCACGCTCGTGCCACGCCTCATGTCCGAGCCGATCGCCGAGCTCCGCGCTCGCGTGACCGCCATGACGGCAGCGCGCCCCGCTGGCGCCGGCGCGCGCGCTGTCCCAGCAGCGGCCCCCTCCGAAGGTGGCCGTACCATGGTTGTGCAGGGGAAGAGCGTCGAGCTCACGGCGGACGAGGTCCGCAAGTGCAAGGCGATGGGCTGCGAGCCCGAGGACTACGCGGCGCTGAAGCTCGCTCGCGACGGAGGTAACTGACCATGTCGAATCTCAGCGGAGGCATCCCCCCCAAGCCCTACGGGAAGGGCGGCCGCAAGATGCTGCTCCCGGTCAAGGCCTCGGCGCAGATCTACGAGGGCGCGCTCGTCGCGGAGGTGTCTGGCGCCGCGGTCGTTGCGACCACGTCCAGCGCCGGCGCGGCGATCGGGGTCGCGCTCCACGACATCCTCGGCGGCGCCTCTGATGGCACGAAGCGGGTCGAGGTCCTCACGGACTGCGAGTTCCTCTTCGCCGCCGGCTCGGCAGCTCCGACGGACGCGACGCCGAAGGGCTCGCTCCTGTTCCTCGAGGACGACCATACGGTCGGCACCGGCGGACTCGGCGCGACCCAGCAGATCGCGGGCCGCTTCCACGGCATCGAGGACGACGGCCTCATCCGTGTCTTCGTCTCCCCGGACCTCGAGGCGCCCGGCGCGTACGGTCAACAGGTCATCGGGACCGCGCTCACCGACACCGCGACCACGACCGTTCAGCGCGCAGGGCGAGTTACCTCGTTCCTCTGCGCGGGCACCATGACGCAGGACGAGACGATCACGGTCGGGACCACCGGCGCCGTGCTCGGCGACATCGTCCGCATCCTCCGCACGTCGACCAGCGCGAAGACGCTGGCTGTCGTGAACGGTGGCGCGGGCGCGGGCACCATCGCGACTCTCCCGAGCGCGAAGGTCGGGTTCTGCGACGTGTACTTCGACGGCACCAACTGGCTCTATTTCGGCGCATCGCCCAACTGACTCGTCAACCGCATTTCGCGGCTAGTCGCCTGGGGTCCACTTCCAAGTGGGCCCTGGCCGAGTGGCTGGGAGAGACCCGATGACCCTGAATCCGCTTTACACGTTCGACCAGCTCCCGACCACGAGCGCCGCAGCGATCCGAGAGTTCTCGGAAAACTTCCTCATGGCTCTCGGCGCCAGCAAGCCGACGGGATGGGCAGACGTGCTCGGTGAGCTCATCCCGACCGAAGCGCCGATGGTAACCTTCCCGATCTCCCAGCTCCGTACGAAGTACTTTCGTTCGCAGGCTGGCGACGGCGAGGCGCGCTTCAAGAAGCTCCGCGAGAAGAGCTTCGACATCAAGGCGGAGCCCTTCCAGGATGGCTACCAGGCGGCCCTCATGGATCTCTTCCAGAAGGTCTTCGCCTACCGCCGGTGGAGCGAGGCACCCGCGCGATTCGTGCTCGCCGAGGAGTCCCTTCGGCACCGCTCGATCGCCGCGCTGCTCGAGGCCGGCACGAGCACCACGTGCGTCGACGGCGCGAACTTCTTCAGCACGGCGCACCCGTGCAACATGACCGATACCTCAGTTGGATCGAACTGGAGCAACTACCAGTCGAGCACCAAGGACGTGATCAGCATCACGAACATCGCCGCCGAGATCACGCTGATGAAGTCGGCGGTCAAGGACGAGAACGGCGACAAGATGGGAGTCGACCCCGACACCATCATCGTGCCGACCGAGAAGGGCGAGGGCCTGCGCAACCTCCTCGCGAAGGAGCTCATCCTCGACGGCGGTACCTCGACGAGCGTCACCAGCGCTGCGACGACCAACCCCTACAAGGGCCGACTGAAGGTCGTCGAGGCGAAGGAGCTGACCGACGCCGACGACTGGTACCTGGTCGACTCGAAGCTGATTGCCCAGGGAGTTGCTCCCTGGGTCTCGCTTCGACAGACCGTCCCCGCGTCGCTCGCCCTCCGCGTGTTCGACGAGAACAGCGACTTCTTCAAGTCGACCGGCGACATCAAGATGAGCAGCCACGTTTGGTACGGGTTCGGCCTCGCCCTCCCCCACGCCATCCGCCTGATCAAGGGAGCCTGAACATGAACGACGAGAAGTCCCTCGAGATCGAGGCGAAGCAGCTCGAGAAGAGCATCGCCGACGCGAAGTCCGCGGGGCAGGCGCCTCGCGCCGAAGCGCTCACCGCACGACGCGAACGCGTGCTCGCTCGACTCCGCGACCTCTGACCTGACTCGCACCTCCTACTCGCCAAAGCCTCGCCTTCCTCCGGAACGCGGGGCGGAGGCGTTGTGGCATCCGACCTCTACTGCTCGCGTGGCGACGTGACGGCCCGGCTTCCGCCGGGTGCGATCACGTCGCCTACGGGCATTCTCGCGTCGTGCCTCGCGAGCTCGGACGTTCTCACGTACGACGGCCACGGCCTCGAGACGGACACCCCGGTCACCGTCCGTGCGGCCTCCGCCGGGACGCTCTCCGCGCCCCTCGCTGAGGGGACGACCTACTACGCGATTCGGCTGAGTAACGCAGCGTTCAAGCTCGCGTCGACGGCCGGCGGGGCGGCGATCAACATCACGTCGAACGGCGTCGAGATGATCGTGACGCGCGAGCCGAACTTCGACGACGTGATCGAGTTCGTGTCGCGCTGGGCGGAGGGGTTCTTCCCCGCCCACCTCGTTCCGTTCACCGCGCCGATTCATCCGCTCGTTCGGGGCGTCGTGGCCGACGTCTCCGCGAAGCGCATCCTGAACGCGAACGGGACCGACTCCGCCGCAGTGAACGCCGCCGAGCTCGCGGGCAAGGCCATCCTCGAGCGCTACGCCGCCGGCATGCCGCTACGTGGCGCCGCGGTCACCGGGCCCGCCAACCTCGCGATCACCGCGACGGCGGTGAGCTCGGCGAGCTCGGACCCGCGCGGGTGGGGGAGCACCCTGCCATGAGCAGCACCGCGAGCCTCCGCAAGTTCGCCGCCTCGCTCCGCGAGCTCCCGCGCGTCGTGGGGCACAAGGTCGCGCAGGCGTGCGCGCCCGTCCTGACGAGTCTCGTGGTGGACACGACGTCGGCGAGCGAAGACGCGTACGGCGGCGCATGGGCACCCGGCGCGAGCGGCCAGGTTGTCACCCTGCGGAAGAGCGGAACGATGCTCGGCGCGCTGCGCTACGTGGCCATCGGGGCGCGCCTGCGCCTCGCGCTGAGCACGCGCTACGCGAAGTATCAGCTTGGGCGGCGCCCCGTCGCGCCCGCGCAGGGTGCGCCGCTCCCGCCCGCCTACGCGGCGGCGCTCGACACGACCGCCAAGCGCGTCATCGCGGAGGCGCTCCGATGATCCACGAGATCGCCCGCGAGCTCCGCACGCTCCTCGAGACCGCCGGCGTCCCGCTCCCCGTGGTCGACGGCCCGGAGAAAGCGGCCTCGGTCGTCACGCCGCGCGAGCGCATCGTGGTCGAGCGCCTGCGCGTGCCCGAGCAGATCCTCCCGCCGAAGGGCGCGAACACGCGCAACCCGATCCACGTCTTCGACCGCCGCCTGAGCGCGAAGGTCACGATCTACGCTCAGGACCCGAGGGCCGCGCTTCCTCACGAGCACGTTCGTCGCGCGGACATGGTCGCGGACCGAGTGCTCGCGGCGCTTCGGCAGGTCCTTGTCGCCCGCAAGAACGGCGCCGAGATCGGGGCTGGCCAGCTCGTCGAGCTCGAGGACGCGAAGGGCACGCCGGTGCCGAACTTCGCCGTCTACGAGATCCCGTTCTTCGTCCGCCGGGCCGTCGAGGTCCGCACCTGGGCGGGCTCCGCTGCGGAAGAGGGCGGCGCGTTCACCGCCACGACGGTCGCGAGCACCACGGTCGTCGGCCTCGAAGGCGCGACCCCTACTGAAACCGGATGCGGAGCGTAAAATGCCGACTCGACCTCAAGCAAGTCTCTCGATCGCGACGACCGGCGGTGCCTACGCTGGCGGCGACGGATACGCCGTGATCATGGCGTGCGTCGGGAAGAACGCCGACGGCGTCCCGCGCGTGTTCACCGGGATCACGGCGCTGATCGACCAGCACCACTACTCCCCCGGCGTGGACCTCGCAGCGCACCTGCTCGCGAAGACGAAGTGCCCCATCGTCTTCGTCCCGCTCCCCATCGTGACCGCGGGCGCCGTGCGCATGCAGCGCTCGACGGGCACCGGAACGAGCATCATCACCCTGAGCGCCGACACGTACGGCTATCTCGAGGAGGTCGATGCGACGCTGACCGTGACCACGGGCGGCACCATCGGCGCGGGCTCGGGTCCGATCTTCGACCTCACGCTCGACGGCGGGCGCACCACGAAGAGCATCAGGCTCAAGACGGCCTCGAGCTACACGATCCCCTACGTGGGGATCGTCCTCGGCTTCGGGGCCGGCACGCTGGTCGCGGGCGACACGTTCTCGTTCCGCTTCACGGCGCCGAAGTGGGACAGCGCGGGGCTCACCGCCGCGCGCACCGCGCTCGCCGCGCAGCAGAAGACCTCGCGCTCGTGGAACATCGTCGGCGACCTCGCGAACAGCACGGAGGCCGGCTACGTCACGACGATCACGAACGCGTACGAGACAACGAACAAGCGCTTCGTCTACGCACGCTGCAACGTCCGCGACGGTGGCACGCCCAGCATGCTGGCCAAGAGCTCCGGCGTGAAGCGCATTGCGAAGATCACCGCGGCCGAGACGGTCACCTTCGCGGAGGTCGGCGCGACGGGCGACACGGCCACTCGCAGCGTCGGCTCGTGGATCACCGACGGCTTCGCGGTGGGCGACTACGTGACCTTCGCGGGCACCTCGCTCAACAACGTGAGCGGCACCGTGGTCGGCGTGACCGCCACCGTTCTCACGATGAACGCCACGGACTTCGCCGCCGAAGTGGTCGCCGCCGGGCTCTGCTCGGTGGTCGGCTCAAACGGCGTCATCTTCGCCGAGGTGGGCGCGACCGGCGACACGATCACCCGGGTGAGCGGCTCGTGGGTCACCGAGGGCTTCGCGGCTGGCGACGTCGTCACCATCGAGAACACGGCCTCGAACAACATCACCACGGATGCGCTCGCGTCCGTCTCTGCAACGGTGCTCACGCTCGCATCGTCGGACCTCGCCGCCGAGGAGATCGGGCTCCACTCGATCACCATCAGGAAGGTCCTCTCGAAGAGCGCCGACGTGTCCCTCGCCGACGCGGCCTTCGCGAGCGTCGACGCGCAGAAGCGAATCGACCTCGGCTACGGCCGAGCCCGCGTGCTCTCCCCGATCACCGGGTGGGAGTTCCGGCGCCCGTTCGCGTGGGGTGCGGCGGTCCGCGAGTACCAGCACGCGATCCACATCGCGTCCTGGCAGAACGACCTCGGCCCGCTCGACGGCTTCGACCTCGAGGACACGAGCAAGCAGATCGTCGAGTACGACGAGCGCAGCGACGGCGGCGCCCTGGCGGCGCGGTTCTCTTGCTACACGACCCCGGACAACGGGCCGAACGGCACCTACGTCGCGATGGCGCTCACCCGCGCGACCGACGGCGACGTGTTGGCCTACACGCACAACATCGCCGTCACGAACAAGTTCTGCTCGATCGTCCAGGCCGAGACGACGCGCATGATCGGCAAGACGCCGGTGCTCAACGCGGACGGCACGGCGACGGAGAGCGAGCTCAAACTGCTCGAGGCGCGCATCAACCAGGCGCTCACCGAGGGACTCCTGAGCCCGAGCAAGGAGGGCGAGGGCCAGAACGCCAGCTCGGCGACGTGGGTTGCGAGCCGAGCCGACGACCTCCGCGGCACCGGGAAGACGCTGCACGGAAGCGGCCCGCTCGGGCTGCGCGGCACCATCACGAACGTCGACACGGCTGTCGTCGTCACCTGAACGGAGAGCATGAGCCATGGCAAACGAAGCATTCCCGGTCACGGACGACGAAGAGATCTCGTGGGCTGACATCAGCGTCGTGCTCTCCCTCTACCAGTCGGTGACGATCGACATCGCCGACGTGGAGGGCATCAAGTGCGGCGGCAAGATCGAGACGGGCTTCTCGTTCGGCACGTCCGGCGGGCGCGTCATGAAGGAGACGCGCGGCAAGGCCTCGCACGAAGGGAGCGGCACCTTCTCGATGTCCGCGGTCGACCGCATCGAGTCGGCCCTTGCGCTGGTCGCGCCCACGCGCGGCGGCGTGGCGCTGATTGCCGTGCCGAAGTTCTCGATCGTCATCCAGCACAAGACGCTCTCGCAGCCGAACCAGGTCTACCAGACCGAGATGCTCGGCTGTCGCTGGCGCTCCTTCACGATGGACAACAAGGAAGGCAGCGACCCTCTTTTCATCGAGGTCGACCTCGGACCCACCAGCGTGATCAAGACGCTGAAGAACGGCACGCGAGTCGCGCTCCTCTGAGCGGCGAAAGGACTGAACCATGAGTGAAGAGAAGACCAAGCTCGAGCTGCTTCAGGAGCGCCGCGAAGCGCTCCGCAAAGAGGAAGAGAAGCTCGAGACGGATCAGGCGGAGATCGACTTCGCGGCCCTCGTGGACCTGGAGGAGGAGCACGGCTTCGGCTCGGTGCGCGCCATCCGGTTCGCAGGGTCGTACAAGCGCGGGACCCCGACGATGGCGATCGTCGTCGCGCCCGAGCGCGCGCACTACCGCGAGTACTTGAAGGCCGTCCGCACCGCCAAGAACGACTCGGTGCGGGGCGAGGCGGGCGAGCGGCTTGGCGAGTCCTGCATGGTCTACCCACCTCACGGGTCGGAGATGCGCGCCGCGCTGCTCGCCGCCCGGCCCGGCGTCTACGTCGTCGCCGGCATCGAGGTCGCAAAGCTCGCCGAGGGCGGGATCGGGGAGGAAAAAAAAGGCTAAGGGCGCGGATCGCTGCAGCTCAGTCGAGCCCGGCGGTCTTCGGTGACTGCCTCGTCGCCCTGGCCCGCCTCGCGGGGGGCGGCGAGGCGGACGAGGAGAGCGAGCGGGACATGCGCGCGGGCGCCTTCGTGATCGCAGAGGTCGCGCTCCTGCACCGGCAATCCCTGACCGGAGACGGAGGGGCGACGACGACGAGACGACGGCGGAGGTAGAGCGGTGGCGGACGGCACGACCTACGAGATCGACATTCCGGCAGACGGCGCGCAAGCGACCGCCGCGGCGTCGGCTGTCGAGGGTCTCGCGGACGCCATCGACCGCGCGCGTGGTGCGAGCTCGGCGGCGGCGCAGGCTGTGACGGCGGCGTCGGCGGCCTACGCCTCGTCGGAGATGGCGGCGAACAAGGCGGCGCAGGCGGCCGAGCGCATGGGCGTCTCGGTGGCCGCCCAGCAAGGCAAGCTCGCCGCGGCGCTCGAGACGGGCGACACGTCGGCGATCTCGGCTGCGGAAGAGAAGCTCGCGAACCTCGTCGAGCGCCAAGGCGAGGCGGAGGCGAAGAGCTCCGCGGCATCGGCGGCGCTGAGCGAGCAGGCGGCGAGCCTCGACGAGCTCCGCGCGGCCGCGGCATCGGCCGCCGAAGAGGAGGCGATGCTCACGAGCCGGCTCGAGGGCACCGCGCAGGCGGCGCGAGAGAATGCTGCGGCGGCTGAGGAGGCCGGAGCGGGGGCGAAGGACTTGGGCGCGGCGGCCGACGAGGGCGGGAGCTCGCTCGGCGGGATGTCGCGCGCGCTGGGCAAGCTCGGCGGGCCGGCGGGCATGGTCGGACAGAAGATCGCCGGCTTCGCGAATGCGTTCTCGAGGCTCGCGGCGATGGGGCCGGCTGGTGTGCTCGCCGCGGTCGGCGTGGCCGCGGTCGCCGTCGTTGCTGGCATCGGCATGGCGGCGTTTGGGCTGCTCAAGTTCGGCCTCGCGCAAGCCGACGCCGCGCGCACGAGTGCGCTTCTGTCGCAGGGGATCGCGGGCTCGGTCGAGGGCGGCATCGCGCTCGACAAGACGATCTCCGGGCTCGGATCGAAGGTGCCCATCGCGGCGGACGAGCTGCGCAGCATGGCCGCCGACCTGGCGAAGAGCGGCCTGAAGGGCGACGCGCTCTCCGCGGCGCTCGAGACGGCGGCCGTGAAGGCCGCGAAGCTCAAGTTCGGCCCCGACTTCGCGAAGGCGATGCTGAGCGCGGACTACCAGAGCCAGAAGCTCAAGGCGGACGTCGGGAAGATCTTCGGGGGCCTGAAGATCGAGGGCTTCCTCGGCGCGCTGCAGAAGGGCGCGGCGCTCTTCGACGAGAACAGCGCAGCGGCGAAGGCGATCAAGGTCGTCTTCGAGAGCATGTTTCAGCCGCTCGTCGACGGCATGACGAACGCGGTGCCGAAGCTCGTCGCCGGCTTCCTGCAGTTCGAGATCTGGGCGCTTCGTTCGCTCATCGCGGTGCAGCGGTATCAGCCTGTTTTCGACGTGGTTGGGACCGTGGTCATGGCGTGGCTCACCGGGATCGGGCAGTCGTTCGGGCTGATCTACGATGGGGCCGCGTTCGCGCTTGGCGGCCTCGTGGCCATCGGCGAGGGCGGCGCTGCGGCGCTCGGTTGGCTATCCACCAAGGCGCTCGAGGTGCGCGCGTTCCTGCAGGGCCTGTCGCTTGCCGACGTCGGCATGGCGATGGTGCAGGGCTTGGCCAATGGCATCACCGGCGGCGGCGGCGCGGTGTTGGCGGCGATCACCGGCGTGGCCGGGAGCGCCATCGCGGCGGCGAAGAAGTCCTTGGGCATCAAGAGCCCGTCGAAGGTGTTCGCGGAGATCGGCGGCTACACCTCGGAGGGCATGGCCCAAGGCGTCGACGCTGGCGCCGACGCGGTGCAGGGCTCGCTCGAGGCGATGGTGGCACCGCCGGCGGCTGGTGCTGCTGGGGCCCCTGCTGGCGCGCCTGCGCCGGCCACCACGAGCGGGGGCATGACGGTCACGATCGGCTCGGTCGTTTTCCAGGTCGGAGGCGACGAGGCGGGCGGCAAGAAGGCCTTCGCTGAGCTCGTGAACCTGCTCGAGGGTCTTGCTCAGCAGGGCGGCGGGATGGTGCCAAGTGCCTAATCCCATCGACGATCCCGAGCTTTACGACCACATCGAGCTAGGCGACGTGGAGTCGCCCGGCGTCGTGACGCTCTCCGGCCACGACCGCAAGACCGGGTGGAAGATCAACAGCGGCAACGCGCAGAAGGGCGCGACGACAGTGCGCACATGCGACGACCCTGTCGAGTTCACCGCGAGCTTCTACCTCGCAGACGAGGACGACTTCAACGACTGGCCCGCGTTCCTCGCAGTGGTCAACGCGACCGTCGCCACGAAGAGCTCTAAGGCCGTCGACATCTATCACCCGGACCTCGCCGAGAACGGCATCACGTCCGTGGTGAAGGCTACCGTCATGGGCACGGTCCACGACGGCAAGGGCGGCCAGACGCGCGTGGTGAAGTTCCTCGAGTACAAGCCACCGAAGCCCGCTGGCGGGGGCCCGAA
>Ga0228700_1001555_pt1 | contig 14325 bp, 13 predicted proteins | sample McNCre317_Aug_MG_FD_178019 | JGI IMG/M metagenome (GOLD analysis project Ga0228700, IMG submission 178019) | Freshwater microbial communities from McNutts Creek, Athens, Georgia, United States - 3-17_Aug_MG | ecosystem: Environmental > Aquatic > Freshwater > Creek | place: USA: Georgia...
TGGGTGATGATCCTGGCCTTTTTGCTGCCGGTTTCCTGGCTGGCCTACAAACAGCTTGGCAGTCCCTTGGCGCCCTTTGCCTATGCGCAGCAGCTGGAAAAAATTTCTGTGCTGGAACAGTCTTTGATGGACGCGCCGGCCGAAAAGCAGGTGATTGAAGAATATGGCCGGCGGGCCGAGCAACTGCAGCAAAAGCTGCAAGACGTAGAACGCGCCTTGCAGTCGGATCGGCAGGAATTGCGCAGCAAGCTCAATGCGCTGGGCATCAAGGCCGACGATGAGGCAGCCAACCAGTTGCGCCGTGAACTGGCAGCTTTGCCCCGCGATGTGGCCGTGGCCCGCGAGCGCTGGACCCAGATGATGCTGGACTATCGCGAACGGGCCAAGCCGCTCGCCGGTCAGGCACCCCATGCCCGGCCGTTTGAAGGCGATCCCGATGGCACGCCAGACCAGCGGCAGCAATTCCAGAATTCGCGCCTCAATTTCCTGGCACTGATGTTCTGCCTGATGGTGGGAACCGCCGGCCTTCCACATTTGCTGACCCGCTACTACACGCCGCCCACGGTGGCGGAAACCCGCAACTCGGTGGCCTGGTCGCTGGTGTTCATTGCCTTGCTCTACATCTCGGCGCCGGCCCTTGCGGTGCTGGTCAAGTACGAGGTGATGGCGCATCTGGTGGGCCAACCGTTTGACAACCTGCCGGCCTGGATGGCGCAATGGTCGCGCGACCCTGCGCTGCTGAGTTTTTCCGACGTCAATGGCGACGGCATTCTGCAGTTTGCGGAAATCAAGATCGGCCCCGATCTGGTGATGCTGGCGTCCCCCGAGATCAGCGGCCTGCCTTATGTGGTGTCGGTATTGGTTGCGGCGGGTGGCCTGGCTGCCGCGCTGTCGACGGCCGATGGTTTGCTGCTGACCATTGGCAATGCCCTGGCCCATGATGTGTATTTCGAGGGCGATGCCGACAAGGCGCAATCCATGCGCCGCGTGATGTGGTCCAAGTTTGCGCTGCTGGTGGTGGCCCTGATTGCGGCTTATGTGGCCGCGCAGCGGCCCGCTGGCATCCTGTACCTGGTGGCAGCCTCGTTTTCGATGGCTGCTGCGGCCTTTGTTCCGGCCATGGTGCTGGGCATTTTCTGGCCGGGCGCCACCCGAGTGGGCGCCGTGGGTGGCATGCTGTGCGGACTTCTGGTCACGACCTATTACATGGTGGTCAACCTGCCTGGCGTGCGCCAGTACCTGGGCCTGGCCGGGCAGGGGCTCTGGCTGGGCATACAGCCGGTCTCGGCCGGCCTGTTCGGTGTGTGTGCTGGTCTGGCGGCCACCGTCATCCTGAGTCTGCTGAGTGCCTCAGAGCCCATACCCATCAAGCCTGCACAGAACCCGCCTGGAATCAAGCTATAATCGTGGGCTTTCGCCTTGCTGCACCCTGTTTAGACGCCGGGGGCAGCTTTTCCCTACCTGGGGTTGCAATGCATCCATGCACCAAGGCCCCGGGGACATCCTCAAGGAGTATCAATGCGTCATTATGAAATCATCCTCATGATCCACCCGGATCAGAGCGAGCAAGTTCCTGCAATGCTGGAGCGTTACAAGGGCATGATCACCGCTGGCGGTGGCAAGGTGCACCGTGTTGAAGATTGGGGCCGTCGCCAGATGGTCTACATGATCAACAAGCTGGCCAAGTCGCACTACCTGTGCATCAACATCGAAGCCGACCAGGCTGTGATGGCTGAACTGGAGCACGCCTTCAAGTTCAACGATGCCGTGCTGCGTCACCTGACGGTTCTGAAGAAGAAGGCCGACACCGGTCCTTCCTCCATGATGAAGACCGTCGAGCGTGAAGACGCCCGCAAGGCACAACAGGCCGAATACCAACAGCAGGCCTGAAGCTTGAAGAGCTGACGTTTTTCCCAGCAAGGAGTGCAAGTCAATTCACTGGAACTGAAGGCCTGTATCGCAGAGCTTGAAGCCATGCGCTACACGCCGGCCGGATTGCCAGCCCTGAATTGCCGACTCGAACACGAGTCACAGCAGCAGGAAGCAGGCGGTATCCGAACCGTGAACATGACGATCAGGGCAGTGGCCTTTGGATCCGATGCAGAGCAACTCGCCAAGCAGGCGGTGGGCAGCATGTGGAATTTCAAGGGGTTTCTTGCCAACGCACGCCAGGGAAAAACAGTGGTTTTTCATATCCAGAATTTTTCGCAAGCTTAATTTTTAGGAGTCCATCATGCCCGGACCGAAACGTTTCAACAAAGACAAGCGCCCCAAGCGCAATACCCAATCGCTGCTGTTCAAGCGCAAGCGCTTCTGCCGCTTCACCGTGACCGGTGTGGAAGAAATCGACTACAAGGACATCGACACCTTGCGCGATTTCATTGCTGAAAACGGCAAGATCATTCCCGCCCGCTTGACCGGCACCCGCGCAATTTTCCAGCGCCAACTGAACACCGCTATCAAGCGCGCACGCTTCCTGGCGTTGCTGCCCTACAGCGACCAGCACAAGATCTAAGGAGACCGACCCATGCAAATCATTCTGCTCGACAAGGTCGTGAATCTCGGCAACCTGGGCGAAATCGTCAAGGTCAAGGACGGCTATGCCCGCAACTTCCTGATTCCTTCGGGCCGCGCCCGTCGTGCCACGGAAGCTGCCAAGGCTGAGTTCGAAGCCCGCCGCGCTGAACTGGAAAAGGCCGCTGCTGCCAAACTGGCCGAGTCGCAAGCCCTGGGCGAGAAGCTCGCTGGCACCACCATCAAGCTGACCCAAAAGGCCGGCGTGGATGGCCGCCTGTTTGGCTCCGTCACCAACTTCGACATCGCCGAAGAGCTGGCCAAGACTGGTTACAAGGTTGCTAAGTCCCATGTGCGCATGCCCAACGGCCCGATCAAGGTCATTGGCGACAGCACCGTGAGCGTGGCCCTGCATACCGACGTGGTGGTGGACATCACCGTCTCGGTGTACGGCGAAACCGCTTAATTGCCGCCTTCGCCATGGCCTGCATGCAGGCCGAGGCGCCACAAAAGCCGCCGGGGCCATGCCCTTGCGGCTTTTCGTTTTGTGGGCCGCTGTTATCCCGCGATGCGCACAGTTTGTGCACAGTTTGTACAGGCTTTGTACCCAGCTTCATCCCTCGACGCCCGATGCCTGGCGACGTAGCATGCATGCTTAGAAGGAAGATCCATGTCAGCAGTTATTGACCCCTATGACGCCTATGGCCAGGACAGCCAGATTGCCAAGCTGCGCATCCCGCCCCATTCGATCGAGGGCGAGTCCAGCGTGCTGGGCGGCCTGCTGCTGGACAACGACGCCTGGGACCGGGTGGGCGATGTGCTGGTGGAGGCCGACTTTTACCGCTATGAGCACAAGCTGATTTACGGCGCCATTGGCAGCCTGGTGAATGCGGGCAAGCCGGCGGATGTGATCACCGTCTACGAGCATCTGCAAAGCCAGGGCAAGGCCGAAGAGATCGGTGGTCTGGCCTACCTCAATTCGCTGGCGCAGTACGTCCCCAGCGCCAGCAACATCCGCCGCTATGCGGAGATCGTGCGGGACCGCTCCATCCTGCGCAAACTGGTCAGCGCCAGTGACGAGATCGCCACCAATGCCTTCAATCCGCAGGGCAGGGCGGTGTCGCAGATCGTGGACGAGTCCGAGCAGAAAATCTTCAACATCGGCGAGCAGGGCAAGCGCAACAAGGAGGGCTTCCAGGCCATGGACTCCCTGGTGGTCAAGCTGCTGGACCGGGTGCAGGAGATGGCGGACAACCCGAATGATGTCACCGGCGTGCGCACCGGTTTTTACGACTTTGACAAGCAGACGGCAGGCTTGCAGGCCGGCGACCTGATCGTGCTGGCGGCGCGTCCCTCCATGGGCAAGACAGCGTTGGCTATCAACATTGCCGAGAACGTGGCCATCAATGAAGGCCTGCCGGTGGCCGTGTTTTCCATGGAAATGGGTGCTGCGCAACTGGCGGTGCGTATCGTGGGGTCCATTGGCCGCATCGACCAGGGGCACCTGCGTACCGGCAGGCTCACCGACGAGGAGTGGCCGCGGCTGACCGAGGCGATCGAGAAACTGCGCAACATCTCGCTGCACATTGACGAAAGCCCTGGCCTGAACTCCAGCGAGGTGCGCGCCAATGCGCGGCGCCTGTCGCGTCAATACGGCCAGCTGGGCCTGATCGTGGTGGACTACCTGCAGCTGATGAGTGGCAACTCCAGTGACAGCGGCGACAACCGCGCCACCGAGCTGGGTGAAATATCGCGGGGCCTGAAGATGCTGGCCCGCGAGCTCAAATGCCCGGTAATTGCGCTCTCTCAGCTCAACCGCAGCGTGGAGCAGCGCCCCGACAAGCGGCCCATGATGAGCGACCTGCGAGAATCGGGCGCCATTGAGCAGGACGCCGACATCATAATGTTCATCTACCGCGATGAGTACTACACCAAGGAAGCCTGCAAGGAGCCGGGTGTGGCCGAGGTCATCATCGCCAAGCAGCGTAACGGCCCCACCGGGACCGTCAAGCTGGCATTCCAGCGTCAGTTCACCAAGTTCGAAAACCTGGCCAGCGGCTACAACGGCGATTACTAGGCCCATGAGCGGCGCAGGGCCGCCCCAAGCCGCGAGGGCCCCTTGAGGGGGCCGCGCATTACACGCAGTGAAAAGCGTGGGGGCTGCGACCTGAGCGGCGCAGGGTCGCCCCAAGCCGCGAGGGCCCCTTGAGGGGGCAGCGCATTACATGCAGTGAATGAGCGTGGGGGCTCCTACAGCACTTCGCTGGCAAAGTCCGCCAGGCGCGAGCGCTCGCCGCGCGCCAGGGTGATATGCCCGCCGTGCGGCCAGCCTTTGAAGCGGTCCACCGCGAAGGTCAGGCCCGAGGAGCCTTCGGTCAGGTAGGGCGTGTCGATCTGCGCCAGATTGCCCATGCAGATGATCTTGGTGCCCGGCCCGGCCCGGGTGATCAGCGTCTTCATCTGCTTGGGCGTGAGGTTTTGCGCCTCGTCGATGATGACGTACTTGTTCAGGAAGGTGCGGCCACGCATGAAGTTCATGCTCTTGATCTTGACGCGGCTGCGGATCAGTTCGTTGGTGGCGGCGCGCCCCCATTCGCCGGCACTGGTGTCGGTTTTGCCCAGCACCTCGAGGTTGTCATCCAGGGCACCCATCCAGGGGCCCATTTTTTCTTCTTCGGTGCCCGGCAGGAAGCCTATGTCTTCACCCACGCTCACGGTGGCGCGGGTCACGATGATCTCGGTGTAGCGCCGGTCATCCAGCACCTGCGTCAGGCCGGCTGCCAGCGCCATCAGGGTCTTGCCGGTGCCAGCCGTACCGGTGAGGGTGACAAAGTCCACCTCGGGGTCGGTCAGCAGGTTCATGGCAAAGTTCTGTTCGCGGTTGCGGGTGGTCACACCCCATACCGCGTTCTTCAGGTGGTTGAAGTCCTTGAGTGTTTTCAGCACCGCCGTGGTGTCGCGGATTTCGGTGACGCGCGCATACAGGCTGGGCTCGCCGGGCGACTCGAAATACACGAACTGGTTGATCAGCATCTGCGGCACGCTGGGCCCGCTGACTTTGTAGAAAGTATGTGCCCCTTGCTGCCAGCTCTCCACGCTCTGGCCATGGGTGGCCCAGAAGTCCGAGGGCAGGGCCAGCGAGCCCGAGTACAGCAGGTCGCCATCTTCCAGGGTTTTGTCGTTCTGGTAATCGTCGGTGGCCAGGCCCAATGCGCGGGCCTTGACCCGCATGTTGATGTCCTTGGACACCAGCACCACTTCGCGCGGTGCATATTGCTTGCGCAGGGCCTCCACCACCCCCAGGATCTGGTTGTCCGCCTTGCCCTGGGGCAGGCTGGTAGGCAGGGCATAGTCCAGCGGCTGGGTCTGGAACATCAGCTTGCCGCGCGCGTCCCGGTGGCCGGTGCTGGCCAGGTCAAAGCCGGCTGTGATGTCGGCACCGGGTGTGCCCGCCAGGGCGTCCAGGGTGCGGCTGGTCTGGCGCGCGTTGCGTGCTACCTCGGTCATGCCCTTCTTGTGGCCGTCGAGTTCCTCCAGCACGATCATGGGCAGGTAGATGTCGTGCTCTTCAAAGCGGAACAGGCACATCGGGTCGTGCATCAGCACGTTGGTGTCCAGCACAAACAGCTTGGTGGGGCCGTTTGCGGCCCGCTTGGCGCGCTTGCCGGTGGCCGAGGCTTTGCCGGCAGGCTTCTCCAGCGTGGCCACCGGTGCTGGCGTGCTGCTGGCCGGCAGGGGCCGGGCAGGGGCCTTGGCCACCACCTTTTCGGCGACCCGTGGCACCGGTTTGGCAAGGGAGACCACCACGCCCTGGGAAGCCGGGGCGCTGACCACGGCCTGGGGCGGTGCGGCAGCGGCCCGTGCCGGCTTGCGCTGCGCCGGGCGCGCGCTGCTGGCAGGGGTCACAAAGGCCTTTTCAGGCAGGCTATCGGCGCGCTTGGTGGGTGCGGGAGGCAATGGCATGGGGTGTGGCTCGTGAAGATTAGTTTAGGAAAAACAATGCCCTAAAAGCAAAAAGCCACCTTGAGCAAAGGTGGCTTTTTCTACAAGCGCTGTCGCATCAATCAAAGGCATATGCGGCCATTATGCATAAGCTTTTTGACACTTCCGGTGTCTCGGCCGCAAATCGCCACGCGGGCAGCGCGAAGACGTAAATCTTAGGCAGCCTTCTTGTTCAGCAGCTTGACCGACTTGAGCACCTCGTCCACATGGCCAGGTACCTTGAGGCCGCGCCATTCTTCCTTGAGTAGGCCGTCGGCCCCCACCAGAAACGTGCTGCGCTCAATGCCTTTGACCTTCTTGCCGTACATGATCTTGTTCTTGACCACACCAAACATGTGGCACATTTTTTCTTCGGTATCGGCAATCAGTTCGAAGGGCAGTTCCAGCTTGGCCTTGAATTCGTCGTGCGACTTCATGTTGTCACGCGATACACCGAACACGGTCGCTCCGGCTTTCACAAAGTCTTTGTACTTGTCGCGGAACTGCATGGCTTCCGTGGTGCAACCAGGGGTGTTGTCTTTGGGGTAGAAATACAGCACCAGCGTCTTGCCGTTATGTGAGGTGTTGGTCACCTTGATGCCACCGGTTGCGTTGGCCTCGAACTCGGGGAGGGGTTTATTGACAACAATCGCCATAGGGTATAAGTGTCTCGCGTGCAGGTGTCAGGCTTGGCGCAGGGCTGGCAACCATGTAAATGGTGTTTACCCCAAACCGCAACCCAGGATTTTACTCTGAAACGCACCCCTGCTCGGTGGCGCTAGGCACAGTGGTTCAGACCAGCAGGGCCGCAATCACGCGCCTTCCCTCTGCGGCCAGGAAATTGAAGGTCCGGCAGGCCGCCTGGGTGTCCATGGTTTCCACCCCGATGCGCCTGGCGTACAGGTTTTGCAGGCAGCTTGGATGCACAAAGCGCATGCGCTCGCCGCTGCCAAAAATCACCAGCTCTGGCTGCAAGGGGGCCAGCACATCAAAGTGTTCGGCCTGCAGTGCCTCAAAACCGGGGCATTGCCACAGCGTGCTGCCGGTTTGCGCATGGATGATCAGCGGCGCAGTAAAGCGCTCACCGTTGACGCTGACCCAGCCGGGCCCGTAGCCGGTGATGCTGTGGCCACTGGTGGCGTCGGGCAGGAGTTTCATGGTGTGCTTGGCTGTGGAGGTGGGGCGTGACGAAACGGGGTGGGCACCGGCTGGCCGGTCCGTCCAAACCGGGCTGATAACTGTGGTCAAATTATAGGTTTAGCCCTGATGCCGCTGCTGGAGTCACCTTGAGAACCATTAAGAAATCCGCGAAATTGTCCAATGTGCTGTATGACGTGCGTGGCCCAATCGTGGATGCGGCGCGCCAGATGGAGGAAGAGGGGCAGAAGATCATCAAGCTCAACATTGGCAACCTGGCGCCGTTCGGCTTTGATGCACCCGAGGAAATCCAGCAGGACATGATTCGCAACCTGCCCAACTCGGCGGGTTATTCCGACAGCAAGGGCGTGTTCGCGGCGCGCAAGGCCGTCATGCACTACTCGCAGCAGCAAGGTGTAGAGGGCGTGACGCTGGACGACATCTACCTGGGCAATGGCGCCAGTGACCTGATTTCCATGGCCACCAATGCCTTGCTGGACGATGGTGACGAACTGCTGGTGCCGGCACCCGACTACCCGCTGTGGACGGCCGCTGCCAGCCTGTCGGGTGGCAAGCCGGTGCATTACCTGTGCGACGAGGCGCAGGGCTGGATGCCTGACCTGGACGACCTGCGCAGCAAGATCACGCCGCGCACCCGTGGCCTGGTGGTGATCAACCCCAACAACCCGACCGGCGCCCTCTATTCCGACGAGATGCTGCTGGCCCTGGTGCAGATTGCGCGTGAGCACAACCTGGTGCTGATGGCCGACGAGGTCTACGACAAGGTGCTGTATGACGGCGTCAAGCACACGGCGATCTCCAGCCTGTCCAACGATGTGCTGACCCTGACCTTCAACTCGCTGTCCAAGGCTTACCGCGCCTGCGGCTACCGTGCGGGCTGGATGGTGGTATCGGGTGACAAGGCCTGCGCCAAGGATTACATCGAAGGCCTGAACATGCTGGCCAACATCAAGCTGGGCTCCAATGTGCCCGGCCAGTGGGCCATTCAGACGGCCCTGGGCGGCTACCAGAGCATCAACGACCTGATCAAGGAAGGCGGGCGCCTGCGCCGCCAGCGTGACCTGGCCTATGAGTTGATCACCGCCATACCAGGCGTGACCTGCGTCAAGCCGCAGGCCGCGCTGTACATGTTCCCGCGCCTGGACCCCGTGCTCTACCCGATTGCCGACGACCGCCAGTTCTTCATGGAGGTGCTGCGGGCCACCCGCGTGATGCTGGTGCAGGGCACCGGTTTCAACTGGCCCCGGCCGGACCACTTCCGCATTGTGTTCCTCCCGCATGAAGACGACCTGCGCGAGGCTATCAGCCGGCTGGCGCGGTTCCTGGAAACCTATCGCAAGCGGCACGGCAACTGAAGCAGTCCATTCCCACCCCTTTTTAAGCAGAGAACTTTATGAAACCGATTCAAGTAGGCCTTTTGGGCATTGGCGTTGTGGGCAGCGGCACTTTCAATGTGCTCAAGCGCAACCAGCAGGAAATTCAGCGCCGCGCCGGCCGCGGCATTGAAATCACCATGGTGGCAGACCTGGACGAAGCGCGCGCACGCGCCGTGGTGGGTCCTGCTGTGCAGGTGGTCAATGACGCCCGCAAGGTGATCGCCAACCCCGAGATCGACATCGTGATCGAGCTGATTGGTGGCTACGGCATTGCCAAGACGCTGGTGCTGGAGGCCATTGCGGCGGGCAAGCACGTGGTCACGGCCAACAAGGCCCTGCTGGCCGTGCACGGCACCGAGATTTTTGCGGCGGCCTCGGCCAAGGGCGTGATGGTGGCCTTTGAAGCGGCGGTGGCCGGCGGCATTCCCATCATCAAGGCGCTGCGCGAAGGGCTTACCGCCAACCGCATCGAATGGATTGCAGGCATCATCAATGGCACCACCAACTTCATCCTCTCGGAGATGCGCTCCAAGGGCCTGGACTTTGCCGTGGTGCTCAAGGAGGCGCAGCGCCTGGGCTATGCCGAGGCCGACCCCACCTTCGACATCGAAGGCGTGGACGCAGCGCACAAGGCCACCATCATGTCGGCCATTGCCTTTGGCGTGCCGGTGCAGTTCGACAAGGCTTATGTGGAGGGCATCACCAAGCTTTCCAGCCAGGACATCAAGTACGCCGAGCAACTGGGCTACCGCATCAAGCTCTTGGGAATTGCCAAGCGCCGTGCCGAGGGCATTGAGCTGCGCGTGCACCCCAGCCTGGTGCCAGCCAAGCGCCTGATTGCCAATGTCGAAGGCGCGATGAATGCGGTGGTGGTGCAGGGCGATGCCGTGGGTACCACGCTGTACTACGGCAAGGGCGCCGGCTCGGAGCCCACCGCCAGCGCGGTGATTGCCGACCTAGTGGACATCACCCGCCTGCATACGGCCGATGCCGCCCAGCGTGTGCCGCACCTGGCCTTCCAGCCCCATGCCATGAGCGACACCCCCATCCTGCCCATGGCCGACGTGCAGACCAGCTACTACCTGCGTCTGCGTGTGGCCGACCAGGCCGGCGTGCTGGCCAAGGTTACCGGCATCCTGGCCGAATCGGGCATCAGCATCGACGCGGTGCTGCAACGCGAGGCCGATGAGGTGGGCGGTGCCGACGCGGCCCAGACTGACCTCATCATCCTGACCCACGAGTGCGTGGAAGCCAGGATGAACGTGGCCCTGGCCGCCATGCAGGCCCTGCCCACGGTGCTGGAGCCCATCACCCGCATCCGCAAGGAAGAACTGGCATGAAGTACCTAAGCACCCGCGCCCAAGCGGGCTCGGCCGAGCGCAAGCGCTTCTGTGAAATCCTGCTGGAAGGCCTGGCACCCGACGGGGGCCTGTACCTGCCGGAACACTATCCGCAGGTCAGCGAGGCCACCCTGAGCCAGTGGCGCACGGTCTACCACGAGCAGGGTTATGCGGCGCTGGCCTTTGAGATTCTGTCGCTGTACATCGACGACATTCCCGCGGCCGATCTGCGCGCCCTGTGCGCCAAGACCTATACCGCAGAAGTCTTTGGCACCGGCGAGATCGTGCCCCTGCGTCATGTGGAAGACGGCCTGTGGATCGAGGCCCTGTCCAACGGCCCGACCCTGGCCTTCAAGGACATGGCCATGCAGCTCCTGGGCAATCTGTTCGAGTACGAGCTGGCACGCCGCGGCGAAGAGCTCAATATTTTGGGCGCCACCAGTGGCGACACCGGCAGTGCGGCCGAATACGCCATGCGCGGCAAGAAGGGCGTGCGCGTCTTCATGACCAGCCCGCACGGCCGCATGAGCCCGTTTCAGCAGGCCCAGATGTTCAGCCTGCAGGACGCCAACATCTACAACATCGCGGTGCAGGGCGTGTTCGACGACTGCCAGGACATCGTCAAGGCGGTTAGCAACGACCTGGAATTCAAGCGCAAGTACAAGATCGGCACGGTGAACTCCATCAACTGGGCGCGCCTGCTGGCCCAGGTGGTGTACTACTTTGCCGGGTACATCCAGGCAACTGAGCCGGTCCCCACGCTCCCCGCTACGCGGGGTTCGCTGCCCCCCGAAGGGGCTGATTCGTCCAGGGGCGGCCCGTCGACGAATCGCAATGCCCAAAAGGTGTCTTTTGCTGTGCCCAGTGGCAACTTCGGCAACGTCTGCGCCGGCCACGTGGCCCGCATGATGGGCCTGCCCATCGACAAGCTGGTGGTGGCCACCAACGAGAACGATGTGCTGGACGAGTTCTTCCGCACCGGCGTCTACCGGGTGCGTGGCAGCTCCGACACCTTTGAGACCTCCAGCCCCTCCATGGACATCTCCAAGGCCAGCAATTTCGAGCGTTTTGTGTTCGACCTGCTGGGCCGTGATGGCGCGCGCGTCAAGGCCTTGTTTGGTGAGGCCCTGAACACGCAAGGCCGCTTTGACCTCAGTGCCGACCCGGCGTTTGCAGAGGCAGCCAGCCGCTACGGTTTTGTCAGCGGCAAGAGCACCCATGCCAACCGCCTGGCCACCATACGCGCCACCTGGGAGCAACATGGCTTCCTGATCGACACCCACACCGCCGACGCCCTGAAGGTGGCCTTGGAGCAGCGCAGCGCAGCCACGCCCATGGTGGTGCTGGAGACGGCCCTGCCCATCAAGTTCGCCGCCACCATCGTGGAGGCCCTGGGCCGCGAGCCCGAGCGCCCCGCCGGCTTTGAAGGCATTGAGAACCTGCCCAAGCGTGTGCAGGTGATGCCTGCGGATGCGCAAGCCATCAAGACCCTGATCGCGCAAGCCTGCGCCTACTGATCCACCAAGCGAGATCCTGTCATGGCAAGCCCGCAGCGCGCGCCGCTCAAACCCCTGTCCGAAGCGCTGGAACAGTTGCTTGCGGCCGTACAGCCCCTGGGCGAAACCCAGCAAGTCGCAACCCTGGAGGCAGATGGCCGCGTGCTGGCGCAGGACGTGGTCTCGGCCCTGCATGTGCCGCCGCAGGACAACAGCTCCATGGACGGCTACGCCCTGCGTTGCCAGGACGTGGTGAATGCCGGCGTGCAAATGGCCGTGTCGCAGCGCATCCCGGCAGGCAGTTTTGGCGGCGCCTTGGCACCCCAAACCGTGGCGCGCATTTTTACCGGTGCACCTATTCCCGAAGGCGCCGACGCGGTGGTGATGCAGGAAGACTGCATGGCGCTACCAGAGGCTCCCGGTGGCCAAGCCCAGGTGCAGGTCAACACCGTGCCCCAGGCCGGGCAGTGGATACGCCGCGCCGGTGAGGATGTGAGCCGGGGCGCCACGGTGCTGGCCCATGGCCAGCGACTCGGCCCGGCCGAGCTGGGCCTGGCCGCCAGCGTGGGCATGGCGACGCTGCAGGTGCTGCGTCGCCCGCGCGTGGCCCTTTTTTCCACCGGGGATGAGCTGGTCATGCCCGGTACCGTGGCACCGGCCGACATGGCGCCGGGCGCCATCTACAACTCCAACCGCTTTTTCCTGAACAGCCTGCTGCGACGCATGGGCTGCGAGGTGAGCGACCTGGGCATCGTGCCCGACCAGCGCGAAGCCACCATCCAGGCCCTGCGCGACGCCAGTGTGAGCCACGATGTGATCCTCACCAGCGGCGGTGTGTCGGTGGGGGAGGAAGACCACATCAAGCCGGCTGTGCAGGCCCTGGGCCAGCTGGACCTTTGGCAGATTGCCATCAAGCCGGGCAAGCCCTTTGCCCATGGCCGAGTGGGTGCGGCACATTTCATCGGCCTGCCGGGCAATCCGGTTTCGAGCTTTGTGACCTTTTTGCTGCTGGTGCGGCCCTTCCTGCTGCGCCTGCAGGGTGTGGCCGACGGTGTGCCCCAGGCAGTAGCCCTGCGTGCCGATTTCGACTGGCCCCGCGCCGACAAGCGCCAGGAATTCTTGCGCGTGCGCCGCAATGCCCAAGGCGGCCTGGACCTGTTTGCCAACCAGAGTTCCGGTGTGCTGACCTCCGCTGTCTGGGGCGATGGCCTGCTGGACAACCCCACAGGCAAGACCATTCAGCGGGGCGATCTGGTGCGCTATGTTTCGTTTGCGGAGCTACTGGCATGAAGACCACCGTGCGTTACTTTGCCTCTATCCGTGAGGCCATGGGCATCTCCAGTGAGCAGCTGGACCTGCCGGTATCCAACCTGGGCGCGTTGCGCGACGCCTTGATCAGCCGCCCAGGCCCCGGCAGTGCGGCCCTGGCCCGCGGCCGCGCCGTGCGCATGGCACTCAACCAGGTCATGAGCGATGAATCCGCGGCGCTTACCGAGGGCTGCGAGGTGGCGTTTTTTCCGCCGGTGACGGGCGGCTGAAAGCCAGTCTGCGCCACGCTGCCAGCCGGCTGCAGTGCCACAATGCTGCCATGACCATCTCCCGTGTTTCCATCCAGACCCAGGACTTTGACCTAAGCCAGGAGGTGGCCTGTCTGCGCCAGGCCGATGCCCGCGTGGGCGCCGTCTGCAGCTTTGTCGGTACGGTGCGCGACCGCAACGGGGGCGCTGCAGATTCGGTGCAGGCCATGGAGCTGGAACACTACCCGGGCATGACCGAGGCCGCAATCGAAGCCATGATCGATGCCGCCCTGCAGCGTTTTGACATCCTGGCGGCACGCGTGGTGCACCGAGTGGGGGTGCTGGCGCCTCTGGACCAGATCGTGCTGGTGGCGGTCACTTCGGCCCACCGCGGCGAGTCGTTCAAGGCCTGCGAATTCCTGATGGACTACCTCAAGACCCAGGCCCCTTTCTGGAAGAAGGAAAGCACCCCGCAGGGTGCGCATTGGGTGGATGCGCGTATCAGCGACGACGAGGCACTGGCACGCTGGGGCATTGCGGGCAACAACGCGGGCTGAAGGCCCCCACGACTTTTCTTTGATGCAGGTCAGTCCCGGCTTGCAGCGAGCCGCCGGGGCTCACTTGAAATCTGCGCCCCCAGCCCCCAAGCTGTGGTGCAACAGACATTTGAGCCAAAGGACGTCTCATGCGCACCGACAAACTGACCACCAAGTTCCAGGAAGCCCTGGGCGATGCCCAGTCGCTGGCCCTGGGCAATGACAACGCCTACATCGAGCCCGTGCACCTGCTGGCTGCCATGCTTCGCCAGGACGACGGCCCCAAGGCCCTGCTGCAGCGCGCAGGGGTGAATGTGCCAGGCCTGCAGGCCAGTGTGGATGCCGCCATCAAGAAGCTGCCCCAGGTCCAGGGCCATGAGGCGGTGCAGGTCGGGCGCGATACGGTG
>Ga0228700_1001563_pt1 | contig 14254 bp, 13 predicted proteins | sample McNCre317_Aug_MG_FD_178019 | JGI IMG/M metagenome (GOLD analysis project Ga0228700, IMG submission 178019) | Freshwater microbial communities from McNutts Creek, Athens, Georgia, United States - 3-17_Aug_MG | ecosystem: Environmental > Aquatic > Freshwater > Creek | place: USA: Georgia...
AATATATCCAAGGCTATCTCTATGCCAAGCCGATGCGGGCGGCGGACTTTGAGGCCTATATGGCCCAGCGCGCGGGGGCTGGCAGCGGCGCTTGAGCCCCGACGCTGCGCTTACTTGGCAAACCGTTTCCGGGTCAGTGCCAGAGCCACCCAGAAGGCCGCCAGTGCATAGCTGGCCAGCACCAGCAGGTGGCGTAGCGCATCAGCAGGCCACTGGTCCATGAACAGGGGGCGCACTAGCGCCACGGCATTGGAGAGCGGTAACCAGTCCGCCACGAGACGAACGACGGGCGGCAACTGCTCCAGCGGAAAAAACACCCCGCTCAAGAACATCATGGGCGTGAGAAACAGCGTGAAGTAATAGGTGAAAAAGTCGTAGCCCTTGGCCAGTGCGTTAAAGATCAACGCGATGCAGCTGAAGGTAATGCCCACCCCCAGCAGAATGGGCCAGGCCACCAGTAGTTTGGGGCTGTGGCTGATGCCCAAGCCCAACATCACGCCCATGATGGCGGTCACGGTGAACAAGGACTTGAACGCCGCCCACAGCATCTCAGCCAACACCACGTTGTCCAGACTCACGGGTGCATTCATGATGCCGTCCCAAGTCTTTTGTACATGCATGCGGCTGAACGCGGAGTACAAGGCCTCAAACGAGGCCGACTGCATGGCACTCATGCAAATGGAGCCGCTGGCCAGAAACAGGATGTAGGGCACTTGCTGCCCGTTCACCGTGATCTGCCCGACCAGCGCGCCCATGCCGTAGCCGAAGGCGACCAGCCACATCAAGGGCTCGGCGATATTGCCCACCAGGCTGGGAATGGCCAGCTTGCGCCAGACCAGCAGGTTGCGCAAAAACACCGGCCAGAAGCGCATGGACAGCTCGGGTGCGCGCCAGATAGATTGTGGGCCCCCACGCTCGGCACTGGCGTGTCCTCGCTGCCCCCCAGGGGGGCTCTCGGGCATTGGGGCGGCCCGGCGTCCCTCGTGGGGCTTGTTGTCGTTGTTTTGGGTGCTCATGTCAGGCGTCCTCCCGGATCTGGCGTCCGGTCAATTTCAAAAACAGGTCTTCCAGATTGGCCGGGCGGTGCAGGGTGCGCAACTGGGGGTAAGCAGACAGCGCTTGCAGCAGCGGGGCGGAGTCCTGGGTGTAGAAAAACACGGTCTCGCCGCTGACCTCTACGCGCGCAGCCAGGGCGCGCAAAGGGCTGTCCACCAGCGCATGTGCGCCGACTCCGAATACCTCCACCACATCCGGCTCTAGGTGGGCCGCAATCAGGTCGCGTGGCGTGCCCTCTGCAATTTTTTGTCCATGGTCGAGCACCAGCAGGCGGTTGCACAAGCGTTCGGCTTCGTCCATGAAGTGGGTGGTGAGCAGAATCGATTTGCCTTGTTGCAGCAATACCTGCAGTCGCTCCCACATGAGGTGGCGGGCTTGCGGGTCCAGGCCGGTGGTGGGCTCGTCCAGAAGCAATAGCTTGGGGTCATTCACCAGCGCGCGGGCCAGGCTCAGGCGCCGTCGCATACCGCCGGAGAGCTCGCCCGGTTTGGCGTCTGCCTTGTGGGTGAGTGCTGCGAATTCCAGCAATTGCGGAATTCGCGCCTTGATGGCGGCGTCCTTCATGCCGAAGTAGCGGCCGTACACCAGCAGGTTTTCTGCGCAGCTGAAGTCCGGGTCCAGCGTATCGAATTGCGTGACCACGCCCAACTGGGCCTTGATGGCCATGGCCTCATGGGGCATGGGCAGGCCCATGGCGGTGATGCTGCCGCCATCCGGCAGGGTATGGCCCAGGCACATGCGGATGGTGGTGGTTTTGCCTGCCCCGTTCGGCCCGATGACGCCCAGGCATTCGCCCGGTGCGATGCAAAAGCTCAGGTCTTTGACGACCTCGGCATCGCCATAGCGCTTGTGCAGGTGCTCGACCTGGAAAAAAGTCTGATTCATGGCGGCCTTCACTGAAAAGCCACTTCGGCAAAGCTGCGCAGCTTGCGGCTGTGCAACTGGTCAATGCCCTGCGAGCGCAGCAGCTCTAGGGCGCGGATGCCGATGCGCAGGTGCTGGTCTACCCGCTCGCGGTAGAAATGGTTGGCCATGCCGGGTAACTTGATTTCGCCATGCAGTGGCTTGTCGCTCACGCACAGCAAGGTGCCGTAGGGCACGCGGAAACGGAAACCGTTGGCGGCGATGGTGGCGCTCTCCATGTCCAGCGCTACGGCGCGGCTTTGGCTGAAGCGGCGCTGGGGCTGGTTGTCGGGCAGCAGCTCCCAGTTGCGGTTGTCAGTGCTGGCCACGGTGCCGGTGCGCATGATGCTTTTGAGCGCCGCACCGCTCACCTGAGTGACATCCGCCACGGCCTGCTCCAGCGCCACTTGAATTTCTGCCAGTGCTGGGATAGGTACCCACAGCGGCAGCTCTTCGTCCAGCACATGGTCTTCGCGCACATAGCCGTGGGCGAGCACGTAGTCGCCCAGCTGCTGGCTGTTGCGCAGGCCGGCGCAGTGGCCCAGCATGATCCAGGCATGCGGGCGCAGCACGGCAATGTGGTCGGTGATGTTTTTGGCGTTGGCTGGGCCTACGCCGATGTTCACCATGGTGATGCCGGCGTTGTCCGCCCGCACCAAGTGGTAGCCGGGCATCTGGGGCAGGCGGGGTGGTTCTTTGCCCAGAGCGTCTGCCGCCTCGGCAGGCAGGCCGACTCGGCGCGTCACCATGTTGCCGGGCTCCACAAAGGCGATGTACTCGCTGTCCGGGTCTTGCATCGCCTTGCGGCCCAGCGCGATGAACTCGTCAATGTAGAACTGGTAGTTGGTGAAGAGCACAAAGTTCTGGAAGTGCTCGGGCCCCGTGCCGGTGTAGTGGCGCAGGCGGTGCAGCGAGTAGTCCATGCGCGGCGCGGTGAACAGCGAGAGCGGCAGAGGCTCGCCGGGGCGGGGCTGGTAGGTGCCGTTGGCAATGCCATCGTCCATCGCGGCCAGATCGGGCAGGTCGAACACATCGCGCATCAGGGTGCGGCGTTCGCTGCTCATTTGGCCCTCCACATGATCGTGCTCGGCGAACGAAAAGTGCACCGGAATTGGCTGGTTGCTGGTGGCCACCTCAATCTCGCCGCCATGGTTTTGCAGCAGCAGGCGGAACTGCTCCAGGTAGTAGTGGTGGTACAGGTCCGGCCGGGTGAGCGTGGTTTCAAACCGGCCGGGGCCGGCTACAAAGCCGTAGCTCAGGCAGGCAATGTCGGCCGCCGCTTTGCGCGACACGGTGTCGGTGTGGATGCGCACCAGCGGGTAGCAGGCCCGCACATGGCCGCCCAACTCTTCACCGGCCACAAAGCGCTGCATGGCTTGGCGCAGGTGGGCGATGCTTTGGTCGTAAATGACGTGCACTTGGGCCAGGGCTTGGGCCGGATCGGTGAAACGGGTGGGGGCGATGAAGGGAGGGAGGCTGCTCATATCCCCATTGTGCCGCCGGAATACGCCGATGTAATGCGGCGGGGCTTGGAGTAGAGTGTGGGCTATCCCACACACGCGTGCCCCCGGTGACTGACCCTAAAGACTCCCGTTTTACCGAAACCGGTTTCCCCTCCTTGCAGTGGGAGGACGAGGATTTGGACACGCGCCCCCTGCCCCTGAACGAGCGCCCCCTGCAGGCCCGCATTGACCATGAAATGGCCATCATTGCGGAGCACCATATCCGCATAGCGCTGGCGATTGAAAAGTTCTGGGGCCACCGGGATTGTGTGGAGTACATCCGCACGCTGATCCTCAATGGGGGGTATTCGGATGGCTCCACCAACCGGGTGGGTTTCAAGCCGGATGTGATTTCTGCGCTCATCAACCTCGCGGCTTTGCACCAGGTCGAGTAGCGCGGCGGAGTCCGGCCATGAATCTTCCTCATCTCGTCGGTATCCAGCTCTTTTTGTATGCAGCTTTGTGGGCCTTGTGTGCCCGGATTCTGGTGGCCGAGCGCCGGGCGGTGCTGCATTACCTGGCGTATGCATTGGCGGCCGGGGTGGCCATTTTGCTTATCAGCTGGCGGCCGGACGGGCCGGTGTGGTGGACGCACACTTTCTCCAGCATGCTCAATATGCTCAGCCTGGTGTTGGCCCGGCGTGGTGTGGAGGTGTTTTTGCAAATCCGCCCCCGAGACCTGGAGCACGCCCTGACGGTGCTGTTGGGCAGCGCCATGTTCGTGTGGGTGGGGCCGGATGACACATCGGCCCGCGTCGCCCTCGGGGCCGGTTTGGCCGGGGCCATTTTGCTGGGCGCGGTGTGGAGCTGCTGGCGGCCCTTGCGCAGGGAGTTCGGGTTGCGCTTCACGCTGATGGCGGCGGTGCCCTTGGCGGCCATGCTGCTCATCAATGTGGAGTTGGGCGTATCTGCCCTGCAAGGGCATGTGGTGGTGGTTGAAGGCAGCGGCATGCCGCAAGCGATCACCTGGACGGTGACGCTGGTGTCGGCGGCGGTGTTTAACTTCTTGTTCCTGTTTTTGCTGGGCCTGCGCATGCACCACAACCTGCACCGCCTGGCTACACAGGACCCGCTGACCGGTTTGCTCAACCGGCGCGGGATGCAGACCGCGCTGCAAAAGGAGTGGATGCGCGGCAAACGCTATGGCGATCCGTTTGCGGTCATCTCGCTGGATGTGGACCACTTCAAACGGGTGAACGACCAGTATGGCCACGACGCCGGCGACCGGGTGCTGATCGCGGTGGCCGAGGTGCTGAAAAGCCATGCCCGGGCCTCCGAGCACGTGGCGCGCATGGGCGGCGAAGAGTTTTTGGTGCTGATGCCGTCCGCGCACGCCGAAACCGATGGCGTGGCCCTGGCGGCGCGTTTGCGTGAGGCGTTGAACCGGACCGTGGTGATGGCGGAGGTGAATACCCGCATCCCGGTTACGGCGAGTTGGGGTGTTTCCGGCATCCTGCTGCAGGACGCGTCTCATGAGGATGTGCTGCGCCGTGCCGACGAGGCGCTGTACCAAGGCAAGCGCAGCGGGCGCGACCGGGTGGTGCTACTCGGGCTGCAAGACCTCACGCCCGGTGCCGGCGCAGGCCGCGCAGACACAGGCCTGGCCGCGGGCTTGCGCGGGGATGCGGCTCAGTAGATCGGCACTGAAATCCACCTGCGTGCACCAGCACGGCCCTTGGGGCTGGCCGGTGGCTTTCTCCAATTCCATCGCGCACTGGTTGGCTTGGCCGCACAAGGGGCACACTGTGGGGTTGACGGCGGGGGCAGAAGTGGCAGGCATGGGTCTGCAGTGTAGCGATGGCTACTTGCCGCGCTCCGCATGACAGAACAGGAGAACACGGTGGCTGTAGAGATTGAACGCAAATTCTTGGTAACGGGCGACGCCTGGCGCAATGGCAGCGGTGTGTTGTACCGGCAGGGCTACCTCAACCGCGATAAGGTGCGCACGGTGCGGGTTCGCATTGCGGGAGATGCTGCCTTTCTGACCATCAAAGGCCAGAGCGTTGGGGCTACCCGCGCCGAGTTTGAGTACCCGATTCCGGTGGCGGATGCCCAGGCGCTGCTGGCGCTGTGCGATGGCCCGCTGATTGAGAAAACCCGCTACCTCGTGCCGCATGCGGGGCACCAGTGGGAGGTGGACGAATTTGCCGGTGACAACGCCGGCCTGGTGGTGGCCGAGCTGGAGCTGGTGTCGGAAGACGAGGCGTTTGAGTCTCCGGCTTGGCTGGGCGAGGAAGTGACCCATGACGCGCGCTATTTCAACTCCAACCTCGCTACCCATCCCTTTTGCGCATGGGCCAAGTAAAAGTCCGGTAAAGGCGGATGCGGCCTCCACGCTTCCTCCACAGTTGCGTTGCACAGTCTCTGTACCGGCCCGCGTGCCGGGTTGTTTGATCCTGAAACCGAGGAGCCCTCATGCGCCCACCATTGCTTCGCCTTGTCTGTCTCGCTGCCCTTGCATGGGGCGGCCTGGCGCTTGCCCAACAAAACTCCGCCCAGCAAGCGCCACCCAAATCCCCAGAGGGCCATGCCGGCCCACAAGAGCATCGCGGGCCACCGCCTGAAGCCCTGGCGGCCTGTAAGTCACTGTCCGCAGGTGCTGCGTGCAACTTCACCTCGCCCCGTGGTGCCGAAACCGGCACCTGCTTCGCCCCCGAGGGCAAGCCGTTGGCTTGCCGCCCCAAGCATGGTCCGGGCGGCCCTGGCGGCCAAGAGGGGCCGGCTGGTGCAAGCACAGGCAAACCCAAGCCGGCGAACTGAGTATGTGAAGAATGGGCTGTGGGCCGAGACATCATCTGCGCTGGCAGCTCCTGTTTTCATAGCAAATTACACTGGTGCCCATGCACGTCACCCTCACCACCCTGCCCGCGGTACGTGTGGCCTACATGCGCCACACCGGGCCTTACGGCTTGTCAGTCAACCAGTTTTGGACCGGCACCTTTTTGCCGTGGTGCTTTGCACAAGGGTTGCTGCCAGGCGCGTCTTGCTACGGATTGGGCCTGGACGATCCGCGCATCACAGCCCCCGAGCAATGCCGCTACGACGCTGCTGTGCAGGTGCAGGATGATTTCGTGGCCCGCAGCCCCGCGTCGGTGACCACCTTGCCGGGTGGGCGCTATGCCGTGGCTGCATTTGAAGGCACGGTGCCGCAATTGAGCCAGGCATGGACCGAACTGCTGCGCGACTGGCTGCCAGCCAGCGGTATGACGCTCGACGGCCGCCCCCTGTTTGAGCACATGCCACCGGATGCCCGCTACGACCCGGCCACGGGCGTCATGACCTGCGAGCTGTGTATTCCTGTTACGGCTTTGTAGCCGGGCATAAAAAAGGCTGAGAGCTTTTTTTGCTCTCAGCCCTTATGGAATGTGCGCTAGCAGCTATCGAAACAATAGCGACAGCCGTGTTGAGAGGCTGCTTACGCCGCCGCCTTCACCTTCAAGCGCCATGCATGCAGCAGGGGCTCTGTATAGCCGCTAGGCTGTTCCAGGCCCTTGAACACCAGCTCGGTGGCCGCCTGGTAGGCCGCGCCCTTGAAGTTGCCCACCATGGGGGTGTAGAGCTTGTCGCCGGCGTTTTGCTTGTCCACCTTGGCGGCCATGCGGGCGAAGGTCTCTTCCACCTGTGCCTTGGTCACCACACCGTGGTGCAACCAGTTGGCCATGTGCTGGCTGCTGATGCGCAGCGTGGCGCGGTCTTCCATGAGGCCGATGTCGTTGATGTCGGGCACCTTGGAGCAGCCCACGCCCTGGTCCACCCAGCGCACCACGTAGCCCAGAATGCCCTGGGCGTTGTTGTCCAGCTCGGCTTGCTTCTCGGCATCGCTCCAGTTGGGGGTGGCGGTCACGGGCACTTGCAACAGGTTGTCGAGAATGCCTGCGCGGGCCTTCTCGTAGTTGGTCTTTTCCAGTTCCTTTTGCACGTCGCTGACCAGCAGCTGGTGGTAGTGCAGGGCGTGCAGCGTGGCGCCAGTGGGGCTGGGCACCCAGGCGGTGTTGGCACCAGCTTTGGGGTGGCCGATCTTCTGCTCCATCATGGCCTTCATCAGGTCGGGCATGGCCCACATGCCTTTGCCGATTTGCGCCTTGCCGCGCAGGCCGCTGGACAAGCCCACCAACACGTTATTCTTCTCATAGGCCGCAATCCAGGCGCTGCTCTTCATGTCCGCCTTGCGGATCATGGGGCCGGCCTGCATGGCGGTGTGCATCTCGTCGCCGGTGCGGTCCAGGAAGCCGGTGTTGATGAAGGCCACGCGGCTTTGGGCAGCGGCAATGCAAGCCTTCAGGTTCACGCTGGTGCGGCGCTCTTCGTCCATGATGCCCAGCTTGACCGTGCTGTCGGGCAAGCCCAGCATCTGCTCCACGCGGGTGAACAGCTCGGCAGCAAACGCCACTTCTGCGGGGCCGTGCATCTTGGGCTTGACGATGTAGACCGAGCCCTTGCGCGAGTTGCGGATAGCGTCCTTTTTGGTCTTCTTCAGGTCATGCAGTGCGATGGTGGTGGTGACCACGGCGTCCATGATGCCCTCAGGAATCTCTTTGGTGGAGCCATCGGCCGCGGTGTAGGTGATGGCCGGGTTGGTCATCAGGTGGCCCACGTTGCGCACAAACATGAGGCTGCGGCCGTGCAGCTTGACTTCCTTCTTGCCGTCCGGCGCGGTGTACACGCGGTCGCCGTTCAGGCCACGGGTCAGCGTCTTGCCACCCTTGTCAAAGCTCTCGACCAAAGTGCCTTGCAGAATGCCCAGCCAGTTACCGTAGGCCAGCACCTTGTCTTCGGCATCCACCACGGCCACGGAGTCTTCCAGGTCCAGGATGGTGGAGAGTGCTGCCTCCAGCACCAAGTCGCTCACACCGGCTGCATCGGTTTTGCCGATGGGGGTGGCGCGGTTGATGATGATGTCGAGGTGCAGGCCGTTGTGCTGCAACAGCACGGACGATGGATCTTTGGCCGCGCCTTGGAAGCCGATGAACTGGGCCTTGTCGGCCAGCTTGGAGGTGCTGCCGTCCTTGAGCATGACCACCAGCTCACCGCCCTTGATGGCGTAACCGGTGGAGCCCACGTGCGAGCCTTTTTTGAGCGGTGCGCAGCGGTCCAGCACGTGGCGTGCGTATTCAATAACCTTCTTGCCGCGCTTGGGGTTGTAGCCTTTGGGCCCCACTTTTTCGCAGCCCTTGTCTTCGCTGATCACATCCGTGCCATACAGTGCGTCGTACAAAGAGCCCCAGCGCGCGTTGGCGGCGTTGAGCGCGTAGCGGGCGTTGAGCACGGGCACCACCAGCTGCGGGCCGGCTTGCGTGGCCAACTCGGCATCCACGTTTTTGGTGGTGATCTTTACCTTTTTGGGGCTCTCGACCAGGTAGCCGATTTTTTCCAGAAAGGCCTTGTAGGCAGGCATATCGCTGATCGGTCCGGGATTGGCTTGGTGCCAGGTGTCCAGCTCGGTCTGCAGGCGGTCGCGCTCGGCCAGCAGGGCCATGTTCTTGGGGGCCAGATCGGCCACGATGGCGTCAAACCCTTTCCAGAAGGCTTCGGGTGCAATGCCGGTGCCGGGCAAAACTTTGTCCTGGATGAAGCTATGCAGGCTGGTCGCTACCTGGAGGCGGTGCTCTGGGGTACGTGGAGTGCTTGTCGTCATGGTGGGCCTTTCAAAGGAAGGGGCGTTCAACAAAGTGAAAACGGGTCGCGCGAGGGGGAATGCCCTCAGGCTATGGAGGTACTGTATTCCATCCTTTGCAGATTACTATATGGAAGAATATCAATCGATTTGTGACAATTTAGGATGTAGTTCATGCCCATACGCCATCTGGTGCTGCTGAAGTTCAAACCCGACACCGCGCCCGCACAGGTGCAAGCCATAGAGGCCGCGTTTGCCGCCTTAGCAAGCAAGATCAGCGCCGTGCAGAGCCTGGAGTGGGGCACCAACAACAGCCCCGAAGGCCTGGCCAAAGGCTTTACCCACTGTTTCAACCTCACCTTCGCCGATGAGGCCGGCCGCGCCAGCTACCTGCCGCACCCCGATCACTTGGCGTTTGTGGAGCAGCTCAAGCCGGCGCTGGACGATGTGCTGGTGCTGGACTACACCGTGTAATTTATGAAGATACCCGCCATGACGAGCGCCAATGCACCCGACACCCCCGAGCAAAGCGAGCCCGAAGCTCGAACCCTTCCTCTTGCCGGCATCCGCGTCGTCGAATTCACCCACATGGTCATGGGCCCCACCTGCGGCATGACGCTGGGCGACCTGGGGGCGGACGTCATCAAGGTCGAGCCTTTGGCCGGTGACAGCACGCGCAAGCTACTGGGCAGCGGCGCGGGCTTTTACCCGCTATTCAATCGCAACAAGAAGAGCATTGCGGTGGACCTCAAAAGCTCTCGGGGCCGCGAGATCGTACTCAAGCTGATTGCCACGGCCGACATCGTGAGCGAGAACTTCAAGACCGAGACCATGCAGAAGCTGGGCTTGGACTACGCGAGTTTGAGCAAGCTGGACCCGCGCCTGATCTACGTGAGCCACAAGGGCTTTCTGCCCGGCCCCTACGACCACCGTACCGCGCTGGACGAGGTGGTGCAAATGATGGGCGGCCTGGCCTACATGACCGGGCGCCCCGGCGACCCGCTGCGCGCTGGGTCAAGCGTGAACGACATCATGGGCGGCATCTTCGGCGCGGTAGGCGCCATGGCCGCACTCATGCAGCGCCAGCAAACCGGCAAGGGCCAGGAAGTGCAAAGCGCGCTGTTTGAGAACAACATTTTTTTGGTGGCCCAGCACATGATGCAGTTCGCCGTGACCGGCAAGGCCGCCGCGCCCATGCCCGAGCGCATCTCGCCCTGGGGCATTTACGACGTGTTCAGCGTCAAGGACAACGAGCAAATCTTTCTGGCCGTGGTGGGCGACGGGCAGTGGAAAACCTTTTGCGAAGCCTTTGGCTACGCCGACCTGTTTGCTGATCCGCGCGTCACCACCAACAACGACCGCGTGCTGGCCCGTAGCTGGCTGATTCCCGAGCTCCGCACCCGCTTGGCGCAGTTCAGCCGCGCAGAGCTGTCACAGCGTTTTGAGCAGGTGGGCCTGCCCTTCGCGCCTATTACCGATCCGCAGCATCTATTTGACGACCCGCACCTGCAAGCTACCGGCGGACTGGCGCCCATGGAGCTGCCTGATGGCCGCCAGACGCAAGTGCCGCTGCTGCCGCTGACCTTGGGTGGCGAGCGCCTGGGCTTGCGGCTGGATCCGCCCAAGCTGGGCGAGCACACCGACGCACTGCTGCAAAGCCTCGGCTACAGCGCGGACGAAGTGGCGGCGCTGCATGTGCAAGGCGTTGTGCTATGAAAATAGTAGCTGGTGGTGCAAGCAGAACGTGGGCTAGCCGGCTGAATTGCTTGAAATGGCTGAAGGGGAGTGCGTTTTGCTCCGTGTCCCCCGCCCGCTACGCGGGCTCCTCCTTGACCTACGCAAAACGCACGCCCCTTCAGACCCATCGAGGCTAACGATGGACAAGCTCAAGCAACTTGAATCCTTCGTCTCGGTCGCCACCCGCGGCAGCCTGACCGCCGCCGCCAATGCCGAAGGCGTGGCCCCCGCCATCATGGGCCGTCGCCTCGACGCACTCGAAGAGCGCCTGGGCGTGAAGCTGCTGATCCGCACCACGCGCCGCATCACCCTCACGCACGAGGGCAGCGCGTTTCTGGAGGACTGCCAGCGCATCATCGCGGACGTGACTAACGCCGAGGCCAGCGTGAGCGCAGGGGGGGTGAAGGCCGCGGGTCATTTGCGCATCACCGCACCGGCAGGCTTTGGCCGCCGCCATGTGGCACCGCTGGTGCCCAAGTTCCGCGAGCTGCACCCGGATGTGACGATCTCCCTCAACCTCAGCGACCGCGTGGTCGACATTGCGGGCGAGGGCTACGACTGCGCGGTGCGTGTGGGCGACATGCCCGACTCATCGCTGGTGAGCGTGCGTATGGCCGACAACCGGCGTCTGTGCGTGGCCACCCCGGCCTACCTCAAGCGCCACGGCACGCCCAAAACGCCGGCCGACCTGAGCCGCTTCCACTGCCTCACGCTGTCCAGCGACGCCTCACAAACAAGGGGCTGGGCTTTCAAGCTCCCTGCCGCCAAGGGCGAGCGCTCAGATGCCGGCGAGGTGATCTACCTCAAGCCCGCCGGCCCGCTGGACTGCAGCGACGGCCAGGTGTTGCACGACTGGTGCCTGGGCGGCTACGGTATTGCGTGGCGTAGCACCTGGGAAGTGGAAAATGAAATCGCTGCCGGCCGCTTGGTCGCGGTGCTGGAAGACTACGCCGCCCCGCCCAACGGTATTTACGCCGTCTTCCCCCAGCGCAAACACCTGCCCCTGCGCGTGCGCCTGTGGATTGACTTCATCAAAGAGCGCTACAGCGCGCCGGGGTATTGGCACAAGGCCTAATGCAGCGCATTTTGCTATTAAATTTATAGCTTCTGGCGCACATTCCACCAGCGCCAGAAGCACAAAAGCCGGTCTATTTGCATAGAGCCGGCTTTTGTGAAGGTGCTGGTCAGGCCAGCGGTTAAATTATTCGGCGTCGTCTTCGGAAGGCACGTCGAATTCGTCTTCCAGGGTGTCGCTTTCCATCATGGCGATCTCGGCGCACTGCACGCCATTGAGCTGGTGGCGGTAGGCCAGAAAAGCGTGGCGGGCGTTGGCTTCGTCGTCACCCTCGTCATCGGCGGCAGCTGCAGCCAGGTGGTGCTTGGCGGCGGCCTGGAAGTGGTGGGCGGCCATGCGGTGGTAGTCGCCAATGGTCTCAAAGTCTTCGTCCATCAGGTCGTCCGCCACGGGGGATGTGTCTTGGGTCATTCAGGGCTCGCTTTTCTGTGAAACACGGCAACACGCCGCGTCCCGCAGATTGCGCCCTTGCCGTGAACCCTGTGTGACAGGCGCGTGAGGCTTTTGCGACGCGCGTCGGCTTACACCAGGCCCCAGTCCTTGGCGCCTGCGTAGCCCGGGAATACGCTTTTGAGCTGCCCGTCGCTCAGGCCCCACTGGCGCTTGAAGATGCCGCCCAGCACGCTGCGGTATTCATTGAGCACCGCATAGTCGCGGTTCTGGAACAGGGTGGCTGCTGTCATCTGCACCTGCTCGCCCACCACTTGCTTGCCGCGCACCGCGCCGCCCAGCACCCACATCACACTGCCGTGCCCGTGGTCGGTGCCGCGATTGCCGTTCTGGCGGAAGGTGCGGCCGAACTCGCTCATGACCACCACCACGGTGTTGCGCCAGGCGCTGCCCATTTCTTGCGCGTAGGCGGACAAGCCTTGGCCCAGTTCGTCGAGCCGGCTGGCGAGATAGCCGGTGGCGGCACCTTGGGCCACGTGGGTGTCCCAGCCGCCCACATCCACAAAGCCCAGGGCGTACTGGTCGCGCATCAGGCGGGCGATGCGGCGGGCCTCCAGCTCAAAGCCCTTGGCAGTGATGGCGCCGCGGCTGGCGGCGTCCATCTCGGCGGACATTTCGCGCATCACCTGGTCGCGCACCGCAAAGCCGCTTTGCACGGTGGACTCCATGGCGGTGCCTTTGTACATACCGGCAATGATGCCGCTCTGGCGGTTGTCCACCGAGGGCTTGGAGAGGTTGCGCAGGCCGGTGTTGGGCACCCGCAGGCTGCCCTGCATGGCAATCGGCAGCTGGTCGGTAAATGCCATGGGCTGGGCCGCCTTGTTGCCCTGCAGCTGTGAGGCCAAGCGGTTCAAAAAGCCCGAGCCGTACTGGATGCTGCCGTTGTTCAACTGGCCCAGCTCGATGCTGTCTTGCGTCTCGAAGTGGCTGCGCGAGAGGTCGTCGGTGCCGCTGAAAGGCACAAAGGCCACCTCGCCCTGCTGGTAGAGCGGGTAGAGCGATTCGCGCAGTGCGGGGTGCAAGCCCCAGTCGGCGGTGAGGGGCAGGGCGCTGGCCAGGTCGGCAGAGGGTTTGGCGATTGCAATCTCGGGCCGCACCTCGTAATAAAAGCTGCTGCTGGTGGGCACCAGCAGGCTGGCCGCGTCCATGCCGCCGCGCAGGAAGACGAACAAAAACTTGGGCGCTCCTGCCGCCGTCGCCGTGGCGGCATGGAGACGCACACCCGGCAGCGCCAAGGTGGCAGCAGCGGTGGTGTGCAGGGCAGAGCGCAAAAACTGGCGACGTTGCATGGCGGGCTCCGTTGGGTGGCCTTGAGGGGTGTGGCGCTCAGCGGCGCATGGATTCGGGGGCGGCCAGCAGGAAAGTGTTCCACTCCTGCGGCGAGTTGGCCTGCTCCAGCGCGCTGCGGGTGGCCGGGCTGAGCGTGCCCTGGATGGCCTGGTAATACAGCGCATTGGCCAGCTGGGGGAAGGCCGCTTTTTCGGTAGGTTGCGGGCCCTCGGTTTTGAACAGGCCGGCGCTGCCCGAGCCGATGGCTTTGGCAATCTCAAAGCGGGTGGTGAGCTGGCCGGCACTGTCCCAGCCCGAGGCCACCAGCGGGTAGCCGTCCGGCGTTTGGCGGCCATACAGAGGTTCGCCCATGCGGTTGATCCAGTTCAGCATGGGCCCGACGTTGAGCACCACCTTGTCGTCATACGCCAGCCGCACCGAGGACACCACGTAGCGCACCGGGTCTTTGAACTTGGTGGCGGGCGCGTTCACAAACTCCGGCGCGGTGAACAGGGTTTCCATTACTTTGGCGATCTGGCCGTCGGTGGCTTTCCAGGTCGCGGCCATGCGGTCGATCAGGGCCTGGGGCGGGTTGTCGGAGAGCCAGTAGGTGGCCAGTTTGCGGCTGATGAAGCGGGCGGTGGAGGG
>Ga0228700_1001570_pt1 | contig 14178 bp, 13 predicted proteins | sample McNCre317_Aug_MG_FD_178019 | JGI IMG/M metagenome (GOLD analysis project Ga0228700, IMG submission 178019) | Freshwater microbial communities from McNutts Creek, Athens, Georgia, United States - 3-17_Aug_MG | ecosystem: Environmental > Aquatic > Freshwater > Creek | place: USA: Georgia...
CCGCCATCTGGCATTGACTCAGCCGGCGGTCAGCAACGCCATGCGCCGCCTGCGGGAAACCTTGGGCGACGATCTGCTGCTGCGCAAGGGGCGCGCGCTGGAGCCCAGCGAGCGGGCTTTGGAGCTGTGGCCCCAGGTCCGCGAAGCCCTGCACAGCCTGCAAACCGCGCTGGCGCCGCGGCACTTCCATCCAGACCAGGCCGAGGACAGCTTCGTGCTGGCCATGGCCGATGCCACCGCGGCCGAACTCATGCCCGGCCTGGTCACCGCGGTGGGCCAGGAGGCCCCAGGTGTGAGTCTGCGGGTGCTGCCACTGAACACCCGTGATCCACGCAAGCTGCTCGACGACGGCCAGGCCGACCTGGCCATCGGACATTTTCCGGCGGCCCTGGCCGACCTCAATGCCCGTCTGCAGCAGGGAGAAACAGTCTCCTTCATGCAGCAAAGGCTGTTCCAGGGTGACTATGTCTGCGTCATGCGCGGAGGACATCCTCTGGCGGCGCAGACCCTCAGCCTGGAGCGTTTTTGCGAGGCCCGCCATTTGCTGGTGAGCTTTTCCGGGCGCGCCTTTGGCTTTGTCGATGAGGCCCTGGCACTCCTGGGACGAAAGCGCCGGGTGGTGCTGACGGTGAACCAATTTTTCACCGCTGGCAAGGTGGTGGCAAACTCGGACTTGATAACTGTGCTGCCCCGCCACTTCATCCGAGTGACCGGTTTTGCCAACCTGCTGGTGCAGCGCGAGCTGCCTTTTGCCGTGCCGCGCATCCAGGTGGATGCCCTCTGGCACCAGCGACACGACACAGCCAGCGCCCACGCCTGGCTGCGCGCCAAAGTCATGGCCCTGGCAGACAAGGCCTTCCCCGCATGAAAATCCAGCTGCTGTCCGACCTGCACCTTGAGACCCATCCCCATTGGCGCGCCACGCCAGCTGCAGGGGCCGACCTGCTGGTCTTGGCGGGCGATGTGGGCTCCTACCAGAACGGCCACCAGATGCAGGATGAAGACTTTGGCCTGCGCCAGTTTTCGCCCCTGCATGGCTGGCCTACACCCGTGGTCTTTGTACCCGGCAACCACGAATACGATGGCCAGGACTTTGACGCGGCGCACGCGCGCTTGCAGCAAACCTGTGCGCGCCTGGGGCTGATCTGGCTGGAGCGCGTTTGCTGGCACAGCCCCTGGAGCGATCGCCAGGGGCGCCCGGTACGCCTGGTGGGAACCACCTTGTGGAGTGACTTCGACGCCTTGGGTGCAGCCGACAAAGCCTTTCGCGCCGCCAATTACTACCTGAAGAAGACTGCGACAACGCACCGTGGTGAGCCTTTTCTGGCGGAGCAAATGCGCCTGCAAAGCCTGCACTGCCAAGACTGGCTGCGCCAGACGCTGGACACCGCCTTTGCCGGCAGCACCGTGGCCATCACCCACTTCGCACCCAGCCTGCGCAGCGCCGATCCGCGCTACGGAATGACCCCCGGAACGGCCGGCTTTTGCAATGCCCTGGACCCGCTGCTTATGCAGGCCCAGCTATGGCTCCATGGCCACCTGCACGCGCCTTCAGACTATGTAGCCCACGGTTGCCGCGTGGTGGCCAACCCCTTGGGCTACGCCCGCAAAAATGAACAAGAGGCCTTTCAGCCGGCGGCTTGCATTGAGATCTAGCGGTGCCGGCCAGCCCCGGGCTGCGACAGCCCCCTCGGGAGGCAGCGACCTACACGCAATGGGGAAGCGGGGGTTTCTAGGCGGTGCGGGCATTCAGCCCGTCGAAGCAGGTGGACATCACCAGATCAATGATCTGCGTGTCATCGTGCTGGCCACCCATTTTCAGAAACTCCAGCACGGGGTCACAGGCCCGCGCATACACCGTGTAGAGAATAGCAATGGCGGGAATACCGGCATTGAGCGTGCCTTGGGCCTGAGCCGCCTCGATCCAGCCACCCAGCACTTCGCTGACTTCCATCAAACCATCCATATATGCCTGGTTTGCAATCAGGGCCGCGCGCAGACGCGAATTCTGGCTGGGCAGCGTGGGCATCTCACCGGACAATTTCACGCCCATGGTCCAGCGCACCACCGCGCGCAGGTTGTCCAGCGGTGCGGCATCCACAGGCAGGGTGGCAATGAAGTCCTGCGCACGGCGCATCACGCTGACCATGGCGGCGGCGGCCAGGTCTTCCTTGCTGGGAAAGTGCTTGTACAGGCTGGCCTTGGCGATGCCCACCGAGGCAGCGACCTCGTCGACGGTCATGGCGTCAAAGCCCTTTTCGGCCAGCAGCAGGTTGACCACGCGGATGATGGCCTCCTCGCGGGCCTGCAGCATCTGCGCCTTGAATGAGACTTTGACCGGCGTAAGGGTGTTCATTCCACCAGTTTAGCCATATGCGTCACTTTTTGGAGTGCGGGGTTATTTTGTGACTGCCAAGTTTTGCCGGCGTCTGCAAGGCGGCTTGAGCCGCCATGGACAGGACCTGCGTGAGGCGATCGATCACCAGCGAGTCCAGGTTCCAGCAGTGCCAGAACAGGCTGACCGGCAGCGCGTAGTCCGGCACCAGGTTGACCAGCTCGCCCCGTAACAGCAAGTCCTGCACCAGCAGTTGCGGCAGCACGCTTACGCCCCACCCGGCCTGTACCGCGTGTACCTGCCCTTCGGAACTGGGCACAAAGCGTAGATTGAGGGTGACACGGCGCAGACCCAGTGCGTGCGCCACGAAATCCGCCTGCATATCGTCCTTGCGGTTGAAGGCCACAAAAGGCAGCTGGCGAAAGTTGTGGGCGGTCAGGCCCTTCGGGCAGTGGGCCTGGGCAAAGGCCCGCGTGGCAACCGCCACATAGTGCATATCGCCCAGGGGCAAGACCTTGCAACCGCGCAAGGCCTGCTTGAGGCTGGTGACGCAGCCCAGCACCTGGCCTTCGCGCAACCACTCATGGGTGAAGTCCTGGTCATCGGTGATGATTTCCAGCGGCAGGCCGCTGTTCACCAAGGGGCTCAAGGCAGGCAGCGCCCAGGTGGCGATGCTGTCGGCATTGACGGCAATGGAAACACGTTCATCCTCACGCTGGGCCTGGCTGCCAGGCGTGAGCTCCTGCAAGTCGCTCTCCAGGTCCGAGCGCAAGAGACGCAGCTGCACCGCGTGCTTGATCAGCAAGCGCCCTGCCGTGGTGGGGCGTAGCGGCCGGCTGCGCACCAGCAGGACGGTGCCAACCTGGGCCTCCAGCGAGCGCAGGCGCTGGGAAACCGCGGACTGCGTGACCGACAGGCGCACCGCGGCCCGCTCAAAGCCCCCCTCCTCCACGATCGCAGCCAGGCACTCCAGCGCATCCACATCAAAGCTTCGCATGGCCGCTATTATTGATGCCACCCAGGCACAAAGGCGGCTTGGCCCAGGCTTTCTTGTTCCCTTGCCAATTGGAGAATTTGCTGCCATGCACATCACGGTTCTGGGCGCAGGCATCATGGGTGTGAGCACCGCCTGGCATCTGCTGGAGCAGGGCCACACCGTCACCGTGGTAGACCGCCAGGCCGAGGCCGCCATGGAGACCAGCTTTGCCAATGCCGGGCAGATCTCGGTGGGCTATTGCGAGCCCTGGGCCAACCGGGATGCGCCCTGGAAGGCACTGAAGTGGATGTTCAGCAAGCAAGCCCCGCTGCTGTTTCGCCCGCAGTGGCCGCTGGGTGCGGGCTGGCAGCAATACCGCTGGGCCCTGGCCTTTCTGGCCCAGTGCAATGACGCCGCCTTTGCACGCAATGTGCAGCAGCTGGTGGCGCTGGGTGCATACAGCCACCAGGCGCTCAAGGAGATGGTGCAGGCCACCGCCATGCAATACCACCGCCTGGAAAAAGGCATTGCCCATATTTTTCTGGACCAGAAGTCTTTTGACGGCGCCGGTGCTGCGGCCACCATGATGGCGCGCTACGGTGTGCAAAGGCAGCTGGTCAGCCGCGAGCAGCTGCTGCAGATAGAGCCGGCTTTTGCCCACTACGCGCCGCACATCGTGGGCGCCACCTACACGGCCAGTGACGAAAGCGGTGATGCGCGCCTGTTCACCCAGCAGCTGGCCCAGCGCTGCGCTGCTCGCGGCGCGCAATTCTTGTGGGAGCATGATGTGCTTTCGCTGACCCCGCGCGGGGACGCTTTGGACACGGTCAGCGTGCGCGATCGCAGGAGCGCCCGCGTCAGCGCCTTGCGGGGCGACCAGTTCGTTGTCTGCATGGGTTCATTCACCGCGCCTTTGCTGCGCCCGCTGGGTCTGCACCTGCCTATCTATCCCGGCAAGGGCTACAGCGCCACCTTCAAAATATTGCAGCCCGAAAAGGCACCCAGCGTCAGCTTCATCGACGACTCGGTGAAGTGCGCCATGACTCGCATGGGCGATGCGCTGCGGGTTGCCGGCACGATCGAGGTAGGTGGCTTTGACACCGGCTTGGGCGATGCCGTGGCCCGGGCGCGCTGCCAGATGCTGGCGCAGCGCGTAGAGGCGCTGTTCCCCGGTGTCTGCGACACCCGACCTGAGAGCGCCGGCGGCGCGCCGCGCTTCTGGAGTGGCCTGCGCCCGGCCACGCCCACCAACATCCCCTACATCGGCCAGAGCCCGATCAAAAAGCTCTGGGTCAATGCCGGCCACGGCACACTGGGCTGGACCCATGGGGCCGGCTCGGGCAAGGCGCTGGCCGCGCTCATCAGCGGTGGGCGTCCGAAGCTGGATTTCGATTTCTACGGTTTCTAGGTTGCATGGGCGTCTTCCAGGCAGGCCTGGAAGGCACGTGTAGCCCGCGCTGGCTGAGGCGAACGACGCACGATGCCAAAGAAGTCACAGCTGTAATGGAACAGCTTGGGCCGCACCGCCTGCATCTGGCCGGCACTGACAAAACTCTGCGCGTAGTGGATGGGCAGGAATCCCAGGAACTTTCCGGAAAGAATCAGGGTGGCAATCGACTCCTGGTCAAAGCCGGTGGCGCTACGCACCATGCGGCGCAACTGGCTGAGTTCCATATTGGGCGAGTGGTAACCCAAGCCGGCAAAGGCGTGGCGCCCCAGGCCCTCCCAGTCCAGGCCGCGTGCCTCGGCGCCATACAAGGCATGGCCGGCGCCGCAATACAGCTGCATCGATTCATCAAACAGGCGCGTGTACTCCAGCAAGTCCGAACTGCGGTGACCCGGTATCACCCCCACCTGGAACTGCCCGTCCAGCACCCCGCGCTCTATGCCATTGAGCGTGGCAACATGCAGGTTCAGGCTGACATCGGGTGCCTGCTCGGTGAACAGGGCAATGGCCTGCGCGATGCGGCAGGCCGGATTGCTGGCGGTCTTGTCAAACACCGCCACCTGCAGCTGCCCGCCCATGCGCTTGTGGATTTCATCAACGCCACTGCGAAAGGCTTCGGTAGCCTGCAAGAGTTGTGCGGACTGCGTGTAGATCTGCGCCCCCTCGGGCGTCAGGGCAAAGCCACCACGGCCGCGCCGGCACAGCGTCAGGCCCAGGCGGGTCTCCAGGTCCTTGATATGGCGGCTCACCGTGGAGGTGCCGATATTGAGTTCCAGCTCGGCCGCCGCCATGCCACCGCAGTCCACCACGGTTCGGAACACGCGCAACAGGCGCAGGTCCATGTCGCTGATCTGCCCCAGGGCGGCGCGGCTTTTTGCTTTCATAAACTGCTAACTGAATAGTGATAAGTCTCACTATATCGAAGTAATGAGGGCAAGCAAAATCGCGCTTTCACCCTTGCAGCCCCAGGAGACCCCCATGAACCTCAACGACACCACCTCTGCAGCAACCGGCCTCGATCCGGTCACCAGCACCACCCCCTATCCCAGCGGCCCCGGCTTTCTGGAAGCGCACTGGATGCCCTACACCGGCAACCGCAACTTCAAGGCCAACCCGCGCATGATGGTCAGCGCCCAGGGCGCCTATTACACCGACGCTTCCGGCCGCAAGGTTTTTGACGGTCTGTCGGGCCTGTGGACCTGTGGCCTGGGCCACAGCCGCCCCGAGATCGCCGCCGCCATTGGCCGCCAGGCGGCCACCCTGGAGTATTCGCCGGCCTTCCAGTATGGCCATCCGCTGTCCTTTGCACTGGCCAACAAGATTGTGGAACTCATGCCCCAGGGCCTGGACCATGTGTTCTTCACCGGCTCCGGCTCCGAGTCGGCCGATACCTCGCTCAAGATGGCACGCGCCTACTGGCGCGCCAAGGGCCAGGGTACCAAGACCCGTCTGATCGGACGTGAAAAGGGCTACCACGGCGTCAACTTCGGCGGCATCTCGGTGGGCGGCATTGGCGCCAACCGCAAGACCTTCGGCCAGGGCGTGGAAGCCGACCACCTGCCCCACACACAGCTGGCCAGCAATGCCTTCTCGCGCGGCCTGCCCAAGAACGGTGCCGAGTTGGCCGACGACCTGCTGCGCCTGATCGCCCTGCATGACGCCAGCAATATTGCCGCCGTCATCGTGGAGCCCATGTCGGGCTCGGGTGGCGTGGTGGTGCCGCCGGTGGGCTATCTGCAGCGCCTGCGCGAGATCTGCACGGCCAACAACATCCTGCTGATTTTTGACGAGGTCATCACCGGCTTCGGCCGCATGGGTGCCTACACCGGTGCTGCCGCCTTTGGCGTGACGCCCGACATCATCAACGCCGCCAAGCAGATCACCAACGGTGCCCAGCCCCTGGGCGTGGTGGTGGCCAAGAAAGAAATCTACGACACCTTCATGGCCGCCGGCGGCCCGGACTACATGCTGGAATTCGCCCACGGCTACACCTACTCGGCCCACCCCGTGGCCTGCGCCGCCGGCATTGCCGCGCTGGACCTGCTGGTGAAGGAAAACATGGTGGAGCGCGTCTCCAAGCTGGCCCCTTATTTTGAGAATGCGGTGCACAGCCTCAAGGGCGCCAAGCATGTGGTGGACATCCGCAACTGCGGCCTGGCTGCGGGCTTCACCATCGCCCCCGTGCCCGGCGAGCCGGCCAAGCGCCCCTACGAGATTGCCGCCAAGTGCCTGGAGAAGGGCTTCTACGTGCGCTACGGTGGCGACACCATCCAGCTGGCACCGCCATTCATCAGCACCGAGGCCGAGATCGACCGCCTTGTCAACGTGCTGGGCGATGCCATGAACGCCACCGACTGACGGTGCACCCGCCATGCATATCGCCATCCTGACCTTCGACGGATTCAACGAGCTTGATTCGCTGATTGCCTATGGCATGCTCAGCCGCATCCGGCTCCTGGGCGATAGGCAATGGCAGGTCAGCATTGCCAGCCCCACGCCGCGCGTGAGCTCCATGAACGGGCTCACCATCGACGCCCACATCGGCCTGAGCGAGGCCTGTGGCGCCGACGCGGTACTGGTGGGCAGCGGCATGAAAACGCGCGAGGTAGCAGAAAACCGCCACATCATGGCGCAGCTGCAGCTGGACCCCAAGCGCCAGCTGATTGCAGCCCAGTGCTCCGGCACCTTTCTGCTGGCCCGCCTGGGCCTCACAGCTGGCCTTTCTGCCTGCACCGACAACACCAGCAAACCCTGGGTCCAGGCGGCTGGCGTGCAGATTCTCAACCAGCCCTTTGTGGCCCACGGCAACATCGCCACTGCGGGCGGTTGCCTCTCGGCGCAATACCTGTGTGCCTGGCTGCTCACCCGCCTCAAGGGTGAAGACCCGGCGCGCGAGGTGCTGCACTACTTTGCCCCGGTGGGCGAAAAGGACAGCTATGTGGAACGTGCCATGGGCCATGTGCTGCCGGCGCCGCCCTCACCGCCTAGACCTCACCCCCTGTTCTCTCTCACTCTACCGACCCATGTCCACACTCCCCCTTGTAGGCCACCTGATTGGCGGCCAGAACATCACCAGCGGCAGCCGTACCCAGGAAGTCTTCAACCCCGCCACCGGCAAGGCTGAGAAGCGCGTGCTGCTGGCGCCCAAGGCGACCGTCGAGGAAGCCATTGCCAATGCGCAAGCCGCCTTTCCCGCCTGGCGCAACACACCGCCGCTCAAGCGCGCCCGTGTCATGAGCAACCTCAAGGTTCTGCTGGAGCAGCATGCCGAAGAGCTGTGCCAGCTCATCACCGCCGAGCACGGCAAGGTGCTGTCGGACGCCTTGGGCGAGCTGCAGCGCGGCATCGAAAACGTGGAATACGCCTCCTACGCGCCCGAGCTGCTCAAGGGCGAGCACAGCAAGAATGTGGGCCCTGCCATCGACTCCTGGAGCGAATTCCAGGCCCTGGGCGTCACCGCCGGCATCACGCCCTTCAACTTCCCGGCCATGGTGCCGCTGTGGATGTGGCCCATGGCCGTGGCCTGCGGCAACACCTTCGTGCTCAAGCCCTCGGAACGCGATCCCAGCTCCACGCTGCGTGTGGCGCAGCTGGCACTCGAAGCCGGCCTGCCACCCGGCGTGCTCAATGTGGTCAATGGCGACAAGGAAGCCGTGGACACCCTGCTGACCGACCCGCGCGTGAAGGCCGTGAGCTTTGTGGGCTCCACACCGATTGCCGAATACATTTACTCCGAAGGCTGCAAACACGGCAAACGCGTGCAGGCCTTGGGCGGCGCCAAGAACCACGCCGTGGTGATGCCCGATGCCGATGTGCCCAATGCTGTGAACGCGCTGATGGGTGCCGCCTTTGGCTCGTGTGGCGAGCGCTGCATGGCCATTCCGCTGGTGGTGGCCGTGGGTGATGGCACGGCCGAGGCGGTGATTGCCGGCCTGAAGGCTGAGATGGCCAAGATGAACGTGGGTTCCGGCTTTGACGCCAAGAGTGACATGGGCCCGCTGGTGACCAAACCCCACTTCGAGAAGGTCAAGGGCTATGTGGACCAGGGTGTGGCTGAGGGTGCCACGCTGCTGGTGGATGGCCGCGGCGTGCAGGTGGCCGGCCATGAAGACGGCTACTTCCTGGGCCCCTGCCTGTTTGACAACGTCAAGCCGGGCATGAAGATCTACCAGGAAGAGATCTTCGGACCGGTGCTGGGCGTGGTGCGCGTCAAGACCCTGCAGGAAGCCATGGACCTGATCGACGCGCACGAATACGGCAACGGCACCTGCATCTTCACCCGCGACGGCGAAGCCGCCCGCTATTTCACCGACAACATCCTGGTTGGCATGGTGGGTGTGAACGTGCCGCTGCCGGTGCCGGTGGCCTACCACTCCTTTGGCGGCTGGAAGCGTTCGCTGTTTGGTGACCTGCATGCCTATGGTCCGGACGCCGTGCGCTTCTATACCAAGCGCAAGACCATCACCCAGCGCTGGCCTTCGGCCGGCGTGCGTGAGGGCGCGGTGTTTGCCTTCCCCAGCAGCCGCTAGGTAGTATTTTTTTACATCCAGCCCCTTGGGGTGTCTGCGGCTTTGTGTGACACTTGTTGCAAAGCCAGCGGGCCGGCGACAGCGCCAGGCCACACCACAAGGGGAACCAGACCATGCACAAGCGACATGCCTTGTTGGCCGCCCTGGCGGCCCTTTCCTTTCTCGGCAACGGCACTCTGCACGCCCAAAGCAGCTACGTCGGCCTGGGTCTACCCGGGCTTATCAGCCTGGGCTATGCCTACCCCTTGAGCAGCAGCATTGGCTTGCGCGGTGAATACGCAGGCGGCCTGTCGGTGAACAAGGACGGCAACCAGGACGGCGTGAACGTGACGGGCGCCTTCAAGGCCAGCCGTCTGGGCGCTTTTGCCGACTGGTTTCCCCTGGGTGGCTCCTTCCGTCTGGTGGGCGGCCTGACCTTCAACGACATACGGGCCGATTTCAATGCGGTGGGCTCGGGCAACGCCAGCATCAATGGCAATACGGTCAATATGACGGGCGAAACCTACAACGTCCGCCTGAAATTCCCCGACACCACTGCCTACCTGGGCATCGGCTACGGCCACCAGAAGAACGCCGCCAAGGGCCTGGGCTTTTACGCAGACCTGGGGCTGATGGTGGGCAGCTTCAGTGCCGACAGCAGCACCTCGCTGGTGACCAATGGCAAGGCCTCGCAGGCCGATGTGGACGCGCAGACCCAGAAAATGCGTGATGCCCTGGGCGGCCTGTCGGCCCTGCCCAGCGCCTCGCTGGGCCTGACCTACCGTTACTGATCGCGCTTAGTTCGGCACTTCCTTCACGTCGGTCACAAAGTATTCGGTCTCGCCAAAGCAGCTGGTGGGTACGCCAATGTGCTGCTCATAGGTCAGCGCCACGCGCTTGCCCATGCTGGCGTTGATGCGCTGGGCCACGGCATTGTCACGCACCGAGAACATGAATTTTTCGGGCGTGCTGCCCGGTATGGCCACCAGCTGCAGCTCGCCTTCCCAGGTTTTGCAGACAAAACCCTTGCTGGAGAGTTTTTGCATGTAGCCGGCGCGCTCGCCGGTGGAATAGCTCCAGCTCAGCGTGGCCCAGGTATAGAGCCCCAGCAACACCAGGGCTGCCACCAGCAGCCCTGCAAAAGAACCCAACACGCCCCGCGCGGTAATCGCCATGCCTGCACTCCTGAAAATCAGTGCCGGGCACCCGCGCCCGGCCTGCGGGGATTATGAACGCTTGGCCTGTGGGGGCTATTTCCCTGCGCAAGGGATAATCCCATCCCTATGGCTTTGATCACCCTTCTTGACGCCCAGCTGGCCTTTGGACACGTTGCCTTGCTGGACCATGCTGATTTTTCCCTCGAGACCGCCGAGCGTGTTGGCCTGATCGGGCGCAACGGTGCCGGCAAGTCCAGCATGCTCAAGATTCTGGGCGGCCTGGAAAAGCCCGACGACGGCACCCTGCAGGTGCAAAGCGGCACCCGCATCGCCTACGTGGCGCAGGAGCCGCAGCTCGATGGCGAGGCGACCGTGTTCGAGGCGGTGCGCGCCGGCCTGTCGCGCGTGATCAGCCTGATCGAGGAATACTGCCAGGGCCATGGCGACCTGGACGCCATGCAAAGCGAGATCGAATCCCTGGATGGCTGGAACTGGGAGCAGCGGGTGAATGAAACCTTGCAGCGCCTGCACCTCAACCCGGCGGCCATCGTCAACACGCTCTCGGGCGGTACCAAGAAGCGCGTGGCCCTGGCGCAGGCCCTGGTGGCCCAGCCCGATGTGCTGCTGCTGGACGAGCCCACCAACCACCTGGACCTGGATTCCATCGAGTGGCTGGAGGGCCTGCTGGTGGACTTCAAGGGCTCCATCATCACCATCACCCACGACCGCTCCTTCCTGGACAACGTGGCCACCCGCATCGTGGAACTGGACCGCGGCAAGCTGCTGTCCTACCCCGGCAACTTTGCCGCCTACCTACTGCAGAAAGAAGAGCAGCTCGCGCAAGAGGCGGTCATCAACGCGCGGGCCGACAAGCTGCTGGCGCAGGAAGAAGTGTGGATCCGCAAGGGCGTGGAGGCGCGTCGTACCCGGGCCACTGCGCGCATCGTGCGCCTGGACAAGCTGCGCGCCCAGCGCGAAGCACGGCGCGAGGTGGTGGGCAGCGTGAACATGGACATCTCCAGCGGTGCGGCCAGCGGCAAACTGGTGGCCGAGCTCACGCACGTGAGCAAGACCTTTGGTGATCGCAAAATCGTGCACGACTTCTCCGCCACGATTCTGCGCGGTGACAAGATCGGCCTTCTGGGGCCCAACGGCGCCGGCAAGACCACCTTGCTGAAGCTGATCCTGGGTGAGCACAAGGCCGACCCGGCACCCGCCAACGCACCGGCGCCCGAACCCGGCCACAGCCCCTGGGGCACGGTGCGCCAGGGCGCCAACATCGAGGTGGCCTACTTTGACCAGATGCGCGATGCCCTGGACATGGAGGCCACGCTGGAAGACTTCATCAGCCCGGGCTCGGAGTGGATTGAAATCGGCAACCGGCGCCAGCATGTCAAGAGCTACCTGGGCGACTTTCTGTTTTCACCGGCGCGCGCCAACTCGCCGGTGAAGTCGCTGAGCGGCGGCGAGCGCAACCGCCTCTTGCTGGCCCGGCTGTTTGCGCGCCCGGCCAATGTGCTGGTGCTGGACGAGCCCACCAACGACCTGGACATCGACACCCTGGAACTGCTGGAAGACCTGCTGCAGAACTACGACGGCACGGTGTTCCTGGTGAGCCATGACCGCACCTTCCTGGACAACGTGGTCACCAGCACCATTGCCTATGAGGGCGATGCACGCTGGCGCGAGTACGAGGGCGGTGTCTCCGACTGGCTGCTGCAGAGCAAGCGCGCCAGCGAGATTGCCCAGGCCAAGGGCCAGAAGGGCGCCACACCCTTTCACTATGGCCGCGACCAGGACAGCAAGCCCAGTGCCGCCCAGAGCGCCACGCCGCAGGTTACGCCTGCCCCGGCCGCTGCCCCAGCGGCGCCCGCGGCCAAGGCGCGCAAGCTCAGCTTCAAGGAACAGCGCGAACTCGACGGTCTGCCCGAGGCGATCGCATCCCTGGAAGCCGAGCAGGCCGAGATCACCCAGGCCCTGGCCGATGGCAGCCTTTTTGCCACAGACAATGCCAAAGCCCTGGCACTGACCCAGCGCAACGCGCAAATCGATGAAGCCTTGATGAATGCCCTGGAGCGCTGGGAAGCGCTGGGCGGCTGAACCTTAGCCGAACAGCCGCAGGCGCGTGGCCAGCCGCTGCACATCGGCCAGGCTGTGCGGAATCAGCGATGCGGCACTGCTGCCGGCTGTAGCAGTGCCAAAGGCTTTGCTGCGCTCCTGCTCGTCGGCATAGGCCCGCATGGCGGCCACCGCATGCTGCATGAAGGCCTGCGACTTGATCTCCACGGCCGAGGCCGGCATGGCGAGCAGCACACCCTCCGGACCCTCTTCGCCTTGCTGTTTTGCTGCGGGCTTGCGGCTGTCGGCATACACCAGCGTCTTGCCGTAGGCATCTGCGGCGCGGGTCTGTTCGGTCCGCAGGCTCAGGATCACCCCAGTCGCTGCGCGCTTGTCAGTGTCCTCTACCCCGGAAGGCTTGGCAGCGCTTTGTGCAGGTCCATCGACCTCCGCGCCTGCGGCCTCACCTTGCCCAGCCAGCGCCGGCGCACTGCCGGCGATGAAGCTCAAGGGATTTGATCGGCCAACCTGCATTGCGCATCCAAGGGAGTGAATAGGTCACTCCAGTATGCGAAGACCCCCCGCGAAGCAAGGCGGAAATAGCCGGGGCAATGCCTGCCATTTCCGGGCACCGCAGGCAACCAGGCCGGGTCAGACCTGGTGAAGCCGCTTCAGGCGCGCACCAGGGTACGCCGCAGCGTAGGCCACAGCAGGTTCACGGCCAGGCCGCCTATCACCAATGCGGCTGCAATCAGCTTCCAGGCTGGCAGCGACTCCTGCAGCCACCAGGCCGAGGCGCACATGCCGAACACCGGCACCAGCAAGGCCATGGGTGTGATGGTGGCGGCCGGGTAGCGCGCCAGCAACCAGCCCCAGGCGGCGTAGCCAAACAGCGAATTGCCCCAGGACTGCCAGGCCACGGCGGCCCAGGTCGCCCAGCTGGCTTGCTGCAGGGCCGAGACCACCGCGTCAGCGCCTTCAAATACGAGCGACAGGGCCACCAGGGGCACTGCCGCATAGGCACTGGACCAGACCACATAGGCCAGCATGTTCTCGGGCTTGCCGACCTTGGCTGCAATATTTCCTCCAGCCCAGGACAGGGCCGCACCCAGCACCAGGGCCAGGCCCAGCAAGGTGGTGGTGCCGTCGGTATGCAAACCGATGACGGCTATGCCCGCCACCGCCATCAACAGCGCCAGCCACTGGAAGCCCTGCACCCGTTCGCCGCTTAAGCGCATGGACAGGCCGATGGTGAAGAACACCTGGGTCTGCACCACCAACGAGGCGATGCCGGGGGAGATGTGGCCGTTTATGGCCAGGTACAAGAGGCCGAACTGCCCCACGCCAATCAGCACCCCGTACAGCGCCAGGTTGCGCCAGCCCACACCCGGGCGGGGCAGAAAGAGCAGTGCGGGGAACAGGGCCAGCGTGAAGCGCAGCGCAGCGAACAGCAGCGGTGGCAAGTGGCCCAGTGCCAGCTTGATGACGACAAAATTGGTGCCCCACACTGCTACGACGGCCAAGGCAAGCAAAAAGTGGCGCAGTGCGAGGGTGGGGTGCATGGGGCCTATTGTCGGGGCAATGACTGCCAGGAGCCCGAAGCCGCTGCGCTAGACCACCCGGACCGCCTGCAGCGATGCAATCTGGCCTGCATCCAGGCCCATCTCGGCCAGTACCTCATGCGTGTGCTCGCCCAG
>Ga0228700_1001573_pt1 | contig 14170 bp, 11 predicted proteins | sample McNCre317_Aug_MG_FD_178019 | JGI IMG/M metagenome (GOLD analysis project Ga0228700, IMG submission 178019) | Freshwater microbial communities from McNutts Creek, Athens, Georgia, United States - 3-17_Aug_MG | ecosystem: Environmental > Aquatic > Freshwater > Creek | place: USA: Georgia...
CCGCAGCTGGCCCACCCCTGGCCGGCGCGGCTCGATCCCTGGCACGGCTTTGGCGCCTACCCCACGCGCCAGCTCGCGCCCGACACGCCGCTGGCGCTGGCCCGCGATTGGCCGGATGCCGCCCAGGCTTGGGCGCGACTGCAGGCCTTGCTGGCGCTGGACATGGTGGGCTATGCCCGCGCGGTGATGCCGGCCGCCGGCGAATGGCAGGCCGTGCTGCAGCGGGCCGCCCAGGCCCCGGCGGATGGCTTCGTGCCTGCCGCCGCCCTGGTGCAAGACCTGCCGCCGCCGCGCCGAGCGCCGGTGTTCCGCGCCCTGAGCACCCTGCTCAAGTGGGGCGTGTTGCGCACCGACGCCCGCCAGGTTCTCGCAGATTGACCGATCTGCCACAGGCTCGGGCCCCGGTTGGGGCCTGGGGATGCTGCGCTGCGGCGAAAGCTTGGGCACGCAGCCCCGGGATCGGCTAAATTCAAGGCCTCACCGTGCACAACGACACGGTGGGTGCGCGGCCGACGCACCCGGCCACCCACGGAGGAACCATGGACAGCATGCAGTTGATCCAGGCCATACAGACGCTGAACGCCGAGGACGCGTTCCGTCCCCGGCTGGATGCGCAGCAATGGCGCACCTTCTGCCAGTACCTGACGCCGCACGAGTTGCGCGCGGGCGACCTGCTGGTCAAGCAGGGCGACCACGACCGCACGGTGTATTTCTTGGGGCAGGGCTCGCTGCAGGTGTTCGTCACGGGCGGCGCGCCGGGGTCGTCGCGCATCGGCATCTTGCGGCCAGGGGCCATGTGTGGCGAGCCGGGGCTGTTTGCCGATGGCCCGCGCATGGCCAACGTCGAGGCGATGACGCCGTGCTCGGTGTTCGCCCTGCGCCTGCCGCGGTTCGAAGAATTGAGCGCCCGGGTGCCGGGCGTCGCCTTGGAGGTGCTGCGCGCGGCCGGGGCGGTGATGGGGCAACGCATGCGCGCCAACCTGACCAAGCAGATCCCATCGGCTTGAGCGGCACCCGCTGGCGCCTCGCGCAGCACAATGAAGCAGGAGCAACCGAGGCATGAGCAGTCAACTGGGCGTGCGGCGCCCCACGGTCCTGGTGGCCGACGATTCGCCGCAAAACATCGAGCTGTTGTCCCGCGTGCTGGGCGACGATTACCGCGTGCGCGTGGCCACATCGGGCGAGAAGGCGCTGCAGCTGGTCTACTCCGACGAGCCGCCTGACCTGATCTTGCTGGACATCATGATGCCCGACCTCTCGGGCCACGAGGTGTGCCGCCGCATCAAGGCCAACCCCGACCGCCGCCGCATCCCCGTGATCTTCGTGACCGCGATGAGCACGGTCGAAGACGAGCGCCTGGGCCTGATGCTGGGCGCGGTCGACTACATCACCAAGCCCATCAGCCCACCGCTGGTGCTGGCGCGCGTGCGCACCCACCTGGCGCTGTACGACCAGTCGCGCGAGTTGGAGCGCATGGTGGCGCAGCGCACCTCGGAGCTGGTGGCCACGCGCCAGCAGATCATCCGCCGCCTGGGCCGCGCCGCCGAGTTCAAGGACAACGAGACTGGCAACCACGTGGTGCGCATGAGCCACATCGCCCGCCTCATTGGCCAGCAGGCTGGCTTGGGGCCGGAGAGCGTGCAGCTGCTGTTCCAGACGGCGGCCATGCACGACGTGGGCAAGATCGGCGTGCCCGATCGCATCCTGCTCAAGCCCGGTCCGCTCGATGAGGCCGAGTGGCAGCTGGTGCGCCAGCACGCGCAGATCGGCGCCGACATCATCGGCCGCCACGACAACGAGCTGCTGGCGGCGGCGCGCACCATCGCGCTGTCGCACCACGAGCGCTGGGACGGCACGGGCTACCCGCAAGGCTTGCAGGGCGATCAGATCCCGCTGTTCGCGCGCATCGTGGCCATCGCCGATGTGTTCGACACGTTGATGAGCGACCGGCCCTACAAGAAGGCCATGAGCGCGCCCGTGGCCCTGGCCGAGATGGCGCAGGGGCGGGGCACGCATTTCGATCCGCAGCTGCTGGATGGCTTTTTCCAGCAGCAGTTCGAGGTCCTGCGGATCATGGATTTGTACGCCGATGCCCGGGGCACCGTGCCCGAGATGGCGCCGTGATGGCGTCCTGACGCCACCTTGACGCCACCCTGGTCGCCTTGAAGGCTCACTGCCGCAGCTGCTGCAGGATGTTGGCGGCGTTGTCGAAGTCGTAGCGGTCGAGCGAGCGGCGCAGCTGCACCAGCAGCGGGTGGTGGGCCTCATCGCCCAGGCGCTGCATGAGGGTCTGGCAGACGTCGCGGGCGCGGGCGTCGTGGTCTTGCACCAGCGCCAGCAGCTCGGCGATCTGGTTCTGCCAGCCCGGGGTGTCGGCGGGCAGCTTGGAGGCCGCAGCCGGGGCCGTGGCCGGGGCACTGAGCTGCTGGATGTCGGCCAGCACGTCGTTGAGCGCCGCGATGGTGAGCTCCAACTGGGCCTGCACCTGGCGGCGCAGCGTGTTCGGGTCGTCGACCGCCGCGTCGTTGAGGTCGGCTTCGAGCACCGAGGCCTGCTCGTGCAGCCGGGTGGCACCGATGTTGCCCGCCAGGCCTTTGAGCGTGTGGGCCACGCGGATCACGCCGTCGCGGTCTTCGGCCGTGTCGAGCTGCTGCACGAAGTCCGCCTGGGTGCGGGCAAAGCCTTTGAGCAGGCGCTGGTAGAGGTTGAGGTTGCCCATGCACCGTGCCAGGCCGTCTTCGGTGTCCAGGCTGGGCATGGGCGGGCCCAGGGGCGAGGCAGGTGCCGCAGGCGGTGCGGAGACAGGGGTTTCGGGAGGGGTCATGGTGGGGGCGGGGTTGTGGCCTGGGCGTTGGCCGGGCACGATCCAGCGGGCCATGATGGTGAACATCTGGCCCAGCTCCAGGGGCTTGGTGATGTGGTCGTTCATGCCGCAGCTCAGCACGCGGTCGCGGTCGCTGGCCAGGGCCGATGCGGTCATGGCGATGATGGGCAGCGTGGCCCAATCGGGGTTGGCGCGGATCTCGCGGGTGGCGGTGTAGCCATCCATCACCGGCATCTGGCAGTCCATCAGCACGCCATCGAAGGGGCCTTCGGTGCGCAGCTTGTCCAGCGCTTCGGCGCCGTGGTGGGCCAGCACCACGCGCAGGCCCGCGCGCTCCAGCAGGTCGCAGGCCAACTCTTGGTTCATCGGCTGGTCTTCGACCAGCAGCACGCGGGCGCCGGCGAGCTGGCGGTGGGCGTTCTCCAGCAGGCGGCCGGTGTGCAGCGGGGCGGCTGGCGCCGGGCTGTGCTGGCCCAGCGCGATCGACAGCGAGTCCAGCAGGGTCGAGGGCGTGACCGGCTTGTTGAGCACGCCCGACAGCGCCAGCCCTTCGGCGGCGCGCAGGGCCTCGTCGCGGGCAAAGGCGGTGACCAGCAGCACGCAGGGCCGGTGCTCAGGGGGCATGGCCAGGGCGTGGCGGGCGAAGTCCAGCCCGTCCATGCCGGGCATCTTCCAGTCGGTGAGCAGGACGTCGTGGGGCTCGCCGCGTGAGAGGGCCTCTTTCATGCGCTGCAGGGCCTGGGGCCCGCTGGCGCAGGTGTCGACCTGCAGGCCCAGGTGGTGGGCCATCTCGCTGAGCACCTCGCGTGCCGAGGCGTTGTCGTCGACCAGCAGCACGCGCTTGCCCGCCAGCTCTTCGGCCAGCAAGGCGCGCTTGTGCGACGAGGGCTTGGCCTGCACGCCCATGGTCACGGTGAAGTGGAAGGTGCTGCCCGCGCCCGGTTGGCTCTCGACCCAGATGCGGCCTTGCATCAGCTCCACCAGCTGCTTGCTGATGGTCAGGCCCAGGCCGGTGCCGCCGTACTGGCGGGTGGTGGAGGTGTCGGCCTGGGTGAAGGGCTGGAACAGGCGTTCGAGCTGGCTGGGGTCCATGCCGATGCCGGTGTCGCGCACCCAGAAGTGCAGCGTGACGCTGTCGGCCGAGCTGGCCTGCACCTCGGCGCCGATGATGACCTCGCCGCGCGGCGTGAACTTGATGGCGTTGTTGCCCAGGTTGATGAGCACCTGGCCCAGGCGCACCGGGTCACCCAGCAGCACAGGGGGCAGGTCGGTGGGGGCGCTGAAGAGCAGCTCCAGGCCTTTTTCTTCGGCGCGGATGCCCAGCACATCGGCCATCTGGGCAATCACGGTTTCCAGCTGGAACTCGGTGACCTCCAGCTCCAGCTTGCCCGACTCGATCTTGGAAACATCGAGCACGTCGTTGATGATCTGCAGCAGGTTGGAGGCGGCGCGGTGGGCTTTGTCGACGTAGTTGCGCGCCTTGTCGGTCAGCGGCTCCAGCAGCGCCAGGTGGGTCATGCCCATGATGGCGTTCATGGGCGTGCGGATCTCATGGCTCATGTTGGCCAGGAACTGGGTCTTGGCTTCGGTGGCGGCCTCGGCCGCGCGCTGGGCCAGGCGCAAGGTGTTCTCGGCCTGCTTGCGCACGGTGATGTCGGTGATGAGCGCGCAGAACTGCGTGCGGCCGTTGTGGTCGAAGCAGATCATCACCACCTCGGCATCGAAGGCGCGGCCCTGCAGGTTCTGGAAGCGCCACTCGAAGGTGCGGGTCTTGCGGTGCTGGTGCACCTCGTCGAGCGCAGCCTGGGCCTCGGTGTTGGCGCTGTGCAGCGACAGCGGGCCGCCCATGAGGTGCTGGCCCAGCAGCTGGTCTTCGTGCTCGGCGCCGAACATCTCGCGCGCACGGGGGTTGCAGCGCACCACGCCGTGCTCCAGCGTGTAAAACACAAAAGCCAGCGGCGCGTGGCGGAAGACGGCCTGGGTGCGCGCCTCGACCTCTTTGCGCTCGGTGATGTCCATCCAGAAGCCGTTGTAGACCTCGGTGCCATCGGCGCGCTCGTGGCGGTGGCTGTTGCAGGCCACCCAGACGGTGCGGCCGTCGCGTTGCACGGAGAACTCGCGCTGCTGCGTGGGCGGCATCGGCGTGTGGCTGGGGTCTTCGCTGTCCTTGCGCGATTGCGACAGGCGCCAGGCGAGCTGGGGCTCGTCGAGCAGGGCGTCGCGGCTGGTGCCCAGCATGGCGCCGGCGCCATCGCTGAGGAAGGTGAACTGCCCGCTGCCGTGCGGCACGCGCTCGAAGCGGAAGACGCTCAAGGGCAGGGCGTGGGCCATGTCGGCCAGGTCTTGCTGCAGCCGCGTGAGGGTGCTGATGCGCAGCGAGCGCTGGTAGAACAGCGCCAGGATGAACAGCCCCAGCGCCCACACCAGCGTGGCGAGCAACATGCGCGAGGTGGCCAGGCTCAAGGTGCCGTCCAGCGGGGTCAGCACCCAGCCGTTGAGCCCGGCCACGGCCAGGGGCATGTAGACGGCGAGGTAGCTGCGCTGGTCGATGGTGACCTGCCAGACTTCGCGCTGCAGCAGCATCTGGCGCTCGTTGGGCCAGGGCAAGGTGGGCGCGTTGGCCTCGCTGGGCGCGGCAGCGGCCCCGGGCAGCAGCTGCGGGCGCATCGGCAGGTGGATGCCCGTGGGCACGGCGGTGGCCAGCGGGCCGTCTTCGGCACGGCCACCGCCAAGCGCGAGCACACGGCCCTGGGCATCGGTGATGAGCACACGGCGCAGCGGGTCTTGCACCAGCGACTGCATCATGGTCAAGGGGATCACCGAGGCCACGACGCCGGCATGGGTGATGTCGTCGTCGGGCATGAGCTGTTCGCCGATCACCAGGTGGGGCAGGCGGGCGGGCCCCAGGTCTTCGACGGTGATGGCTTGGCCCTCGGCCATGGCCTGGTTGAAGAACGCCAGCTGACCCAGGCGCTGGCCCAGCACGCTGCGGGTGCTGTTGACCTGGTTGTCGGCGATCACGCGACCCTGGGCATCGAGCAGCCACAGGCCCTCCAGGCGGGCCATGCGCGCAAGGTTTTGCAGCGTGCGGCTTTGGTCGGAGACGGTGTCGTTGAGGCGCAGGTCGTCGCCCTGTGGGGCGCTGCGCAGCAGCTCGGGCAAACCGGGCAGCAGGGTGAGCGAGCGCGGCAGCAGCGCTGCTGCCTGTAAGGCCGTGTTGACGCCGGCCTTGAGCGAACCCAAGCGCCGGTCAGCGGCGGCGCGGATGACCTCCTTGGCCGCGGTTTCGTCCTGGCGCAGCTGCCACACGGCGCCGCTCCACAGCACCAGGGTCCACAGCAAGGCCCAGGCCACCAGCCGGTTGCGGCGGGGCAGGGCGTCCTTGGTTGGGGCAGGGGGTGCCGAAGGCTGCTCGGCATGCAGGGCATCGGTCATGTCGAAGGCCAGTGTGCCCACATTTGGCGCGGCTCACCAGGGGTCGCCCCCGAGATCACCCACCTTTGCGCAACAGTGTCACGGGCAGATTCAACCGTTGACCAGCAGACTTTCTGCGCGCGCCAGGTCTTGCGGTCGGCCCGACAGCACCAGCGTGTCGCCGGCCTGCAGCACCAGGCTGGGTGCGGCCGACACCACCTGGCCATGCGCCTTGCGCACCGACACCACCGAGACGCCCACCTCGCGCTGGTCGAGCGCAGCGTCCAGGGTTTGGTCAGCGCAGGCGGCGTCGGCGGTGAGGGTGATGGTGTGCAGGCGCTGCAGCTCCAGCTCGTCGACGCTGTCGTCGTCGGCACCGTGGAAGTAGCCGCGCATCAGGCCGTAGCGGGCGGCACGCTGCTCTTGCACCAGGCGGAACACGCGCCGCATCGGCAGGCCCACCAGCGCCAGCGTTTGCGAGGCCAGCATCAGCGAGCCCTCCAGCGCCTCGGGCACCACCACGGTGGCGCCGGCCTGCTGCAGCTCGTCGAGGGTGGCGTCGTCCACGGTGCGCACCGCCACCGGCACCGCCGGCGCGTGCTCGTGGGCCAGGTGCAAGATCTTGCGCGCCGAGGGCAGGTGGGGGAAGGTCACCACCAGGGCCGCCGCGCGCGAGACGCCCGCAGCGGTCAGGCTTTGCAGCCGGGTGGCGTCGCCATAGACCACGTGGTGGCCGGCGGCGGTGGCCTGGCGCACGCGGTCGGGGTCGAGGTCGAGCGCCAGGTAGCGGATGCCTTCTTGCTCCAGCAGGCGCGCCAGGTTCTGGCCGCTGCGGCCGTAGCCGCAGATCACCACGTGGCCCTCGTGGCTGATGGCCTTGGTGGCGATGCGGGTCATGGCCAGCGACTGCATCATCCAGTCGGTCGACGACAGGCGCATCACGATCTGGTTGCTGTACTGGATGATGAAGGGCGTGGCCAGCATCGACAGCACCATGGCGGCCAGCAGCGGGCTCTCCACCTCGTGGGGGATCAGGCGGTGCTCGACCGCCAGCGACAGCAGCACGAAGCCGAACTCACCGGCCTGCGCCAGGTACAGCCCGGTGCGCAGCGCCACGCCGGTGCTGGCGCCAAACCACTTCGACAAACCGGTCACCAGGCTGAGCTTGAACACCACCGGCCCTGAGGCCAGCAGCAGCACCAGGCCCCAGCGGTCGATCAGCGAGTGCCAGTCGAGCTTCATGCCGATGGTGATGAAGAACAGGCCCAGCAGCAGGTCGTGGAAGGGGCGGATCTCGGTCTCGACGCGGTGCTTGTACTCGGTCTCGGCGATCAGCATGCCGGCCACGAAGGCGCCGAGCGCCAGCGACAGGCCGAAAAACTCGGTCAGCCACGCCAGGCTGAGCGTGACCAGCAGCACGTTGAGCATGAACAGCTCGTCGCTCTGGCGGCGCGCCACCAGGTTGAGCCAGGCGTGCATCACCCGCTGGCCACCCGCCAGCAGCACGAACAACAGGGCGGCGGCTTTCAGTCCGGCGATCACCAGGGTCTGGCCCAGCTCGGCGGCCGGGTCGCCCAGCGCGGGGATCAGCACCAGCAGCGGCACCACGGCCAAATCCTGGAACAGCAGCACGCCCATCACGCGCCGGCCGTGTTCGCTGTCGATCTCCAGCCGGTCGGCCATCAGCTTGACCACGATGGCGGTGCTGCTCATGGCCAGTGCACCGCCCAGGGCCACGGCGCTTTGCCAGTTGATGCCCCAGCCCAGCAGGCCGCCGCTGTGGCCCAGCCGGTTGAGCGCAGCGCTGAGCGCCAGGTGCCCGCCCAGCGTGGCGGCCATGGTCAGCCCCACCTGGCTGAGGCCCAGCCCAAACACCAGAGACTGCATGCTCTTGAGCTTGGGCAGGTTGAATTCGAGCCCGATGACGAACATCAGGAACACCACGCCGAACTCGGCCAGGTGGGCCACGCCGGCCGAATCCTTGGCCAGGGCCAGCGCGTTGGGGCTGATCACCACCCCCACGGCCAGGTAGCCGATCATGGCCGGCAGTTTCGCCAGGCGGCACAAGACGACGCCGGCGACGGCGGCAAAGAGGTAAAGGAGGGTGAGCTCGAGCGTGCTGGCCATGGGCAACCTAGAATCGCATGATCCTAACTGGGCCCATGCATGAACGACGCCAACCTTGTGATTTCCCTGGCTGAAAAAGCCCTCGACATCGAAGCCCGTGCGCTGCAAGAGATGCGCACCCGCTTGGGCGGTGAGGCCGGTGTGGCCTTTGGCCGCGCCGTGCAGGCCATGATGGACTGCCGGGGCCGCGTGGTGGTGATGGGCATGGGCAAGAGCGGCCACGTGGGCCGCAAGATCGTGGCCACACTGGCCTCCACCGGCACGCCGGCGATGTTCGTGCACCCCGCTGAGGCGCACCATGGTGACCTGGGCATGGTGCAGCCGGGCGATGTGGTGCTGGCCATCTCCAACAGCGGCGAGAGCGAAGAGCTCACCGCGCTGCTGCCCGTCATCAAGCGCCTGGACGTGACCCTGCTGGCCATGACCGGCCGCCCCGGCTCGTCGCTGGCGCGGCACGCCGACATCGTGCTCGACAGCGCCGTGTCGCTCGAAGCCTGCCCGCTCAACCTGGCGCCCACCGCCAGCACCACCGCACAAATGGCCCTGGGCGATGCCCTGGCCGTGGTGCTGCTCGAATTGCGCGGCTTCAAGGCCGAAGACTTTGCCCGCTCGCACCCCGGTGGGGCGCTGGGCCGCAAGCTGCTGACCCACCTGCGCGACGTGATGCGCAGCGGCGACGCCGTGCCCCGCGTGGGCCCCGATGCCAGCTTTGGCGACGTGATGCGCGAGATGAGCACCAAGGGCCTGGGCGCCACCGCCGTGGTCGATGCCGCCGGCCGCCTGCTGGGCGTGTTCACCGACGGTGACCTGCGCCGCAAGATCGAAGCCGGGGTGGACCTGCGCACCCTGGATGCCCAACAGCTGATGACCGCTTGCCCCCGCACCATCCGCGACGACGTGCTGGCCGCCGAGGCCGTGGCCCTGATGGAAGCCCACCGCATCAACACCCTGCTGGTGACCGATGCCGCCGGCACGCTGGTGGGTGCCGTCAACACCAACGACCTGATGCGCGCCAAGGTGATCTGAGCCATGTCTGAACCGATCACGCTGCAAGCCACCCTGCGTTTTGACGAGGCCCTGCGCGCCCGCGCCCGCCACATCCGCGCCGCCATCTTCGACGTCGACGGTGTGCTGACCGACGGCACGCTCTACATCTCCGAGGTCGGCGAGACGCTCAAGGCCTTCCACGCGCTCGATGGCCACGGCCTCAAGCTGCTGGCCCAAGCGGGCATCACGCCCATCGTGATCACTGGGCGCGACTCGCCCGCCGTGCGCCGCCGCCTGGCCGACCTGGGCGTGAAAGAAGCCGTTTTTGGTGCCCACGACAAGCTGGGCGTGGCCCAACCGCTGCTGGCGCGCCTGGGCCTGGACTGGTCGCAGCTGGCCGTGATGGGCGACGACTGGCCGGACCTGCCGCTGCTCACCCGCGCGGGCCTGGCCATCGCCCCGGCCAACGCCCACCCCGAGGTGCGCGCCATCGCCCACCACCTGAGCGGCCTGCAAGGCGGCCACGGTGCGGCCCGCGAGGCCTGCGACCTCATCTTGTGGGCCACCGGCCACTACGAGCGCCTGCTGCAGGGCCACCTGCAGACGCTGGACACCACCGCCGACGGCCCCCGCGCATGAACCCCCGGCTGATCTGGCTGCTCGATCGCCTGCAGGCGGCCTTGCCCCTGGCGGCGGCGGCCGGCCTGGCCGGCTTCACCTGGTGGCTGGTGCAGTCGTCGCCCAAAGACGGCGGCCCGCTGTCGCCGCGTGCGCCCAGCAGCGAGCCCGACTACCAGCTGGAGCAGGCCCGCGTGGCGCGGTTTGACGCCCAAGGGCGCATCGTCGCCGTGGTCGATGGCCACGTGATGCTGCACCGCCCCGACCGCGACGTGCTGGAGATCGACCGCATGCAGCTGTCGGCGCGCGACGCCCAGGGCCGTGGCCTGCTGGCCACCGCCCGCAATGGCCTGGCCGACCCGAACGCCCACCAGGTCACGCTGCAAGGGCAGGCCCACGTCACCGCGTGGCCCGCGCTGGGCGGCACGGCCAGCCAGCTGCCCGCGCCCATCGCTTTTGATGGCGAGAACCTGCAGATCGACACCGGCCGCAAGACGGTGGTGTCCAGCCAGCCCGTGGTGCTCACGCGCAGCGGCAGCCGCCTGGACGGCCGCGCGCTGCGCTACGACCACGCCAGCGGCATCACCGAGGTCGACGGCCGGGTGCACGGCAGCTTCACGGCCGGCCCGGTGCTGGCCCCGCGCCCCGCGCCGTTGGCGGCGGCGCCTGACACGCCGGACGCGCCATGACCACCGCCCAGCGCCCGCTGGTCTTCATCACCGGGGCCTCGAGCGGCATCGGCCAGGCCCTCGCGGCCGAGGCCCATGCGCGAGGCTGGCGGCTGGCGCTGCTGGCGCGCCGTGGCGAGGCCTTGGCGCAGTGGTGCACGCAGCACGGCTGGGCCCGCGATCGCTGGGCCGTCTACGCCGCCGATGTGCGGGACCTCACCGCCTTGGGCGCCGCCTGTGCGCAGGTGCTGGCCGACCAGGGCCTGCCCGATGTGGTGGTGGCCAACGCCGGCATCAGCGTGGGGGTGGATTTGAGCCTGGCCGAAGACCTGGCCGTGGTGCGCGACGTGTTCGACACCAACGTGCTGGGCCTGGCGGCCACCTTCCAGCCCTTCATCGCCCCGATGCGGGCGCGGGGCCGTGGCACCTTGGTGGGCGTGGCCAGCGTGGCGGCCATGCGCGGCTTGCCAGGCCATGCGGCCTACTGCGGCGCCAAGGCGGCGGTGGTCAACCTGTGCGAGACCTTGCGCGGCGAGCTGCGCCCGCACGGCGTCCAGGTGGTGACGATCGCCCCGGGCTATGTGGACACCCCGCTCACGCAGGGCAACGACTACCCGATGCCGTTTTTGATGGCCCCGGCCGATTTCGCCCGTCAGGCCTGGGACAGCATCTTGCGCGGCGAGGCCTGGCGCGTGATCCCCTGGCCCATGGGCGTGGTGGCGCGGGTGCTCAAGGCGCTGCCCCGGGGCCTGTTCGACCGCCTGGTCGGGGCCCAAAAGCACCGCAAGAAGCGCCGCCGCGATCAGTGACGGCCGTGGCCGTGGCCCCGGCCTTTGCCTTCATGGCGGTCGTGGTCGTGGTCATCGCCATGGTCGTGCCGCTCACCGCGCGGCTCATCGCGCACGAAGTACACGGGCCGGCCGCAGGCGTTGTAGGCGCGGCAGTGCTTGGCCCAGTTGCGCTCGTGGCCGGGTGGCACGCGCATGTAGATCGGGGCTTCGCGCACGCTGCGGCGCTCGATGACCACCGGCTGGGTGTAGATCACCGGTGGCGGCGGCATGTTGCCGATGTCGATGCGGCCATAGACGCCAGGCTGGTTGACGCTGACCGACACCCCGACATTGGTGCTGGCCTGGGCCAGTGCAGCGGTGGCCAGCAGCGGCATGAGGATCAAGGTACGGCGGAGGCAGGCGGTCATGGGTACTCCAAGGTGAACGCGGGCCACCATTGTGGGCATGACCGCTGCCGGCCGTGTGTCTGGATGTGCTGACCCTGATGCGGGCAGGGCGCTGCCGAGGGCGGTGTCTGAGGCGGCGTGGAGTCCACAAAGCAAAACAGGCGAGGCCCGTGGGGGGCATCGCCTGTCGTGTGATCCAGCCCGGCGGGGTCACCGGGCCTGTGCCTCAGGGCAGATCAGTAGCCGTAGCCACCGTTGCCGCCGTCGCCACCACGGCCACCGCCGTAGCCGCCACGGCCGCCGCCGCCGTAACCACCACCGCCGCCTTCGCGACGGCCACCACCGTAGCCACCGCCGCCGCCTTCGCGGCCACCGCCGTAGCCACCACCGCCGCCTTCACGACGGCCGCCGCCGAAGCCGCCACCACCGCCGTTGCCACCACCGTAGGGGCTGCGGAAGCCAGCGGGACGCTCTTCACGGGGGCGAGCTTCGTTCACAACCACGGCGCGGCCGGCCACGGGCTGACCGTTCAGGCCGTTGATGGCGGCTTGCGCTTCAGCGTCCGAGCCCATTTCCACGAAGCCGAAGCCCTTGGAGCGGCCGGTTTCGCGGTCCATCATGACCTTGGCCGAGCTGACGACGCCGAATTGAGAGAAAGCGTCGTTCAGATCCTGATCGCGCACCGAGTAGGCCAGGTTGCCCACATAAAGTTTGTTGCCCACGAGAGAGCCCCTTTCCAAGTAACGAAGTAACCATGTGGAGCTTCAACCCATCCGGACCCATTCCATTGACGGTGCCGCTACCAGACACAGACCAAAACATTATGGGTGATGCATCCACAATCGGCCAGGGTTTTCAACCCTTAATTGATTCGTCCTGTCAACCGTCAGGCTGGGGTGTTGCCTCCAGGCTTCAGGATCGCCCCCGGGCTAGCCCCTATGATCGTCCGGCGCGCAATGCCGAAGGAACACCGTTGCCTGCGGCGCCCCGCCTTCCGATCGGGCTAACCATTTCAGGTGGCGCCCGGAAGGGGTAAAAAACGACACAAGCGATGCAAGCCCAAGAAAACATCCCCGAAATCACCCGATTTGACTGGTGGCAGGCCCTGGTTCGCGTGCTCTCCAGCATCGAGGCCATCCGCCATGGCCGCGCGCTCTACCTGATGCTGCTGGTGTACTGCGGGGCAGGCCTGGCACTGGCGTCGGCGCGGGCGTCGGTGGGGCGTGGCGAGGTCAATTGGGCGATCGGGCAGGGGGCCATCGCCCTGTTCATCGCGTTCTATGGCGCCAATGCCGTGGGCCTGCTGGCCATGGACCGGGCCCTGGGGCGCGCCTCGCGCGAACTGTGGACGGCCGTTGAAGACGCACTGGGCATCGGCCACCGCGTGCTGTTCACCCTGGTGGTGATGTTGGCTTTGGTGGGCGGCGTGGGTGGGGCGCTGGCCGGCCTGTACTGGGCCTGCAGCCTGCCCAAAGCTGGGCCCTGGTTGTTCGTGGTGGTGGCGCCGGCCACCGTCATCGTCATTGGTTTGTGCCTGGTTGCCGTGGCGGCCGTGGTGGCGCCACTGACCGGCCCCACCATCTGGGCTGGGGCCACGACTTGGGTCTGCATCCGCAACCTGTTGCGCCTGATGCGCGAGCGGCTGCTGCAGGCGGCGGTGCTGTTCGCCGGCCTGACCTTGGCCACGGGCCTCACGGGCTTGGCGTGCACCGCCTTCGTGTTCGTGGGCGGCAAGGTGATGGCTTATGCCTCGGTGTACATGCTGGGTGTGGACGTGCAGCCTGAGGTCTTGATGATGGGCCTGTTCGGCTACGGCCTGGGCAACATCGACGCCAAAGGCATCCCTGACGAGGCCGTGCCCTACATCCAGTCGGCCACGATCGGCGGCGGCATGGTGTTCGCGCTGGCCCTGGTGCTGCCCACCTTGGTGTACCTGCGCGGCGTGTGCGAGATCTACCTGTCGCTGATCGCGGCCGATGCGCTGGAGGTGATGCAGGCCCTGCGCCCCCAGCCGACGGCCGAGGGCGAGCCAGCGCCCATGACCCTGCGTGAGGCCCTGGCCGCCCAGGGCCTGCGCCCGGAAGACCTGGAGGAAGGCGCATGAAGCGCCCGGCCATTTTGGCCAACGCCTCGGCCAGCACCCCGGCCGAGGCCTGCCCCTGCGGCAGTGGCCGCACGCTGGTGGCGTGCTGTGGCCGCTGGCACGCCGGTGAGCTGGCCGACACGCCCGAGGCGCTGATGCGCTCGCGCTACGCGGCCTTCGTGCTGGACGTGCGCCCCTACCTGCTGGCCACCTGGCACCCTGACCACCGCCCCGCCGAGATCGAGCCGCCCGAGCCTGGCCTGAAGTGGCTG
>Ga0228700_1001577_pt1 | contig 14136 bp, 11 predicted proteins | sample McNCre317_Aug_MG_FD_178019 | JGI IMG/M metagenome (GOLD analysis project Ga0228700, IMG submission 178019) | Freshwater microbial communities from McNutts Creek, Athens, Georgia, United States - 3-17_Aug_MG | ecosystem: Environmental > Aquatic > Freshwater > Creek | place: USA: Georgia...
GTCATGAGAGCCGTTAGGTTTCACGTGCGAAAGCACATATAAAGGAGCGCAATTGGCAAACAGCCGAAAGCTAGTCATCGTCGAGTCGCCAGCCAAGGCAAAGACGATCGGCAAATACCTGGGCAGCGACTTTGAGGTGCTTGCGTCGGTTGGTCACATCCGTGATCTTTGCGAACCGAAGGATGTGCCTGCCGAAAAGAAAAAGAACGCATACGTAAAGCAGTATTCGGTCGATATCGACAACAACTTTGAGCCGCTCTATGTAATTAGCGCCGGCAAATCCAAGACCGTGAGCGACCTGAAGAAGGCACTGGCCGAGGCCGATGAGCTCTATCTGGCTACCGATGAAGACCGCGAGGGTGAAGCCATCGCGTGGCATCTGCTGCAGCTCCTGAAGCCAAAGGTGCCGGTCAAGCGCATGGTGTTCCACGAGATCACCAAAGACGCGATTCAGAACGCGCTGGCCAACACTCGCGACATCGACTACGACCTGGTTGCGGCGCAAGAGACTCGTCGCGTCGTCGACCGTCTCTTTGGCTATGCAATCAGCCCAATCCTTTGGCGCAAGATCAACCGCGGTTTGAGCGCCGGCCGCGTGCAGTCGCCGGCAACCCGCCTCGTGGTCGAGCGCGAACGCGAACGTATGGCCTTCGTGTCGGCAAAGTACTCGGATGTCAAGGCAACCTTTAGCCCTGGCGTTGCGGGCGAACCAGACTTTGAGGCCAAGCTCCAAACCGTAAACGGCAAGCGCATCGCCACTGGCGATAACTTCGACGATAACGGCAAGTTGATTGCCGATGTGCTGCTGCTAGACGAGTCGGCCGCCGAGGCACTAGCCGCGGCAGCCGGTCAGCCTGGCGTGACGATCAAGGTGAGCTCGGTCGAGTCAAAGCCAAGCACTCGTCGCCCAGCGGCGCCATTCACCACCTCGACTCTGCAGCAGGAGGCCTCGCGCAAACTGCGCATGTCTGCGAAGCAGACCATGGACACGGCTCAATCGCTGTATCAAGACGGTTACATCACCTATATGCGTACCGACTCGCCGACCCTGTCGAGCCAGGCCATCAACGCCGCTCGAAGCCAGGCGGCCGACATGTTCGGGGCGCAGCTTGTTGCCGACGCACCGCGCGTTTATCAGGGCAAGAACAAGAACGCCCAAGAGGCTCACGAGGCAATTCGCCCGGCGGGCGAGGTATTCCGTCGCCCGAGCGAACTATCGGGAGTGCTATTTGGTCGTGCCCTTGAGCTGTATGACCTGATCTGGAAGCGCACCGTCGCCTCGCAGATGGCCGATGCCAAGGTCTCGACCACCACCGCAAAGATCGAGGTTTCTGGTCTTGCCGATGGCACCAAGGCAGAATTCACTGCATCGGGCACCGTCATCACGTTCCGCGGCTTTATCGCAGCCTATGAGGAGAGCCTCGACGAGGGTCGCAACCAAGACGAATCCGATGATGCAGAGCGCAAACTGCCTTCGCTCGAGGTCGGTCAAACTCTGACGCTCGTAGACGTGCAGGCCAAGCCTCACGCGACCACTCCACCACCACGCTTCACAGAGGCGACTCTGGTCAAGGCCCTCGAAGAGGACGGCATCGGCCGCCCATCGACATACGCCGCAATTTTGTCGAACATCGTTGCCAAGGGCTACGTGAGCAAGCGTGGTCAGGCCCTCGTGCCCGAATGGATTGCGTTCACCGTGACGCGCTTTCTTGAAGAAAACTTCGGCAAGCTGATCGATTACGACTTCACGGCTCAGATGGAAGAAGATCTCGACCAGATCGCCGGTGGCAAGCTCGATAGCACCAAGTGGCTCACCGAATTCTTCTTTGGCGGCGGCAGCCAGACTGGCCTTGAGCCAACCGTCGCAAACCTTGGCGACAGCGACCCACGCGCAATCAACTCGTTCGAGATTGCCGAGGGTGTCACGCTGCGCACCGGCAAGTACGGCCCATACATTGAGGTCGCTGGCGAGGCCGGCGTCGATGGCTTCGACGAAAACGGCCGCCGCATCGTGAACATTCCAGAGGGAATGGCGCCAGACGAACTAACCCTCGAAACCGCGACCGAGCTAATTAACGCTCCGGTTGCCACCGACCGCGTTCTGGGCATCGACCCAGAGTCGGGCTTCGACATCGTTTTCAAGGACGGCCGCTATGGGCCATACGTCTATATCGACGACCCGAATGCTGCCAAACCTAAGACCGCCTCGCTGTTCAAGTCGATGGACCCAGCGACCGTTTCGCTCGACGAGGCTCTGCAGGTCTTGGCTCTGCCGCGACTTGTCGGAGTCGACGAGGCAAGCGGCGAGCCAATCATGGCTCAGAACGGCAAGTTCGGTCCTTACCTAACCAAGGGCAAAGAGACTCGTTCGCTGCCTGGCGAAGACGAGATTCTGAGCATCGACCTAGAGGGCGCGCAAGAGCTCTTCGCCCAGCCGAAGTATGGCGCTCGCCGCACCGCAGCAACTCCGTTGCGTGAATTTGGCGAAGACCCAGCAAGCGGTCTTCAGGTGGTGGCCAAGACCGGCCAGTTTGGCATGTATGTGACCGACGGCGTAATCAACGCGACCGTGCCAAAAGAGGATCCGCTCGACGACATGAGCCCAGATCGCGCCTTCGAGTTGCTCGCAATTCGACGCGAAAAGTTGGGTGTCGAACCAGGCCAGGCGCCGGCCAAGGCCGGCAAGGCGAAGGCAAAGTCAGCGACTCGCGTCGTCAAGCGTGGCGCGACCCGAAAGACCAAGTAATCGTGGCAGACCGCGGCCTGTTTATTTCGATCGAGGGCATCGATGGCGTCGGCAAGTCGACACAGATGGCCTTGCTTGAGCAGTTTTTGCAGGAGCGCGGCCGCACGGTAATTCGCACCTTCGAACCAGGTGGCACCGAACTAGGGCAAGAGATCAGGCACCTGCTGTTGCATCGCAAGGGCGATGTTGCGCCGCGTGCCGAGGCGTTGCTCTATGCGGCAGACCGCGCGCATCACGTGGCCACCAAGGTGCGTCCGGCTTTGAGCCGCGGCGAGGTCGTGCTAACCGACCGCTACCTAGATTCCTCGGTTGCATACCAAGGGGTCGGTCGTGCGCTCGATGCCGAAGAGGTTCGAGCGATCTCGATGTTCGCCGTCGAAGACCTGCTGCCAGACCTGACGATCCTGCTTGACCTTCCAGCGGCTCAGGCCCTGGCTCGACGCGCCCAAACCGGAACCGAGCCAGACCGGCTCGAACGCGAAAAGGTCGAATTCTTTGAGGCCGTGCGGCAGGCGTTTCTGGCGATGGCCGCGGCAGAACCCGAGCGTTGGATCGTTATCGATGCATCGGCAACGGTCGAACAAATGCAGGCGCAGATTCGTTCTCGAGTCGAAGCCCTAGTAGAGGCATAGTCGTGACCGCGAATATTTCGGGAGTCTGGGCCGAAATGCTCGGGCAAGACGAGGCCGTTGCTCAACTGCAGCAAGCGGTCGCGGGGCGCGACAAGGGCGTGCACCACGCCTGGCTCATGACAGGCCCGCCTGGCTCGGGGCGTTCAAACCTAGCCCACGCGTTTGCGCGCGCGCTGCTCTGCTCAAACGGTGGCTGTGGCACCTGTCACTCGTGCGTGCTTGCCGAGGCCGGAACGCATCCGGATATTTCGGTTTTGGCGACCGACAAGATCATCATTGGCATCGACGAGGTGCGCAAAATGGTGGCCGATTCGCAGCTCGGCAGCTCGATGAGTCGCTTCAAAATCATGATCGTTGAAGACGCGGATCGCATGGCCGAGCGCAGTTCGAACGTGTTGCTAAAGGCCCTTGAAGAGCCACCAGCGGGAACCATTTGGCTGTTGTGTGCCCCGAGCGAGGCCGACATGTTGCCAACCATTCGATCGCGCGTGCGTCGCGTGGCATTAAAGATGCCTGCGGTCAGCGAAGTTGCAAGACTTCTGACCGAACGCGATGGTGTCGACCCAAAGATTGCCAGTCAGGTGGCCGCCGAATCGCAGTCGCACATCGGCATGGCCAGGCGGCTAGCGACAAGCAATGAGGCACGCAGCCGTCGTCGCGAGAGTCTCGTGGCGGCACTGCACATCACGGGTGTTACGAGTGCGGTGAACTGCTCGGCGCAATGGCTCGAGGTGGCCAAAAAAGACGCCGATGCCCTCACGCAAGAACGCGACTCGGCAGAGCGGGTTGAGCTGCTCAAGATGCTCGGGCTAAACGAAGACGACAACGTGCCAGCGAACATGCGAACCGAGCTGAAGAACCTCGAGGAGTCGCAAAAGCGTCGCGCCGCCAGAAGCCTGCGCGATGGCATCGACCGCATTTTGGTTGACCTGCTGGCGCTCTATCGCGACGTGCTGACGATTCAGCTCGGCACCGGAAGCCCACTGATCAACGATGAACTGCGTGAAGGCATTCAGGATGTCGCCGCGCGGTCGACCGCCGCGGCCTCGATCGCCAAGCTCGACGCGATTGCGACAGCACGCCATCGAATCGCCGCGAATGGCCGCGACATCGTGGTGCTGGATGCCCTGGCCATCGCACTCAGGACAAACCGTTGAAGCGGCCCACTGGTTTGACCGCGCGCGCAATCGCGCTGGCGACCGCGTCGATTGCGGCCATCGTCTTGACCGGGTGCGCGTCGCTGGTCGGCGCAAGCGGCGAACCGGCCGCGGCGACGGTCGGGCCTAGCGCGGCAGTCAGTGCCACGCTGATTGATGCCGGCACGCCGGCCGCGCTGCTGAAGTTCTATAACCAGAAAGTCAGCTGGAAGAGCTGCGGCGGCACCTCGGGCGCAAAATGCGGCACGGTGCTAGTGCCAACCAATTGGGCCAAACCCGCGGCTGGCAGCCTAAAGCTAGCCGTGGCCTGGAAGCACTCGGGCAACGGCAAGCCGCTCGGGTCAATTCTGTTCAATCCTGGCGGGCCGGGTGAGCCTGCATATGACTGGGTCGCAAAGGAGGGTGCCTCGGGCATCGGCACCGCGACCCTTCGCGCTAACTACAACCTGGTGGCCTTCGACCCGCGCGGCGTCGGCCGCAGTCAGCCATACGTTAAGTGTCTCGATGCCAAGGGCAACGATGACCTGTTCTATGGCGACCAAAAGTATCCAATTGGTTCGGCAGCCGACCTGGCCGAGACCCGCGCCAAGACCAAAAACTTCGTCGATTCATGCGTCAAGAACACCGGTGCCGCGCTGCAGTTTGTCGACTCGGTATCGGCAGCCCGCGACATGGATGTGCTGCGCGTTGTCTTTGGCGACCGCAAACTCAACTACCTCGGCTATTCGTATGGCACATACCTTGGCACCATGTATGCCGCGCAATTCCCGAAACGCGTTGGCCACCTGGTGCTCGACGGGGCAGTCGACCCGACGGTCAGCGACTACGACCAGTCGTTCCTGCAGCTCAAGGGTTTTGACTCGGCGCTGCGCGCCTATCTGGCCGACTGCCTTGCCTCGAGCGGCTGCCCGTTTACGGGAACGGTAGTGCAGGCCCAGGCCAAAATCGCCGCCTGGTTCCGTTCGCTAGAAACCAAGCCAATCTCGGCGGGCAATGGCCGCGAATTGACCGTATGGGCCGCGCAAACCGGCCTAATCATGACGCTCTATTCAGACTCATACTGGAAGTACGCGACCGATGCCTTTACCGAAGCATTCACCAAGGGAACCGGCGCAAACTTTATGCACCTTGCCGACTTCTATTACGACCGCAACGCCGATGGAACCTATGCCTCGAACCTGATGGAGGCCAACATTGCTATCGCGTGTATGGACTCGCGGAGCAACTGGGATCCGATCGAAGTGGCAAAGCAGAACGAACGAGTCATCGCTGGCAGTTCGGTCTTTGGTCGCTATTGGCAAAACGGCGCTCTAACCTGCTCGCTCTGGCCGTATCCGCTGGCAAAACGACCAGCCGACCTGTCGGCTAGGGGAGCAGCGCCCATCTTGGTAATCGGCACCACCAACGACCCAGCAACCCCGTATTCGCAGGCGCAGGCACTGGCAAAACTGCTGCGCTCGGGCGTGATGGTCACCTTCAACGGCGAGGGTCACACCGCATACGGTCGTTCTAATTCGTGCATCGACAAGACGGTTGACAGCTATTTCGTGAACGGCAAGATTCCGGCCAGCGACCCGCAGTGCTAGCGATTGCGCGTTAGTCAAAAACGCGCATTTTCAGGCATCATCACATTCAAATAACGAATGATTTTCTAGTTTCGGATAGTCGTTTTCGGCGCCCTGTTTTCGCTAGATTGACCCATGGAGCGCTGTGCGCCCCGGCCTGCGCAAAGATGCGTGGGCATCAATTTGAACATTGGAGTTCAATGGGATCGACAGAACAAAACGGGGTGTGGGAATCAACCCAAGCCAGCCCCGAGTTCCAGGCCCTGCGACGCAAATTCCGTAATTTCGCATTTCCGCTTACGGTCGCGTTCTTGGTTTGGTATTTCGCATACATCCTGCTCACCGCATTCGCACGCGACTGGGTATCGACGCAGGTTGCACCAAACATCAACATCGCCTTCGTTTTGGGCATCCTGCAGTTTGTCTCGACCTTCGTAATCGCATGGCTTTACGAGCGTCACTCGACCAAGCACCTGGATGACGCCTCGGAGGCAATCAAGGCCAAGGTTGAGAAGGAGCTGGGTCACTAATGGACGCAAAAATGTTGAGCTCAGTGCTCTTCCTGGTCTTCGTGGCCGCAACCCTCGTCATCGTTTGGCGTTCGGGCAGGGGCACCAAGAAGGCCTCTGACTTCTATGACGGCGGTGCATCGTTCTCGGGTTTCCAGAATGGTCTCGCTATCGCCGGCGACTACATGTCGGCCGCATCGTTCCTTGGTATCGCGGGCACCATCGCGCTGTTTGGTTACGACGGCTTCCTGTATTCGATCGGCTTCTTGGTTGCATGGCTCGTTGCCCTGCTGCTGATCGCCGAGCCTCTGCGCAACTCGGGCCGCTTCACCATGGGTGACGTCGTCTCGTTCCGCATGAAGCAGCGCCCGGTTCGCACCGCTTCGGCAGTGTCGACCGTTGTCGTCTCGATCTTCTATCTGCTCGCTCAGATGGTTGGCGCTGGCGCCCTGGTCTCGTTGCTGCTTGGCATCACTGACCCGAACATGAAGAACCTCATCATCGTTGGTGTGGGCATCCTCATGATCGTTTACGTGACCATCGGCGGCATGAAGGGCACCACCTATGTGCAGATCGTCAAGGCGTTCCTGCTCATGATCGGTGCGACGCTGCTGACCATCATGGTTCTGTGGCACTTCAACTTCGACATCTCGTCGCTGCTCGGCCACGCTGCCGAGAACTCGGGCAAGGGTGACACCTTCTTGCAGCCGGGTATGAAGTTCGGCAAGGACATCATCGACCCTGCTACGGGCCTGGTTGACGCAACCAAGACCCTCTACAGCAAGCTCGACCTGATCTCGCTCGGCCTGGCTCTCGTGCTCGGCACCGCCGGTCTGCCTCACATCCTGATCCGTTTCTACACCGTTCCGAACTCGAAGGCCGCCCGCAAGTCGGTCAACTGGGCAATCGGCAACATCGGTGTTTTCTACCTCATGACCATCGCTCTTGGTTTTGGTGCTGCCGCTCTGGTTAGCCGCACTACCCTGTTCCGCGGTTTCAAGGTTGACGACGCCGGCTGTGTGATTGACAAAGACGGCAAGATGATCGGCGACGCCTGCACCACTCTTGACAACCTCAAGAACCTGTCGGCTGATGCCAAGAAGGCACTCGTTCCAATCGACCCATCGGGCAACGTGGCAGCACCTCAGCTGGCTCAGTTCCTCGGTGGTGGCGAAGGTTCGACCGGTGGCGCAATCATGCTCGCTGTTATCGGTGCAATCGCGTTCGCAACCATTCTGGCCGTTGTGGCTGGTCTGACCTTGGCATCGTCGTCGTCGTTCGCACACGACCTCTACGCCAACGTAATCAAGCGCGGCAACGCCTCGCCTGAGAGCGAAGTCAAGGTTGCCAAGATTGCTGCCGCAGTAATCGGCCTGGTTGCTATCGTTCTGGCAATTGGCGCACAGACCCTCAACGTTGCGTTCCTCGTTGCCATCGCTTTCGCGATTGCGGCTTCGGGCAACCTGCCTGCGGTTCTGTACACCTTGTTCTGGAAGAAGTTCAACACTCGCGGTGCCGTTTGGGCCATCTATGGTGGTCTGATTTCGGCTCTGGTGCTGCTCGTATTTGGTCCTAACGTGACCGGCTTCGAGACCAGCTTCCTGAAGTTCAGCGAGTATGGCTTCCGTTTCGACTACTTCCCTCTGGCAAACCCAGGTATCGTTTCGATCCCGCTCGGCTTCTTCTTTGGCTGGCTCGGAACCGTTACCTCGAGCGAAAAGAACGCTGCAAAGTATGCAGAGCTCGAAGTTCGCTCGCTCTCGGGTGCCGCCATCGGCAAGGCAGTCCAGCACTAAGCGCAACAACACGAGAAACCCCGTCCGTTTGGGCGGGGTTTTTCTTTGGCTAAACTGGATGACGTTGTCGGCGTTCGCGCTGGCATCCGCCACCCTAGCTCAGTCGGTAGAGCAGCTCCCTCGTAAAGAGCAGGTCAGGGGTTCAATTCCCCTGGGTGGCTCGAAATTAGGGAGTCACAGGTGTTGTCGACCGTCAAGCGCAAGTCACGCGGCTTGACCATGCTCGGCCCGGCTCTCGTTGCTGGCGTGGCTTATCTAGACCCAGGCAACGTGGCCACCAACCTTGGCGCCGGTGCCGGCTATGGCTACCTGCTGGTGTGGGTAATCGTGGCCGCAAACCTGGCCGCCTGGCTGGTGCAATACCTTTCGTCGAAGCTCGGTCTCGTCACCGGTATGAGCATTCCGACGCTGATCGCGAGTCGCTTCGAGGGCCGCCCGGCGGTGCGAATCGCATACTGGTTGCAGGCCGAGTTGGTCGCCATGGCCACCGACATCGCCGAACTCTTGGGTGGCGCAATCGCGCTGCAACTTATTTTTGGCTTGCCACTTTTGGTCGGCGGGCTAATCACCGGACTCGTTTCGATGGCGCTGCTCGCGCTGCAATCACGCGGCTGGATTCGCTCGTTCGAATTCGTGATCTTTGGCCTTGTGCTGGTTACGGGCGCTGGGTTTGTGGCAGGCCTGTTCATTCAGCCACCGAGCGCGGCCGACCTCGTTGGCGGCCTAGTACCGCGCTTTGGCGACCAGGGGTCGGTGTTGTTGGCCGTTGGCATTCTGGGCGCCACGATCATGCCGCACGCGATCTATGCACACTCGCGCCTGAGCCTCGACCGATTTGGCCTTGCCGATTCGCACATCCGTTTGCGCGAATTATTGCGGGCAACCCGATGGGATGTCTCGGTCGCAATGGCCATTGCCGGTGCAATCAACCTCGTGCTGCTTGGCCTTGGCGCCGAGACTCTGTTTGGCAAGGCGACGGGTGATTCGATTGCGGGCGCATACGCATCTATCGATTCGGCGCTCGGACACTCGGTTGCATTGCTGTTTGGCATAGGCCTGCTGGCCAGTGGGCTTGCCTCAACCTCGGTTGGCACCTATGCCGGCAGCGTGATCATGGAGGGGCTGTTGCACCGCAAGACCTCGCCGATTGTGCGACGCGCGATCACTCTGGTGCCGGCTGCGCTCGTGATTATTTCGGGTGTTGGTGCCACTCAGGCGCTGGTCTTTAGTCAGGTTGCTTTGAGCTTTGGTATTCCGTTTGCGGTGTTTCCGCTCGTGCGGTTCACGAGCAATCGCAACTACATGGGTGCCTATGCAAACTCGCTCGCGACCAAGGTGCTCGGCTACACGTTGGCGGCAGGGTTGACCGCGCTGAACGCATACCTAATCGTGCTCAGCATCGCAGGCTAAGCGGCAATCACGCCGGCTCGAACGAGTCGCGCTCGGCCGGCCTCTTCGATTGGCGACTCGGGGCCGATAATCGCCCGGATCGTGCGCAGCGAGGCACGCGTGGCCCAAATCACGAGGCGTTCGGCGCGAGTGGTCAAGCCCAGCAGCGCACGATGTTGCGGCCGCAGGCTAACCACGGCAGCGGCGAATAGCAGGCGATAAACCTGGCGCGCCACCCACGGCAGCGGGGGATTGCGAATGAATCCGACCACTCGCGCAGCCCGATCATCGCATCGCAAAATCTGTTGGCGTTCGAATTCGGCAAGGGCCAAATCGAGTTCGCGCTGGTTGGTCGGCACGCCGGTTAGGCCGAGTGGTTCGACCGATCGTGCCCACTGCTCGATGTAGGCATCGGCTCCGCTCGGAATCTCGGCATCGCAATAGAGCTGGTGGCAGCTCAGGAACGAGTCCATGAAGGCGATGTGAACCCACAGCAAAAGTTGTGGGTCGCGGGCCGAATATCGGGCGGTCGAAGTGCCAGTTGAGGAGTACTCGCCGGTTACCCGATCGTGAAGCCGATTCACTCGACTCGCCTCGCGTTCGATGGCTTCGAGCGAGCCGAACGTCGTCACGGTCAGCCAGCGAATCGTGCCAGCTAGGCGACCAAGGGGATCGGCCTCATAGCGGGAGTGGTCGGCTACGCCCGCGAGCGTTGCCGGGTGCAGCGCCTGCACGAGCAGGGCGCGAATGCCGCCAACTAGCGTGCCCAAATCGCCATGCACTAGCCAAGGGGCCGAGTCTGGCGTATACAGGCCGGGGCCGTCACCCGCGGCAATAACCTCGAGCCAGGGTGGCACGCCATCGGGTGCGCCCGATAACAGGCGACGCAAGCGCATCGAGAAGAATTCCTGCACGCGCGTGTTTCTTGGCGCTACGTATTTGGTGGTCGTGCTTGGCGGCATGCAAATGCCAACTCGCATAGGGCACCGCAAATTCCGCGCCGCAGTTCGGTGCACAAAACTAGACTGACCTCGTGCCATTTAGAAATCGCAGGGGTATGCGCGCCTCGACCCGCTCGGCCGGCCCGGCCCGCGTTGTGTCGCTCGCCTATGCGATCGGCATCGTGCTGGGCACTCTGCTTTTGCTGCTGCCGATCTCGAAGGTGGGCCCTGGCAGCGCCAATGTCATGGAGGCGGCCTTCACCACCATCTCGGCTCTGTGCGTAACCGGCTTGGCGATTGTCGACACGGCTACCTATTGGACGGGCTTTGGTCAGGCCGTAATTCTTGGCGAGATCGCAATCGGCGGCTTTGGCATCATGGCGCTTTCGGCGCTGGTCGCCGTGTTCTTTGCCAACAAGATTGGCCTCAAGGCTCGACTAAGTGCCGCGAGCGAATCGGGCCTCGCAGGCCTTGGTTCAATGCGTTCGATTTTGCGCCGCGTATTTTTCATCACCGTGGGCATCGAATTCTTGATTGGCGCGCTGCTCTTTGTGCGGTTCGTCACCGAATATCACATGTCGGTTGGCAAGGCTCTCTGGCACGCATTGTTTCACTCGGTTTCGGCCTTCAACAACGCAGGCTTTGCGCTTTATAGCGACAGCCTGATGAGCTTCGTGAACGACCCCTGGATTCAACTACCACTCGACGTTGCGGTGCTGTTTGGCGGGCTCGGTTTTCCGGTTTTCATCGAGCTGTTCCGTGCGGCGCGGCACAACCTGCGTCGCAACCAAGGCAACTCAGGTGTGCGCGAGGTCTGGCGTTGGTCGCTAAACGCACGAATCGTTCTATGGGCGAGCGCGATTCTGGTCGTTTTGCCGACGGTGTTTTTCGCTCTGGTCGAATGGGCCAACCCAGGCACGTTCGGGGGCCTTAGCGACGGATCCAAGTGGCTCAACGCCTTCTCGATGGCGGTGCAGCCACGCACGGCAGGGTTCAACTCGGTCGATTTGGCGCAGGCGCATCCGACTTCTTGGTTGGCCATGGATATTTTGATGTTCATCGGTGGTGCATCGGCCTCGACCGCGGGCGGTATCAAGATCGGCACTGCGGCTGTGTTGGTGTTTATCGTGTGGACCGAAATTCGTGGCGAAACGGCCGTCAACATTGGCAATCGCCGGCTGCCTCGCTCGATTCAACGTCAAGCGCTGACCCTGGTGCTACTGGCGGCCATGGCTATCGTTGCCGCAACTTTCTATTTGATGTTGATCACCAAATTTGGTCTAGATCGAATCCTGTTCGAGGTGCTGTCGGCGTTCGCGACGGTGGGTCTCACCACCGGAATCACCACGCAGTTGCCGGCGGCCGCCCTGATTGTGCTGATGATTCTCATGTTCATTGGTCGAGTCGGCCCGATGGTGGTTGCCTCGGCCCTCGCCACTCGTTATTCGCAAAAGCATTTCGAATATCCAAAGGAAAGGCCGCTAATTGGCTAAGTCACTTCGCCCACGCTCGGCAGCAGCAAACGCCAAGGCAACCTCGGTAGCCGTCGTTGGTATGGGCCGGTTCGGCAGCGCTCTCGCGCAAGAGCTCATGGCGCTCGGTCGCGAGGTGCTCGGCATCGACTCAGACGAGACCCTGGTGCAAGACCATGCATCGCGGCTGACGCAAACCGTCAAGGCTGACTGCACCAGCGAGGCCGCGCTCGAAGAACTCGGCATCACCGATTTCGATTCGGTCGTGGTTGCCATCGGCAGCGACCTTGAGTCAAACATCCTCTGCTGCTCGATCCTTCTGGGTCTGGGCGTTAAAGACCTGTGGGCTAAGAGCACCTCGGCCGCGCACGGGCGCATCCTGAAGCAACTCGGCGTGCACCACGTGGTCTTTCCAGAAAGCGACATGGGAAAACGCATCGCGCACCAGGTCGGCGGCGACCAGCTCGACTATGTCGAAATCGACGAAAAGTTTGTGATGGCCAAGACTCGCGTGGCCGAGCGCTTCGAGGGCAAGTCACTCAAAGAGCTTCAGTTTCGCGGCACCTTCGGCATCATCGTGGTTGCCTCGAGTCACGCCGACGAAAACTATCTGCCGGCTACGCCCGACACCGTTTTGAATCGCGGTGACCACCTGATCATCGCCGGGCCGAAGGTCGAGCTAGAGGCGTTCTGTCGGATTAGCTAGGCGAATTTTCGGGGGGGGGTATGCGAAAAATACTTATTGGCTGGTTGGCATTTGCGCTGCCACTAATTGTTGGGCTTGCACTTTGGGCTATCGCCTGGCAAGGCGTCTCAACATCAATTTCTGCGGCCAGCACGAAAACGCCAAGTCAAGCAGGTGTGACGAATAATCAGTGGCCACGAACGTTCGACTTCGCGACCGAAGTGCAAAAATCCGCGAATTCAGCAGAGTTCACTGGCGACTGGGCTGGCTTTGGGTCGGTTGTGCCAAATCGTGAGGACGGTAGCGTCGACGTTTACTGGAAAGGTGCGCCGTCGCCGTTGTTCGAAGCAATCCGGTCACGGTTCGCAAGTGACGTCATGGTGCACATGCACGCCGTGGCAAACAGTTTTGCCGAATTAAGAGGCGCCGCGGTGCAGGCCACGAACTTAACCGGCGCTCACGAAGTTGAAGGTGTTGAGCTAACGGGAGCTGCCGTAGAACCCGATTGCAGCGGCATCGTTGTTGGCTATGCGCCGGGAACCACGGCTTCGTTGCAAAAGCTACGTGCCAAATTGGAGCGTGCGACGGGCGTCGAGGTTCACTTGAGCGAAGAGCCGCGCGTAACTTCGGCGGTTGCGCCAGCTCCTGCTCCCTAGGTCGAACCCGAGCTAGACGGTCGCGCGGCGAGCGATGCGAATCTCGAGCGTTGCCGTTGCGAGAATCACAAAAAGGGCCACCGATGTGGTGATGATTGTCAACACGTTGACGTACAGCACCGAGTAGGCCATCCAAAGCAGGCAGCTGGCGGTTGTTAGCGCCAGTGAGCTGATCGACACCGCTGTGGCGGTTGTGCGGTTGCGATTGATAAAAGTGCGAATTAGCTGCGGCAGGCGCGATGCCGTGAAGGCGGCGAGAGCGATGCTCGAAAGCCAGATTGGGGCAACGAGCACAAGCCCGAACCCTGCGAAACCGAGCGCAACAACGATGGCAAGAGTCGAAAGGCTGCGCCCGCGAATGCCGAACACGACCAGGGCCGTGGTGACCAGGGTGAGCAGGTTGGTCACCCAAATGGCAGGGCTTTGAATCAGAACGCCATAACCGGCCCACGCAGCAAACTGCACACACATCAGCAGCCAGGTGCTGAGCTCAAGGCCCTCGGCGTGACCGAGGCGCCGGATGTGCATGATCTGCGGAAGTCCCTGCAGCACGCCGATGCTGCCCGCAATAAAGCCGCAGCTCTCGGC
>Ga0228700_1001578_pt1 | contig 14136 bp, 15 predicted proteins | sample McNCre317_Aug_MG_FD_178019 | JGI IMG/M metagenome (GOLD analysis project Ga0228700, IMG submission 178019) | Freshwater microbial communities from McNutts Creek, Athens, Georgia, United States - 3-17_Aug_MG | ecosystem: Environmental > Aquatic > Freshwater > Creek | place: USA: Georgia...
AGTCTTGGACTTGTTGCCGGCCAGCGATGTCATGAACAGCGTGAACGCTTCGAACGAGTCAGTCCAGCGCTCGGTGTAGGTCATGATCGCGTCGAGGTTGGTGTCGTCCGCACGAGTGGCGAGGTTGAACGCCATGAGGAAGTACGCACCGACGCCACCGGGCAGCTTGCAGCCCTTGGGATCCTTGATGACTGCAGCGAACGGGGGCAGTTGGTCTGCGAGGTTGACCATTGCATCCATGTCGCGCGCCGCGGCCTCGCCCACAGTGCCGGCCAGTGCGGGCATGAGCGTGTCACCCAGCGCGTCGCGGTTCTTGATCAGATGCGATGCGCGCTCCAGCGAACGGGGCGAGCAGAAGCACTTGGTGCTGCCGCCGACGGGGTTGAAGATGTAGGGGTTCTTCTCGTTCTTGTCGAGCTCGTCGTAGCGCTGGAACACCTGCGCATTCTCACGAGCGAACGCGAGAACCTCGGGCACGATGCCGTTGTTGAGGGCCCACTCAGCCCACTCCTCGAACGTGGGGTTGCGCATGTCGACCACGGTCATGCGGTTGTACGCATGGGCAGGGATGTTGTCGCCCACACCATCAGTGGCGAGGTTGGACGTGGCGAACACAATGCTGCCCTCGGGGAGCATCAGGTCGCACAGGCGATCCTCATTGAGAACGGGCAGCAGCATGTTGAGCACGGGGCGGCTGGCCTTGCCCAGCTCGTCGATCATCAGCAGCACCGGACGCGTCTGGCCCGGATAGATACCGAAGCGCACGTTGGGTGCATACGACGTGAAGCCGCGCTCGCGGTCGATGATGGGCATGCCCAGATCCCCGAGGTCGAGGTTGGCTGCGTCCACATAGCACGGGAGGTAGTCAGGCATGGCGTCGGCCAGCATCTTGAGCAGCGCGGACTTACCCACTCCGGGCTGGCCGAGGAACAGGAACGTGTTGGACGTACCGTTGACGCGCAGCAGGGTAAACGCTTGCTTGATACCGACAGACAGAGTGTTGAGATTACGAGCCATGGTTGCAAATTTCCTCGATGGTTAAACCGGACACACGGAATGCGTGCCCGCCCATGCCCACGGTGAAGTGGGCATGAACTGGCCGTCTAAGCTTAGACGTCGGACTCGATGACGACGCGCCGCAAGCGTTTCATCATGGGCGCGAGCATGGCGTTGCGGCACTGCCGCCAGTCCTCGTAGCGCTCGACGCTTTCGGACTTCTGCGCTTTGTAGTCCCATTGCCATTGCCACTTGTAGCTGCTGATGTATTCCGCCCAGTGGGCAGCGTAGTGCTCGACTTGAGCGCGTTGGAACATGGCGTCGTGCAGGGTCATGGGGCCCCGCCGCGCATCGGGCTGCGTCTCCGAATACAGCAGGGGGAACACATCGAGGAACCCGCTGTCCTTGATTGCTTGGCGCAGTTCCGCACGAGCCTCCTTGTCAGCCACGTAGCGTTTCCACGCTCCGGGCTTCGAGAGGCGCTCGTTGGTGTTGTAGTTCAGCGCCATGCCGTCGTAATAGGCGATCACCCGTTTGTTGACGCGATCAAACAGCGCTGTGTTGGAGTAGTTACCCCTGCGCTCAGAGGCAATGCACAGCTCACAGTGACTCAGCCACTCGTTCATTGCCTCGCGCGTCGTCGGGGAGTTGTCGTACTGGTTGGTGTTGAGCGTCATGGTGCCGTCAGGCAGGGCTTTGATGATAGATGTCCGATGGAACACCACTTCCATGGCGCCATCGGCGCCAGCGCGCACCCGGCTCCAATTGCGCTTGCGGCGCGAAGCGTCGGCGGGGGCCTCCCCCTTGAACTGGCCACGCTTGTAGGCGTACCGGGCCAGATGATCCTTGAGTCGGTTGTAGAGGTTCATGATTGCTTCCTTTCAGTTACGGGATCCACCACATCACAGCCAGTGCGCCGACGAGGCCGAGGCACACCAGCGCAGCGAACGTATAGGCCAGCGCTTTGCTCAGCGCGTTGAACACTTCTTCTTGGGTCATGCTTCTCTCCATCTAAGCTTAGACGCTGCCGGTGTCCGCAGCGAGGGTTTCGAAATAGCCCACCACAGGGGTGAGCGTGCACACTGCCGACCAGTTCTGCGTGGCGATGCACATGCGGTTGAGTTCCCACACTTCGCGCAGCGCGTCGTGCGGGGGCAGCGATTCGAGGTAGTCCAGCAGCGGAGCGTCGTCGAACGCATCCCCATCGGGGATCAGGTCTTTAAGGCGTGACATGGTGAGTCCTTTCAGATGGGCCGCACACGAGTGGGCGTGGGGCGCAGGGGGTCGTTGGCGCGGAGCGCGGCACGCATCGCCAGCAGGTAGTTGTGGTGGCTAATCTCCTCACGCGTCGCAGTTGCCAGCCACTCCTGCTCTCGCACCTTGTCGATGAAATCCACCACAGCACGGTCGGCGCGCAGGCGGGACACGGGGGCTTGCAGATAGAGGCGATACGCACGGTTGCCGCGCGCGGATACCGGGAAACTCTTGAAGATGGCATCGGGGTTTTTCATGGTCTTTCCTTTCAGTGGGTGAGGGGGTTGCACTTCACAGGACGCGTTGTCGGCGCCCTGCAAGCTGAAACCTAATCAGCATATGTTGTTCCCGGCGAGCTCTCGCTTGGCCGGGTGTACGTGTACCTTTTGCTCTGGCTACGATAGGCTGCGTCGTTCCGGCATATCCCCACGAGTGGGTTCCGGTTCCGCGCATTGAGGTTTGAACAGGGTCGCAGGAGAAGGCATGGTCAGGCTCAGTGGCCCGCAATATGTAATTGCCCTATCCGTCGTCCCTGCTACTGCCTCGTTGCTAGGGCGCATATGGGTTTCCCCACAGTGGTGCCCAGCCATTTAGGTAGCATGGTCCGCTTGCACTGCACTTTCGTCGTCGGGGGATGGTGGCGTCTAAGCTTAGATCGCTCGGACGGCTGACGAGTGTTCCCCGCACCTACGACTACTCCATGCAATGCCCCGGCTACACGGGACGCCTTCTCACGCAGGGAGACTTCATGGGGAGCGGCTGGGGCTTGCGATACCCTCTTACTTTTCTCACCCTGTCTGGCCTATGTCGTTTCTACTCTCGTTGAGCAGCGGCGGCTTGATGGCGCCACGAGCGATGAATTGCACTCGCAGCACCTGACGATGAATTGTTAAAGAGCTGAACCTGCCGTCTAAGCTTAGACGGCGGCTGTGTGGGCTATCTCTAACCCAACACCTCTATTGTGACATATTACATATACTTTGTCAAGTGTTTGGGCATGGAAAAGCCCGCCGAAGCGGGCTTGAGGGGGGTTGGGGGTTTGGAGTCCTATCCGATGCGAGTGACCATCATCACCCCGGTGTCGCGGTCGAGTTTGGTGTGGAACTTCTTGCCCGTGCGCTTGGCATACACATGGGCCGCTACCTGCGCGCGACGGCAGTCCTCGGCTTCGACCAGCACAGCCTCACCGACCTGCATGGACTTGAACGGCCATGAGGTACGCTCGACCCTCGGTGCATTGGGTGTGCCGTTGACAATCCGGTCCAGCGTCTCTGGCGCCACCGTAAACACTTCTCCCACCGCCGGAGTGGCGCCGTTCGCCGCCAACGGTGGCGCAGGCACAACCGCATCCGCAGGACGCAGGGTCGCCGTCATGATAGTTCCCAGCGCGGGCGTGTTCGCGCATTGCTCCTCGTGTTGCTTGAGCTTAATAGAATCGTACAGGGCGCCCGCAAGATCGGCACGTCCTACGATGAACCCGTGCGCAGCCGCGGCAGATGCCGCCGCGTGTAGCGCCTCCTCGGATCCCGCATGGGATGTAATCAACCGCACCGGCAGGCCGAAGGCCAGCTCCAGCATGAGATCGCACTGATCCGTGGGGGTGCGCGAGAGGAAGTCCGGTGTGCTGTTCTGATGCTCTGCGGGCAGCGGGCCGTTGAGGATGTGGGCATCCTCGGCCAGACCCTGCACGATGTCGTCGAGCCGGTAGAAGAAGGGGAGCTCCAGCGAGCCCACGGCGAGCACCTGCACAGCACCATCGGTGCATACACGCAGGGCGCGAGGGGCGTCATCCGGGGTGAACTTGTACCGCACCGCGCGGGCGGCAGGGTCGTAGGAGAAGCTGGAGAAGGTGGGGTGGGCGGTCGACATGGTGCTGAGGCGTCTAAGCTTAGACGGGGTTGGTTGAGGGAAGGGGCATTGTACATGTAATCTGTATTTGGGGGCAACGGGGGGTCGTCGTTTGGTACGTTTTTATGGTAAGTCTGTTACGGGCGTTTTTGGGGGCGAAACGGGCCCGATACGTGACAAAGTCCATGTAATCGTTACGTGAAACATCTTTAAAATCAAGGACTTAGAAGCGGCTGTAACGCGTTACAGGATTCTGGGAAAGTGAGAGGCTGGAAAAAGGGTACCCCCCTCGCATATGCACTTTTAAAAAAATGGTTTTTTGAAAGTCGTGCGCGCTCCCGGCAGGGCCTTTTTTGCTGGCCACACAATTCCAGAGCGTAACAGCGTTACGAATGCGTATATATATATATAGTTTACTAAAAATTTATATATATATAGGCTTTTCGTATCCTCGTAACGCTCAAAACGTGCCTTTTTTGCCCCAAACTGGTGCAAAACAACCGAAACGTAATCAAAATCGACGAATAAGGACGCCACAGGTCCGTAACCCAAAACTGATTACAAACGCTGTATCCGTCACGTAACGCGTAACGGGGGTCGTCTAAGCTTAGACAGGGCCAAAAACGGCCCGTAGGTGCCGCTCGCGCGCCCATTTACGCGCGCTCGCTCCCGCACGTGCGGGCTCGCGCACGCCCCCGCTCCCGTGCCGCTGGCTACTATCACCAAGCCCACCGTCTAAGCTTAGACGGTGGGCGCAAAAAAGCCCGCCGAAGCGGGCTGGGGGGCAAAGGGCCGGAGCCCCTTGCATCACTCGGATTCCTTGAACCCTTCGAGGCGCTCCAGAAGCACATCGAGCACATCAGCGGCCAACTCGTTGAGCCCCAGCATGCGAGCCTGTTTCAGGAATTTGCTGGCCGTTGCGTCAAGTGCGGATCGATCCGTGGATTCCACCTTGCCAGCTTTGCCAGCGCTGGCCGACTTGCCCGCCTTTCCGCCCTTCGTCCACGGAAGTTTGTATTCCGGCACGTTCTTGAGGTCAGGGTAGTATGCGACGTTCCAATAGTACGCGCGGCCTGCACCATTGGCGTACTCGGTGAATGTCTTGCGCTCCACAAGGCCGATTGCGATTGCATCAAGCGCGCCTTGTGACGTGCGAATTTCTTCTTTCAACCATTCCACACCCTCCTCGTTTCGTGCGACGCCAGCCATAGCGCAAGCATCAAGGAATTGCTGGATGGTTGTCGTGACTGTCGCGTTCATTGCCTCGGTTGCAGCGGCAGTAGTCTTATCATAGGTGATCAACGCAGTGACGATAGGTTCTGCATTGAACGAGGGAAGGATCTTCTTAGCCATTTGATTACTCCAGTTGATTTGCCGATACGGGATTGCATCGACAATTGAATTGTGCCACAGCTCCGCTACATTGTCAAGTTTCTAAGCTTAGACGCCAGCGCGACCCCACCGTCCCCCGGGGACCACATTTGGAGGGTTGGAGTCCCGCGCGTTTGCACTGGGCGCACACCAAACTCACATCGCCAAATCCAACTCAGTTACAAAGTCAAGTCTCACCAGCAATCCCAATGACTTGACACAGAACACCCCCCACCGCGAAAAAACACCCCGTCCAAAATTTTTGCTATTACAATTTTTGGCGCTTGACCTGTACACTGTGCAAACATGGAATTCCCAAGCATCGACACCGACATCCCCTATGCGGAGTACCCGCCCACGTTCGAGGACCTTGAGTCCCGAGTGGCGGCTGCGTTTAAATCGCTGCAGGAGATCGCAGACGGGGTGCAGGTCGACGACGACGACATCCAAGAGGCGCGCGACATCTTCATTGGGGACAAGAAGGCTACCCCTGCATCAATCGAAAACCCGGGGGTGGTGCTGCACCTGACGGCGCTGCTGACGGCCTACGACCAGACGGTGATCAAGTCAGCGGTGCAAATCCGCAACTACGTCACCAACCGCCTGCTGGAGGATTCGGCCAACCCCGACCCGAGGGTGCGGTTGCGGTGCTACGAGCTGCTGGGCAAGATTTCCGACGTCGGGCTGTTCACCGACAAGGCTGAGGTGACGCTGCGCCACCGGCCCACCGAAGAGCTGGAGCAACTGCTGCGCGAGCGGCTGATGAAGACATTGGATGCCGAGCCCGTGATTCCCACAGGTGCACTGCCCGATGCAGGTTGACGTCGCTACGCTTCTCAAGCGCCTGCCGACCATGTCGCACACGGACATGGCGGACACCTTGGCGTTGCTCGACGAGCTGGAGGAGCGCAAGCGCGTCATGCTGGCGCAGTCCGACTTCCTTGCGTTCATTGCCGCGGTGGACCCGGCGTACAAATTCGGCATCCACCTGAAGAAGCTGGGCTCGCTGCTGATGCAGGTCGAAATGGGCTCCAAGGACCGCATTGCCGTGTCCATGGCGCCGCGCTTCGGCAAATCCCAGATGATCTCCATCTACTACCCGGCGTGGTACTTGGGCAAGCATCCGGACCACAAGTTGATCGTCGCCTCCCACACCAGCGATCTGGCTGTGGACATGGCGCGCAAGATCCGTAACCTGATGCAGTCCGCGGAGTACCGCTCCATATTTCCCGGGGTGGCCATCGCTGCAGATGCCAAAGCTGCGGGCAAGTGGAACACGACCAAGGGCGGCGAAGTGTTCGCCGTTGGTGTGGGCGGCGCTCTGGCGGGCCGCGGTGCGCACCTTGTGGTGGTTGACGATCCCCTGTCGGAGCAGGACATCAAGGCTGGCAACACGGCCAATCTGGATACGGTGTACGAATGGTTCCGTGCCGGCTTGCGCACTCGTCTGATGCCGGGAGGCAAGATTGCGGTGCTGCACACGCGCTGGCACCAGCGCGACCTGATCGGGCGTCTGATCAAGGACAGCACCATGAACGTGGACGGGGACCAGTACGAGGTCTTTGAGTTCCCGGCGATTCTGGAAGTTCCCAACCCGAAGTCAGACCCCAAGCATCCGGAGTACAGCGCGGAGGAGCCGCTGATCACGCTTAAGTCCCTGTGGCCGGCGCAGTGGTCGCTGGAGTCGTTGCTGCGCACGAAGGCGTCCATGCCGGCGTGGCAGTGGAACGCCCAGTACCAGCAGCAGCCCACCGCGCAGGAAGCGGCGATCATCAAGAAGAGCGACATCATGTGGTGGCCCAAGGACAGCCTGCCGCTCGTGGATTTCATCGTGCAGAGCTACGACACGGCGCTCACGACCAAGGAGCGCTCTGACTACTCGGTGTGCCAGACATGGGGTGTGTGGAAGAACGAGGACAACGTCGACAGCGTCATCCTGATCAACTCGGTGCGGGTCAAGTGCGAGTTCCCCGAGCTCAAGAAGATGGCGTTCGCCCAGATCAAGGAGTGGGAGCCTGACTCGGTGATCGTCGAGGCCAAGGCCTCTGGCCAGCCGCTCATTGACGAGCTGCGCCGCTCCGGTGTGTTCGTGCAGGACTTCAGCCCGGGCAAGGGGCAGGACAAAATCGCACGGGTCAACGCCATCAGCGACATGTTCGCCAGCCGGCAGGTGTGGTTCCCGGAGACGCGCTGGGCGACCGAAGTGGTGGACGAGCTGCTGGCCTTCCCCGCGGGCGAGCATGACGATCAGGTGGACGCGTTGACGCTGGCGCTCATGCGGGTGCGCCAAGGCGGGCTGTTGCGCCTGCATTCCGACCAAGACGATAATGAGGACCGCGTAGCTCCGCGCCGCGGCGCTTACTACTAAAGGCTCCTTCGTATGGCAACGAACATCGACAAGGCGCTCTACCAAGCCCCCATGGGGTTGGCGGGGCTCGACGCGCAGCAGGAAGACCCCATCGAGATCGAGGTGGTCGACCCAGAGGAAGTGAACATCCGCGCGGGGGACACCGAGCTCTCCATCGCTCCGGACGGCGGCGCCGGCTCCGAAGGGCCCATCGCGTTCGACGCCAATCTGGCCGAGTACATGGACGAGGGCGACCTGACCATGCTGGCCGGGGATCTCAGCGAAGACATTGACCACGACCGCGGCAGTCGCCGCGACTGGGAGAAATCGTACAAGACCGGGCTCACGCTCATGGGTCTGCAGTACGAGGAGCGCACCGAGCCGTGGGACGGCGCCTGCGGGGTGTTCCACCCCATGATCACGGAAGCTGTGGTCAGGTTCCAGTCAGAGACTATTACAGAGACGTTCCCCGCCAGCGGGCCGGTGCGTACCAAGATCATCGGCAAGGAGACGTCGGACAAGAAGGAAGCGGCCCAGCGCGTTGAGGCCGATATGAACTACCAGTTGACCGAGCGCATGCCGGAGTTCCGCCCGGAGCACGAGCAGATGCTGTGGACGCTGGCGGGAGCGGGTTCCGCGTTCAAGAAGGTCTATTACGACCCCAGCCTTGGCCGGCAGGTATCCAAATTTGTCCCGCCTGAAGACATCCTGCTGCCCTACGGCGTGTCGGACGCGCGCTCCAGCTACCGCGTCACGCACGTGATGCGCAAGACCAAGAACGAGATTCTCAAGCTGCAGGAGGCCGGGTTCTACCGCGACATCGAGCTGGGCGAGCCCTCGCGCAGCACGGACGACATCCGGGACGCCAAGGACAAGGAAACCGGGTTCACCGATACCAACGACGACCGCTACATCCTGCTGGAGTGCCACGTCGACGTGGACATGCCCGGGTTTGAGGATCCGTCGGGGATTGCGCTGCCCTACGTGGTGACGTTCATCCAAGGAACCAACGACGTGCTGGCGGTGCGGCGCAACTGGGAAGAGGACGATCAGTACAAGATCCGGCGCCAGCACTTCGTACAGTACCAATACATCCCCGGGTTCGGCCCGTACGGCTACGGGCTGTTCCACCTTGTGGGCGGGTTTGCCAAGTCGGCCACGTCGCTGCTGCGCCAGTTGGTCGATGCCGGCACGCTGTCCAACCTGCCCGGGGGGCTCAAGAGCCGGGGCCTGCGCATCAAGGGCGACGACACGCCCATCGCTCCGGGCGAGTTCCGGGATGTGGATGTGGCCTCCGGCGCCATCCGCGACAACATCCTGCCGCTGCCGTACAAAGAGCCCTCGCAGGTGCTGGCTGCACTGCTTGACAAAATTGTCGACGAGGGCCGGCGCTTCGCCTCCTCGGCTGACATTCAGGTCAGCGACATGTCGGCGCAGTCGCCCGTGGGCTCCACGCTGGCCATTCTGGAGCGTCAGCTCAAGGTCATGACGGCGGTGCAAGCGCGCGTGCACCACTCGCTCAAGCAGGAGATCGGCCTGATCGCGGACATCGTGCGCGACTACTCGGACGAGAGCTACTCCTACGAGCCGGACGTCGGCACCCCGCAGGCCAAGAAGAGCGACTACAGCGACGTCGACATCATCCCGGTGAGCGACCCCAACGCAGCCACGCTGGCGCAGCGGGTGGTCCAGTTCCAAGCCGTGTGGCAGATGGCACAGGGCTCCCCCGACGTGTACAACATGCCCCTGCTGCACCGCACCGGGCTGGAGATCATGGGGATCAAGAACGCGGCCAAGCTCGTGCCGTTGCCCGAGGACCTCAAGCCCACCGACCCGGTGAGCGAGAACATGGCCATTCTCAAGGGTGAGCCGGTCAAGGCATTCATCTTCCAAGACCACGAGTCGCATATCAAGGTGCACATGGCCGCGGCGCAAGACCCGCAGATCATGCAGTTGATCGGCCAGAACCCCAAAGCGCAGCAGATCATGGGCTCAGCCATGGCGCATATCGCGGAACACGCGGCGTTTGCCTACCGCCAGCGCATCGAGCAGCAGCTCGGGATGGCCCTGCCGGCGTACGACGACGGGGAGGACGACTCGTCCGACATGTCCAAGCTGCCCGCCCCGGTGGCGAATTCGCTGGCACAGATGATGGCCATGGCCGCGCAGCAAGTCTTGCAGCAGAGCAAGCAACAGCAGGCGCAGCAGCAAGCCAAGCAGCAGGAACAGGACCCGCTGCTGGCCCTGCAGAAGCAGGAGCTGGAGCTCAAGAAGCAGGATATTCAGATCAAAGGCCAGAAGGCGCAGGCCGAGGCGCAACTCAAGCAGGCTGAGCTGGAGCTCAAGAAGGCTCAACTGGCGGTGGACGCCGCGGACAAGGGCGACCGGCTGGAGCTGGAGCGCCAGAAGGTGTCCGGGAACCTTGAGCTCGAAGGCACCCGCCTCGGCGCGGACATCAAGCACAAGCACGCGACGCTCAACGCGCAGCAGGAGCAGGCCGGCGTCAAGATTGGCGCCGAAATTGCCCGCAATCGCTCCGACCGGGACTACGAAGCACGGGTTGAATCGCTCAACCACGGGCGCGACAACGTCCGCGCGAGTTCGCCGCAGCCAGATTCCACACCGAAAAAAGGGCCTAAGCCGAAATGATCCACGAATTTGCACGCGTCCTCAAGGAGAAGATCCGCGAGGACATGAACAACTACGCCGACGATGTGGCAGGTGGGGCCTGCCAGACGTTCGACGCCTATCAAAAACTCTGCGGGGTGATTCAAGGTCTAGCCATCGCAGAGCGCCACCTCCTAGACCTGCTTCAGAACGTGGACAAAGCTGATGACTAACTTCATCCTGCCCCCCGGCGTGACACTCCCAGCCGCGATTCGCCCCGCGGACGAGCCCGATAGCGAGGCCCCGGGCCGCGCGCTACCCGATCCGACGGGCTGGAAGCTCCTGTGCATGGTCCCGGACGTCACCGAGACGTTCGAAAACTCCTCCATCATCAAGGCCGACACCTTCATGAAGAGCGAGGAGCACGCTACGACGGTACTTTTTGTCCTGAAAGTGGGCCCCGACGCCTACAAGGACGCCGCGAAGTTCCCCTCCGGGCCTTGGTGCAAGGCCGGCGACTTCGTTTTGGTCCGGACGTACTCCGGAACCCGCTTCAAAATCTTCGGCAAGGAGTTCCGGCTCCTCAACGATGACCAGATCGACGCAATTGTCGATGACCCGCGCGGCGTGACGCGCGCTTAAGGAGCAAAAATGGCAGAAAAGTACCAATTTCCGGACGAAACTGACGAAAATGACCTGAAAAAGGGCGGAGAAGTCGAAAATTCGGCTTCGGAAGTCGAAATTGAGGTCGTTGACGACACTCCGGAGCGTGATCGGGGCCGCAAGCCGCTGGATGCACCCGTGGAAGACCCCACGGACGACGAATTGGGGTCGTATTCGGACGCTGTGAAGCAGCGGATCCAGAAACTGACCCACGCACGACACGACGAGCGGCGCGCCAAGGAGGCGCTGATGCGCGAGCGCGAGGAATTGGCCCGCGCGACGCAGCAACTGCTCAACGAGAACCGCCAGCTCAAGCAATATGTAAACACTGGCGAGCAGCAGTTCGTCAACACGGTCCAGCAAGCCGTCTATCTGGAGCTCGACGCCGCCAAGCGCGCGTACAAGGAAGCCTACGAGGCTGGCGACGCTGACAAGGTGCTGGAAGCGCAGGAAAAACTCACCGAAGTGCAGATGCGGGCACAACAGGCGCGGAATTTTCGCCCGACCCCTTTGCAAGTCGATGCGCCTGTGGTACAAATGCCGCAACCGGCGCCCCAGAAGCCGACTCTCGACGAGAAAACCCTGCGCTGGCAGGCCAAAAACCAGTGGTTCGGGTCGCCGGGGCACGAGGATCTCACAGCCTATTCACTAGGGCTGCACCAGAAGCTAGTGTCATCGGGCCTCGACCCGCGGTCTGACGAGTATTTCGAGCAAATTGATGCTCGCATGCGCAAGACGTTCCCCGATTTCTTCGGGTCTGCAGCGTCTTCCGCCCAGCCGGATGGCTCCACGAAGCGGAACGCTTCGGTCGTGGCACCCGCCTCTCGCTCCACTGCCAAACGTAAAGTGACCCTTTCCAAGTCCGCCGAGGCTATCGCCCGTCGGCTGGGACTCACCAACGAGCAGTATGCAACCGAAGTTCTGAAACTGGAGAAACAGAATGGCTGAACCCCGTACCCCTCGCGTCATGGAGACGCGCGAAAAGACCGCCCGGGACGTCTATGCGCCCCCGAGCACCCTGCCCGAGCCGGAGGAGAGCCCTGACTACGTGTACCACTGGGTGGCCACGCATGTGATGGGAACCCCTGACCACACCAACGTGTCCAAGAAATTGCGCGAAGGTTGGGAGCCGGTGAAGGCAAAAGACCATCCGGAACTGCAGCTTGAGGGCAACGCAGCTACTGGCAACGTGGAGATCGGCGGGCTCATGCTCTGCAAGATGTCCAAGGAGCGTTTCCGCTCCCGCAGCCAGTACTACGCCAAGCAGGCGCAGCAACAGATGGAGTCGGTGGACAACCACTTCATGCGGAACAATGACCCCCGTATGCCCCTCTTTGCGGACCGCAAGTCCTCGACGAGCCGCGGTACTGGGTTCGGTTCCGGGTCCTGAGAAACTGGAGAACCTAAATGGCTTCAACGAGCTCCCCCTACGGGCTGAAGCCGATCAACCTGATCGGTGGCCAAGCCTTCAATGGCGGCGTCATCCGTGAGTTCAAGCTGTCCACCAACGTGGCAACGGCTTTCTACACGGGCGATGTCATTCAACTGTCCAGCGCGGGTAACCCCGCTGCGATCTCTTCTTCGCCCGTTGCGGTGAAGATCCCGGCGACGTCTGCTGACGCTACCGCGGGTATTGTGGGCGTGTGCGTCGGCGTTCGCTACGTCGACCCCACCCTGAAGTACTCGCTGTGGGGGCAGTCGCTGCCGGCCAACGCGATCACCTCCGGCTACACGGACGTGTGGATTCAGGTCTGCGATGACCCGGATCAACTGTTCATGATCCAAGGCGATGCGGCCTTCGGCACTCTGACCAACGGCGCCAACGGTGCTGTGGGCAAGAACGCCGCTCTGGGCAACTTTGGCGGCACGGCAGCTACGGGCGTCTCGACGATCAACCTCGTCGTCGGCGCCAACGGCGGCTCGCTAGCCTCCACCGCAACGCTGGCCATGCGAATCGTGGACTATGTCCGCTCCTCGGCCACCGACACGTACCCCGACCTGATCGTCAAGTTCAACGTCGGCGTGCATTCCTACCAGAACAGCCTCGGCATCTAAGGAGCACAGACCATGGCAATCTCACGCAGTCAACTGCTCAAGGAACTCCTGCCGGGCCTCAATGCCCTGTTCGGGCTGGAGTACTCCCGCTACGGCGAAGAGCACAAGGAACTCTACGACATCGAGAAGTCGGAGCGTTCGTTCGAAGAGGAAACCAAGCTGTCGGGCTTCGGCGCGGCTCCGGTGAAGAACGAAGGTTCGGCCATCGCGTATGACAATGCGCAGGAAGCCTACACTTCTCGCTACACCCACGAGACGGTGGCGCTGGGCTTCTCGATCACCGAAGAGGCGGTCGAGGACAACCTGTACGACTCCCTGTCGGCCCGCTACACGAAGGCTCTGGCTCGCGCCATGGCCTACACCAAGCAGGTCAAGGCAGCGTCCGTCCTCAACAACGGCTTCAACGGCTCGTACCTCGGCGGCGACGGCACCACGCTGTTCGGCAACAACTCGTCCAGCTCCCGCGTCGGCCACCCGCTGGTTGGCGGCGGTGTGAACTACAACAGCCCCTCGGCTGGTGTGGACCTGAACGAGACGTCGCTGGAAAACGCAGTGATTCAGATCGCTGCGTGGACCGACGAGCGCGGCCTGCTGATCGCAGCCAAGCCCAAGAAGCTGATCATCCCGCCCGCCCTTATGTTCATTGCCAAGCGCCTGCTGAGCACTGAGCTGCGTTTGGGTACGTCGGATAACGACATCAACGCCCTCAAGCAGATGGGCGCGGTGCCGGATGGCTACGCGATCAATCACTTCTTGACCGACGCCAACGCTTGGTTCCTGCTGACCGATGTCCCCAATGGCCTGAAGATGTTCGAGCGCGCTCCGCTGACGAACTCGATGGACGGTGACTTCGATACCGGCAACGTTCGCTACAAGGCCCGCGAGCGCTACTCGTTTGGGTGGTCCGACCCGTTGGGCATTTGGGGATCGGCTGGTTCGACCTAAAAATCCCTTGTAAATCAAGGACTTACGGAGGGGGAGCGAAAATTCCCCCA